>ERZ778023.1765-NODE-1765-length-31109-cov-5.770303_pt1 | contig 31109 bp, 30 predicted proteins | sample MGYA00375753_ERZ778023 | MGnify/ENA primary metagenome ERZ778023 (study PRJEB29350, sample SAMN05389822) | bioreactor metagenome | isolation source: Ammonium sulfate bioreactor | place: South Africa: University of Cape Town | collected 2014-04-04 ... | reverse complement strand
CCCGCTTAACCTTTTCTACGCCCCCAGGAAAGATATTTACGTTAACACGCCCTAGAAAAGATCCGTCAGCATTCCGGGTAATGGTGTGGGTTGTTCCCCAGCTTTCCTTGCCGCTCCAGGTGCCGATCAGGGAATTTCTGGCGATTGGCTGATTTTGATCAGGAGAAAGACTTTTTGAATCTTTCTGCGGGACTTCTCTTTGAGGATCTGAAGTATGGTCCGCTTCCCGCAGCATCAGGAATCCAAAGGTAGCGGCGGTGATTATGGCGCCCAGTACGCCATAGAGAATGCGCTGTATCATGTTGAATAAATGATTCTGCAATTCTGCTTAATCAGGCGGGCCTGCTTCTGTGGGGGCTATTCGATTTTGAAGACGTTATTTATCCGTTGAAGAAATCCTGCGGTAAATGATTCTTTCATGGGGCGAACTAAGGTCACTTCCGGTGCGGTCTGGCAGACGATATAGGCAACTTGGTCGATGAATATAATTCGATAGTGGTAAAAAACGGTTTCCGGTCTCGCTATTTTTGTGGACTTCAACAATTCGGAACTTGAAATGCGGGCGAATGTATTCCCGTTTGGGTGGGAGTCGGCGGCTGGGGAAGTGATAAGCTCATCGCTTAAAGAGAATGCTAAGCAAAGACTGAAATTAAAAGTCGCCGCGGCGATCAGTGTGCGTATTGAGGGAAAGGACATTACGTCGGTAACATGTTGGCCTGTGCTGTCTTTCTCCAGGATTGGGCTGTTAATTGAATGTTCGGCGTCGATGGAGATGTGATTGAGGCTCTGAAACTTGACCGACTTAAGCGTCCATGGAAGCTGGAGTTCGGGACAGAAGTTGCTCATGACGTGAAATTTCCTGAAATTCTACATCCACTTGTTACACAATGGGTGTCGGCATTACAGGAGAATTCATTTGCTTTGGATCGGAGTGAATATCCTGAGGAGGCTCTTCCTCCTTGGCAGTCGGAGAAAACTCTGCCTACCATGCCTAGCTCCGGGTGAACGGGGGTATAGCTCAACGGTCAGAGCAGGCGGCTCATAACTGCTTGGTTCACGGTTCGAATCCGTGTGCCCCCACCAATTCTCGGCGCTGACAGCTCGATTCGCCCGGGTTTTGCGGGTTTGGTGGCTCCGGAGGGGGCGGTTTGGCGGGTTTTTCTTGCCTCTGGACGGGCAAGATTCATCACTTTGCGGGATGAAGTCCCCGTTTCGCGTGATTGGCCGCGTGTTGTTCCTGCTGGTCGTCGTCACCTTGTTGGTGATCGGCGGCGTGCTGGCGTATTTCACGTCGTGGCGGGCGGACAAGCTGTCGGCCCTCAGCGAGGGGAGCGAGATCATCAAGACGGCCTGGGGCGATGTGGAGGTGGTGGTGCGGGGCGAGGGCCCGGCGGTGCTGGTTTTTCATGGAGCACCCGGCGGATATGACCAGGCGCTGGTACTGGCCCAGGGGCTGGATGAGGCGGGGTACAAGGTGATCGCGCCGTCCCGACCGGGCTACCTGCGGACGCCGCTGGCCTCGGGATTGCTGCCCAGCCAGCAGGCCGACATCATGGTGGCCCTGCTGGACACGCTGGACATCAGCAAGGTGACGGTGCTCGGCGTGGCGGAGGGCAGCCCAGCGGCAGTGGAGTTTGCTTTGAAATACTCGAGCCGCGTCTCCAGCCTCATGCTCGTCTCCCCGGTGCTGCGCCGCTGGGCGACGTGGAAAACGGACGAACTGCCCCCGGTCGCGGCAGGCATCCTGGACGGGCTGACGGGCGATGTCGGCAGTTGGATTGCAGTGGAAAAGGCCGAGCGCGACCCGCGAGGTCTGCTCAATGATATGGAGGCGATGACGAGCTCAGGCACGGAGGACCAGCATGCCCGCGTCGTGGACGGAGTGATGGCAAACTCCGATCAGCGCGATTGGTTCCAAGGCCTCGTCAGCTCGTATGCCCCCCTGACGCCTCGCGACATCGGCACCCGCAATGACCTCCTCCAGATTCGCAACCTGCCGGAGTTCCCTTACGAAAAGATCGCCGCTCCCACGCTCCTGCTCTACGGAGCGCTCGATCCCCGGTTGCCCGCGGATCTGGTGGAGAAAGTGACGAAGCGCATTCCCTCCGCCGAGGCGGTCGCCATGCCCGCCGAGGGCGCGGTGGTCTGGCTGGGACCGGATGGCGACACGGTGCGCGAGCGCATCCTCGCCTTCCTCAAGAAGACGACTCAACCGTAAATTTTTTCTCCCATGGATTTCTTCGACCGTCAGGCCGCCGCCCAGAAAAAGACCGGGCTGCTGGTTTTCTACTTCATCCTCGCCATCGTCTGCCTGATCGCGCTGATCGTGGTGGCGATTTCGCAGATCGCCTCGATTCCCTGGAACGACCCGCAGCTCCTGGGTTACGTCACCCTCGGTACGGTCGCCGTGGTGACCATCGGCAGCCTCGTCAAGATCGCGGAACTGGCCCAGGGCGGCCGGGTCGTGGCGGCCATGCTTGGCGGGGAACCGGTCACGCCCAACACCACCGACCCGCAGGAAAAAAAGCTGCTCAACGTGGTGGAGGAAATGTCCCTGGCCTCCGGCGTTCCGGTGCCCGAGGTGTATGTGCTGAATGACAATACAATCAATGCCTTCGCCGCCGGTCACGGGCCGGGAGACACCGCCATCGGCGTGACGCGCGGGTGCATCGACAAGCTGAGCCGCGACGAACTCCAGGGCGTGATCGCGCATGAGTTCAGCCACATCCTGCACGGGGACATGAAGCTCAACGTGCGCCTGATCGGATTGCTCAATGGCATCCTGTGCGTCGCGCTCATCGGGGCCTTTGCCATGCGCATCTTTGCCTATATCCGCGTGGATGATGGCGGGAGTTCAAACGACGGAGATCGCAAGAACGGCATGGCGCTCACGGTGGCGGTCTTCCTTATCGGGCTGGCCGTCTACATCATCGGCTATATTGGCGTGTTTTTTGGCAACCTCATCAAGGCCGCGGTGAGCAGGCAGCGCGAGTTCCTGGCCGACGCCTCGGCGGTGCAGTACACGCGCAATCCCGATGGCATCGCGGGAGCTTTGTGGAAGATCGGGAAATTCGAGTCCCGGCTGTCGAGCCCGCACGCGGAGGAGGCGAGCCACCTGTACTTTGGCGATGGATTGTCGGCGAGGACGTTCAGTTTCTTCGACACACACCCGCCGCTGGAGGAGCGCATCCGCGCCGTCGCGCCGAATTTCGAGCCACCCGCCTCGCTCGACATGCCGCCTGCTCCGAGTAGCCAGCGGTCATCGGCCTCCGCGCAGCCGCCGCCGCTTCCCACCCAGCCTGTGTCTACGGCGGAAACTCTGGAGCGCACCCTCGCCGGAGCCGCCGCCCTGCTCGCCAGCGTGCCGGACTTTGCCCTCTCCAATGTACGCGATTTGCATGGGGCCATCGCCTTTGTCTACGCCATGCTGCTCGACGAACGGTCGGACTACCGCGAGGCGCAACTCGCCAGCATCGGGGTGGACGACGCCATGCGGCGCGAGGTGATGGGACTCTACAACCGGCGGAGCGAAATCCCGCTCCCGCAGCGGCTCCCGCTCATCGACCTGGTCGTCCCCACACTCCGCCAGCTTTCGCCGGACCAGTACGCGACCTTCCGCGAGAATGTCCACAAGCTCATCGCCGCCGACCAGGCGGTGCATCTCTTTGAGTTCGCCCTGCAAAAGACCCTCCTGCGCCACCTCGACCTGTACTTCACCCGCCAGACCGGCGCGTCGGTGAAATACCGCACGATCATTCCGCTCCTGCCCTCGGTGCAGACGCTGCTTTCCGCGCTGGCCTACATCGACCACCCGGACCCGGCGCAGCGTGACGCGGCCTTTCAGGCAGGCGTGCAGCAGCTCATGATCAATGCCGCCTCCTATCCCATGACGCGGGTGGACGGCTGCGATCTCACGCGGATCGACAACGCTCTCGACGAGGCCGCCCAGGCCTCGCCGCAGGTGAAGCGCACGATCCTCGCCGCGTGCCGCGAGGTGGTGAAGCACGACGGAGTGGTCGATACCCAGCAATACGAACTCCTGCGCGCCATCGCGGATTCCCTCGACTGCCCGATGCCGCCGCTCCCGCCCGTCACGGAATGATCTGGACGCCGCCCGAGTACGTCGCCGAGCTGGAGGGCGAGGGGAGCACGGTTTGCCGCATTGCTTCAGCCGATGGCCTGCGCATTGAGCGCTTCGGCCCCGGTGCGATCATCTCGCACCGGGAACGTCAGGTGCGCCCCGAGCTGATTGACCGCCTCGACGCCTGGGCGGCGCGCGCCGGTATTGCCCTCGACCGGATTTACGAACGCCAGCTCGTCATTGCTCCCGGGGAAACGGACAAGCCGCGCCCGCTGCGGGGAGGGGAGCTGGATTCCGTGCTCACCGTGCAGGAGCTGGGATTGCGCTACGAGGTGGACTTTCTCGCGGGCTACTCGTGCGGACTCTTCATCGACCAGCGGCATAACCGGAAATACCTCCTCGGCCTGCGTCCGCGTCGTGCGCTCAATACCTTTTCCTACACCTGTGCCTTCTCGATCGCCGCCGCCAGCATTGGCGCGGAAACGCTCAGCGTCGATCTCGCCAAGGTCGCGTTGGCGAGGGGCCGCCGCAATCTGGAACTCAATGGCATCGCGCCCGAGGGGCATCGCTTCATCGCCGACGATGTCCTCGATGTCCTGCCCCGACTCGCCCGGCGTGGGGAGAAGTACGATGCCATCATCCTCGATCCCCCGACCTTTGCCCGCGGAGCGAAAGGGCGGCCCTTCCGCGTTGAGCGGGATATGGAAAAACTCCTCGCTCTCGCGCTGGAGGTGGGAGCCCCGGGAGGCTGGATTTTGCTCTCCACGAATGCCTCGGAACTCCAGGTCCGCGACCTCCGCAGCATGGCCCGGAGGCAGGGCTGCGACCGTTTTCACGAGGAGACATTGCCCGCCGACCTGACCCATGGCCCCGTCTCCACGACAGTCTGGGCGCAGATTCCCTGACCCACCCCTCAGTACCGAACGCCTCGACGGATGGCGATTTTTGGTCATACTTGCCGGATGTCTACTGCGACCGAGGAAGAAGCCAGCTACCGCCAGGAGGGCAGCGTGGTGCATCTTTCCGGCCGACTGGATGCGGAGGGCTCGGCCCAGCTCTGGCGGACAATCTTTCAGCGATCCCGTAAAAAACACGAGGCGGTGAAGTCGATCGACGCCTCGGAGGTGACGTATTGCGACGGTGCAGGCATCGCGCTGCTCTTCGCGCTCTCTCGCCAGAACAAGGCCTCCATCGACAAACTCGCCCCGGAGTTTCAGAAGCTCCTCGACCAGTTTTCCTCCGATAGTTTTGACCGGCCAGTCGACCCACCGAGGAAAATCTCGGCGATCGAGAAGCTCGGGATGGGCGGAGCGGAGTTTGGTCGCGATCTCTACGATCAGGTCGTCTTCCTCGGGCGCATGTCGGTGGTTTCCGTGCAGACCTTTTTTCGTCCCTCGCTCGTTCGCTGGGGTGACGTGTGGCGCATCTTTGAAAAGGCCGGGGTTAACGCCGTGGGCATCGTCGGCATGATCGGCTTCCTCATGGGCCTGATCATGGCTTTTCAATCCGCCATCCCGCTCAAGCAATTCGGCGTGGATATTTTTGTGATCAACCTCGTCGCTCTGGCCATGTTCCGCGAACTCGGGTCAATTATGACAGCGATCCTGCTGGCCGGGCGCTCCGGTTCGGCCTTTGCTGCCGAGATCGGGACGATGAAGGTCAACGAGGAGCTGAACGCCCTCAAGACGATGGGCATCGACGACGCGCGCTTCCTCGTCGCTCCGCGCATGATCGCGGGCATCATCGCCACGCCGCTGCTCAGCATTTACGCAAACCTCATGGGGCTCCTCGGCGGCTTCATCGTCATGATGTCTTTCGGCTTTCCCTTTGCCGCTCTCTACCGGCAGGTCACGGCGAATGTGGAGACCAGCGACATCCTCTCCGGGTTGATCAAATCCGTGGTCTTTGGCGTTCTTGTCGCCGGCATCGGGTGCCTGCGGGGGCTGCAGACCAAGTCCGGCGCGACCGCCGTGGGCGACTCGACGACCCGCGCCGTGGTCAGCGGCATCGTGCTTATCGTGATCACCGACGCGATCTTTGCGGTGGTCTTCTACGTGCTGAATTTCTGAGATGAGCGACGCGATCATCGAAGTCAAAGACCTCACCGCCGGATATGAGGACAATGTTATCCTCAAGGGCGTTTCGTTCACCGTCCAGCGGTCGGAAATCGTCGTCATCCTCGGCGGTTCGGGCTGCGGCAAGAGCACTCTCCTCAAGCACATGATCGGCCTCTATCATCCGCCGAAGGGCGATGTGCTGATCAACGGCAAGAGCATCGTCCATGCAGAGGGCGAGGAATTGCAGTCCATCCTGCGATCCATCGGCATCACCTATCAAAGCGGGGCCCTCTTTGGGTCACTCACGCTGGCGGAGAATGTCCGCCTGCCTTTGGAGGAGTTCACCGACCTGCCCTCGGATGCGATGGACCTCATCGCAAAGATGAAGCTCAGCCTCGTCGGGCTGGAGGCTTTCACCGGCAGCCTGCCCTCCGAGGTCAGCGGCGGCATGCAGAAGCGCGCCGCCATCGCCCGTGCCATGGCGCTCGACCCGCAGGTGCTTTTCCTCGATGAGCCCTCGGCGGGCCTCGATCCCATCACCTCGGCGGAGCTCGACCAACTCATCCTCCGACTCAATGACAGCCTGGGCATCACCTTTGTGATCGTGACACACGAACTGCCCAGCATTTACACCGTGGCCGACCGCGTGGTGATGCTGGACAAGGAGATCCAGGGAATCGCTGAGATCGGTTCCCCGGAGGAATTGCGCGACAAATCACAGCACGAGTGGATTCGTGAATTCATGAAGCGGGAGGTCCATCCCGCGTAGACAAGCCATGCCCAAATCAGCCAACTATTTTCGGATCGGTATCTTCATTCTCTGCGCCATCGCCATTTTTGTGGTGGGCCTGGTGGTGTTCGGCGCCGGTCAGTTCTTCAAGCGCAAGATCACCTTCGAGACCTACGAGAAGGGGACCGTCCAGGGCATCGACGTCGGCTCGCCGGTGAAGTTTCGCGGCGTTCAGATCGGGCAGGTGAGCTGGCTCGGGTTCAGCTTCAACGCCTATCCGCAGAAGGACATGACGAACAAGGAGAACTATGTCGTCATCCGCATGGAGGTCGACAAGGAGATCTTCCCCGGCATGTTTCAGGAGAACCTCCAGCCGATCCTTGAGCAGGGCATCGCCCGAGGCATGCGGGTGCGGATCGAGCCGCTGGGCATCACGGGGCTGAATTATCTGGAGATCAACTATGTTGACGACCCGGCGCAATACCCTGAGTTGCCGTTCCATTGGCGTCCCACATTTTACTACATTCCGTCTGCTCCGGGCGAGTTGACCGACATTCTCGACTCGATGAACAAGATCATGCGCGATGTCGAGCAGCTCAACCTGGGCGAGATCCAGGGCGGGCTCAACCAGCTCCTGCAAAACCTGAACAAGGCCCTCACCGACGCGCAGATCGATCAGGTCAGCCAGAATCTCCAGACTCTCTTGACTCAGCTCGACCAGGCCATCCAGGAGGCGAAGCTCGGCGACCTGAGCGCCGATGCCCGGTCGCTGATGAGCGGCCTGGAGGATTCCAACAAGGAACTCCAGAAAGTCCTCTCCAACCTCAAGCCCGAGGAAATCCGCTGCACGCTGCGCAGTCTCTCGGCCACGATGGAAAACCTGGAGGATTTCTCTTCCTCGATCAAACAGCGCCCGTCCTCGCTGCTCTGGGGCAGCCCGCCGAAGCCTAAACCGGCCTCCACCCCGACGCCCTTTCCGCGGAAGCGAAACAACTAGGCTCCTCGGGGAGGGGCGGGGGATTGCCAAGAAAGCGTGTCCCCGATAATGTCAGCCGATGGAACCGATTAGTGACTTGCTGGCCGTGCGCCGGCAAAAGCTCGACGCCCTTCGTGCCAAGGGTGTCCGCCCCTTTGGGGGCCGCTTTCCCACGGATGGCAGTATCTCGGATGTGCGCAACGCCTTCGCCGAGGGGAAAACCGTGCGCGCCGCCGGGCGCATCACTGCCCATCGCGACATGGGCAAGAGCCGCTTCCTCGACCTTTCCGACATCACGGACCGCATCCAGCTCTTTCTCCATGCCAAGGAGATCGGCGAGGACGCGTTCTCGACCTTTCAGCAGCTCGACATTGGCGACTGGATGGGCGTCGAGGGCGAGTATTTCACGACCAAGACCGGCGAACCGTCGATCCGGGTCAAGACCCTGACCGTGCTCTCCAAGGCGCTGCGTCCGCTGCCGGACAAGTGGCACGGCGTGCAGGATGCCGAGATCAAGTACCGCCAGCGTTACCTCGACCTGATCTCCAACCCCGAGTCGCGCGAGGTTTTCCTCCAGCGTATCGCCATCGTGCGCGAAATCCGCCGCTTCCTCGATGAGAGGGGTTTCCTCGAGGTCGAGACGCCCATGATGCAGGCCGTCGCAGGCGGAGCCGCCGCCGCGCCCTTCAAGACGCACCACAATGCGCTCAGCATGGATCTTTTCCTCCGTATCGCGCCGGAGTTGTACCTGAAGCGGCTCCTTGTGGGCGGGTTCCCGAAGGTTTTCGAACTGAACCGCAACTTCCGCAACGAAGGCATTTCGCGCCGCCACAATCCGGAGTTCACCATGCTGGAGGTCTACTGGGCCTTCTCCGATTTTGAGAGCATGTCCGAGCTGGTGGAGGAAATGATCTGCCACCTCGCCCTGTCCGTGCGTGGTACGCTCCAGATCGAGCACAAGGACGCCGAGGGCAATGTCACCAAGACCATCGATCTCACGCGACCGTGGAAGCGCGCCCGGTACGCCGACCTCATCAAGGGCGTCGTGCCCGAGTGGTACGAGCTTTCCTCCGAGGCGAAGCGTGCGAAGTGCGTTGAGCTCGGCCTCGACATCCAGCATTGCACTGAGGACTTCGAGCTCACCCAGCATGTCTTTGAGAAGCTGGTGGAGGAAAAGTCGATCAACCCGCTCTTCGTCACCCATTGCCCGAAGGAACTCGTGCCGCTGGCCAACCAGAATGCCGAGGACGACAGCGTCGTCGACGTTTACGAACTCGTGATCAACGGGCAGGAAATCTCGCCAGGTTACTCCGAGCTGAACGACCCGGACATCCAGCGCCAGCGTCTCGAGCACCAGAGCGGCGGGGAGACCCAGAAGCTCGATGAGGACTTTCTCGGCGCGCTGGAGTACGGCATGCCGCCCGCAGGAGGCGTCGGCATCGGCATCGACCGGCTGGTCATGATGCTGACCGGAGCGGAGAGCATCCGCGACGTCATCCTCTTCCCGCACATGCGGGCACGCGAGAGTTGAATGTAGAGCAGCCGGCTTCGGCGAATGACCCTGGGAGCGGTCAGAAGCACGGCGGCGGCTTTTTGTCGTCGCCGGGGCCGGTCAGCGCGCATTGGTTTCAGCTCTTCAATGCGTTTTCCTTTCAGATCGTCCTCGGGGCGCCGGTGATCGTCTTTGCGAAGTCACTCGGCGCTTCGTCCACCGTGCTCGGCATCATCGCGTCCTTCACTCCGCTGATGACCGTCTTTCAGCTCCCGGCCGCGCAGCATCTCGACCGGTACGGCTACCGGCAGTTTGTCCTGGCGGGGTGGGGTGCGAGGACGTTCTTCATTTTCCTCATGGCGTTCGTGCCGCTGCTCGTATTCCTCGATGCCACGGCGAAAATCGTCGTGCTCATGGCGGCACTGTTCTTTTTCAATCTCCTGAGGGGCATCTCCTCGGCGGCCTGGATGCCGTGGATCACGGAGATCGTACCCGAGAATGTCCGGGGCCGGTTTCTCTCGGTCGATCAGCTTTTCATGTACATGGGGGCTCTCCTGTCACTCATCGCCTCGGCGGTGCTCATGATGGGCAAGGTCGATCCCTGGGAGTATTGCCTCGTCTTTCTCCTGAGCGCATTTTCCGCTACCGCGAGCCTTTTTGTGCTGCGACGCATCCCCGAGGTGCCGCCGAGTGAAAAGAAGGCGCGCAATTCGCAAAAGGTGCCATGGCGTACGATGCTGGCGTATCCCCCTTTCCGTGAACTCATCATCTTCAACCTCCTCTTCATGTCGGTCGTGGGCAGTCTCGGTGTCTTCACCGTCGAGTATCTGCGGGAGGTCGGGCATTTCGACGTTTCCTCGGTGATGTACATCTCTGCCTTCTCCTTTGTCGGCGCGCTTATCGCCCTGCCGTTTACTGGGAGAATCGTCGACCAGACCGGGAGCAAGCCGCTCATGCGTTTCGCCACCGCGATGTTTTCCGCGGTGATCTTCCTCTGGTTCCTCGCCGCTGCCAACGTTGTGCCGACCTCCATGGTGCTCATCGCGACCCTGAATGTCTTCTCCGGCATCGCGTCGGCCAATTTCAACCTCGCCAACGCCCGCATTACCATGGCGACCATGCCTGAGATGGGCCGGAACCACTTTTTTGCCCTCTTCACCGTCATCACCAGCCTTGGCTTGGGGGCTGCGCCTGTCATGTGGGGGCTCACGCTCGACATGATCGGCACTTACGAGGCCGTTACGGGCGTTTTTCACTGGAAGCGGCACAGTATTTACTTTCTCGCCCTCCTCGTTATCAACATCGTCGCATTCCTGTACATTCCGCGTCTCCACGAGTCGCCGGGGGCCGAGGGGAGGGAATCCCTGTCGATCTACCGGCGACTGAAGAGCCTCGCGCGATTCCGGCACCGCTAATCATCCATGATCCAACGCAGTTTCAGCCTTTTTCTCGCGCTCCGCTACCTCCGGCCCAAGCGCACGTTTCTTTCCATCATTACGCTCATCTCGATCCTGGGCGTCACGCTCGGCGTGATGGTGCTCATCCTCGTCATCAGCGTGATGACCGGCTTTGAGCGCGAACTCGAGCGCAAGGTCGTCGGGTTCGACGCCCACGTCGTCGTCTCCCGCATGGACAGCCCGCTTACCAATTGGGAGGAGCTTCAGGATAAAATCCTCAAGCTGAAGGACGTCGTCGCTGCCGCTCCATTCGTCCAGGGTCCCGTCCTGGTGGAACATGAGAATATCCGCGTCGCGCCGAAGATCCGGGGCATCGATCCCGAGGCCGAGGAAAAGGTCACGGAGTTGAAACAATTCATCGTCCAGGGCGACCTCGATCTCGATGGGGACAAGGTGATACTCGGTTCCGAGCTCGCCGCCCTCCTGCATGCAGGGGTAGGGGACAAGATTACCCTCTACTCACCCGGCAACGTCAGCCAGATCTTCAACGAACTCGAACGCCTCCAGAAGGAAGGCAGCAAATCCGACGCTGCCGCGCTCAAGCAGATGATCCTGCCCCGCGAGCTCACCGTCACGGGCATCTTTGAGAGCGGCCGCTACCTTTACGACAGCGACTTTATGCTCGTGCCGCTTTACGTCGCACAGGAGGTCTACGACCTCGGCGGGGACATTCACGGCCTCGCCATCCGCACCACCGACCGCTACCGCGCGGACGCCGTGAAGGAGGAAATTCAGGGGATTCTGAAATACCCCGATACCGCGATGACCTGGATCGACATGAACAAGCAGATCTTTGACGCGATCAAGATGGAGCGCAACGTCATGTTCTTCATCCTTCTTTTCATCGTCCTCGTCGCCGCCTTTGGCATCATGAACACCCTCATCACCGTGACCGTGCAAAAGACGCGCGAGATCGGCATCATGAAAGCCCTCGGTGCCCAGACCATGCAGATCGTCGGCGTCTTCATGGCGCAGGGCGTCGTCGTCGGCCTCTTCGGCACCATCGTCGGCCTCATCACCGGCATCTCCCTCGTCCAGTATCGCAACCAGGTCAGCGATTTCCTCGCCAACACCTTTCACATCGAGGTCTTCCCACGCTCCGTCTATCAGTTCAGCGAAATCCCGGCGGAAATTGTCCCTTCCGACGTCGCAATCATCTGCACGAGCGCCTTCATCATTTGCTCGCTGGCCGCGCTCATTCCCGCCTACGTCGCCGCCCGGCTCGACCCCGTGAAAGCCCTGCGTTACGAGTAAAAACCAACGAAAAGAGGAGGCTTCAGGCGAATAGGGGGAAATTTCCCGAAATTTCCCATTTGACCTTCCGCCCAAACCTCGCTTTACTTTCCCTCCCTTATTAAAGCAGCCGTAGCTCAATTGGATAGAGCATCTGACTACGGATCAGAAGGTTAGGGGTTCGACTCCCTTCGGCTGCACCACTTTGAAATGACTGGAAACACTTGGAAATAAGTCGGTTAAGAGTGGATTTTTTTCTAAATTTCAGGATTCACAGGCAACAACTGGAATCGACAAATAACAGCCTCAATTTATCCGAGATTTATCCGAGATTTAAGGGGCTTCGCCGATATCGCTCTCACGTTCCTATTTCGCGCCGTTGTGACTGCTTGGGTGGCCGAGTGATTGCCCCCTTGGAGTCTCAATGCCACTCACGATAGTGGGGGAGTCTTGTGGAGTCTTTTTCGCCTGAACTACCTGCCAGCGCTCGTTCAAGACTTCTCTCAAGGCTGAGTCTTCCGTTTGTCCAATCAATCCCGCCAGAGCGGAAGGTTTGATCAAACGGTGCCGAATCAAATCGACCACGTAACCAATATCCTTCGGACGACCTGCTGCCAACTTGGCGTATGCCAAGTCAACAGGATCAAGGCAATAGGCAACCGCTCCGCCAGTGTTTTCACTTGTGAAGCGCTCGAGCCGATGCTGCCATCCTGTCGGAAGGATCGCGGTCGCAGGACTTACTCCATCCGCATAATATTTGAAGGTGTCATGGAAGGTCGAATATTCCCCCAAGCAACCGCTGATTAGATCGGCCAATTCCGGATGATCCTTTGGGTAAAGATCGAGTTCCATCGAATTGCGCAGGACGCGAGGCGCGTCAGGAAATTTACCCAAAATCGACTGACTCCCTATAATGATAAATTCTTTCTGGCCGGTAATCCCTGCGGCAGCTCGAACAATATGCTCAAACTCCTGACTGTTCATAGCGACGAAAAACCTCAAGACGCTCCCGCTGATTCAAAATACCAGTGAAGGGAGTGGACTGACGGAGTCTTTGTCCCTCGTAAGAATCCTCCACCAAGATCGAGAGAATCTCATCGAAGGATTTGAGCGAAAAAATCGAGCGCCACTCACGTAGAGCATTCTTACACGATTCAGAAAGAATCGGTTCGCACAAGGTGCGATCAAGGTTTTTGCGTACAAAATCCATCAACTCCGGTTGTCGGCGGATTTTTTCCGCCACTAGCCGGTTCAGCGCCAAGCTTCGCCTGTCGATGAGATCATGGCCCATAACACTGCCAATGATACTTAAAAGAGCGTCTAGATCAAGGCTCCATCAACACTCTCTGCCCCTTCTGTGTCGCCGGTAGTGCCATCAGCCAGCAGTGCATACACGATTTCGACTGACTGCGTGTCGAGGTGAAGACATCGACTTCCTCGTATATTGTTGAACCAGCGACCGTTTGCGTGGCATGTCGCCCAAAGCATACGGTCACCCAGAGCCGAGCACAGCAATGAGGCGAGCCGGGTTTCTTATCCAATAGGAGCAAAAATCAGCGGTCCCCTCAGGTCGAGGGAACAAACCAGCGCACGAAAGGCCCGCCGCGGAGCCGCTTTCTTTTTCCCTACCCGGAAAATTGATCTCGCTCAATTCCGACCGGAGGTGATCACACGAAAATACCCAACGATACTTTTCCCCGGATCACGCACGGACCACTGGATATGCGTTTTGGCGGAAATACGCACGCAGGGAAAGAGTGTGCCGCCCTCAAAATGCCCCGCGAATGGTGTCGAAAGGAGGCTGATTTTCGTCGGTCTGCGACGTGTGTAGAAACTCGATAACTGCACAGAAGGGGATGCACTTCAGCAAATCTTCGTCGCCGGAATGACCGAGTTCATTGGTTTGCAGGACAGCTCCCGAGTGTTCGACCGTGGCACGGAATTCGTGGAATGTCTCCGCCCAAGCCGCGGCAATGTGTCTCAGTCAAATCCAGACAGCGCCCCGGCTTGACGATCTCGCCAATGGCAGAAGCCCTCGTTGACCTTGCTGCCAGCGATGGCGGGACTTCAAAATTGAACCTATTGGAGCATCCAGATCGAGCTGTTTTGCCAGAATTACGCGAATGAGAGAATCGCACTCGACGGGTCAAGGCGACGATGCTGCATTGCGCCGTGCGAAGCGAAAGAAGCAAGACGGCATGGTCGCCCACCCCTACAAGTGGAGGGAAATCGCGTGGACGGTGGTGCGGCTTGCCCGCTCCACCGTCCATGACAAAGCCTGGCATCGCGTTGAAGGCTGAACCAGGCGACTTGCCGGATTGATCTAGCAAACCTGTTCCGGGTCGGGAACACGTCCCAGTAGAGGGAGACGTAGTGTTTGATGGATGAAGTCATCCGGAGTTCTTTTTTTACCAGCGCGAATTTTGCCCCGAGTTCGGTGCCATGTCCTCATTTTCCGAGGCTACGGTGTGCGCTATGAATCGGAAGAATCTTGCCGCAAGATGGCCAATGAAAGCCCATCACCGAGGCAATCATTTTTTTCCAAAATTGGACAAATCTCCCGACGGGAGTCGGCTAGTCTTTTCGACCATTCAGCAAAAACCTCGATTCGGAAGTCCGAAAGCGAAGTTGCTCCAAAATTGGAGCATTCCGTTCTCGATTTTCCAGCATCCTCCAACATCTAGAACCGTGAATTTTTCAACCATTCGCCAAACTTCGACTCGGAAACCCGAGCTCAAAGTTGCTCCCAATCGGGAGCAGGTCGCTCTCGAGCTTCAGCCATAGTGCAACCTCCCAAATCGTAAAGTAATGAAATCAAAAACTTCCTTCCAGCGAGTGTCGATCGACGGAATGCGTCCGTTGGCCTTGACGAAAAAGCAGATTATCGCCGTGCTCGGATCAGCCAAGCTGGTGGACCGTATGTTGTGGGCGACCCGCTATGCGGGAGGTCGCTGGTTGATGATTATACGAGAAGGCCGGGATCTTTTGGTGGCCACGGAATCGGTGGAAGAGGCTTATGCGCGCTTGGTCGGCGGGGAACTGCCGCCGCTGATGCCCAGTGAGCGAAAGCCGGTGGAGAGCGAAGTGGCAGTCTGAAAAGATCACAACGCATAGAGCACTTAGCCCGCGTATGCCCGGAAAACCTTTCCAATCCAAGCTGGAACCCTTCTACGAGTTCATTCGGGAGTGCCGGGCCAAGCGCTGGAGCTACCAGAAGATCGCAGAGGTTCTGACCATCGAGAAGAATCTCCCCGTCGGCGCGAACACCGTTTTTTCCTTCGTCAAGGTCCGGGCCAAACGGCGCCGCGTTTATACGCTGCCTCCGCTGGAATCAGCCCTCTCCCAAGCTTCCCCATCGCACGGATTCTTCAACACCCCACAACTCACCCATGAAACCAAACGCAAATACAACATCACCTGACATTCTCCACCGCTTGATCGTTCCCATCCAGACGCGAGGCAATCTCGGCAAATCCACTGAGGCTATCGCCCGCTGCGAATGGATGAACCGGCGCGACATTGCGTGGAATGGTTTCGATCTCGACGCTTTCAATCGCACTCTGAGCAGCACCTACGAGAAGGTGCACTTTATCCAGGCAGGGCCGGAACCCGAAGGTGAACTCATCAAAATCTTCCGCCAGATCAAGCAAGCGGAGGTGACGGTGGTCGATCCCAGCGCCCATATGAATCGGACCATCCTGCGGGCCATGCAAATGGTCCGGCTGCCGGAGATGTGCGCGGAGGTTTCCGCACGCGTGACGGTCTTCATTTACCCGGTGGATGAGGTCTCCGATATGGACGACATCACGCAGACGGTCGAAACTCTCACGAATGCCGTTGATTGGGTTATCGTGCGCAACCCGGTTAAAATTCCCACCAGCAAGTTTTTTCAAGGCTCCGAGTTGGAGGCCGAGTTGCTCTCCTATGGAGCCAAGCGACTGGAAATTCCCAGCCTGCTTTCCGATACGCGCAACCACCTCCGCTCGCGGGAAGTTCAGCTTGGGCGGGGCTTGTCGCCCGCCGAGGCCTTGGCCAATCCCGATGTTCAGCTCGATATGGCGCACCGCATCATTCTAGAACAATGGCTAGCGGATTTGTTCGGACGGTTTGACGCCATTGCCGGGCACCTGATTTCCACAGCCAAGGCCGGAGCTCTCAAACCGGCTGCTGCAGGGAAAGTCCGTCCCGCTCAACGCCGGGTGTCCGGCATCAACCTGGAGAACATCACATGAGCGCCGAGTCAGACGACCATCGGTACTGGAAGGCGGCTATTTCTCATTTGCCCACAGCTCAGCAACGAGACGCCGCCTGGGAATTTTTTGTCAATCGTTTTGCTGGAAACGCGCAAGCGGCCGACACTCTCAGCGGCACCATCATGGTGATGGAAGCTCATGGCCTGTACATGCTGGCTTTTCCGAAACGGTTCCATACGGAGGCGGTCGCTCCGTTGGAGGCCATGCTGCATGCTTGCCGCGAAAGCTTCGATCAGTTCCTCCTTCAACAAAAGGCGGCGAATTCGGCCACGGTGGATGCCTGGGAAAAGTCCCAGCAAATAGCTCGGGAGGCTCTGCAAACCGTCGAGAAATTTGATGAGGCTGTTCGCGAGGGCTGGAAGGAAGTCAATACGGAGAAGCTGGTCGATCTCATTCACGAGGAACTCGAATCCACTCTCCTCAAACCGCTGGCGTCCCAGTGCCAGCAGTTGGAAGAGACAACACCGGCGGTCACGGAGGCCATCGAGGAATTGGTGAAATCCGCTCGGCAACTTCGTGGATTTCACTTTCGAGGAATCTTCCTTGGCCTGCTTATCTCATTCCTGAGCCTGACGGGTGCTTGCTTCTGGTATCTGAAGCAAGAACACGAGCGCAAGTTACGCCAGGAGGTCAGGCTTCTGGAATCAACTTCTTCCCAGAATCGCGAAGCCTTCGAGCAACTCGATCTTCTCGGAGCGAAAATTCGCGTCACTCATCCGGTCGATGACCGGGGGACTCCGAACAACGAGGAGTATGCCCTCGTGATGGAGGCGGGCCATGGAGTTTCGGTCTTTGACTCGAAAAAAGGCAAATGGGCCGCCATCTATTTTCGCCCGCTTTCCCGAGAGGAGCGTCGGCAGCAAGCCGCGCCGTGATGTTCCGATCCTTCGGAACCTGCCAACCAGAACTGACGCGCAAGCCATGCGAGCTTATCCTAAGATATCCCAAGTGATCCCAAGTTTTTCGGGGAATTTCCCACCGCAATGGCGGAAAGCTTGGATGACTTGGGATGAAGTTCGCACGTCATTCCAGCTTCATCCAAAGTGGGGAAAATCCTCAAACCTTCGTTTGACATATTGCGTCTCTCCTCCTGAAGAACTGGAAAACAACGGAATGCTGGGAATACATTCATAATGTTTTATGCGAAAGGCCGGGTGCACCTAATGCATGGCATGTGACCTGTCAAAACCACTTCATGTTCACCTCCGCAAAAATCCGCAATGGCTCGACCTATCTGGCCAATCATCTCTCAGCTAATGACTATTACGCCAAGGGGGAAAAGGTCACTGGTGAGTGGGTCGGAAAAGGGGCGGAATCGCTGGGGTTATCAGGCGAAGTTTCCACGACGGACTTCGAAGCGTTGCGGATCAATCAACGTCCGGGCACTGGCGAACGGTTGACGCCTCGTACCAAGGACACCCGGATGCCGACACTGACTGAAGCGGATCAGGCTTTTAGGGAAAAGAATGGTCGTTCGGGTTCGGCCCAAGAGGTCGCCAACTTTCGGCTGGAAATGAAGCCGGTTTCCAATCGGGTGGCTTTTCTGGATTTCCAGTGCTCGGCTCCCAAGTCGGTTTCCATCATGGCCGTGCTGGCGGAAGACCCTCGCTTGCGGGATGCCCATACCAAGGCTTCACGGCTGGCCTTGGGGGAACTGGAGTGTTTCGCCTCCCGTCAGAACAACTCGCTGGTCGAGCGCAGGTCGGAAATCACCGGGAATATTTGCGCTGCCGCATTCACCCATGATGCCAGCCGGGCGCTCGATCCGCAGTTGCACACCCATTTCGTCATTGCCAATGCAACCCAGGCGCCGAATGGCGGATGGTATGCCTTGAACGAATTCGAGATGGTCAAGGCAGTGCGATACGTCGGCAAGGTTTATCAAAACGAGCTGGCACGTTCTGTCCGGGAACTCGGCTACGAAACCCGTGAGGTGCGGCGAAACGGCAATGTGACTGGGTTCGAAATCGATGGGGTCTCCGACGAATTGTGCCAGCGTTTTTCCAAGCGCCGTGAGGAGATCGAACGGGAAATCGCTCGATTCGAACGGGACCGCGGGCGTGAGCCAACCATCCGGGAAATTTCGCTGATCACGAGGGAGACACGTACTCCGGGGCTAAAGGAGATCACGACTCCAGCGGTCCTCGCACGACAGCGGGAGCAGTTGAAACCGGGAGAATGGGAGCACATGCAAGCGGTGCGTAGCCAGGCCATTCCACGCCCTGCCGACGGTTTAGTGGCTGGTGAAGAGCGCGATGCGCTCTGCGCCAGCGTGGAGCATCTCTTCGAGCGGCAAAGCGTCGTGAGTCAACATGAGATTTTGGCGGAAGCTCTCAATCACTCGTTGGGAAGCCACGATTTGCAAAAACTCAAGGAGTGTGTTCGAGAGGGCGAAGCCGGATTGGTCAGCCTTACTCCCGAGGATGGATTGCTCTCGGAATGCGCCACACGGCAGGGTCTGGCCATGGAACAATGGGCGGTGTCCTATGTGAATGCGTGCAAAAGCCAGTGCGTCGCGCTCAACCCGGCGTTTTTGCCAGCCAAATACCTTTCCAAGGAACAGCGTACATGTGTGAAGGAAATTCTCTCAACAAAGGACCGACTGTTCAGTTTTCGTGGCGTGGCTGGTGCCGGAAAAACCACGACGCTTCGGGAAGTCCAGCGGGGTTTGACGGAAACGGGCCATGCGGTATTCGCCATTACCCCGACGACTTCCGCCGCAAAGGTCTTGCAGGCTGAGGGGTTTCCCAACGCAACAACGGTAGAAGATTTTTTGCGCAATGGAGAAAAGTGGAATGGGCTGAAAGGAGCGATTGTAATCTGTGATGAAGCGGGCCTGAATTCCAACAGGCAGGGTGCCGCACTTCTTCGGATGGCGGAACGTCATGATTTACGCGTCCTGTTTGTTGGGGACACGCGTCAGCACATTTCTGTCGAAGCGGGGGACTTTCTTCGCGTTTTGGAGGCCCATAGCCAGATTGGCCGATGTCAGGTCGGCCAAATTCACCGGCAAATTCCAGAAGAATATCGGGCCGCAGTTACTCAAATGGCAGCGGGAAATGTCCGGGGAGGACTGAATGCGTTGGATAAAATGGGCTGCATCAGGGAGGGGCAGTCCGCGTATCTACAGAATGCGGCTGCGGACTATTTGCGCCTAACGGATCATGGGAAAGACTTAGATCGATGCATTGCAGTTTCTTTTACCTGGGAAGAGAACCATCGTTTTACGGAGGCAATCCGGGACGGCCTGAAAAAACATGGCGTTCTTCCTGCGGAAGGTGCGAGCGTCATTGTCCACGAGTCATTGCGCTGGACCAATCAGCAAAAGAGGAATTGGCGACGATATGAGGTTGGGCAGATGATCGTATTTACGCCATCCGCCCATCGCCCCTCTGTTTCCGCGGCGGTTGTTCGGTTGGAGGATCACGATGTCGTGGTCGATACTGGCGGTAAGGAAATGAGGTTGAATTTGCGCAAAGTTGATTCCTTCGATGTGGCTCGGCCTCGAAAAATTGAGGTCGCTCCGGGTGACAAACTTCTCATTCGCGCAAATGACAAAAAACTCGGGCTCGTGAACGGGCAGATACTTACGGCTGGCAAGATTACACCGAACGGCTCAATAATATGCCGAGAAGGAGTCTCCATTCCCGCGGAATTTCGCCAATGGTGTCACGGTTATGTGGTGACCTCCCATAAAGCCCAGGGACGAACAGCGGACCATGTTATTATCGCCGCCGAGAATCTAGCCGCGAAAGGAGCCTATGTAGCCAGCTCACGAGGGCGCCTGTCTTGTGCCTTGCATACACCGGACAAAGTCCGCCTTTTGGATCGGCTTCCTGAAGGGGATCGTAAAGCCATTCTTGATGTGCAACCTCCGGGAAGTCGATTTTCGCTGGGAGTCCGCGTTCGTCCGGCGATGTGGGAAAATATTTCACCGCTCAAAAGAGCTGGGGGGAATCGGCTCCCTTTTTTTACCAAAGGCGTTCAATTGGCGAAATCCAGTGTGGAAAGACTGGTTCATCAGTTTTCTGATAATTCCGCGAAATTGTCTCTCGGGCAGTGAGCAGTATCGGCTCAATCTTCGTTAAATAACGAATAAAAGAACATTGTTTCATTATTTATGTTGCGAACGAGACTTGATCTCAATATTTTGGCCGACGTTATGACACCTTCGTATCCTCGTGACCCACTCTGCTTGGCTGGATCGGAACAGCATTTCGAGACCGATCATTTTCCTTCAATTCCTCCAAGCGGGTGCAGACATAAACCTTCCGTGGGCTTTTCGATCGCTCGGCTGGTGCTCGGTGCATTTCTCACCGTCTTGGCATGCGCAGTACCAGTCGAAGCCGCAGTGATCGCGGATTTCCAACTGCTTACTTGGGACGACAGTCGGGCGAGCGCGGAATTACCTTCTGCCAGTGGGCTGAAACCATCGGCGAGCTATCCGGCGACCAGCGATTGGCTGATCTTCACGCCCGACGACCAAGCGCCGGGTGCAAGCTACAATCCCCAAGGGGCTCTCAGTCATAGTTTGGCCGACATCCCTGGAACGGGAAACTCGTCCTTCAACATGGCACCGTCGCTCACAGGGACGATTTCGATGGCGTTTGCAACCTCTGGATCGGGGGCTTGGGATGTTTCCGTTACCGGGTTGTCTTATAGCGGCCAGGCGACACCGGTGATGTTCATGAATCAGTTCCTTGTGACGCCGGGGAGCGGCGTTGCGCAGAGCGGTTCTTATGGCGTCGATGGCTTGGGAAATTCCGGCACATGGAGTGCGGGCACGGCAGGGGCATGGACGATTGAATACGATCTGGACTTCTATCTCGCGACCAATGCGGATGGTGATCCGTCTCCCGCTGACGTGGATGCTGGCTTCAACGACAAAGTGCAGCAGGGATATCTGCTTCCTGTCTCTCTCCTCACCGCAGAGGGCCTCTCCAGCCTTTCCTTGAACGACCCGGCGGGCATGTACAGCGGCGATTTTGCCACTTATCTTCTCAATGAAATCACTCCGCGTCTTCCAGGGGATGCGACGTATTTATTGGTTACCCAAATGAGCAAGGTGAATCCCGACTATAGCGAAGTGGGTTTACCCATCACAACCAATACTCTCCTTGCGAATACCACAATTGCCTACACCACCGGGGCGATTCCAGAGCCGTCAACCTTTGCGATGCTGGCCTCAGCGGTCGGCCTACTCTGGCTGTCCCTCCGCGGCCGGATTCGGTCGGGTCAGAGATTCACCTGCGCCCGGGGGAAAGGGGTAGAATGACCTCCCCCGACCGCCTTGATTTGGAGTGCGACTGCGAGTTGCCCGGGGCCAGTCTCGACGTTGGTAGGATGCCGGGGCATTGGTTGTTGGCGAGGCTCGGCAAGAGAGTTCTCAGGCCGGGAGGATTGGGAATGACGCGGCAGTTGCTCTCAGCGCTAGCTATTTCCCCAGCCGATCGGGTGGTCGAGTTTGCTCCTGGTCTTGGTGTGACAGCCCGGATTGCGCTGGCGGCTGGTCCGGCCAGCTATACGGCGATCGAGCGTGATGTGGCGGCGGTCGGCCAAGTCCGCCGCTGGCTTGACCGGTCACCGGCGACCGGCCCTCGCAAAGTGCTTGCCGGTCTGGCGCAGAAGACCGGGCTGCCAGAGGGATGCGCGAGCGTTGTTTACGGAGAGGCGATGCTTTCGATGCAGGCGGAGACGTCCAAGCGACAAATTGTGCGGGAAGCCTGCCGCCTGCTCAAACCGGGAGGACGCTACGGCATTCACGAACTGTGTCTTTTTCCCGACGATTTGCCAGAGAAGGATTTGGATGTTGTCCGAAAGGACATCACAGAGGCTATTCGTCATAGGGCGCTACCGTTGACGGGGGGCGAGTGGGAAAAACTTCTGCAATCTGAAGGCTTTGAGATTATGCATCGATCCTCGGCACCCATGGGCCTATTGGAACCGTCCCGCTTGGTAAAGGATGAAGGAGTATTAGGAGCCATTAGGTTTATCTGGCGCGTTCTCAGCGACTCTGCTGCGCGAACCCGGGTATTGGCAATGCGACGAACCTTTCGTAAGCATCGTAATCGAATGGCGGCGATTTGCCTTGTGGCCCGCAAGCCCATGGGGCAACAGACTGTTCCGGAACTTGGATGACCGCGGAAGGCTGTCGAATGCATCCAACCAAAACCCTAAAGCGCCTCAGCACCAATTCCGGTTTCACTTTGGTGGAGTGCTTGATCGGGATTGCGATCATTATTGCGCTGTCGGGCCTACTCTTTCCTGCCGCACGGAATACCATGGCTTCCGCAAACCGCGCGCGATGCCAGAGCAATCTGCGACAAATCGCTGCCGCGGTGATGAACTACACTGCCGACCACGACGGAGTTATGCCGGTTGCCGCGCCCCATGAACTGGGCGGAGCTCAAGGAAGAGTTTCCCCTAACGACCCCTGGCTTCCTGCGAGAATGTTCGGCGGGGCGCTTCCCCCTGAACGACGCCCTCTTAACGCGTACGTGGATAGCGTTAAAGTTTTCCGTTCTCCCTGTGACCGGGGGGAACCTTTGTGGTGGTTCGACACCGCCTCGTATCAAAAGACTTCGACGTGCTATGAGCTTTACGGGAGCAGCTATTTTTATGCGTCGGGCTTCAATCGTATGGGAGGCGTGATGGCTCCCATGGGAATTGCCAAATTCGTTGGAACAGAATTTTCGCATGAAAACTTTGTTGGGGCCCCCCTGCCCCTAGGTCAGGCGGTGCGTGTCGCCGTCTATCCCGCCGCGTCAAAAAAAATTATTGTCGGCAGCATCCCAATTCATCGCACGATGAGTGGAGTCGTAGCTTTGAGCGAGCGGGCGCAATGGTACAAGGACGATCCCGATCATCTGTGGGCAAATGCTGCTTTTCTTGATGGTCATGTCGAGTTTGTTCGCGTTTTTCCCTATGATCAGGAATACCCCGGTGTTTCGACCACGCCGGATGAACGGAACCCGTATTTTTGAGGCAGATGCAAACTCGTCGAATCTGGATTTCCCTAGTGTTTGCAGCGTCGTTTTTTACGGTCATTGCCTGGGGATACTCTGTCTTCACAAAGCCGCGCCTCTCCGAAGAAAGTTTGCGCACCGTGACTGGCGTGGAGATTCGCGTTGCGGAAACGCAGAGCTCACCGAGAGGTTTATTTGTCTCTTGTGTGGCCAAAAACCAAACGCAGAAAGTGGCTTCCTCTCTCATTTTTACGGTGGAGATCACTACGGAGAGTGGGCACGTTCTCGCGACGAATCCACTTGGAAATATGCTGGGCTTGAAGCCGGGAGAATCGAGAGCAATTCAGGTTCCGATGCCTTCCAATTCGGAGCTCTCCCCTCCATTCTTGACCCGTGCGAGGGTGGATCTTGTCCGGTGGGAGCAGTAGCTGGAAAAGGCGAGAAAACTCGGAGGTCTGGCGGCGAAACCGTTCGCCCAAGCGCTCCATCGGTGATGATTTTCGCCCGCAGGCCGCCGCGGCCTTTCATGGTTTCAGCATCGAAATGGATGACGGAGTTCATCCAATAGCAAAGGCGGCATTCTTCGACGCTGAGGAAACGCACGCCCTGGATGGCAAATTCGCGGTCGATTTCCGCAGCGGGGTTCCTCCCCCCGGGTGATAACATTACGTCGGCAGTCGACGTGGTCGCGGGAGGTTTCCAACAAACCCGCCGAGGAGAAGGAAAAATAGGATGTCACCCCACATCGTCGCGCCGGAAATGTGCAGCCAGGGGATTCCGGTCAGGGCAACCGCCGCCGCCAGCGTTTCCAAGAGTGTCAGCCGCCGGACATCGAGCAGACGCGGCAGGGCGGTGCCAAGAAACCCGATGACAAAGCAGGTGAGAAACCCCTCGATCATGATCCTCGCATGCATCGGCCCGGGGTAGGTGCGCGTGATATTCCAGACAAACAACGGCCAGAGCAGCACGCCGAAAATCCCGATGGCCGCGCCCAGCGGAAAAAGCAGCCGGAACGGCTCCCCGGCTGCCACCAAAGACCAATAGCCGGGAGGGCGAGGGGTCTTCGATTTCATCTTCTATCGACAATCACTTTTCGAAGGGTTTGCTTTATTCGGGTGAACTTCAAGCGGCCAGTTGCTCTAGTTCCTGGCGGGGGCCAAAAAACTCAAAGTTGACCTGGGAGGCGGGAATGCCCCATTTGAGCAGGTTGTGGTAGATGCCCACCATAAAAGGCTTTGGCCCGCAGAAAAAATAATCGGCATCCCGGTTGGGAACCAAACTTTCCAGCAATTCCGCGTCAATAAATCCTTCGCTGTCATGAGTGGGGTTTACCCGGTCCTCATCCGTGGCTTCGCTGTAGCGGATGTGAACTTTCAGATTGGGATGGGTTGCGGCCAGTTCCCGGAGCGTCTGCCCGAAGGCGTGCACCCGGCCGTTCAATGCCCCGTGGACAAAGTGGATGCTCCGATCCGGCTGGGAACGCAAAGCACTGGCCAGCATGCTCAGGGTTGGCGTGATGCCGACGCCCGCGGAGACTAACATCAGGGGGCGCTCATGTTTTTCCTGGGGGTCAAAGAAAAATTCCCCGCAGGGCGGTCCGACCTCGATGGTGTCGCCGGTTCGCAACTGATCGTGGAAAAAGTTGGAAACAAAACCATCCGGCTCCCGTTTCACGCTGATGCGGAAATATTTCTCCCCAGGGGCGTTCGATAAACTGTAATTGCGCATCGTCGTTCCGCTTTGCGGGTGAGGAACGCGCACGGTGATATATTGCCCCGGCTTGAAAAGAGGGACACCTTTCCCATCGGCCGGTTCCATGTAGATCGACGTGATCACCGTGCTCTCGGACTCCTTGCGCGCCACGCGGAAAGTCTTCAGGCCATTCCAGCCGTCTTCTTCGGCCGCTTGGGAGGCGTAGATTTGTTTTTCCCGGCCGATCATAATATCGGCCAGAAATCCGTAGGCCTCTGTCCAGGCGGTCACAACTTCCTCGGTGGCCCCCTCGCCCAGAACCTCCTGGATCGAACCTATGAGATTCGCTCCGACGATGGGATAATGTTCCGGCAGGATGTGCAGGGAGGCGTGTTTTTGGGCGATCAGTTCGACGGCTCCGCCCAGCACCTCCAGATTATCGATGTTGGCGGCATAAGCGCAGATGGCCGCTGCCAGGGCCTTTTGCTGTGAGCCCGCCGCCTGGTTGGAGGGATTGAAAAGCGGTGCCACTTCGGGGTTGTGCGAGAACATCCTCTTGTAGAAGTGTCGCGTGAGCGCCTCGCCGTGTTGCTCCAGAATGGGAGCGGTGGCCTTGACGATTTCGATGGTCCTTGGGTTCAGCATAACAGAAGCAAACTTTCCACAAACGCCGGACCCCGCGCGAACAGGCCGACCGCGAGATTTGACATAAATCAAAACGTGGAAAGAAATTTTCCCTGCCATTCGGGAGGAATTTTTTTAGCGTCCCCCAATGAATCGTCTGGAAGACATGCGGCGGGCCGCCCTACAATATTCGATTTCGCGGGCTTCTATTTTCGTCGGTTTGCCGGCGGACGACCTCTGCCATATTTCGGGCTACGCGTCTCTGAAGGTCGTGGCGCGCGGCGCTTACCTCTTCCAGCAAGAGGATCCCGTGATCGGTTTTTTCATCGTACGGACGGGGCTTATCAATGTCCACCGTATCAATGCGCATGGGAGAGAACAAATTGTTCACTTGCTGCGCCAAGGCGATTCTTTCGCCGAGCGGGCCATCACTTCCGATACCGGCTACCCCGCCAGTGCCAGAGCGGTGGAAGACAGTGAAGTGATTCTGATTCCGATCAAAGAATTTCGAGCCCACATGGCGAAAAAACCGGATCTGGCTTGGCGAATGGTCGCCTCCATGAGCCAGCATCTGCGATCTCTTGTCAGCACTTTGGAAGGCCTGCGATTCAAGGATATTGAGAGCCGTCTGATTTTCTGGCTCCTGCAACGCTGCCCGGATGGCACCAGCAGCAGCCCGGTGGACATTGAGTTGGGAGCCAGCAAAAGTTCACTCGCCTCCGACCTAGCGACCCGAAGGGAAACTCTTTCGCGGGCTTTTCGAAAACTTAGTCAGGCTGGTGAAATCGAAGTGCATCCCCGTGCGATCACTGTCCTTAAGCCTGTGCGGCTTCACAAGCTGTTCTCGCAGAAAACCGTGTGAGGCACCGGACGATTTCTCTCCTGCCTAGCAGGGATTTTCCGGAAAAATCGAGTATTTTTGATCCCGGTCAAATCTAGCAGTGCCGGGCTGAGACATACATCATGTTGTGGAAGCCACTCAGCATATACACAAGATGATGGGCTCAGGGGTAGCAAGAACGGTTGATCCCGTGAGCTCAATCGACGAATACGTGGAAAAAGCGGACTGGCGGGTGAACGCCAATGCAAATCAGGGGTATTCGCTGGGAGGAATGATTCTCAATGTCGCGGGCAAGATGACCGCGAACTACTGGCTAGATCACGTTTATCCCGAGGAAATCGGAAGAGCGCACCGACACGGCGACCTGCACATTCACGATTTGGATATGCTATCGGGCTATTGTGCCGGGTGGTCGCTCCGGCAGTTACTGGCCGAGGGGTTTAATGGCGTTTCGAACAAGGTGGAGTCTGACCCGCCTCGGCATTTCCGCACGGCGCTGGGCCAGATGGTGAATTTTCTCGGAACGCTGCAAAACGAATGGGCCGGCGCGCAGGCCTTCAGTTCCTTCGACACCTACCTGGCACCCTACGTGCGCGTGGATGGACTCAGCCAGGACGAGGTGGAGCAGGGGATGCAGGAATTTATTTTCAATCTCAACGTCCCATCGCGCTGGGGCACGCAGACGCCCTTTACGAACCTGACGTTCGATTGGGTGTGTCCGGAGGATTTGCTCGGGACTCCCGCGTTGATCGGCGGTCGGGAGTCCGGCTTGGTTTACGGAGAGCTCGGTCGCGAGATGGAAATGATCAATCGCGCCTACCTGCAAGTGATGGCGCGGGGCGATGCGCGCGACCGGGTTTTCACTTTTCCGATTCCCACTTATAATATCACGCCGGATTTTCCCTGGGAGAGCGAAACGGCGCGTTTGCTTTTTAAGGTCACGGCAAAATACGGGCTGCCGTATTTTCAAAATTTTCTCAATTCCGACCTTCAGCCTCATATGGTCCGTTCAATGTGCTGTCGTTTGCAGTTGGACTTGCGTGAGTTGCTCAAGCGGGGAAACGGGCTCTTCGGCTCGGCGGAGCAGACGGGTTCAATTGGAGTGGTGACAATCAACGCTGCGCGGTTGGGTTATCGTTTTGCCGGAAATGCGGAGGGCTTGCTGGCGCAACTCGACTCGTGGATGGCGCTCGGGCGCGACAGCCTGGAGATCAAGCGGCGGGTGATCCAGGGAAACATGGACCGCGGCCTCTATCCCTTCTCCCAGCGGTATCTGGGCACGCTGCGAAATCATTTCTCCACCCTTGGCATCAATGGCGTCAACGAATGCGTCCGCAACTTCACTCGCGATGCAGAGGATGTCACCACTCCATGGGGGAGGCGGTTTGCCCTGCGGCTTCTCGATCACATGCGAAGCAGGATGGTGGAGTTTCAGGAAACGACCGGGCATTTGTACAACCTGGAAGCGTCTCCGGCGGAGGGCGCAACGTATCGGTTTGCGCGACTAGATCAAAAAAGCTTCGAAGGCATCCTGCAGGCCGGAACGCCAGAGGCGCCGTATTACACAAACTCCTCGCAGTTGCCGGTGGGATATACCGACGATCCGTTTCTGGCCCTGTCCTGCCAAGACGAACTTCAGACCCGCTATACCGGCGGCACTGTGCTGCATCTTTATATGAACGAAGCCCTTTCCTCACCCGAGGCTTGCCGCGAACTCGTTCGCCGCTCTCTCTCCCGGTTCCGCCTGCCCTACATCACCGTGACACCGACATTTTCCATTTGTCCGAAACACGGCTACTTGAGCGGCGAGCAGGAATTTTGCCCACGCTGCGACGACGAACTGCGTGCGCGGAGCCATTCGGCGTAACGCTTTTCCAATCCCAACAACCTATGAAAACTGAAATCCTCCTCCGAGACGAAGACCGAACCCGCTGCGAAATCTGGACCCGAGTGATGGGCTATCACCGGCCCGTCTCCCAATTTAACCGCGGAAAGCAAAGCGAACACCGGGAACGCCTGCATTTCCGGGAGGAACGTGACGCGGCCGAGCCGGTGGCCCGCGCCGCCTGATGTCGGCGACGGCGCGGGCGACTTTGGCGGTGGGTGGATTTGTTCCGTTCACCACCGTGGACTATCCGGGAAAGCTCAGCGCGGTGGTCTTCTGCCAGGGCTGTCCCTGGCGGTGCGGCTATTGCCACAACGCGCACTTGCAGGCCTTTACGACCGGAGTTTGGCCATGGGCCGCCATCCTCTCACGGTTGGTCGAGCGTCAGGGGTTTCTGGATGCCATTGTCTTCAGTGGCGGGGAACCGACGGCGCAAGCCGCGCTGCCCGGTGCCATGGCGGAGGTGAAGGAACTCGGTTTCCTGGTGGGCCTGCACACGGCGGGAATGTACCCCGGTCGGCTAGCGGCTGTGTTGCCCCTGGTCGATTGGGTGGGCTTCGATGTGAAGGCCCCCTTTGACGGGAAATATGACGCCCTCACACAACGAGACGGCGCCTGGCTCCCGGTCAGGGAATCCCTGCGTCTCCTGCTGTCCTCGAAGGTCGATTATCAGATCCGCACCACTCTCGCCCGCACACATCTCGATGGTTCCGCCTGTTCCGAATTGCAGCGGCAACTCCATGCCCTGGGCGCGAAACCGACGCAGTGGCAAACGTGCCGCCCACCTGCCACCGCACCTCAAAATCCCGCGTAAAGCAGCACCAGAACCAAAACTATTGATCGCGATCAAAGAGGTCGTTGAATTTTTCAGGAATAGTAAGTTATGAAAAAAGAAGAGAATCCTAAACTCCGTGCGATCTCGCGCCAGCGGCCCTTTGTCGGCGGGCGCTGCAAACTTTTCGTATGACGCGAAGTGAGGCCGACTCGCAAGCGATGGAACATCTGTCCGGTGGCCGATCCTCTCTGCCCTTGATTATCCAGGGAGGAATGGGGGCTGCGGTATCGGGCTGGCGGCTGGCACGCTCGGTGTCGAGATCGGGCCAGTTGGGCGTCGTCTCGGGAACGGCCCTCGACACTGTCCTGGCGCGCAAGCTGCAACTGGGTGATGCTTCTGGAAGAATCAGGCATGCCCTGCGGCATTTTCCGGTTCCCGGTGTCGCCTTTCGCATCCTGGCGAAGTATTTTATCGATGGGGGCAAAGCGCTTTCTGCGCCCTTTATTCCCACTCCCCTGCCGGCGTTGCATCCGGGTTCCCGACTGACGGAATTGACGGTTGCGGCGAACTTCGTGGAAGTTTTTTTGGCCAAGGAGGGCCACCGTGGTCTGGTTGGAATCAATCTGTTGGAAAAAATCCAGCTTCCGACTCTGCCGTCTTTGTTTGGCGCAATGCTCGCCGGAGTTGATTATGTGCTGATGGGGGCTGGCATCCCTCGCCACATTCCCCATGTGCTTGACTGCCTTGCAAAAGGAGATGCTGCCGAATTGAAGATGGATATGGCAGGAGCCGGCCCCGGAGAAGAGGTGCATGCGTCGTTCGATCCCCGAAAATTTTGCGGGGATTTGGTTCTTAGTTTGAAACGACCCGCCTTTATCGGCATCGTCGCGTCCGCTACCCTGGCCCTGACCCTGGCGAAAAAATCCCATGGGCGTGTAGACGGTTTTGTGGTGGAGGGCGAAACGGCGGGAGGGCATGTCGCCCCACCCCGTGGCCCCCTGCAACTCAGTCCGGGCGGTGAGCCAATTTATGGTCCCCGCGACAAACCCGACCTCGAGAAAATTCGCGATCTCGGGCTACCCTTCTGGCTGGCCGGTTCGTACGGACAACCTGGCAAACTCGCGGAAGCCCGTCGGCTCGGTGCGGTCGGAATTCAGGTGGGGACCGCCTTCGCGTTTTGCAAAGAATCCGGAATTTCAACCGAAATTAAAAAAACACTTTTTGAGAAAAGTCGCCTTGGGAAGGCCCATGTTTTTACGGATCCCCTTGCTTCACCCACCGGGTTTCCGCTCAAAATTCTGCAGTTGGAAGGGAGCGTTTCCGAAGACGACATTTATACTAAAAGGCAGCGTGTGTGCGATCTGGGCTACCTGCGGCAAACCTACCGGAAACCCGACGGCACTCCGGGGTATCGATGCCCGGGAGAGCCCGTGGAGGATTTTCTGCGGAAAGGCGGAACGCTGGAAGAAACCATGGGACGGAAGTGCGTCTGCAACGGTTTGCTGGCTACCGCGAATCTCGGTCAGATCGGCTTAACCGGGGAACCGGAACCGACCTTGCTCACGGCCGGAAATGATATCGGGACCATTCACGGGTTCGCCCGTCGCGGCCGCGACTCCTACAGCGCCTGCGATGTGATCCGCCGTCTACTCGAAAAAGAAGCTCCCGTGTAAGAAGCAGAGCGGGCGTCCGCCCAAAGATCATCGGCTTATGATCGAAGCCATGATTTTTCTCTTAAGGGTAGGTTGCCTATAGCGTGATGTGCCGGAAGTTTTTGTCCCGTGGAGTTCGGTTTACACCCGCTGGCGGCGCTGGGCACTTTCGGGATTCTGGGGCGCTTTTGCTCGTCCTAGCTGAGGGAGCCTGCGGCAAGTTGCGCTCCGTGGATGCCACCCACTTCAAAGTCGACCAGCATGGCTCCACTCCTCAACTGATGGACTCTCTCCACGATGTCACCGTAGTCGCCAACAAGGCGTATGATTGCGATGGTTTCGCCGACCAGGTGGCCCGGCGCAACTCCCGCGCTGCGTTTCCGCAGATCCAATCGC
>ERZ778023.1762-NODE-1762-length-31129-cov-51.050299_pt1 | contig 31129 bp, 30 predicted proteins | sample MGYA00375753_ERZ778023 | MGnify/ENA primary metagenome ERZ778023 (study PRJEB29350, sample SAMN05389822) | bioreactor metagenome | isolation source: Ammonium sulfate bioreactor | place: South Africa: University of Cape Town | collected 2014-04-04 ... | reverse complement strand
ATCTGATTTTTTTATCCAATTTGTTTTTAACCACGAAAGATATGGTAAATATTCATGATTGATAAGAATATCGAGATTTGAAAAATAAAGATCATTCGATTCAAGTGGAATTTCAAGTGAATGAATGTTTGGAAAATATTTAAGAAGACGAATAAGTTCTTCCGGTGATCGAAGAGAGGAGTTTTCGATAATTAGATATCGAATATTCGAATAAATTCTTGTACGATTAAATAAACCATCAATAGTTGACAACATTAACGTTGAAATACGTTGTAAAATTGATGGACAAATCATATCAATACGTTTGATTATTAAACGACGAATTGTAGGAAATTGTTTGACAGTATAATTAGAAAAATCACCATCATCAACTGTAATTGTCAGTGTATGTAAATTGGTAAAACAATGCGAAATCATCACAGATGGTCTATCAACAATTAAATGTCGAATATTTGGCATAGCGTCAATAGATATCATTGACAAGTATATATGTTCAAATGAATTGGTGATCGTATAGAAATGCTTTTTTGAATCGTTGATATGATATATTGTCATTGGCCATTGTTGACATAATTTATTGATATTCAATGTGGTGTAAATTGAACAAGAGAAATGTTTTAGTTTCGGTAGATATTGTTCGATATCGATATCCATTTGAGTTTCATTTATGAAATTTTTTATATTTAATGTCAATTTAGTTAATTGTTTTAATGGCATAAGAATAGCATACAATTGCTCGAGAGTTAATCGAACATTTTTATTTGTATTTAGAATAAATTTGACTAAATTTAACATTGAAGACGATGATGATTTAGGTATTGACATTCGTTGATTGCGATTCTCTTGACATATTGCCGCATTCAAATAGATTAAAACTCAGTATCAATGTTGTGGGTTGTAATTCTTCTTTCGAATATTGATTAAGAAATTGTTTTAAATCTGAATAAGAATAATTAGCTAAAACTATTACTTGACGATATTCGAATATGCAATCATATAAACGTTGATCATAGTCATGGAATGCACGAAGAACATCAGATGGTGATAGATAACCACAAATTTGTAAAAGAATTTCATCAGGTAGACTAGAAAATGTAGTAACAATCGATTCGATTCGTCTTTTCTTCTAAAACAAAGATCATATATGAAATAGAATATTTTTTTTCATTTTCTCACCTGTGGACTGATTAAATCTTTGTCTAAAGTGTTTTCCATCACATGAAAGTCTATATAATTCCATTTGCACCTTTATAAATATAGCAACAGCGTTTATCGACGAGCATTGTTCCTATTTCTGTTCGAATTCGACGGTCAATAGATTTGATCGAAGGAAATATATGCATTCTCTCGTTTTTTTTAGAAATATGAACAATTTACATGATATTGTTAAAATGTTGACTATCTGTCACAAGGCAAAACAATGTGAATATATTGTTCGACCTGGATTTATTCTTTTCTCTTTCTTCTTCGCGATTCGATATAAAAGAAATGCGTAATTGACGTCTGTGTATACTATTCGTATTGTTGTTTTTCTTTCGATAGGCTTTAATATTTCTAACGAAATTAACGAAGAAAAAAAAATGGATCAAAACGATCAAGAATCATTATTATTAACACAAAAACGACGACAATATTATTTGAGACCAATGAAATTATTTATTCTATCATCGATGGGTGCTGAATTCATGTTTCTATTGATTAGTATCTTTTTCTTTTCGGGATTTAAAGATATTTTTTATAAAATCATGTGGACATTATTTTTTTGTGGTATTGGAATGGGTTCAACAATGGGAACATTAGTAAATATGTTTATTACTGATCAATATTTTAATTCGAAAGCAATCTTTGGTACGACATTGTTGGGTTTACTTGTATTTGGAACATGCAACATTCTATGTTTTCGATTGGATCATCATTTTGATTATTATGGCTCAATTAATTACCCGGTATTTTTTCTTTCAAAAGGTTTTGCTGCTGGAATATTAGGAAGTTTATTCAATGCTTATTTATTATTTAGTCCTAATGGACAAAAACTTTTGATTAAAATGGGACTTTGAGATCTTTTCTTCTTATTATGAAATAAACTTATTCTTGTATTTGATAGAAGATTAAAAAACTAACTCGTTCGTGTTTTTCTACACTTATTTTTCTTTCAACAATAAAAAATCAAATAAAATTTCATCTATATACGTATATTCAACTCCTTGTTTGATCTATAATTGAATGATAGTGCTTATAATGATCATATAATTGAGTTTGATGAAGAAAACCTTTTCCACAATGTTCACAACTAAAAAATAAAAAAAGGTTTTATCTCTTTCTTCTTCGATGATAAAACTATACTTCACATACCTAATTGGATATTGATGTGAATGCTTTATAATAGTATGATGTCGTAAATGTTCAGGTCGAACAAATGTTTTACTACACACTTGGCATTGATTCATTCTAACTGATGCATCATGTTTAACTTCATGCTGTTGTAATTTATCTTTACTAAAATACGGAATTATCAATGAACAAATTGTTCTTGTTTTATATTATTTACCGAGCAAATGTTTTTTCACAGCCTTGTTGTTTACATTTATACGGTTTTATATCGGAATGTTTGGTTGCATTATGTCGTTTCAAATGAAAACGTGCTGTAAATGTTAATTCACAAATTGAACACGTTTTGTCATCAGATATGTCGTCTTTATGTTCAGTAACAATATGTCGAGAGAGATCAGCTCGTTTTTGAAATGCTTTAGTACATTTAGCACATGGATAAGGAGCTAATTGGCCATGTCTGGCTAAATGATTATGATAAGAATTACTTGATTCAAATTCGATTGAACATATTTCACAAAACAATTGATGTTTTTCATATTTCATATGATATTCCAATCGATCAGATGTTGGAAATGTTATTTTACAAATTTTACATCGATAAATACGTCGAAGTTGACGATTACGATGATGACGAGAATCAACAATTTGTTTTTGACTATGAACTTGAGCATGAAGAATATAATCGATAGGTTTTTCGAATAATTGAGAGCAATTTTTATTGAAACAACAGAATTCAGCATTGAGACCATGTTCTAAAACAATACAAACGCTTATTCAAACTGTGGAAATGTGTTTCAATCGTATACGCGTTGTATTATGTGCAGCCAATGATGATTTTGAAGTAAATGTAAGGTCACATTGTTTACATTCAAACGATGTATCGTCAATTAAATTGCCATAAATTGAATGTTCGAAAACATGATTTTCTAGGATCGCTTGTGACTCAAATTGTTCATTACAAACTGGACATTGACGTATATCCGTAGATATCGAAGGTGAAAGTAAATTTGATGAAATATCTTCAACAAGTGTTTCGAAGTCCGAGGAAACTAAAGTTGACAATGGACAGCTACTTATTGGACATAGATTTGTTGTTTGTTGATCAGCACATGTTGATCGATGCGTCAGAAAAATATTTAAATCCGTAAAGTTGGTATGACATTTACCACAAATAAATAAATCGTCGCAGCTCATTTACTCGAGCGAAAAGCTGTGTCAGTGTTTTACTCATTTTGTTTTCGTATTCGTAATATGATGAAAACGTGGGTGCTAGTATATGAGCAATAAAAAGAGAACATTAAAGATGGAGCCTTTATACATGATATTTCAATTCGTTTCGAGTTTTATTTTAGTACTTTGATATTAATTTTTATCGATATTACAAACACACAAATTGCCAACAGAAGAAACAATAGAATTCTCTGATGAAATTTGATCGCCAACAAAAATAAAATCATGGCTAGTACGAACAGTCATATCACCACAACCGAAAGTAATGTTATGAGTAACACTATGACCGCCAAAAATAGGATCATCATAAGTATTGCCAGGTCCACGACTAACACTTGTACATGTTGCATCATCTTTACGTTGATAAAGAGTCCACATACGATTGCGACGCCATCGTTTCCAATCATCATTATTCCATTTTTCGTAATTACTTATCCATTTACCAGTTTTTGCATCGCCAGTAAAACGCCAATCACAACATTTGCTACATGTTGTGCAAACATGACCATTGCAAGAGAGTTTCTTTGAATCAGCCGACGAGACAGATTTTTCAGCGGTTGCCATTTTGAATAGCATTGAATAATACGCGACTTTATATATACGTGTGATAAAAGATTGGGAAAGAATGACTCATTGCAAAAAAAACCCAAAGTGTATTACAAATTTTCACTTAAAAATTTTGAAATTTAGACTCAAAAAAAATGTACACAAAATAAATGAGTAATCATTCATGACTATCGTTACGGTTGATTAAAACTTGGTAAATACCGAGTAATTTTAATTGCGTTGGTGTAGTAGTATAAAAAAAAGTAACACGTCAATAAATATTATTCGTATAAAATAATGGCAAGAGATACGATGCTTTCTTCTCCATCCTATGCTGATCCGCTCAATGTTCTCAATGAAGCAAATTTATTGGTTGAAATTGAAGATGAAATCTCAATTCCACAAAGAATTGAACCCAATGATAAGGAATATTGTTTACGAACATACAGAAAAATATTTACAAAATTAATTCCAATGTTTGTTTTTATTTTATTTCTAATATTCGAATTGATTTTAGCTTGTTTCAATTGTAAATATGATGGGAATACATTTAGTACAATACGTTTCGTATTATTTCTTAGTGTTCCATTTCTATTCGGTATATTCATATATATTATGATGATGTTGCAGACAAGAGCATTTCCAGATGCCTTACAATATTCTGGCTTCATTTTAAGAACATTATGTACGATACTCTTTTATACATTCTTATTTGGATGCATTCCCATGGGGTCAGACATGAATAAAATGAATAACATAATAAATAATTCATCAATAATCGATGATTTACCATGTTCCATAACTTATTATAAAGCTGTATATATTTTAGCAATAATGAATCTATGTGTACCTGGTGTCGTGATATTTCTTACTTTAATTCTATTTATCACTTTAATTCTAAATCATTATGGATTGATATCCAGGATGGATCGATTCTGGAAATTTATGATTGAACTAATCGGTTCTAATGATGAAACAAATTCTACTAATCGATATCGATAATTTTGCAAGTGTTTTTTTTTGTAGATAAATAAAAAGACAATGCCAATAGGTCAAACATATTTAGATCTTTTACCAATTGAATTATTCGATGAAATCTTCGTTTATTTGACTTGTAATGATATTTTGAAATCATTTTATGGAATTAATAATCACATTAATCAAGTGGTACTTCAGTATCCAATGTATTTAGTTGATTTAACATCAAATAATTTAACCAAAAAAGAATTTGATTTAATCTATTCAAAAATCGACTCGAACAAAATAATCAAATTAAAAATGGGTCACGATCGATATAACGTATCAAATAGATTTTTATTGAAAAACAATGCTCAACAAACATTGACTAATCTTCGTTCACTTTGGATAAACAACAATTGTCAAAAGGAAGCTTTCAATTTGAGATTACTTGATTTTAATAATTTGGTTTCATTTCGTTTTGATTCAATTAGTCATCTTTCATCTGTCGATTCGAACTGTTTATTTGAACACCTTCAATATCTTGTTGGATGTTCAAGCGCACACTTCCGTCATATGTTTAAAAATATTCCAAGTCATTTAATATTTTTACATATGTTCTTCAATTCATTTGATGATCTTCATTGTTTTATTGATCCAAATGCCAATCAATTAAAATCGCTTGGAATTGGATTTAATTCGATACATGTTGATGTCACTCGAGTCATTTCATTATTCGAAAATTATCAATGGAATAATCTAATTCAATTGAATTTGAACTTGCCAAGTTAATAGAATTCTTTTTTGTTTCTAAATGTTTTCTTTCTCTTTTAATTAGAAATATCTGTTATCAATTTTCGAGGACTCAAACTAATGTTATCACCAATGTTTAAACTTAAATATTTAACATTAATATCAACCGAAAAAATCAATATTTCCAATGAAATATTCGATGGCAATCATTGGCAATTATTTCTATCATGCAAATTAATTTATTTGAAAAAATTCAATTTTCAATTTCCCCTTGATTTTAATTCAAATTCTGGTATTGAGATTAGAAATCGTTTGCAAACTTTTCAAACAGTTTGGTGGTTAAACGAAAAAGAATGGTTTATTGAATATAGCTATGAGCAACGTACAATTTTAACAATACCAACATTCTCTTCGAAAATTTTTCGAAATAAATATTTACAAGTAATTCAGTGGATATCAAATCAACGTATTTATTATTTGAATATTTCACAATTAGAATTGGATTCAAGGCAGTTGAATTTAAATTTATTTTGTACAGATGAAAATCAATGTTATTTTCCCAATGTTAACACAATTTCATTGACTGGAGATTTAACAGATGAAAATTTCAAAATTTTAATAACTAATATAGATACATATAAAATTCGTCATATTAAAATTATTTCAGAAGAAGATAATCTGGAAAATTTTGCACGTTTAATTAATCAGGCAACAAATTTATCATCACTTGATTTACAATGTAAATATATTGATAATTTATTTAGTTTAATCGAACATCCGTCGCATACAATTCGACATCTCGTACTATTCTCTTATAAAATAAATAGTATTAAGAAATTCTTCAGTGATCTATATAATTTATTTCCTTATTTGAATTATTTAACAACAGAATATTTTTCAAAAGAATATCTTTATTATTTGTTAAATACTTTTCTTTATTTACAAGAAATGAATTTACGTCTACAGAAAGGTGAAGATACTCCAAGTATTCAATTGATTCAAAAACATACACGAATGAAATATCATTCATTTCAAATCAAGACCACTCAAATTAATAAAAAATCGGAGCAAAGCATGTTTTCTATATGGATTAATAATTAATTTTCTTTTAATAAATAAGCTTTCATTTCATTGAGAAAGAAAATTGATATCTTGTTTTTTATTAGGATACGTTCAATGAATCACGGTTTTGTCCGAATGCCAATCAGTTAAACTAAAATCACTTAGAATTGAACTTCCTTCGATGTGTTTATTTGAAAAAAAAACATATACAAGCTGTTTCTATAGCCAATACTTTCAACTGAAATGTCGTATACAGTCGTACGCGAACAAACAGCTTTCTTCGTTTCATTAGGTCGACAATGTCCAATTCGATCGATGCTGCAAAGTCTCAAAATGATTCATCTGTATGCACATCTCATGTAACATAGGATTTAAATAGTGAAATCTAACTGTTAATTCTACTGATTTCTAATAAACTATCTCATTATATTATTTTTTTTATTAAACACATTATGAAATTTATGTCGCCAAACAGTTTAGGTTGTCTCACCATACATTCGATCTTCTTAAAAATCATCATCATCATCAAAATATTCGTAGATATCATCATAATCATTGTTATTTTTCCAGTTTACGCTTATATTTAGTAGAGAGAGTGGCGGATATTGATGTTCGTATGTTTTGGTTTCAGCTATCATATTTTTAAATAACGGTGCAATGAGTCGATGTTGTTCGAGATCGAATGGTTTTGCAATGCAGGAATATTCAAGACGAAATTTTTCAGGAATTAGATTAGGTAGTCGGCATGCAATAATATGATAGAATTCTTCGAAAGAAAATATTTTATATGCACCTCCAATACTTAAATTGAAATGTGTGACGTTGGGCGTCGAACGAAGAAACTCGTCAATCCATCCTAAATCTACGTCATAATGAAAATGGAGCTTGACATGGCGTAGTTGATTGTGTAAGATATCATCGAAGTGATGCATTGGTGATAGGACGTCAGGTAGATGTTCACTTTCTTCTGTAGGTGTTTCAATACTGAGTATTTCAATATTAGCAAGATCAAAGTTAATATCCATACATATCCCAATATCCATATTGGCTAGATTAGGAGCACTACGAAGAACTGCAGACAAATATTGACTCGAACATGTTGCTATGCGAATAGAACGAAGAGTCGAACAGACGATACTGGGAGACTCACTTAAGCTACGGATATAACATTGAACTATTTGTCGAGCATAATAACAATCACTTCTTTCCATAAATTCATTCCAATGAAAACATTCAAATCCATATTCTACATATTTTAAGCGAGGAAACATTTCAGGAGTCAATTTGGACATTGAGAACTGAGGTGCTATACCTATGACCTTCAATGCTTGAAGATCTTGGTAATATGGAATCATATTACACCATCGCTTCGACACCATTAACGATACAACATGTTTTCGTAAGATATAAGCAGCTTTCAATGCTTGTGAAGTTACATTATTACCAATAAATGAAACCTTCTGATCTAATGAAACAATAATTCCATCCATTCGATCGTTCATATTTATCCAGACTTCGAGTAGTTCTTGTAGTGAAAAATACAAAAATACTTGACGAATAATTTCATTCGGTAAATTTTCAAAGCAGCTAACAGACATTGTTTCTTTCGATGAATGAAATGTTGTTCGTAAATATTAACATTACGATAACATGTATATTATCTTTATAGTTGTTATCATACGGTGTGCTTGTGAAACAGCGAGTATTTTAGTTTTTAAAAAAGAACTTTCAATTCTTTCTCTCTCTCTGTAATAAAAATTCATAGAATTCGGTACTTCATATTTAATCACGTGTGTTTATTTGAAAAGAAATCCATATTGCCTATCGTTCTGGTTATTCCAGCAATAGTAATTAAATTCTATCGCAGAATCTGTGAATGAAATTCGCATAATTTTAAGCTCTGAACAAATTCCTGATTTTGATTTGGGAATCCTGCTTTCACTTTCGAAAAAATAATCACCATCTCTCTCACTCTCGAAAAAACAATCACCCTCACCTGGCCATTTTTGCTGAGCTGATGTTGTTCTACTTACGATAAAAGAATCAGATCGTTACTTGAAGTAGCGAAGAGAATAGAAGAAAAAAAGAAGACGAAATTTTCGAACTTTGATCCGAACTACTCCAGGTAATTCTAACACGAGTGTTACTAAGTAAATTAGTAAAAATAAAAAGTTTTATTTTCTGCTTCTATTTACTTAACCGAATTTTTTCATTTCAAGGCAACCATGATCAACAAGATTGTTTACATTCTGTATCTAAAGAAACCAGGAATAAATATTCTCTCTACTGCACTTAAAAGCAATACATTTGTATTTTTGTGTTTCTTTTTCTTCTTTCTTAACCTGCAGATAATGAAAAATTCAAGTGAATTTTTTCATATGGTTGCATAGAGTTTGAAAAAATGGCATCCGTAAGGGGGGGAGAGGTTCATGTAAAACTATCTAGTTTTTCATGATTAAGGATAAAACCGAATTTCATATTTCAATGAAATCGCCAATACATGTGTTATGAAGGAGAAATTCGATTTTCGATATCAGTTTTTCAGGCTCTATGCAACCATGTGAAAAAAAAGTTTACTTGAATTTTGCATTATTCGCACCTTAACATGTATTGACGAACATTTTAGATCTGTTTCACTTTGTCTTTGAAATCACTCGTTAAAATGTTTTTCTTGCGGGTTCACATACTGGTATCATTCGTACTTGGTTTATGTCTTGGTGATGTCTTTTCGCCCAATAGAGATGATTTGGATATATACGGACCGTTAATTGCCATCAATGATGTAATATTAGTTGCAGTAAATAATTACTGGAGTACCATTCTTATTGAATTTTTATCCGATATGGATCATATTAATAGTGATAGTGATCACTTTTGTAGTAAGGATTTTGACGATGAACTGTGGTACGTGTATGCGGTTGCTCTTGGTAAAAATCAATCAGCATCCAATATATTCATTGTTGGTGAAGTTGCTGATTTAGAGATGTCTGCCAATCTAACCGGCCGTACATTTGTTGGCGTTCTTAGTTACACAGGCTCTCTTACTACAATTAATTGTGATAATTTAAGTTTGCAATACCAATTTGTTGAGAATGCTTTCGTACATCAAGAGCATTTAATAATGACAACTGATCCTTTTGGTCTGGTTGCTTATGGTTTCTCAAATCTATTTTCGTTCTCGTATACTGCTGCTACGAACGAACTGATCGTTCATGAAAATAGCGCACTCACTTCGGAGTTATTTATGCCTTTCGCTGTTGACTACGATGGTAACCAAGGTATTATTGCCGGTTTTCTCCCAGTCAATCGAACTGGACGTACGTATAATAAATCACTTATGATCTAGAAACACAATATGTATATATTTTTTCCCCCTTGTATTTGAATATAGTCGTAGGCACTATGTTTATTCCTGCGGTTACATTATTTCGTGTTAATATGTCGACAAACATTCCTACGCCGATTAGTCAATGGTTGTATCCAATTGAGAACGTACCTAGTCAAATGCGATTAAAAGAAAACGATTTTGATACATATGAACCTAAATTGGGGATGTCTGTTAGCATAAATCCAAGAGCAACACACGCTCTTGTTGGTATACAGTGGTTAAATACGGTTTTACTTTTCAACTATACGACGGTAGCATTAACATTAGTTGCCTTGAAAAACGATGGTCAAGAAACAATTGGTTTTGGTAAGAATGTTGCTTGGCTCGATGATGTTACTAATAGTTTTGCCATTCTTGCCAATAAATATTCAATAAGTTATGCTTGGATATCTTCACAAATCTACATTTATGATAGTTTATTGACCAATAATTCCAAGCCAGTTTCTATCATTCCAAATGTTGAACAACCGTTGTTGTTGAGTTACTACTCGTATATCTTGATCAATATCATTAGTACGCCAACTAGTTTACTTCTTTTTCATGATGATGGTGGCATCTTTATAATTTACTCAGCTCCCAAAGGCTATTATGCGTCGACAATTATATCAGACTTCCCACTTAATATACCAATTTCCTCACACGTCCCTTGCGCACCAGGTACGTACAAAAATGTAACTGGTATTGTTCGATGTTCACTCTGTCCAGCAGGAACAAAAAGTGATGGAACAAATGCGACATTAACAGGTTGTGCTGACTGTTCAACGGATGCATTCTGTCCGGCAGGTTCAGTAACGGATTCAATTTCGAACGATATGCTTGATAATATCATCCAAGTAGTTGCTTATCCGAAATCACCAGATATTAGTGGACTTGATGATATTCTATTTTTTACCTTGTTTTCAATTGGTTCAACTCCACGATGTATTGTTCTTTCACCTATCTTCTGGACATTAATCATTACTGCTGTCTTACTTCTCATCACAGCTATTACAATAGTGATCAAATATTGTGTTAATGATTCAAAAGCGAATAAGATTCGTCGAACATACACAACCGTATTTAAACGAGTAGATTTAATTCGAGAAGGTGATATGTGGGCCGGTGGTCTAGCTACATTTGCTGCACTTGTACTTTGTATTGCATGCTGTGTATTTAGTGCTAAATACTATGCATCTTATCCTATTGAGACAGCTGAACCTTCCACGTACACATGTGATACAAGTATACGTAATGCGCAATTTTCAACATCTCTTCAATCATCAGCCATTCCAGTTTCAGAAGAAATTCAAGAAATGATTGATATATTAAATAATCAAGTAGTTAATCTCGATATTGATTTTATTAATACAGCTTCCAATTGTACATCAAATGCAGGTCAATTAGTTTTTCTCTCGAATGGAAATTCTATGCCAATTGCACTGAATCCATCATGCAACACATCGAATTATATAATTTCATATAGTGCTCTTCTACCATTTAGAGAAATAACTGTTCAGTTAACTATATCAAATTTGAATGCAATTGGTGGACTTCGTATTGGTCTCAGTGCTCCTGGCGAAAAGAAATCATCGACAATAACACTTCAAGATTTAAACTTCTCATATACATATTATCAAACTGGTCGTGTTCTAGGACATGATATCTATAGTACTCTCACTCTAACGAAAGTAATTAACAATACAAGTCCGTTGGCAAGTGGTGATAAAGAAATATTCAGTGGTATTTGGGCTGGTTCATTTAAAATGAATTACAACAGTTCATTTACACTTCAATCTGATTATTTGACGACGGCAGTCGATTCTACAGAAACACGTTTGACACTAGTGATTAATGAAGCACCTTATTATGTACTTAATGAGCAATCGCCAATTGCTCGATTACCTGAAATCGTTTATCATGATTTTCTTTTTATTACCACAATTATTGGAATGTTCGTTTTAATATTTGTTATAGTCGAAGTAATGATTTTACCATGTTGTTCTCTTCTTATTCGTAAATGCAAACGAAAGTCCAGTGACAAGTATGAAGATGATAATATTAGCCATCAATCAACTGCTTCTCATAGTGATTCAGAAAAGTCTCAACGACATAAACATACTCATGCACCTGTTATTAAGCAACAAACATATTTCTAAACGCACATAAATGAATGAATGAGTAAAAACTGAAAAAAAACAACATAGTTTTCATTGCACCGTTGTCATAGTATAAAAAGAGGGGGAAAATACAGATAATAATATTCAGTAATATTAAAATGGGAGGAAATAAAATATTTTCTTCTCGACCTTATGCGTTTAACTGGTCGATTTGCTTCAACTGCAGCTGGTGAAAACGCGTGTGTTCAATTTTTCATGACTGCGGTATAATTCTATACTTTTTCTTTACTTTTTACAAAGAAAAAAAAAGAGTATTTCATGTGTGTGTGTTTTTAAGATGAGAGTTATCAAATAAAAAGAACTCATTCTCAATTCTGACCTATTTGTTAGAAACAGAACAACCAAAATAATCAAGAGATAGTGAGCGAAAAGAAATATCCATCGTCCATAGATAGCAGAAGTAAATATAATTTTTCGTTCTATTTGTTGCGAATTTATACGCCATTTCGATTTGAACTAATAACTAAGAACATTCTTATCTAGTCTAATGTAAGTAGTATAAAAACAAAACGATGCTGTATCATAATCATTTCAATTTCAATTACCATGGCCATTCGTATTCATTTATTCTTCAGTTGCGCTGTTGTATTCATTTTGGTATTAAACAATGCCAATGCTTACAGTTTAAATTCACCAGTAAAAAGAAAAGAATATATTGACTGTTTTTCTAATATTATTTTCATAGGCATCAAATTATTCGGTTTCGAATTTTAGTTGGGATGATTGCGGTGGATCTGCTGCTCATCTTCATTTTCATTCGTTTTCTCTTTCGCCTTATCCACTTAGAATACCAGGTAGAATTTAGTCGACAAACAGTTGAAAACTTTAACTAATTTGTTTTATTTTGAAGGTCATATAAGAATGAACGCCGTAGTTAGTCTTAAAACAGAATTGCCAAGTGATCTTGAAGTAGGGATATTTATATTTCAAAGAAAGAAATCATTTTTGCTTATTTATTTATTTTTTCTTAGGTTGAACTTACAGTAGAAATTAAATTTATAGACAGTTATATAAAACTACCATGTATAAGCGACCTTGGATCATGCATGTACCATGATGCATGCGAGAGATGGAGAAAAATTTGTCCGAAAGACTCCGGTGAAAATCATATTCCATGTAGGTGTCCAATTCCACCAAATACTTACACGGTGGACAATATTCCTATTTTTATTAACGCAACTCACTCGTCACTATTCACTGGAGACTATCGTATAACTGGTCATATATCTTCACATAGCCGTGGTCACATTGGTTGTGTGCATTTCCGTGCCAGTATTATAGACAAGGACTACTAATTGAGCTTTCGATTTTCTACCTATTTTAATTTTTTTTTGAAAAAAAAACAATAAATCATATATTCATGATAGTTCGGTGACACATATTCTGATTGTCAGATTGTTAAAAGTAAAGTAAATAAATCGTGTATGCACTCTGAGCATGTTTCTCGGATTATTTTGTTCTACTTTTACGATTAAGTACATTTTCATCTATTTTTTTAATGCAAACAGAACTTTTGAATATACAGTAAAACCTCTCCTTAGTGATTAACCTGCAATTCTGAACGCTCTCGGGCCTCCCGAACGAATTTTACTGTATTTGACCTCCTCCTTTCAACAGATATTAATCACACGTGTTTATTTGAAAAAAATCATATTTTGACTAATAACGCTGAAATTTCTGTATTCGATGATTGGCAGAATCTGAGACATACAAATTCAATTGATTATCTAATGTTACTCCATAGGGACTCTTCAGTAATGTTGAAGTGTTGCCTGTCGTTCCGGTTATTCCAGCAACAGTAATACCATTCGATTGTCCGACTGAAAAGAATTGAATTCGTTGATTTCCTGTATCGGCTACATAAATATTTCCCATTGGATCCAATGTCACATCTTGAGGATACCATAGTTCACTTGATGTATAACCATATGATCCATTTATATTTCCAACAACTAACTCCCAATTGCTTGTATTCAGTCTTGAACGTACAATATTATTAGCATAACAATTAGCAATAATCAGACTGTTTGATAGAGAATCAAAATAAAGACCCATTGGAGTATTTAATTGTGTCGAATTTGTACCCACTCCTTGGCCACCAACAAGAATGGTTCCTGAGGATGCATTGAATTCATAGACCATAATACGGTTATTCGTGCCGCCTTCGGATATATAGAGTGTCTTCGAATTTGAATCACGGGCAACACAATATGGCTGATTCAACTGATTTAATCCAGGGCCAGGACCACCTTTAAAATATATGTGTGTCAAAAGAATTTCATGAGCTCATATAATATCTTACCAAAACCTGCAATTTTTGTTCCGTATGATGCATTTTTCGTCCATAATTGAACTCTATTATTACCGAAATCTGCTATATACATGTTGTCATCGGAATCAACAATAATATCAGTTGCATAATGGAAGCCGTTATTACCATGAACTTGTGTAGCATTAGGAAAACCAGCAATAGTTGTACCAATGGAAAAATCTGATGAAAACATTTGAATTCTACTATTACCGTAATCGGCAACATAGAGTGTATTTTTATAATCGAATGTCAATCCAAATGGAAGACGTAAGTGATTGGGACTTGTACCATTTTGTCCCGTAACTCCAACGACAGTTATACCCGTCGAATTCCAATGCAAACTAATTTCAATCGCTAGAAATATAAAAATGAATTGTTCTTTTATTTGTCTTCAATATAATCAAACTTTACGTGCTGTTTTTCTTCTTAACAGAAAGAAAAGAAGAATAATCACGAATAAGATAATACTCAAAAATATTACAACCGTAGATAAAAGTTTGCATAATGGTGAAAATCTAAATTCGATTGAAAAATAATTCAATGAAAGAAAAAGGAAACATATGAATGAGAACTTTTTCTTCTTTTGTTTTACTCGTCGATGTTGATTACTTGCTGGATCAGTTTTATCTGACCAAGCGTCGTTTCTTGAATTGACTAGTATTTGATCGGGAGAAATACTAATTGGACTCGTACTTGTGAATGTACTGGTTTTATTAATTCTTTTTCGTCGATTTCTTCGACGGATTTGTGTGTGAATGATTTTCATTCGGCTGCGACTGTTTGATCAACGCAAAAAACAATCTGACAATTGATTAGATGCAGATTTATATTTACTTTTTAGTTATATATTTTTTCAATGCCAAAAAAATCAATCAACAAATGAAACCCTTTTTACAACATTCCCACATGCTAATTCAAGAAATCAATCTAATATGACTCACGTCGAAATGTACGTAGATGTTCTAAACGGCGTATGCTAAAATCTATATTCATTAATGATAACAATTTTTTTATGTTAGCGTTCAAGATATTGTTGAAAAACAATGCTGAAAAGTGTTTCTTTTTTCGATATCCTAATCTTTATGAAAATTCTTGATTTAATTTAAATATATATTTGATTCATTGATAGACGGAAATGCATTGCAGATTTTCTCTATTTTCAAAAATATAATTGAACTTTATGAAATCGTTTCTAGAAAAATTTCTTGAGAAATTCATTTAAAATTCGTCCCGAATAATTTTTTGTTCTTTCACAATCATGATTCAAGAATAAATACGACATTTTTATGTTCTTTTTCTTTCCTTCTATGCGTCAGTTTAACGAATGAGTAGCAACGAGATTGCTAGTCAACATGAAACTATTTTGCATCTTATTGATGTATTGACGAACGGGTCAAACTGGAATTTGAATGCACAAAAATTGACCGATGATGATGTTAAAATTCTTGCTGAACGATTACAATCGAACAAAAACTGTAAGGTACTTCATTTACATTTAAATAATATCGGTGACGATGGAATGGTTTATCTTGCTGAAATGTTAAAAACCAATCAAACAATTACTGATCTATACTTGGCTGCAAATGATATTGGTGATCGAGGAATGAAAACATTTTGTCAAGTTATGAAGGATCATAATAGAACACTGATTGTCATTGATTTGATGTACAATCAAATTACTGATGACAGTATTGATGGTATATTGGATCTATTCGAAGTTAATAACAACTTAAGAGGACTTATGCTAACTGGTAATAAAATTTCGGACGAATCCAAAACTAAACTACGAGAAACAGCTAGAATGAAAAACATTAGTCTGGGCAATGATTTTTAATGATAAATAAATAAAACTAAAACATCAAAGAAAAAACCATCATGAGATAAGATAAAAATATTTGTCATCACACATTTCGACAGTCCATTTAATAAAATTCGAAATAATAACATGACCGATTTCCCAACAGTTGTACGTGGATTAATCACACGCTTATACCCCGGTGGTGATCGTTTGTATTTTCATACTTCTGGCGATGAATCGCCGTACGGTTTTACACAAAGTGACTATAATTGGATCGCATATTCGGAACCGCATTTTCAAAGCACTTATCAACTTCTATTAAAAGCTGCTAAACATAAATGGACTGTTGTTGTCAAAAGATCCGATTCAATGTCAAAACATGTACGAATCGACTCAAAATGGGTTCACTATAATGTTGACTATGCTTATGTCGATTTTTAAAATAAATAATTTATTTTCTTTATTTTTTTTTCTATATAAAATAAACTCGAACAAGAACAACGAGAAATTCTGCTGGATCGACATATTCATTTGCCAGATAGTATAACTCGATCAGTAGGCCTGTTGCAATCTTGCCATGAAAAGTTTGTAACTCGTGGCATCTATTAATTTAATATATGAGAAATCGACTAGTATTTTTATTCTTTGTTTTGCCCTTACCACTTTATCCACTGCAGAGGGTTTAAATGGTGCATAGTGACATTATTTAATGCGAATCTATGAAAAGCCATAATTAAAGTTAAACTAAACACGATCTAACTTCATATTTATACGCGAAAAATATATATGTCGGTCAAGTTAGGAGCAAACTTTTATCATAAACAAATCCATTAGTCTATGAAGAAGCAGATAAACGATAACTTAAATTATAGAACAATGAGTCAACCATTTTTCTAACCTACTTCGATTTTTTTGTACATGTATGCCATTGAAGATAAGCGCATACAACACCTCATATCATATCTCTGTTTATCAACAACAAAGAACATCACAAATCAACATTAGTTTTTTTTTCACATATTCATTGTGTTTAAAAACGAAGATGATAATTTTCACACATATTCTTATTCTTACATTTCTCTTCGGAACATCGTATGAAATCAATAATGGTCTTGGAAGAACCCCACAAATGGGTGAGACACATACGCATTCATGTTTTCTCATGACTTTTTTTGTTCTTTGAATTTCGATTCAAGGTTGGAATAGTTGGAATCATTTTGGATGTAATGTTGATGAAAAATTAATCAAAAGTGTAGCCGATGCAATTATATCAACAGGTCTTGCTGCAGCTGGTTACGAATATGGTTATTTTGTTTTTTATTTGAAAGTCAATTAACTTTAGGTTTTTTTTATAGTGAATATGGATGATTGCTGGCAAACTTATCGAGATACGAATGGTACAATTCATGCTGATCCACTGGCATTTCCAAGTGGTATTCCAGCATTAGCTGATTATATTCATTCACGCAAACTCAAATTTGGTCTCTACTCAGGTGAAATATTCTTATCACATATTTAACGTATCTATATGTTGTCTTTTTTTTTCTTATATATAATTAGATGCAGGTCGTAAAACGTGTGGTGGTCGTCCTGGTTCCTTGGGATTCGAAAAACAAGATGCCAATGTTTACGCTTCGTGGAATGTCGATTATTTAAAATACGATAATTGCAATGACGATGGAACCATTCCGGAAGTTCGATATCCAGTTATGCGTGATGCATTAAATGCGAGTGGCCGACCTATTTTCTTTTCGATGTGTGGTGAGTTTGACGAGAAGAAATTCTTTTAAAATGTTTATGTATGCGGGTATACGCAGAATGGGGCGTTGATAAACCAGCTCTATGGGCAGCAAATGTTGGAAATAGTTGGCGAACAACAGCAGATATTCAAGATAATTGGAAATCAATGATGAATACCATTGATATTGTAAGTTTATTTGAATGTACGTATATATGGATTAGTTATGAATCGATTTTTCTAGAATAACGAATTTGCTGCTAATGCAGGACCAGGTGGTTGGAATGATCCTGATAGTAAGATAATATTTGACAATAAATTTTGCGTAAAATCTTATAATTAGTGCTTGAAATTGGCAATGGTGGAATGACTGACGCCGAATACGTTACACATTTCTCACTTTGGGCGATAAGCAAATCACCATTACTTATTGGTTGTGATCTAACTAAAATGAGTGCAGCAACTTTAGCTACATTGACAAATCCTGAAGTAATTGCTGTCAATCAAGATAAACTCGGTGTTCAAGGAAAGAAAGTCGCCATTTTTTCATCATCGAAACTACAGAATACATCGGCCGCAGTTGTTACTGCCGATTGTTATACTACATCAAATAACAATTCAAAATATCAACAATGGACTTATAATGCTCAAGATGGAAGTATTCGATCCGTCGTTGATGGACGATGTTTGTCCATTCAAGGTTGTAATACGGCCGACGGTGCTTTCATAACAACTACTGACTGTCAAATTGGTGGTGCACAAACGCAATGTCAAGGTAAAAATCAACAATGGCAAGCTCCATCAGCTGGACATATCACATCTCAAATGAATGGCAAATGGTAGAGGTGTTTCACATTCGAATTGAAAATCAATTGTTTGTCTTTGTTTAGCTTAGGTGTATCGAATGCTGGCGGAGCTAATGTCAAGGCTAGTTCATGTGCTGATCCATCGAGTGATGCAGCTTGGATTTGGGTCCCAACTGACTCAACGGTTAGACACAGACATCGTGGTCAATGTTTGACCGTACGTCAGGAACTCGAAGTTTGGGCAGGACCACTTTCGGATGGATCACAAGCTGTTGTTCTACTCAATCGTGGTGATAGTGGAAGTGAACAAATCACTGTCAAATGGTCTGATATTGGTTTTCCTTCGGATCGTTCGGCAACTGTTCGAGATTTATGGGCTCGAAAAGATTTAGGAACATTTACTGGTAGTTATACATCACCACCGATTGACCATCATTCAGTGATGATGTTCAAAATTACTCTTCAAGCATCAACTATTTGAAGGTCAAAACTACGAATATTATAACCATCCTTAATTACTTTTAAACGAAAACCAACAAGTGACGGAACTATAGTTTGATTGATAATAAATTGCATGACAGGAGCAGGTTGAAATGTTGTTAAATTGACAGTTTTAGGCGTTTCTACTGTTAGAAATTGTTCATTGTTGATGCCTCCTTCTAATATACCCGATCCATCAGAAACATAAACAGTAACATTCAATCACATGGGTGATTTATTAATTTGTATTGGATATAAGAATGAACTATTGATGTGAGGATATTTTAGAAAAGGTTCAATAATGGGTAGACGACATTCGCAATAATCCATTGAGATACGTAGCAGTAATATCTGCCATACGAGGGTGACGAGCTGAATCGGCTTTTGCTTGCATTGAACAATTATCACATGGACCCGTCGTATCAGAGCCTCCTTCGTAACCATGAACAGCTAATTTATACCAAGCAGCATAAACACTATGTGCACCTACTGCTGTTTTGTCATGCCAGCCTTGTTCTGGTGACATTGCTTGAATACTAATATTAAAAGCATCGAGTACTTGATCGACTGTTAGATTAGTCCATTTTTCATATTGTTCCAAATTAAAATAAGGTGCAATTGCAATACCATGAAGATAGTTCGATGGTGGACCAAAAACAGCATTTATATAATCGAGACCATTTCGAATTACAAATGGATATACGGCTTGACCGGCTAGAATTGGTCGAGCACGTTTCCATGGACCAACATTATCATTGCCGAAGACTGTTTTGAATAGATCAGAAATATGCTTGATTTGATAGGCAGTTCGTCGCCATGCCCAATAGCCAGGATTCGAACAATTATCATAATTCAATTTATTTGGATCGCCATGATTGATAACCGAATCTTGTGCAACATCGTAGTTTGCACGTGTTTGTACAAATCCCCAATTCCATAGTTCATTCGAATATTCAACATAGAGATTACTCGTTGGATTCAACTCTGATAACATCAATCGAGCGAGATTAAGAATATAATCATCGGTAACATTCACTGGCACATTAATCCAAGCATCCATCGAATTAATAAATTGATTAATAATTAGTGGTATGGTTTGCCAAGGATTATGTTTATGTTCCTGTCCAACCCATAAAACGAATGACAGAAAAACATGATAAATGAGCTAGCATCAATTTAGAAATATTTAATTTTGATGATAGATTATAACCTGGTTGTAGGAAAACGATATCTTGCAAACATGGACCTGTTGTATTGTGAAATCCTAGAAATATATCATTAGTACCTTGTAGAATGTTAACAATTGCTGATAGAGTATTCGTTGTAGCGTCATATGTTTGATCAAAAATATAAGCATCGTTTTGAACGATTACTTTGATAGTTGCATTTCCTTTAGCATAAAGTTGATATGCTCCACCATGATCTATACCATTTGTAGCTACAACAACTCCAAAATCTTGCGTTGGCCATCCAGTAATGGGATCAAACGTGCAATTACCATCCCAAGGACTTCCAGAACTACCCCATTGACGTGATTGTCGTATTAAATTGACATAGGGAAGACTTCGTCCATAATCGGAAAGACCACACATATTAGCACCAATCGATACCAATGTGTGAACATGGTCGATCGTAATTAAAAGTAAAATTGCACTGTATAAATTCATTTTCTTTTTCATAGACGATATAAAAATAAATTTCAATATTCAAGTTTTATATAAGCTTAGTGTTATTAAAAAGAATATATTTGAGGATCATATTTCAATTTTGAAATGAAAAAGTTTAATCCCTCATTAAATGTAAATGTAAATCCAGTTTTACTTGACTTACGCGGAAACTCAAATGAATTGTGAACAACGAATCACCATTTCTTCACTGTAATCATAAAAGAATACTATTTGAGACCAATATATCTATCTCTCATAAAGGAACGCCCTCTGTTGAACATACATCCTCCATATTTCCAGAAATGACATATTTCGTGAAAATGGCAGATTTCGTATGCAGTATTTTCATACGTTGAAAATGAAGAAATTAACTGGTAAAATTGCTCTGATTACGGGCGGTTCCGAAGGTATTGGTTTAGCAACTGCACAACGTTTTATTGCTGAAGATGTCGAACATGTTTTCATTACTGGCCGTCGACAACAAGCACTCGATGACGCATTGAAAAAAATAAATGCTCAAAATGTGACTGCCATACAAGGTGATATATCGAATATGAACGATCTCGATCGATTATTTGATATTATTCGAAAAGAAAAAGGTCGTTTGGATATTATCTTCGCAAATGCTGGTTTTTGTGAATTCGCACATTTCGGTACCGTCACTGAGCAACATTTCGATAACACATTCAACGTCAATGTCAAAGGAGTTTTATTCACCGTTCAAAAAGCTTTACCTTTGTTAGTTGAAGGTGCATCTGTTATTCTCAATGGATCGAATAGTTCGGTCAAAGGTGATCCTGACTTGAGTGTTTATTGTGCAACAAAAGCAGCTCTTCGTGCGTTTGCTCGTTGCTGGATTGTTGACTTGAAAGAACGTAAAATTCGAGTGAACGTTCTCAGTCCAGGCGCGATTGATACGCCATTGTTGCGTAGTATGGCAACCGGTGACAAGAACAATGATGACTGGTTAAAAGAATGGCAATCAGCTACACCACTGAATCGAATCGGTGCACCCGATGAAATTGCAAAAGCCGTGGTTTTTCTCGCATCGGATGATAGCAGTTACATTACTGGTATCGAACTGTTCGTCGACGGTGGTTTATCCCAAATTTAATAGACAAAGAGAGAGAGAATAGAATAGAATAGCACGTGCATATATATATGTATTCGTTTTTTTGTCGTTCGTGTTGTAAACAAAGCATTATGGAGAGAGGAATAAAACGATCATCGATTTATCACTCTGATTATAATAATAAAAGATTGAAATTAAAATCAACAAAATCAGTTCAATCGTCTTTGGAAAATTTAGCAAATGAAACATTAATTGAAGTTTTCGAATATCTTGATATAAACGATGTTTATTTCGGATTTTTTGATCTTAACAATCGATTTTCAAGTCTTTTAATCTATTTACAAATTCCATTTCAAATCGATCTTTCGAAAATATCCAAATCTGAATTTGATTTTTACAATGAAAATGTTCTTAGAGAAAACGCGCATCGAATTTCAATTCTTCGTTTATCAAATCCATTTGCAATCGATGAAATCTTTTCTCCAGTACATCTTATTTCGAATTTAGTTAACTTAGAAGAATTAATCTTCGATCAAATTCATTCGAAATATCTTCATCAAATTCTCAAATATTTACCTCGATTACGAGCATTAATTTTATCTCCTATTGATTTGATTTCCAATCCAAATATTCTTCTCAAGGAAATTTTTTGTTTAAAACAATTGAAATCTTGTCAATTTACATATCGAACGAAAACAAATGAAAGCATTTTACCGATTGATTTTGAATTAATTGAACCAAGTCCAATCGAATCGTTGACTATTAATGGTCCTTTTCGATATGAATCATTTGAAATTTTATTCAGTTATCTGCCTAAACTTCGTTCTTTATCGATCGATTATCTTCTAGGAGAACATCATCATCCTCCAATGGAATTTGCGCCAATTGAATCGAAAGATTTGAAATTTCTTTCGTTGAATCTTCATCGTTCAATTGTTTTTAGTCAATTTCAAACATTAGCTGAAAATTTCTTTCGTCATGTCGAAATTCTACATCTTTCAACATCCAATGATATATCCTATTCGCGTGCCGTCGAATGGGAAACATTAATATCATGTTTTATGCCTAATTTACGTGTCTTCGATATTCAAAATAGTTATACGATTACATTAAATCGTTTTATATATGTTTGTAAAGGTGATGATTTTCGTTCGAAATTCTGGAAAGGAAAACAATGGTTTTTCTTTCATCAATATGATCCTATCGAGCATGGAAACAGTGGACAATTTTATTCAATGAATCCATATCGAAGGAAATGTCACACATATCATTGGCAAACGGAAGTGGACGATGGATCGACGAAAAATGACGACTTTTTAACAGTAAAACAGTTGAATATTTGTGGTAAAAAGGCGATACGTAGTTCTATGACATATTTTCCAAATGTCACTGAATTAACGATTAAAGATTATGGTCGAACGTACCTTGGATCGATGTTAACCGCTCTCGAAAGTATTCTACCGTTGAAACAATTAACGAAAATCGATATCAATTGTAATGATTTTCCTGTCAATCAAGTTCTGAATTTATTAAGTTTAACACCGAATTTAATTTCATTGAAATGGACTTTTCAATCGATTGATTGCGATCAATTGAAATCAATCAAACAAAGTCAAACTTATCGAACTCTATCGAATACAAATCAAATTAAAAATTTACAAATTTGTCATTGTTGTTCATTAGAAGAAATTCGATTTTTTATTCATTTATTTCCTCGAATTGAATCTCTTCGAACTGGAATTGTACGAAAAGAAATTATTCCAATTACTCAATGTATATTAACAGATATAGATCATTTATTTTTCTTTCATATTACTGATATTACTCGAACATATTTACCAAAGCTAAATCAATTTATCAAATCCGAACATTTACTTGAGAATTATTTAATTAAATTTATTGATCAAGATATTTATTTATGGTGGTAGACTGACTTCTTTTTTTTATTATAATTTTTAATGATTTTGAAATTTCTTGATTAAACTAAACTATGAAGATTTTTTAAGCGAAGTGTGACTAGAGATGGTAGTTTTGCTTGATTAATGTTGAATTGAATGTTTGTGGAATTTGAATTTGTATGAATTGATCATTGCTGATAGCTGCTTCGAGCAGACCAGCATTTCCAGCGACATAAACAGTTAAATTGAGTTTCGAAAGTGTAATTGAACTGTCAGGAGTATCACAAATAATATCCATCGCTTTTAATTTTGGTGCTGGTCGTGGTAATTCAGCAACAGGTGAAGTTGGACCGAACATTTTTGTTTATCATTTTTATTTTGATAAAGCAAAAAAAAGTAAATAAAGAGAAACTTTATACAGGAAATGAAATATTGCATCACGACATGGTACTGTAGTTATTTGTTTTATATGAAATCTTATAACCAGAGAAAAAAAAGATATCATTTCTTTCTTTTTTTATCAATTTTGCACCTAGTATATACACACAATCTGATATATAAAAACAACTCTGTTCTTCATTGAGAGAAGATAAAAGAAAAATGAGAATATTAATAGGTTGTTTTATTTTCATCGTTTTGAATGTGATTCTTGTCGAAGCATATCGACAAACCAATGGAAAAATATGCAAACCTGAATCGGCTAGAAATAGTTCCATCGATGATGTACCTGCCATTAGTCGTGCTTTGTCAGAATGTGGCGATGGAGGAACGATCATTATTCCTGAAGGTGAAATCTTTGCAATTCGAACTCCTCTTAGCTTCAATAAATGTAATGGTTGTGAAGTTCAACTCGAAGGAACTCTCAAAGTCTCCGAAGATCTTCACTATTGGGAAAGTCGAACCATATTCTTCATCGAAAATATATCTGGATCAAAATTTCATTCATTGACTGGCTCAGGCGTATTCGATGGAAGTGGACAAATATATTGGGATTATTTCGGTGTCAATAAAACCTATCAGAGACCACCATTTATACATATTAACAATGTTTCCAATTCGGTTTTCACCCACTTGAAATTTAAAGATTCTCCATGGTGGTTTATTACAATTAACGGTAGTTCAACGAACTTGACATTCTCTGAATTAGTTCTAAGTGCCGTGTCAAAATCATCTCATGAGCCCATCAATACAGATGGTATCGATACTTGTGAATGTTCGCATATTACAATTCGTAATGTACACATTACGAATGATGACGATTGTGTTTGCTTTAAAAATGGTTCAAATTATATTACAGTCGATAATGTAACTTGTGTTTCATCACGCGGTATATCTGTAGGAAGTTTGGGATATTCTCATGGGTTATTTACTGTTCAAAATGTTTACGCATCGAATATAAAAATGATCAATTCTCAATCGGCAGCTCGTATTAAAGTATTTCCTGGCGGTCCTCGACATGGTCCAGTCATTGTATCGAATGTCACCATTGAAAACTTAACATCAGACAATAGTCAATATGCTTTTCGAGTTCAAACTTGTTATTCAAGTAATACGAGCGAATGCGAAGAATATCCATCTGCTGCGATTATTTCCAATGTTAAATTGATTAATTTTACTGGTACAACATCGACAAAATACGATCCTGATGTTGCAAATATCAATTGTCCACCCAAAGGAACCTGTGATTTGACATTCGTCGGATGGAATGTTACGTCTCCAAGCAAAAATTCGACTGTTCTTTGCAATCATTATGATCATCCCTCGGGGGTTGTATGCACGCCAGGTGCATTCGGATGATCACTTTCGTTTTTGTGTTACTATTTGCACACGCACTCACTCTTGAATTTTTTTTCCTTCTGTGCTCACATGTTTTTATCGGGAAAAAAAGAACATTTTTTTCGAAGTCGACACATGAAATCTATTAAAATCGTGATTGCTATCGTAGGAATTATCATTTTCATAATCATAGGTCGTAAATTTCAATGTAATCAAGTATTGCTAACAAACAATGTTATTCGAGAAGAAAATCGCATTTCAATACAACGTAATCTTGTGATAGCAGCTGCTATGTATACCGAGATAACGGCTATGTATCGTTTTGTACGTTCAATACGAGCAACATGTCCATTTTCTGCAATAGTCATGATCGTAGCAGAATATACAACGAACGATCAAGATTTCAAAGATCTAGCAAATATTTATTCGGTGATTTATATATCTCATGATGAATATTTTCCAGCACATTTGAAGAAAAATAAAGCTCTTGTCGATAGTATTTATTCGGGTCGTTGGATAATAATTCGTAATTATTTATCGATTCTACAATCAAAGAATCAAGCGTATGATAATATTTTCATTTGTGATGCACACGATAGTTTATTTCAAGCAGATATTTTCACACATATAACTGATTTAACTCCTGGTTTATATGTTTTTCAAGAAGATATTTACATGAATATCGGCAAATGTTCACTAAATTGTGATTGGATACGAACATGTTATAACGAAGCAGAAGTGAAGAAATTATCTCCAAATCCGATCATTTGTTCAGGCACAGTACTTGGCACATGGAAGGCAATTCAAGTTTATCTATCTGTTATGGAATCAGAAATTTTAAAAGCACCAAGCAATTGTACTAGTTTTAGTGGTAGTGATCAAGGAATTCATAATTATATTATTTATAATAAGAAAATATCGAATGTTGCCGTTCATCATATATCGAACGAGTATGGATTTGTTGCTACATTAGGTTATTCGTTAACGATAAAGCGGAATCAATTTGGTTTAGTCAAAAATGAAAATGGAACGATCTATGCTGTTATTCATCAATGGAATAGAAGTCAACAACTGAGAAGTCAATTTCAACGAGAATATCAAACGATACCGGCGGATGCTATCAACAAGAATTGAAAAGAATAGAAATTGTTCGACTTTTTCCATTTGTAACAGCTAAATCTAAAAGTTGATCTTTGTTAAAATCATAAGCAATTAATGATGTTGGAATTGAACCAGTTGTATAAAGAATTTCATTTGAATAAGTTGCATTCGATTGACCAAATCGAATACTAATCGTTGTATCATCTCCATTAATAACAATTAAATCTTGAAAATGATCTTGATTAAGATCAGCAACACTAATAAATATTGGATAGATTCCAATTGAATAATCTTTTTCTCGTACAAAACTTCCATTGCCTTGATTTCGTAGAAATGTCACTGAATGATTTGCATTATTTGCTGTTATTATATCTGGCTTACGATCATTATTAAAATCAATTGCAATTAAATATAAAGGAGATTTACCAACAGAATAATCAACTCGATTATGAAACGAACCATTACCTAATCCAAAAAGAATAGTTACTGAACTATCACCCATATTACAAATAGCAATATCAAGATAATTATCATCGTTGAAATGATTAACAACTAATGAAAATGGAATCAATCCAACTTTGTATTGATTTTGTTTATGAAAGGATCCATTTCCATATCCTAGCAGAATACTAATCGAATTCTCGGCCATATTAACAGTCACTAAATCTAGATAATTATCATTATTCAAATCACCCGAATCAATTTGTAAAGGCGAAAGTCCAACATTGAAATGATGTTCTTTCTGTAAAGTTCCATTTCCATTACCCAGTCGAATTGAAATCGTATTCTCATCCATATTAACAACAGCTACATCTGATTTCTGATCATTATTAAAATCAGCAATTGTAATTGAATAAGGTGACGCACCAACTTCATATGAAATCGAACGATCAAATGTTCCATTTATATTTCCAAACAGAATTTCAATATTATCATCATCTTTATTAGTAACAATTAAATCAATAAATGAATCATTATTCAAATGTCCATAGGCTAATGCCGATGGATATTGACCGACATGATATTGTTTCGGACTTGGAAATAGTCCCTGTCCAAGATTGTAGAGAATAAGAAAATTATTTGTATCTCGATGAGAAATAGCTAAATCGAGTAAATGATCTTGATTGAAATCGTGCGAAATAATTGCTGTTGGATATGAACCAGTTAGATAAACAGATTCATCAGAAAAATGTCCATGTTCTTGTCCAAAACGAATGGAAACTGTATTATCTTGACTATTTGTTATAATTAAATCGAGTTTCTTATCATTATTAAGATCTTCAACAATGACATAAGTAGGATTTTGACCGACTGAATAAGTTTGGTTGGAATGAAATTGTTCATTTTCATAACCGAATAGAAGTGTAATGGTATTATCATCGAAATTTGTTACGATAAAATCAAATAAAGAATCATTATTGAAATCAGCTATTGCTAAACAAGATGGATTTGAGCCAACTTCATAGTGTTTTTCATGACTGAATGTACCATTGGAATATCCAAATAGAATACTTATGATATTTCGATTTGAATTTGTTAGAATTAAATCTAAATGTGAATCATTATTTAAATCTTTGAAAATGAAAAATGTTGAAATCGATTCAATTCGATAGATATATTTCATTTCGAATGTTTCATTTTGTTGATTGATTAGAATATGAATTGTATTTTGATCGGAATTTGTTAAAATAATATCACGAAAATAATCATTATTGATATCTTCAATTCGCATAAATCCAGGTGAAAAATTTAATTGAACAGTTTTCTTATATTGAAAGGATTTATTTTGATATTTGTAAAGAAAAGTAAGTGAATTATCATCTGAATTTGCTGTTATTAAATCTTCGTAGTGATCATTGTTTAAATCAGCAACAGACACAGATTGAGGATTGACACCAACTTGAAAATTAATTTCATTTTCTAAACTTCGATCGTCATTCGAAAGATAAATACTCACACTATTTGATAATGTATTTACTGTTACTACGTCAGTTTTATTTGAATTTTGTAAATTTGCTTTTATTATTGATATTGGGTAAGGTTGACTACCGTATCTAGTTTTTGGACCATATGGTGTCTCACAATTTTGAATAAGATGAATTGAATTTAAGAAAAGTGTCGAAATAAATATTAACTTTATCATTTTTTTTCTTCAAATGATGAAGAACATTTTCTTTGTTAAATCCTTTTATCTTTTTTTATTTAACACGTGTTCTAAAATATTTTTAATAAAAAAATGCCGCTTATCATCGGTTGCGATGTTTCACCTTATTCTTTATATATGATGAAGAGGAATATAAGTTTCCATTCAGTCATCATCCGTACATAAAATAAAAAGCTCAATTAGTGGCCTTTGTCTATGATAGTGGCATTAAATTGCACACAACCAATGTGACCAAGGCTAGGTGAAGATAAATTACCAGTTACACGAAAGTCTTCTGTGAATGGTGCCGCATGAGTTGCGTTAATAAAAATAGGAATATTGTTCACCGTGTAATTATTTGGTGGAATTGGACAGCTACATGGAATATTATTTTCACCCAAATCATGTGGACAAATTTTCGTCCATCTACTACATGCATCACTATATGTGCATGATCCAACGTCGTTTATACAAGGCCATTTAATATAAGAGTCACCGAGTTTCCATTCTACTGTAAGTGTAACCTACGAAAAATAAATGATTTCTTTCTTGGAAACATAAATATCCCTACGTTAAGATCACTTGGTAATGCTGTTTTAAGACTAACCATGGTGTTCATTGTAAGGTAACCTTCAAAATAAAACAAAATTAGATTTTGTTTTCAGCTCTTTCTTAACCAAAGCTTTACCAGGTACTATAAGTGGATAAGGTAAAAGAGAAAACGAATGAAAATGAAGTGGATCAGTAGGTCCACTGCAATCTACCCAAGTGAAATTCGTATAATTTGACATCTATGAAATTAATATAGTGCATTAATTAATATTCTTTTTTTTTCATCTACCATATCATTCGCACGAGAGTACAAATTATACGTGTTAACATTACTCAATACCAAAGTAAAGACAGCAATGTAAGTGAATAGGAAATGTATAGGAATAGTCATGATTCAAATTAAGCAGAATACGATACATCGTTGTATTTATATTCAAAAGTTCTGTTTGCATTAAAGAATAGATAAAAATCTGCTTAATCGTAAAAGTAGAACAAAAAAAACGTCGTTTACTTTCTATATCGAGGGAGTCAGAATTGAGAACGAAAGTTCTTTTTTGTAGTTGACAAAAAAACCGTTAGAAACTTAATCTCACTATCAACATGTGCTTAGTTTAGAATCAGAAACTATCATGAATATGTTATTTATTGCTTTTTTTCAGAAAAGAAATTAAAATAGGTAGAAAATCGAAAGTACAATTAGTGGTCTTCGTCTATAATACTGGCAATAAATTTCACACAACCGATGGATCCAAGGCTAGGTGAAGATAAATTACCAGTTACACGATAGTCTCCTGAGACTGTTGACGAGTGAGTTGCGTTAATAAAAATAGGAATATTGTTCACCGTGTAGTTATTTGGTGGAATTGGACAGCTACATGGAACATTATTTTCACCGAAGTCTTTTGGACAAATTTTTGTCCATCTACTACATGCATCACTGTATGTGCATGATCCAACGTCGTTTACACACAGTGGCCATTTAACATAAAAGCCAGCAACTTTTTTTTCTACTGTAACTGTAACCTATGAAAAAATAAATAAATAAAAATAAATGATTTATTTCTTTGAAATATAAATATCACTATACGTTAAGATCACTTGGTAATGCTGTTTTAAGACTAACTATGGTGTTCATTGTAAGATAACCTTCAAAATAAACAAAATTAGATTGAGTTTTCAGCTGTTTGTTAACTAAATTCTACCTGGTATTTTAAGTGGATAAGGTAAAAGGGAAAACAATTGAAAACGGAGTGGAGCCGTAGGTTCACCGCAATCCCACCAAGTGAAATTCGAATAATCTGATACCTATGAGAATAATATTAGGAAAACAATCAATATATTCTTTTCTATTTTACGGGAGAGTT
>ERZ778023.1749-NODE-1749-length-31382-cov-51.669678_pt1 | contig 31382 bp, 35 predicted proteins | sample MGYA00375753_ERZ778023 | MGnify/ENA primary metagenome ERZ778023 (study PRJEB29350, sample SAMN05389822) | bioreactor metagenome | isolation source: Ammonium sulfate bioreactor | place: South Africa: University of Cape Town | collected 2014-04-04 ... | reverse complement strand
AAAAATATGTTGTTGAGATTTTCATTTTATTTTATCTTTGAGGACGAGAAAAAAAAAGAGGAAAGAGAAAGATGATGCCGATGATATTGTTTTAACAAAAATAGAAAGAAATTGCATGTCGGATGACGAGAAATTTCTAAAAACGTAAAGTTTGAATGCTTTTTCTTTTATCATGATGTCATTTTGACAATGTTTTCCGTCGATTGTCGTACAATGATTAGTCGTATTTCTTAATTGAGTTAAGACTTGTACACATATCTCAACCCTTATCTTTATAGTTGACATGCCGTAAATAAGATAGTTATCAGAAATAGACAAATTATTTGATCAAGTTTTGATTAATTAGTCCAATAGAGAAAAACCTTTTTGTTCGCTCGTTCTTTCGTCATAATTACTGGATACCTACGCTTTTGTTTGAAACAAAACCCGTATTGACAATGGGCGATTTATCCATGATCATGACTTCATTATCAACGTCATAATAAACTGTACAATGCAGAACCTACGCATTGTACTTTCAGAACACACAGTTTTGCCTTTATCAAACCCCCTATCACATATGCCCTATTCAGTCAAGCGTCACCAATTACAATACACACGCACGCACGACTCCTACACTAATTGTAATTTGATATATGCATGAAACTCGCCCCTGTTCTTTAAAAGATTTATTATATTACAATAGATAAAACTAATTATAAAAATAATCGAAATTTGATTTTTCTCGTTCGAAGTTATCCTCGTTTACATTCATGTAGATCAAGTAAAATAACGATTGCAAGATATCCAAGTTGTTTTTCTCGATCATTAATCGTAACATGATACGTTTTATTTGATTTCGAGAATGAATCAATAACTTGAAATAATGTTTCAGGATATTGATCTACATTCGTATCAACCATAGCCAATCGTCGATCTTTTAAATCACAACTTCGTACCTTATACAATTTACTTCCAATAATGATCGTATAGAGATAATTATCATAGCTAACATATTCGTATGATAAAGTTCCGAATAGAATTTTGCCATTGGAATCATTTGTTTGAATATAAATTGAATAACTACGAGGCTTCGATGAATCCAGTTCAATAGTACATGTTTCGTCGCCCGTTCGTTTTGAGAATAGTGTTGATAGTTTGACACTTAACAAGAAAAATAGATGATAAACATCGATAGCAAAAAATCAAAATTATTGATTTACTTGTATTGGCCTTTATGGTCTTTTGAACGTGTAACTTTCACTGTAGAAACAGTTTTTGAATCGCAGATTATTTCGAACTTTTCTTTTCTAATAGCAAATTGTCTCGCTATTGTGTACTTCATTTGTCGATAAAAATAGATAATATATTTATTCGGTAGTCAACAGGTGTGATGCACTCTATCAAAAAGCACGACGTAATATATATATATATATGCTGATGTATTGAAGAAGGCCCCGATTATATTTCCTCTCTTCTATATTGTCTAGCTACCTACTTATTAATTTTTTTATTACGATGGATAACGATGCTTGAAAAAAAGGCTCGTGCTGTTGTTTTTGTTGTTGTCCTTTAGCGCTGTGCAATGGGTAAATACTGTTGGTAGAAATAACGTTATAACGTTCTTTTTCTTTTCTTTCTCTCTCTTTTTTGCATCCGTCAATAGTCTATATCGTATTATTCTTCCATTTTTTTCGTCCCACATTTCTCTTCGTTCTTTTTCTCTCTTTTTCTGCTCATGGATTCAGGAAAACATATCTGCTCCGTCAGTATTATTCATAGTAGCCTTCATAGTTCGAATAAAAACAAAACAAGAATTTCTTGTATTCAAACAAAATATTCGATTGTTATTTACACTATCCAAATATAAGCTAAATAGGGCTTCGTAAGCTTTTCATTGTTAACAAACATACGATCGAATCTATCGTTTCATTTAAAATATTAATATACGTATGTATTTGTAAGTGTATGCAGATAGTAGAAATGACAGAAAATGTTTTTTTTTCTTCAAATAAATTAAAAGAGAAAAAGAAATGAAAGTAAGCACAAATGACGAAAGAGATAACAAAACAACCAGAAAACAAATAATGAGAAAGAAAGAAAGAAAGAGAAAATTTTATAGTACTAGATGATGTTAAATAAATGTTTAATAAAATAAAAAAAAGAAACGAATGAGACAGAAACAAGAACAGTCACGTTTAGATTATGAGAGAAAACGAAATGATAACAACTGGCAATTGTTTCTTTGTCTGACAAATTCAATACCGATCCTAAAATAATTCAAGAAGAAAATATATAAAAATCATACAAATGCAAACGAATTCTTTCAATTAGAATATCAGTAACTAAATATCCTCCGTCCATTAGAAAATAATAACAATTCAAATTATAAACTGTCAAATTGAATCATTAATCTTACCCATTGGCTAGCTAATGAATAGTTCTATTTATTTTTTCTATAAGAAAAACATTTCAACTTTATTCTCCCATTCGGAAATCAATCAAACGAGAACGAAAATAGATCGAATTGAAATTCGATTCATACCTGAATGCTTGACATAACACTACTGGCCAATGATGATAGTTTGCCAGCTGCTTTCGAAACTCCTTCTTTCAAATCAGCGGTCATCGCTGATATATCAGGACCTTGATAATTCGAACGATTTTGTTTTTTACTTGGATCACCGAAGTAATCTTCACTGGAAATACTTGTACTTCCTTGAAAACGCGTTGCCGCATTATTTCGATCGTTCTATAAGAATGAATAGAAAAACAAAAAAGAAAATTTAGTGTTTTGCAAATTATCAGTGTCAATCTGTGAAAACTGAAACAATTGCTTTTTCTTTTATTAGGAAAATTTTGTTGAATAGAAGTCTAGATTTTAGATGAGCACGTGCATGGTTGTTTATCAAAAATGATGGGTTAGTGAGCAAGCAGTAACAAAACGAAAATTGTTCGTTTATGAATATTTCTTTTCAGTCTTTGCCGTTTAGGTTGATAGATGCATGCAGAAATGAATAGAACGAAAGTTGTTTGAAAAATATTATCAAATGCGAACACGACGTTCACATACGTACGTCGGAATCTTTGTTGAAAAATTGATCACTTGATATTCCTTTGGCATTGGAAAAACGTTTTTGTGCATCACCATCAGCTGCTCCACTGTACGATTGCGATGATGAACCGAATCCACCACTGTTAGCTGATGATCTGTCGTAGTTGGAATAGGATGATGTATTTGTATTACTTGATCCGTAATCTCTTGACGAGGATGACGATGGTTTCGAATCGATTATTTCCCAATCAGCATTGAATGAATCATTGGCTTTCGATGAAGATTTCGGTTTGAAGAGATCATCGTCCAATCTGTAGAGAAATTAACCAATTAGTCAATTTATTTAAACTAAACGCTGCTTTTTTTAGTATGTCAACTAAGGTTAAGAACTAATAAACTGTGTGAAAAAGCATAGAGATAGTACTTTCTATAGTCATCATCGTATCGATCGTTTTTATCGTAACTAAATAATCATGATTTGATATAAATCGATGTCAATTATTCTAAATACATACTTTGATCGACTACTAAAACCAGCCGGTTCGAAATCATCGAAAAAATCTCGATTTCGCGTTGCAAGAGACACGTTTCTTGTTGTTGTCACGCCTTCTTGTTGAATTGTTTGCATTTCAGTCATGGCACTATGACTCACACCGCTTTGAAAACATTCGAAATATTTGCTCGAATAATTGAATAGAAAATCTTTACCTTCGACCACCGAAACCCATGCCGAGTCGTTCCATTTGTTCGGCTTTTTTCGGATTCGATTGTTTTAATTTCGCTTCTTCTATGTCACGTTGTTTGTCAATATCTTGATAAACAAATTTGAGACCTGCCATTTGTTTTTCCATTTGTTTGGCAGATTCTTCGCGATTTTTCAGTTCGAGAAAGGCTTGTTGTTCGCGTAATTTCTCTTGTTCTTGAACATTACGTTCGATTTCTTTGAAATCTGTATTGACCTTTTGCGCACCGAAGCCTTTCTAACGAAAACAAAATCAAACTCAACATAAATCAGTCAAATTCCTTGTCGAACTTTTTTAGGTGCTGGTGCTCGACGTTGACCAATAGTCGATTTTTTCGAGTCGAGCGTTTTCGCTGCTCCATCAGCGTCCAATAAACTTGGATCAACCGATGGTCCTTCGCTTGGATCAGCTATTTGGTTGTTGGTATTGCTTGAAAGTGAAGCAGCACCATCATCATTCCAAGTTGATTTCGATGCGAGTTGAGAATGTTCATGAAAGAAATCATCTTCTTTTTTATCACTAGTTGACTGAGTTTGATCATGTTTATGCCCGTCATCAAGAAAAATCTAACGACAACAAACTGTTCAATCGAATTTATCAACACAAAACTAAACAATTACTTTTGTTCCGTATTGTTTCATAGCTTTCGTGGCAAGTTGATGAAGTTTTTCACGATATAATTGTGCTGCTCGACTGTTGTATTTTTGTTGTAGATCTTTTGTTTGACAATTATGTTGTTGAAAAAATGCTTCCTAAATATTTCAATCGAAGAACTCAATTAATTTTTGTTTATCTACGAAAGAAACAACATACAGCATTTGCATTACCACCAACTTGCATGGCACTAAATATGCAAAAGAAAATCAATGAAGAATTAGCTTTCATAAGAAAAAAAAACAATACCGAAGTTGAAGCCATCCCCAACTGGTATCGAGATTTGTAGAACGAATAAATGAAAGATGCACGCCAAGACCACGATGTCCTGCTGAACAATCGATACATACAAATACACCATAAGTAACCGATGCCCATGTGGGATTTTTTGCACCACAATCGAAACAAACTTTATTAGCTGGAAGAGTTTTCAATCGTTTAAAAATGGCATCAATGTCTGATTTCGTTGGTTCTTCCATAATTCAATAAGGAAAAGAAGACAAAAAGAAACGTATTTGATTAGGTGAGATTGAATATCAAAGTTTATCTAAAACTGAGAAATGTACATTTAACCTTGATTACCCTTCACGATATTTATTTTTTTTAGACCGACAGCAAACAGTCCATTGATCGACTAATGATAAATATGACAACGATCAATGGATACTATTCGTTCGTTGTTTTAGTAATCAGATAACAGTTTATTCGAAAATAAAGAATTAATATGAATATGTGGCGAATATTGAATAAATATGAATAATAAGCTTTTTTTCTTTTAGTTTGATCAAGAAGATGATGAATAAGTATGTTCGAGAAAAACTATGCGACATCTACGATTGAATATCATTCGTTATTGAAATCTCCTCTAGTGAGTAATGTAATGTAATATATACATACAGAACAGAACGAAAGAATCTGTTTGATACAACAACCAACTGGGAAGAAAATACTGAGTCACATTGGTTGACTGTTGCGTAATATTTATCGGAGTCATTGCTTACGTTTCTCTCTCTCTTGACTAATGTTTTTTTTCGTAGTATTTAACTTACAGTAAGCAGTTGTAGTTTTCAGTTATCTGCATAATATTTGTAAACGCTGTTAACGTCAAACATTTCGTTTTTACACAAAATTTCTCTCATTATCTGCGTTGCTACACATTCTTTAGATTGATTCATTGCATCCAATTTTTCACACATATTTAATTCTATATTTAACTCATCAGAGCTTCTGCTACATCTAATCATCCAATGATGACAACACAACAACGAACGACCACACTAAACACTACACCAGCATATCCATTTGTATTTGGCAGTGGTGCATCACAGACATCGACAATGACAAATCCTACAACAATAAGTATGTACAATATGAAAGATATTGAGTATTCTTCTAATTGATCGTTTCTTTTTTTCAGATAACACTTCTGTTCCACTAATGGGAACAAATTCAGCGGCACCGTCTTCAAATCATCCTTTTGCTAGATTTGCCACGACAATGAATTCGCCATTTACATTTACTTCTCCAGCTACAACAAGCCCATTTGGTGCTACAACTGCATCTACCCAACCATTTGGTACTGGTGCTTCAGTTACAACAAGTCCATTTGGCACTACAATTGCTCCAACTACAACCAGTCCATTTGGTGCAACTGCTGCACCTACACAACCGTTCGGCACTGGTGCTTCAACTGCAATACGTCCATTCGGTACTGCAACTGCTCCAACTACAACTAGTCCATTTGGCACTACACCTGCACCTACACAACCGTTCGGTACTGGTGCTTCGACTACAATACGTCCATTTGGCACTACAATTGCTCCAACTACAACCAGTCCATTTGGCACTACCACTGCACCTACACAACCGTTTGGTACTAGTGCTTCGACTACAATACGTCCATTCGGTACTGCAACTGCTCCAACTACAACCAGTCCGTTTGGTACAACTGCTGCACCTACACAACCATTTAGTGCCACTGCTCCAACCGCAACGACTCCGTTTGGTATTGCTTCTACTTCAGCTACAACAAGTCCATTTGGTACAATTGCTGCACCTACACAGCCATTCGGTACTGCAACTGCTCCAACTACAACCAGTCCATTTGGCACTACCACTGCACCTACACAACCGTTTGGTACTAGTGCTTCGACTACAATACGTCCATTCGGTACTGCAACTGCTCCAACTACAACCAGTCCGTTTGGTACAACTGCTGCACCTACACAACCATTTAGTGCCACTGCTCCAACCGCAACGACTCCGTTTGGTATTGCTTCTACTTCAGCTACAACAAGTCCATTTGGTACAATTGCTGCACCTACACAGCCATTCGGTACTGCAACTGCTCCAACTACAACCAGTCCATTTGGTACTACCACTGCACCTATACAACCATTTGGTGCTACTGCTCCAACGACAACAAGCCCGTTTGCTACTATTACTGCACCTGGACAACCATTCGGTACTATTGCTTCAACTGCAACACATCCATTTGGCGCTACCACTGCAGTTCCAACTACAATGGGCCCACTTAGCACTACTGCACCTGGACAACCATTCGGTACTATTGCTTCAACTACCACTAATCCACTTGGCATGGGCAGTTCAACAACACCATTTTCTTATGCTGCAACTGCAACAAGTATATTAAATCCTGGCTCATCAATCTCAACTACTAATCCACTATTACCGACAGCAGCACAACCATTAAAACAAGAAAATCCTAATGAACAACCATCTTCTATAATCAAACAAGGATTTCTAACTGCAACATTGCTTGACCCATATGCTAACCGAGGAACAAAAGATTTTACTGATATTAATCGAATACAAGTAGTTCAACAACCAACTACTGATTCAACCGTCACATCATCGAAACAAACACAAGAATCAGGTCCCACAATAGGACTATCTTTACAAACAAACTCACGAAAGTCATCACCAGCTCGGCCAGTTAGTGATATTAATTTTAAATTGAAACCAGTTTCAACAACATCGACATTATCTGCCGATATAATAAAACCAAAACAAAGTGTACTAGCAGGCAGTTTTACTGATGAAGAAGAATTAGTATTACTCAGTCGAAATAAATTGTCAAAATTACGTTTATCAAATGATTTCATTGATTCATCATATCAATCGAATACTCTTCGATCACTTTATCCGATACGACGTTTAGCTGATCTTGAAAAATTCAGCGACATAACAACAGTTGAAAATCAACGCCAACCTCGTTCATCAAGTAAGTCACTTCGATTATCAAAATAAAAATACAAAAACCTTTATTTAGGTGAACATCGTACTGCACCCACAAATACAACGGTCGAATCACGACCATTATCAGCATCACCACCAACAATTCCCCGTAAAACAATCGTTCCTGATGTCAACAAGTTTCGTTTACCAATTTTAACACGTGAAAATTACTATACAATACCAAAAATATCCGAACTAAAAACACTATTCAATGATCAAGGCGAATGTATTGTTAAACAATTCACTGTTGGACACGAACAATATGGTTCAGTAACATTTTATGGTCAAATAAATATTGCTGGACTCAATCTCGATGAAATAAGTAAGTCCTAATTTCATATTTTATCAATCACATTAAATAAACGTCTTCTCGTTCTAGTTGAAATCGATCGTCATGAAGTGACTGTTTATCCCGATGACAATAAAAAACCACCAGTTGGCCAAGGATTGAATCGTTCAGCTCGAATAACATTACTCGGTGTCTATCCAATAGATCGTTCAACTCGACAGGAAATTACCGATGTCGAACGAATTCAAAAAATGAATTACACGAATTATTTACGTGAAACAACAAAGAAATTCGACGGAGATTTTATTAATTATGATATGACCGATGGAGCTTGGACATTTACGGTAAAGAAACAAAACTAGATCAAAATCTTTGTAGTAGAATTTATTTGATTTGATTTTAGGTGGAACATTTTACGACGTATGGACTTGATGGTAATCAAAACGAACTTCTTATTCAGTCTTAAATGAGAGTAAGAAATATACAGCGAAAGGCTATGACATATTTATTTTCGAATCGATAACAGTAATTCAGAATATGTAGATACTAGTAATTTAACAAAATATATCTTTGAGATTCTTTTTTTTTCAATAAATATTTCTATTGAGAAAACTAGTTCCGTTTTGAGGGGAGGATAATTTTATTTTTAATCTCATTTTGCAAAAATTCTCTTTCCAAGACGTAAGTAAAATCACCTTGAATATATTTATATTTGTTCGTTTATCTCTTTACAGACCATAGATCAGTATTGTTTATTTCTGCTATCAAACAGTCAATCTATCAATCTGTATGATCTATGTATAGCAGGATATCAAATATTACATTGTGTATATATTTATTAAATCAATCAATCTAAGAAAAACAAATTATATTGTATCTTATTGACGAAGTGTTCCATTGGAATCTCAAGAATATGATTATCAATTCAAATAGTATGTCGATAGTAAATACTTGAATTAATCATTTGCATAGAAGAATTTCATAATTGATTATGAATTCGAATGATTTTGTTTTGATTGAAACCGGTAAGTAATTGTAAGACAAGATCAATATGAATGCAATCGGGTGAAAATGATTAATTATAGAAGGAATTTGCATGAATGAAGACAGAATTAATGATTGACACCTTTGTCGATAATCTTATTCGGTAAAAAAAAGAATGAGAAAGAGCAAACAAAAGTGACTCGATGACATGTCATCAGTTCTCTTTTTTTTCAATATTTCATTTGAGACGATTAATCTATTTCACAATGATGTAATTGTAATAATCAATATTAGGTCTGTGAAGGCAAGTTGAGTGTTTGCACTCGTCAATAAACAACCATCAGGTAAGATTTGAATAGCTGGATTGGTTTTTTTTATTATGTTTTTAATCAAAGACCGTTAATCCTGGCATTTCATATTTGAGTATTATTTCTAGATGTAAATAATTATATGTTTGTTGTTGTTGTCGTCGTCGTCAGATCGATTGTATGATTATTTTGATTTAATAAAATCATTATTTCTTTTTTTGACTTTCTCGACTCATCAAAAGATTAAATAAAAAAAGGAATCAATAATTAATATATCACAGAAGATCGGCATGTGTCAACTTTTTTTCTCTGTTTTCTTTTCTGTCGACGAACAAAAACTGAGTTATCGTAGTTGTATCTGCATGTATATTGCCGGTCGAATGGCGTATTTGTATCAATTGTCAGCGGATGATTTTTTACATTGAGAATCTTCTGACTTGTCATTGTCAATTATTCCATGGTCAGTCATAGATCAACATAAAGAACAACGTTGTTCTCTGTCGTCTTTAGCTCGAAGGAACAAGAAAAAAAACTGTCATCACTTTAGACTTTTTTTTTCTATTGATCTTAAGGATTGATATAAAGCTGTTATAGCTTTCATTTATTGCTTTTTTTTCTCTGTCTCTTACTTCTCGTTCGCTTTTCCGTATTAACAGATGGAAAAATGCATTAGTCTCCTTTCTCGTTTCTCTATTCTATTTCTTCTTATTGCCTCGCTTCTCTCTAGATAATGATAGATGCCATGCTATGACTCCAGTCGACGGAGAAGTGTGTGTACGCACTACTTCAACCATTAGAATACAAGACGCTAGCAAAGAAGAAGAGAAATCCACGACAATGACGATGTTGATGATGATTGATCGGTATTAGCGGGAGGCAATGTTGTTTTTTGCTCTTGCTACTACTAGTTCACGTCATTGACTTACATTTATAAATCTTTATATGTACACTATACAACAAGAGATTAATACACCAGCTTCTGCATAACTCGGATTAATTCGAGGTTAAATAAGTAAGTTTGTTATCGATTTCTTTGACAGATAATAAAAGTTAATAAATATGTTCAGATAAATTCATGGCCTTTTCTCGACATTCACTTCGGCGCGTTCTGGGCGACATGGTCCATCGACATAGTCCGAAAACCGAACCGACTCACTCGTCATCACTCGAACAATTACAGAAAACTTATGATCGATCAAGAAAAAAGTCCGACCGAAATTCAATTATTAGCAATGACTCTCTGAACGTATGTATCGAATTCACTGATGAATTAAATACACAATTGTATTTGTTCGATTAGTTACCTCAAACGGCAATCGAACGATTGTATAAAAGTGAAAAAGAAGTTTGTAAATCATTAAATTATCTCGAACAAGTTTTACAACATCAAAAACTTGAAATCCTTCCCAATATAATTACGTCATTGATTGAAAATATATTCGAAATTGACAGTACTCTTAAAGGCATCTTTGGAAATGAACCCGAAAAATTCAGGTTATTAATCACTGCGATGTCAAATAAGTTTTCTTATTTGTCAATATTCATTTTTTAGAACACGTTTACTTAGTGATGTTTATTCTCTCCTTGCTGATTTGATCGATTGGTCTGATAAATTAATTTTATCAAAATTAAACGATAATGATAAATATAAAAGCATTGTTCATGATCTAACAATCGCAATTAAAGTACGAGAAAAAAATGAACGAAGGAAAAGAAAATCGGTTTCTATTTTCAAATAGAATTGTATATCACTTGCTTGTGATACAACTTCATTATTAAGTATCGATACACGTTCAAATTCCTTTCAAAGTTTCCAATCAACGACTAGGTTTGTCTACAAATCGATTTCTATTTTTATTTCACCATAAAATTTTAGTTCTACTGATGAATCTGGTCCTGTTCTACCTCCGAAACTTGACAGACGTCCGGTGAAATCTTCTGCTACAATCATATCCAATCGATCTCGAAGTAGTGGAACGGAAAATTCCCTTCTAATCTCCTCGCTTCTACCGAACAAAGTCAAACACGAAAAAGACAACGATGAACGTATTCAATTAATTGTCGATGATATTAATCAAATTGTCGAAAAGTATACACGCGAATTAGATGATGCTCTACGTTCAAAAACCAACGTCCGTTCACCATCGATCGATCATCTGTCCGAACGTAAACATTTGACAATACCTTATCGACATAATAGCATCGATACATTGTACGAATCGAATGTTTCGAAAATAATGAAAAGTACCGTAACAAAAACAACAATTAACAATGGACAAGGTGTCATCGATCGAAAAGAATCCGCACAGATTTATAATGGAACTGATTGTTCCGTTCATTCGCCAAAAGGTGGCTTTCAAACTCAAAAATTAACATTAGTTCATCGGCAACAATCGAATGATGACAACGAACCAGCAAAGATCACTCTGACATCTCGAGTTAGTCATGTTAATATGCCGGATAAGAATGAAAATATTCCGAATGATCCTCCTCCATTACCACCCAAACGAAAAACTGGTTCGAAAATAGCAGCAACATCAGATGACTTCTAATCGATCTTTGTGTTTTCTTTTAGCACGAGCGTACATGTCTTTATTCGATCGATATGATCAAAATAATGCTCAAGTATTCCTTCGTGATACATGTTTAGTACCAACACCTCAACGACGTTTCGAAGATATTTTCGATCAACTTCAACAACATTTTCAAAATATGCAAATATTTTCGAATAGTGATGATTCATTGAAAACGAAAGAACTAACGACTAGACTAAATATGAACAAAACAATCGAATCTGTAGGAATTTTCACAGAGGTTTAATTCTTTTGTTTTTTTGTTATTTCAAATTAATTTCGTTTTCTAGTCAAAATCTAATGGTGAACTCGATGAATCGACTTTCTACGATAATGCCGAGAAAATCGATTATCAAAGTGATCTCTTTCTCGAAAATATCTCGCATTTACTTGTTTTCAATACCGTACGTTTCATTAATTTTCACTCGAAATCTTATTTTTTTCTCTCTCATTTCTAGAACGAAGATCCTCCTCTTCGTGGTGGTTCGATCGATGCTCTTATCATCCGCGCTACATCTCCCGATAAAAAAGGTTCGCATTGATTTCTCATTTAACCCGAACAAACAATTCGCTTTTTTTTTTCTCTTGAATAGATTTCGTCTATCAAGAAGCTTTCCTAACGACCTATCGAACGTTTATTTCTCCGAGTGATCTCATCGATAAACTCATTCAACGTTACACATTCTTCTCGCAATTTGAAACGAAGAAAAAAATCGCTCGTTACGCATTTTCACTTGTCATACGTGTTATCGATGAAATCGAGTAAACTCTCATTTTGATATGTCCATTCGATCGATTTTCATTCTTTAGTAATGAACTCACCGAAATTCTCATGAAATCTCTTTCACATTTTGTAACAAATCTAATTCGACACGGTGAACTTCAACTAGGCAAATTACTACGAAAGAAATCTCTCGAACGTTTCCAAAAATCACAGTTGATCAACGAACAACTACAACAGGACATTCTTCTCATACAAAATTCGATTTCATCGAAACGAGCAATTCTTTTGGACTTTCATGCGATGGAAATCAGTGAACAATTGACATTGCTCGATTCGGAATTGTTTCTTAAAATTCAACTATCAGAAATTTTGTACATGTCAATCGAAAAAGGCGAAGATTTCTCGCCGAATTTAGCAGCATTTACCGAGCATTTTAATAATATTTCGTATTGGTAAAAGATTGTTCGAATGATAATCGAAAGTTCTTATTGTTGTTGTTTTTTTCTTTCGAAGGGTACGATCTCGAATACTCGAACAGAATTCTCAACGGCAGCGAGAGATTTATTTCGAAAAATTCTTAAAAATATTAAAAGTAATTCGTGTCGATAATTTGATTTTCATTTCAAATAAATGTTCGCCTCTTGTTTAGCATTTACGACGTTTAAACAATTTCAATTCATATTTAGCTGTTCTATCTGCACTCGATTGCGGTCCGTTGAAACGATTACAATGGTCGAAAAGCATCACCGATGTAAGTCACTTCGTCGGTTTGTTTTTCTCACAAATTAATTTCAAATTTTCGAATCTTTTCAAGTCAATCTCCGAACACACCGGACTTATTGATAGTACAGGTTCATTTAAGAACTATCGCGAAGCATTAAATGCATCTGTTGGTCAACCGTGTATTCCTTACATGTAAATCCTACGAAAGTCTTGTTTCATTTTACGGGATTGTCTTTGTTTAGTGGTTTAATTCTTTCTGATTTAACATTTGTTCATATTGGTAATTCGGATTATTTGCCCGATGGTCGAACGATTAATTTCTGGAAACGTTGGCAACAGTTTACGATCTTACACAAGCTTCGCTATTGTCGAAAATGGTTTTGATTTTTTTCTTGTTTAAATAAATTATTCGAACTTGAATTGGTCATTTTAGGGAATATAAATTCACTCGTAACGATCGGATTTTGTATTTTTTCAATAATTTCGACGATTTTATGAATGAAGACGCTCAATGGATTCAATCGGAAAAAATCAAACCACGACAAAAAACGAATTCTTACGCATAAAATCATCGAATTGAATTCGAATGTATATCTGTCAGATAATTTTTTCTTCTTTTCTTTGTATAAAACATACGCATTTTAAACATGCTTTTAACGATTTTTGTTGGCGTTTTTTTTCTACATTTTATTGAATTTAGATAATAATAAAAATGATATTTGTTTTTTTCCTTTCGTTTGACTCAGATTCTATTTGATGATTTTATCGAAATTTTGTTTGACCGTTCGACGAATGAAAAGCGTACAGTTTCCAACAAGAAATTTACTTGAACAATATGAGAATAAACGAGATTTCAATAAAACTACTGAACCAAAACCATCGATTACTAACAAAGAAGGAGATAAATATCGATTTGTTGTACAAGAACATCATGCTTCTTCGCTTCATTTCGATTTCCGACTTGAATATGACGGTATCATGAAAAGGTAGCTTTGAAAATAAAAACAATATTTTTATTCAATTCGCTTCTTTTGCCTAGTTGGTAGGCAGTACATAATTGACTAAAAACAAACAGATACTATTTGTTCTATTAATACAAATAGGTCAATACCAAAAGGTCCTAGTCTGAATCCTCGTGATAAACGTCTAGCAATAATGGTTGAAGATCATCCAATCTCGTACATGAATTTCGAAGGAAAAATACCAGATGGAGAATATGGAGCAGGTTAGCTTTTTTCTTTCTTCTAAATTATAGTTTATATATTTCGAATAGGCGAAGTACGAACATGGGATAAAGGAATATATGAATCTATTGACAATACTGATGTCAATGCAGGCATTGACAAAGGTAAATTGGCTTTTATATTGTATGGAAATAAATTAAAAGGACAATTTTCAATGATTCGAACGAAATTCGGAGCAAATCAATGGCTTTTAATAAAGAAAAAAGATGAACATGCTGACGAACAATTCGTTCTCAAACAAATTCTCGATTATGGTTCACGACGAGATTTAAAATCAACGAAGAACTAACCCTTGATTTTCTTTTTTTTCTGTTTAATAAACGAGTGCACTTCTCTTTATTGTATAATTGTCAATAAGGATAAGAAAAGGAGATACTCAAAAGTAAACAAGACAATTGAGAAATAGACAAAAGATTATTCGAAGATGAGCAATGTCAAACAAAAAAACAACCAATTAACAGATGATTTTTGGACAAGAAAAAAGAAAAGAAAAGAAAAATGTGTGTGCGTTTGTGTTTCTACGAAAAAGATTTTGTACAAAACAAAAAGAGAAGAAGAAGAAGAGAAAAAAAACGAAATGATAACAAATTGAATAGTTGATTCTAAGATATTTATACATCAATGTCAATCCCAATTCGTCAAAATAATGCATTAATAATAACAATTAAGAGCAATACATTGAAGAAGTTTTCACAAAGAGAAAGAGAAAACAAAACACGAAAAGAAAACAAGATTCATACGATGTATTCATGGCTCATATCTATATGAGAGAGAGATTGTACAATAATGAGATGTAGAGAATATGCACAATCCGAAAACAAGAAGAAGTCAACCAGAACAGAGAAAAACGAAAGAAAAATACTGTCTTATCCTATTTTAATAATCATTTAGAGTTGCACATCATCATTATGTTTTTATATAGGAAAAATACAGGTAAATACTAAAAGAAAACACGAAAAGAAATCTTAGTTTTTTTGGTCATTTATGTACGTACGTATATTCAATAGAAACAAGAGAGAAAGAGGGATGAAGATGAAGACAAAGGCACCGATAAAGCAAGTCATTATATTGTGCAAAAATGACAATAAACAAGAAAAAAAGAGAAAACACGAAACAACAATATTCACAAATATGTATATTTCATTGTTGCCAATAGGGTTGTTGTATTGATTGATGCATTTGCTCCATATAACCGACGCCATCGATTGATGATGATTCCGTTTGCATCAACATTGGCCCTTGAGAAGTCATTAAATTCATATTGCCTGGTTGATCATCCGATTTTTCTTCTTCACGTCGGCGTAAACAAGCAGCTTTAGGATTTAAATTCCGTTCTAAACAAACCAAATCGAATCTATTTATTCTCAACAAAAAAAAGAAACCAAATCTTACCTCGAACTTGATGTTCGAGTGTGGTGATTAAATTGACGGCTTGTTGAAGAACGCCGAGTTTTGTAACAGGTTTATCATTACGCATGTGAATTGAACACATACGGCCGAGTTCTTTAAATGCATCGTTGATATCTCGGACACGTAATCTTTATAAAAAAAAAGCAAAAAAAGGTCAATGAGAAACTTGAGGTTTTTTTTATTTACCTTTCACGAGCGTTATTCGCAGCTCTTCGATCTTTTTCACGCCGTTCACGTTCTTCCGGTGTTTCATTTGGATCGATACTACCTTCCGAATCCGGTCCACCATGCATCATTGACAAACTCAAATGACTATTTGGACTTAGTGTTAACGAACTATGCAAAGTTTTTTCATATTTTGATTTTTATTGAAAATGAAAAATCCGATTCTTACTTTCGTAGTTTTGTTGGCGATGAGGATACTGGTCCCATGTGAGTACGACTTGCTCCTCCGACAGCCACCGTCAATGGTGTTACATTCTCTTGTGTCATATCACGTCGAAGATTGTAGTCATTCAATTTCTCCGTTGTTAATTGTGAAGAGAGATTGCTTGTCGGTTGTTTATTTTCAGCATCAAGTTTGACTTTTGTTGGACATTCGACTTTTAAATCCACGTTGGTTAACGAGGTTAAATTCGCATCATTCGATGATGTTGACGACGAAGCCGATGGTGGATTGCCATCTAAACAAAATGAAATGAAATGAAATTCCATCGTTATTTCGAGTATTTACAAGGTAAATATGGTTCGTTGAGTCGATTTCGTGATGATGTGTCCGATGTGCCTGTTGTTGGATGTGTCAAAAATGGTGAATAGGCTGTAGTGGAATGTTGAGGATGATAATTCGCATAATAATGATGATAATCCGTTTGTCGAAAAGACTCGTCAACATCTAATCTTGGCGGCTAAATCAAAACAAAAATACATCGAATCAGTCATGTTTCTCTTTTGGTTTTTTAATGTAAATTTAAAAGAAAAAGAAACTATATTTGATTTTATTCCCCGTCCATAACTACTTCCCAATGAAAATCGAACAAACCTCGTTTAAATTGAGTAAGTAATAGGATTCATCCGATAGATCGGCTAGTGATGTCTGATATTTAGAAATTTAGAATAAAATCTACTCAATCGGCCGAACAATCGAACTTACCAGTGGATGATAGGTTTGACTTGGAGTAATCCATGCTTGACTAGATCCTAAATCGAAAAATATAATCGAAATCGAAGATTGACTTTCAATGAATTTTACCATTCACTGGCGGGGATGCGACAGGTGTCGATGTCGACGAATAGGGATGATCGCTTGGATAGATCTAAATACGAGAAAATTCTTCATTCATTGAATTGTTCTCTTATATCAAGATAATCATATACCGATTGCAATGCTTTGCCTAATGCTTCTCCAGTTTGTACTGTTTGTTCAGTGCCATTGGTATTGTAGGTTGTCTGTGGTCGAAAACTAGCCATTGATGGTAAACATGCACCATTGGCATCCGTAAACGTCCCATGATTAGCTGCAAGATCAGTTGGTAGATAGTTTCCTGTTGTTGGCGGTGGCTGTGGTAACCATGGATTACCATTTTGACCGTCTAATTTGGCGAAAAGAAACGAAGAAAATTTCATATAAGATGAATTCTATCTTCTTCTTCTCTTACCAGCATAATAAGCGGATTCAGTTCCATAAATTGATTTTCCTGGTGGATATCTCGAAGGATTTTCCGGATTATAATCTTCCGATGTATAAACCTAATCGAGAACGAACACAAAAAAAATGCAAAACGATTGTATAAGAGATCGATAACAAATGTCTTTAGTATATTAACATCGAACTTATTTTGATTGATCTCATGTGTAAATACTTTCTAATAAATCAAGCAAGTACACTCTTCATTAATGATATCTATCTGCACGGATATTCTTTTCGCCTTTACTAAATCAAATCGAATCTCGACTGATGATTTGTGATTATTATCTTTCTTCTTAGAGGAACATAGAATAATACACATTTGTCAGTAATAAACACACAAACGTCTATAAATATAGACAGAACGAAGTTTTGATGATGATTTCATGAAAGAACAAAAAAAACTGAGAACGAAGCGCGCCGTAGACAGTTTGTTCATCACTAAAATCAACAAACTCAAATCGACGACGTATCGATATTCATGGAGAGAGAAAAAAACTTCGATCACCCACTGATTTCTATGTTGGCTAATCAAGAGAAAAAGGTTCGTTTGTTTGTGCTCACTCGGCGAGAGATCAAAGAATGTGTGATGGCAATCCATGCTGACATTCAGATCGGCTCGATTGAACAAACCTATATATTATGTGTTGATTAACATTATCTTTCTATTTCTCTTCTCGTTTCGACCAATTACCTTTACATTCGCAAATCACCGAACACAAAATGCTTTAAGAAATAATAAAAAGAAAAAAACATTAGCAAATACCTGATAAGATGGTCGGGAATAATAGAACATTTCTGCTTCTTTTTTTGTACGTTCAGTGTGTTTTTTTTTCTTTGTGAAAAATAGTCGATTATTTTATCACAGTTTGTTGTGTCAAGAGAAGGAGAAAATATTTAATTGACTTCTAATTATTATGTCAAACAAACGAGTTTATTTCAAATGATGTTTGCCATGACTTGATAAGACAGGAGAAAGAGAAAAAGTGATATGCATCGAAAAAAAAAGAAAAATGAAAGAGAGAGAGAAAAGCAGACCGAGAGAGAGAGAGAGAAAGAAAAGAAACTCGATCGATGTAGGAGACCTTTCACTGGAACAACGAGATATCCTTATCTTACGATGTGTTAACTAGAGGCGGGCATACGAACAGGAAAGAGAGAACTGAGACACACGCATATATATATATATACACACAGAAAAAATCATCATGTCACTTTCTTTCTATCCCTTCTTCTCCTTCTTCTTTCACTCTCTTTCTCGTGTTCGCGCTATTTTTTATTCGCAGACGAAGACAAAGAAAAAAAACGAAGGTGAAATAATAAATATAAAGACAAAAGGCTTGTATCTCGAACAGGCATCGCGCTCGCCCGGGCGAATGAATTATTCCAGTAACTCTATAGATAAACAACTGTATTCGACACAATAATAATAATTACAAAGAGTAAAAATCTTATTATTAATTTTGCTTATTCCTTAAGCTACATATCTCATTAGACTTTTTTTAATATATATCTATGCGTGTGTGTGTGTGTGTGTTTATATCGTTGAATAATTACACAAGCTTGACTCTTCTTTGTCTTCGTTTGTATATATAGATTCTCTTTGTACATGCAAATACATAAAGTCGATTAACGCTTTTGTATTTTTCCTCGTCGTTTTTTGCTCATTTATCATTGTCGGAAACAAGCACAAATAGTAACAATCGAATATCTATTATCATATCTCACGACAAGAGCAAACGTTTATTACATTGTTTGTCCTTTTTTTTACATTCACCGCTAAATGCATATATAGATATATAATGTTTACAGAGAGTCGAGCTCGTAGCGCAGCTGGAAAGCTCGTTCGTTTGCCATCGAATGTAGATAAACATGACTATTAATTTTATCACATAGACAAGCTTAGTCGGACAATACACATATAATCAAATCGCTTCATTCAGACAGACGAAGTGAATTCTTTCTTTCACGTTTTTTTTTTGTCTCTTCATATTCTCATTTGAAAATTCATTTGATTTCTCCAGCTGGTGCACAAAGAATGATGTTCGCAATCAACCATGAGTTTCTTTTTTCGATTTTCTTCTTCTCTCTCAAAGTAAATTATCAAAGTTGTCTTTTGACAAAAAAAAGATGTCGTTATGTCAGAAACAACGACAGCAAATAATTATATCTATTACTCACACGTCAATATTCAATGTCACTAATAAACATCGATATACAAATACACGAAAAAAAGAAAGCAACTCTTACCAAATATGGTTCATAATGAAGCAAGGTCATTGCTAGTACGATGCCCGACGAATATGTATGAATGCGTGTGTGTGTTCGATGATCAATAAGGCACCACTATGACTCGCATTCTTTTCTCTCAATTTTTCCTCTTCTCTGTCTGTTTCTCTCTCTCTCGCTCGCTCTTGATTCGCGTGCGTTCAATTTGGCCGAGCGAATTTTTTTTTTCAAAATATGAATGGAAAAAGAATGAACGATGTACGTGTGTGTTCGCTTGATCTTAACCAGATCGCTCGCATGTATAAGAAAAGCAATAAATATCTAATTCGTCAGTAATTTAAGTAAACGTTTAAATAATTAGAATAAGTGAACTCAAAAAAAACGAGCAACATTCGCGTTGACAATTAAAACTAGTCAGAACTTACATTTGTTGATCGTCGAGTTTTGTCATTAAGTTTTTCTATAAATACGACAATTTTATGATTAAAATTTATTAAGAATGAGTTTTTTTTTCTTCTGTACCGGAATATGACAGATCTTTAGTTGATGTTCGAGACGCCTACGGAGAGGAGAGCAACAAGAAAAATGTAGATCATTGGATTCGTTGATGAGAAACAACGAATGACTTACTGAACTTGTTGAAGAAAATTCGCTAGTTCGATCTGAATGAAAGAAAAAAGAATTTTATTTGTCATTAATTATGCAAACATACTTAATGGTTCAGATGTTATAAATGGATGAAGAATATCACGATTGCTATAATTCCCTTCATAAATCTATAAATACTTACGAAATAGACAAGATTTTATATCGATTTATTAAACAAACCGGTTCATTGTATCTTTGTCCTACTGGCCAATAATCTAACGAACAAAAAAAAATAAAATGACTACAATCACAACAAAATGACGAACCTTTATTGGCATTCGCTGAAGGTGGTAGAGTATGTGCTCCATTTGGATATGTAGCTGTTGAACAAAGCATCTGGAAAACGATTTCTTTGTCAAATGAAATTGATGAATATCATTGTTAACTTACTGCATTAAGATCAAGTAAATCATTGAGACCTTTTTCATTATGTAAATTCATATTAACTTGCCGGTTGAAAATCTGAAATGTCAAATATATATATACGTATGTATGTATGCATACAGCTATCCCATATCTGTCTAATCATTGATCGGAACAAACAATAAACAAGCTAACTAGCAAATAGAGACGATATTCATGGGGGAAAAATGACGAACAAGACAAAGGATAGAATAGGGGGCGTTATCGATCGATTAACTTATATCGATGATATCGATCAGAAGAGAAGAAAATGCTGTTTTTATCATCTTTCTTGAAAACGCATATCGATCTTACTTCATTTGCATATGAAAATAGTGTTGTATTCATTTGTTTTATCTCGAATTTTCTAATGAAAATGATTTGTGAAAGTTGATTTCCGTTGCCTGCTCATTATCAGTGATACATGTTATTCATATCAATAAAGAACAAAGTCGTTTCTTATGCGAGAAATAACTCGAGTGAATGAAATTGCCGCTTTTAATTTTCTTTTATCTCGTCAAATTGTTCGTTGACGAACGACTTTTTTTTTCGTTTGCAGTTATCAAATTTTCTTTTTCTGTATTTCGAATCGATAACAGAGAGCAAAAAAAATATGAAGGTCATTAGTAGAACGACGAATATCTGAAAAAAAAGGAATCGACTTTCTTCTTCTTTTTTCTCTCTTCACGTTTTTCTTTTCCTTTCACCAAACTAAATAAATGAGAAAAAGAATGACGAGATGCCGTCCGCTCGTTCTTCTTACTCTAGTAAAATAAGAACGAGAAAGAAAAAGAACACGAACAGAGCGCGGTCACATTTTTATTGAACGACTCATTTTCTGTTTCAACAAAATCAGACGATGTCGCTTACTGAAGAACGTATCAATGAAATGAAAGAGATCTTTTCGATGGTTGACGACGATGGCGATGGTTCGATAACACGTACCGAACTCGGTTTATGTCTTCGAGCGATGCAATATTCGATCAGCAATGGAGAAATCAATGATCTCATGAAAAAATTCGATTCTGATAAAACCGGTCGAATCAATTTCCCTCAATTGTTACAAATTATCGCTGCAACTGGACAGCCCAATCTCACCAAACAAAGTCAAACGATTCTGTCGGCTTTGAAGTTATTCGATACGAATAACGACGGTAGAAAATTGAAATAGAAAATTTTCATTTGTATTTTCAATGTTTTGTGTAGAAACGATCTCGGAAACTGATTTTCGATTTCTAATGCAACAGACTGGTGAACCGCTTTCGAAAGATTCCGTCGATGACATGATCAAATCGACTGATTCTCGAACGAAAAACGGCCGTATTCAATATCGAAAGTTGATCTCAACATTAATTCATTTATAAACGAGAAGACGAACAACAACAAAAAAAACTACGATTTTTATTTCGACGAAAGAAGAAAAAAAAATATTTCTATTGAATTTCATTTGTTATTTGAATTATTTTATTCGAATTGCCACCCTGCTGCAAATATTCAATTTGCAAGTTAATGATATGATAACGTAGTTGTACGATGGTTTTTTCTTGTTCTTTGAGTTTGGTTTTTAATTGACAATTATTCTCATGTAAATCGTTGTTGTAAATTTTCCATTCGTCTAAAATCGTACGATAACGTTGATCGTAGGAGATTTTCATTTGTTCGATTTGTTTTTGATGTTCATCGATTAGAATCAATTGCTGTTGATTTTGTTTGCCGATCTGAAACAATTCGAATAAATAGTTTTTTTTTGCTTTCGAATTGTTTGTCATTTACTTGATCGTAAAGGCGATGAATTTCGTCGTTATATTTTCGTTTGACTTCATCGAATTGTTGAGTATTCATCGAGATTTTCTCACGATGACGTTGTTCTTGTTCGCGTCGAGCGATATATTGACTGCATTTATCATTCGTTCGAGTTAATTCTTCGATTTTTTGTTCGAAAAATTTTCTCTCATCATCAGTCAACTAAAATCTCAACGAATTCAATGAATTTCAATGTTTCTAATCCAAATTACTTGTTGTTTTCGAGTAGCTTTCAATTGATCTTCATATTCTCCGATGATTTTATTCTAAAAAAGTCGCTGTTTTTTTGTTGTTTATCGGAAATGTTCGATCTACTTTTTCGTTATTGAATTCTTCTTGTTTTGCTGCGAGTAGATTTCGAATAACTTGTTTGTTTTTCTCGAGAACTTGTTCGTATTGTGAAATATATTCGTTTTCCATCTGTTGGATTTTCTGTTGATATTCATTTTCTTTTTCGACAAGTGACTTTTTCACTTGTTCTTTGAAATGCACGACTTTCGTTTGGAAATTATCGATCATTTGCTGTTTTAGTTGAGGTATTTCGGTTTTTAATTGATTCAATTCATTGAAATATTGATCACGTTCGGAAAGAGCCTTATTAATTTGCTCGGTGGACACATTCGAATGAATTAAAGACAAACGTTCGCTCATATCGTGTTTCAAATTGTCGAGATCGACTTTTAAACTATTGATTTCGATTTGTTTACTATTGAGTTTGAGTTTATAATCTTCGATTTCGTTTTGTAATTGTTTATATTTTTTATCTTCTTCATCGGCGAAATCCTTCAAAAGAAAAATGAATCAGAAAGAAAAAAACGAAAAGTTCAACGAATTTTACTGTTTGAAGTTTAACACAAGTCATCAACGGACGTTTTGATAGATCTTTGAGACGTTTTTCATATTGATTCTTTTCATTCGAATAGATTTGTTCGCGTTCAGTTGATTGACTTCGAAGATATTTGATTTGTTCATTTAATCGAAGATTATCTCTTGTCAATTGTTCGATTTCTTCTTGAACATCCTAGAAAATCTCATCGAAACAGATCGAATTTCGATTTCAATTGTCTACTGTTTGCACGAGAATGTTATTTGTTGTTGGCTTTCGGTTTTGTTTGATTAGTTGTTCGTATTCGATTTGAATCTTGTCGAATTTTTCTTGAAGATTTTGTTCGTGAGTTCGAACGTCGTTTAATTGTTCATCGACAAGACATTTCTCGTCGAATATCGTTTCGTACATTTGTTTCAATGATAAATATTCGATTTGTTGTTCACTTGATTTCGCTGTTAGCTGTTCAAGTTTAGTTTCGTATTCTAATCGAAGTGAGAAGAGTTTTTGTTCGTGTTTTTCGTTGAGATCATTGATTTGTTGATCGTGTTCGAACGCATTTTTTCTATAGATTTCTTCGTTGTTTGCGTATTCAGTTAAACGACGATGAAGATTTTCATTTTCTTGTTGAAGAAAAAGATAATCTTGCGATTGTTTAATATCTTCCGATGAAATTCTTTACAAAAAAAATAAATAAAAAATGAAAATAACATGAAAATACTTGGGTATTGGCAATTGTTTATTTTCTTCTGCTTCTTCATCGTCATCGAAATCATGAATGTCATTGTCAGTATTCGATAATGACTGACTATCGAATGCATTGACAAGCATCTGTTGAATTTCTTCTTGATTTTCGAATTCTTCTTCACATGTCGAAAGATCATGTTGATGTTGATTATCATTAATGACATTGGCAATATCAGGATTTAAAATCAAACTAACACCGGAATTACTTATACTATCCATAATCGAAACTGACATTCACTTTTATTTTCTGTGTCTATTTTCTTATAAGTTCGTAGAAAACAAAGAAAAAGGAAAAAAAAACTAACTCGACTTTTATTCAATGAAAGATGACGACATCTGCACAAATTTGAATCGAATGTTGTCATAGTAATTGACGGTTATAATGGCGAAAGTCGAACAGTGTTTTACTCTTGTGAGAATCAAATTAAAACAGAAAAAACAAAATAGATATGAGTTCTTCTCGAACGCCAACGAAATCGGGTGGATCGAAAAAAGACGAGTCGAAAAACTCGCAAACACCTACAAGTCAAAGTGGCACACCGCCAGTTGGCAGTCCTCAACGTCGGAATGTTGCTGGCTCGCAAATTGCTTCACCAACGACGCGATCCGGTGCGGCAAGTGCAGCATCACCATCTGCAAATCGTCAAAAAATCAACTCAGCTGATAAACAAAGTACAGCCAGTCCAGTTCCGAGTAAATTGATTTCATTTCGAATATTCTAATTCGTCTTCGGCGTTTCATTTCTAGTCAAATCAGCAACAAGTCGAACTGAAGTTGCTGAAAATACTCAATGTAAAAACGATTGAATTTGTGATTTTATTTCTTCTTCTTCGTCTGTAGTTTTACCACCTGGTATCCATTCGTTGTTTATTTCATCGACAACTCAACAAGCTCTACAGTTATGTGTCGATGAAGATATTACGCAAGAAAATAATACGAAAATGATTGAGAAAGAAGTTTTATTGAATGATATACAAACAAATGCACAAGGCTCGAATTTTTATGAATTTCAACAGCAAATTCAAGTTTGTTCAATTGAAATACTCGGTGAACTCATTCGTTTTTGTATTTTTATTTCAATAGAATTATCCGGAAAATGAAATTGCTATTATTTATGATTACGATTATTTCTATTCACAAAACTTTCGTACGTTTAATTTGAATCGAAATATTTTTTTTTGTTATTTTTCTGTGTTTAGTTATTTGTTTTGATGTTAAATTGAAAAAATTTATGGAAAATGTAAGAGAATTTAAATCGAACGAAAAATCTTATCTATCAATTGATTGATTTTAGCCACCAGTGACCTTACCATTACAAGAGAATGATGAAGTCGAACAGTATGTTCCTCCTGTACCGAAACAATGGATTTCACTTGGCAGTGAGATCGAAATTGACGAAGAACGTTTAGTACTCAACCGACCGCTTGTACGAATATTTGAAAACGAACTAAAAATATCAAAAAATGAATATCGATCTTTCAGAAACGTTTGAAAATCAAAGTTCCAACACGACCAGCAGCTACGAGCGCCGTTACACCGGCTGAGAGATTCAAAGATGTCGATCCGGATATCGATCGAAAGAAGAATATAATCAGTATTGACTCATATGAAGACAAACAATTTGAATTGAAAAAATTAGAACTCGATCTCGGCATTCAAGTACGAGCGTCTTTCTGCTTTTTTTTGGCCAAAATTGATAAGAATATGAAATTCGTAGGCAGCACCGGAGTTTCGTGAGAATTCTTCCCAAACAATTTGGCGTTATCCGAAAAATCAATGGACTCAATACGAAGCACGAACATTTACTGAAGAAGAAAAATCGAAATCGATGGCTGACCCAGAATTAATCAATGCCGTGATCAATTCACAGGATTTGTAAATGACAGATCATTTTTTTAAAATTATTTTTGTGAGAATACGTTCGTTTTCTGTAGATTTAAAGAAGCTCTTCAACAAAATGTCATTCATGATCCGTTTTATCTCGATTGGAATGAATTAGGAGGTGATCTCGATGGACTCGGTGGTCCTGGTGATTCGCATCTTAAAGTAATTCAAATGAATCAAATTTGTTTTATTTTATTTCGAAAAAAACAACAACGTAGGAATATCAATCGTTTTCATCGATTAAACAATCGCGAGATAAAATCGTCACGTGTGTCCAATGGCATCCGACTTTACGAGGTAGATTTTCAAAATAAGACAAAAAACAATACGAATAATATTTAACTGTTGAAAAGGTATCATTGCTGTATCGCTCGCAGCTGGACAAGGTTTTGATGAACGAACCGATGAACTTAGTAAAATAACCACGTCACCATCATTGATTCTTATTTGGTCATTTGTTGATCCGATTCAACCGAAAGTCTCTCGATTCGTTTGTCTATTTCGAAATCATGTTTGTCGTTTTTAGTTGTATTTGGAAGCACCTGAAGATATTCAATGTTTTCAATTTTGTCCCACCGATCCACATGTAATCGCTGGTGGTTGCGTAAATGGACAAGTTGTTATGTGGGACATCAAAGAATATGAAGAGCGTATTAAAAATCCACGTGGTGACCATCGTGATAAAGATCTTTTCATTGTCTGAACAAAAATTCTGCTTTTCTATTGAAGAAAAAATTGAAATTTTCGATTTGTTTAGCCTGGTTTCGAAGATGAAAGCTTCTTTCAAACGCCACATATTCGATATTGTGCGGTTTCGAATATTGAACACGGTCATGCCGAACCAATAACAGATCTTCAATGGATTCCTGATCATTTTCAAGTATAAATAAACAATTGAATTGATTTCTACGACCGTAAGAATAATCATTGATTTTAGATTACGGCACAAGGTTTACCAACAGAAAATCTCGCTGCCAACTGTTCTCAAATCATGACTTGTGCATTTGATACGTAAGAAATCGAACGTGGTCATTTTTTATTCGATTTGAATGATTTTTAGTCAAGTTCTACTTTGGGAAACACGTCCGCCTCGTGGTGGTGTCAAACCTTTATCGAAGAAAGAACGAGAAATTCTCAATCCAATGGGTGTACCACTAACATTTAAACATCTCGATCTTATTTGGAAACCACTTCTTCGTGTTAGTAGAAATTCATTTTTTGTTTGAATCATCAAATTTTAATGAAATTTATTCAGATTCAATTGCAAAGTCCCGAAGCTGGTATGGTTGATTTTGCTCCACGAAAGTTCTCGATTCGTGAAACTCAAGGCGATCGAGAATCTCGTATGTTTATTTAGCATTTTCGACAAAAAACAGCAATTTTAAAATCTTCTTTTTCGTTGTCAGTAAACAAAGAAGAAAAAGAAATATTCGAGAAAAAGAAAGACACAACTTCTGGTGGTCAATTTGTCAATCCCGTCGATGATCCTAATCGAACGATTTCACAAGCAAAAGCGAAAGTCTTACAAAACATTGATACTTTCTTTTATATTGGTACCGAGGTAAAGATCAATGAGAACGTTTTTGTTTTATTATTATTATAGAGAGAAACGAAACATGTAGACGATACAAGTAGTTGCGTTCTTTTTTTTAAAAATATTTCTTTAAATTGATTATTTCAAACGAATGAGTCCTGGACGACGATTTAATGTTAATCGACGAGCTAGGTAGTGTTCAGAAATTGGTTCATCATTGAGTGGAATACTGCGATGTTTTGAAGCTGCTGCTGCTGCAGCAAGTAATACTTGAAGTCTTTGAATCAGATACGGATCATTGAGTTCATTACCTTCATCGATATCGTTCAGATGTGATAATGTATCTAATCGATAGGCATTGATACTAATGGAGAGTAAGACAGTAAAAATCAAGCATAAAGTGAATGACTTTGAAATCATGTTTTGTTCGTCGAAGATATTTTTTGATAAAATGAATGAGAATTATAATAATGAGAACAATTTATACTCGTAAAGCTTGATATATAATTTCCTGTTCGAAAAAGAATGACAGGATACAATATTTCTTGTTGTCACCTATGATAGATTAAAATTATTTCACAGGTGAACGAGACGGAAACTATGCTCGTTGACAGAATAGTTAATTGAATCTGACTTTTGTTGTAATCATAGGACGGACAACTCGTTTATCAAGATTGGATGCCACAAAAAGAACAAGATTCAACGAAATTAATTAGTATATTCGATGAAAATAATTTTCGAAATCAATTCGAACTTCTGTTGTTTGGTTTTTAGCTCCGAAAGCTGCTTGGTCAGCAAATGTTGTCGATGGTCCCGTTGTTGCTCTTAAACGATCACCATTCTTCAAAGATGTTTTAATTATTGCAGGCGGATGGATGTTTCAAATTTGGAGAGAAAAAATTCATGTAAGTTCCCCCCAAAAAAAAGCGGGCAAAAGAAGGAAAGAAAAAAGAGCGAGGCGTTATTTTTAATCAAATATGAATTCTTATCTATTCTAGTCTGGCTCACTCCTACACATGGCACCGTTGAAGGAAAAAATAACCGATGTTGAATGGTCACCAACACGACCCGGTGTTTTCTTCATTGCAAAACAAAATGGAAGCGTCGATATCTGGGATATTGTCGATCGAACACACGGTCCATCCATATCTCAATCAATTTCGAGTTCGGCAGTTACTTATCTCAATATCAAAAATATCTCATGTAAAACATGAAATGAAAGTAAAAACTAACGATTGACGTTTGTTTTTCTTTTAGCTAAGCAACAACTTTTAGCAGCAGGAGATAGCAGTGGAACGTTACATATACTCGAAGTGCCATGGGCTTTGAAACAACCAGTTAATCAAGAATTACAAGGTAAAATGATTCAATTGATAAGATTGTCATGTTTTTGCTTTTATGCTCTAAATTTAGTTGTAACGAACTATCTCGACCGTGAAACTGAGCGGCGTGCATTTGTTAAACATCGTTGGAACTTACGTGAAGAAGAAAAACGTGAGAAAGATCGTTTAGCAAGTTTGAAAGTTGGTATTGCTCCAAGTCATATTCCGACTCAAGAAGAAATCGATATACGTTTGAAAGGAGAATATAATGATTTTCTTCAATTTGAATTCAGTATCTTGCGTGAAATGGGTCTACGTGATGAAAATGAAGCGCCTGTTATTGTGCCAGCTGCGACTTAATCCACATTTCATTCCTTCGTTTTTTACATAGAAAAATAAACACACACAAACATTCTTCGTTTTTTTTTTGTTTTTTTTTCGTACAAAAAAATAAATCTGACATGAAATCTAAGAATGAGAAAAAGCAAGATGTCTAATGATTATTTGTTGTTTGTATTCAATTCGTCGATATTTAAAACTTGCTCGCCATCATTTTCCCAAGGTTTGTTCGAATTTGCTGGCCAACGTAAAACTAACAGATCAGTTGACGATGCGAACTGTTCGTGAGCATTCTCGTCGGGCAAAGGCGATAGAACATAGTATTCAACTGAATTATCATCATCATCGAATAATTCTGCTGATAAATCTTTGGCCCGTTCGTATTTATCTTTCATTTCACTTGATTTATCTTGCATAAACTCATCTAATGATGGATAGAGTGATGTCGATTTGACAGATTGAGGTTCAATGGCTTTTTCAATGATAGTTTTAATACGTTCCTCTTCGGCACGTTCGAATGTTAATGTCATGAGACCACGCATTAATTCACTTTCTGGTGAGATGTGAGTCATTAATTGAGGAACGGTTGTCATTTTCTTAATTCGTGATATTTTTATTTTTTCATAAACTTCTAAGATTTTCGATAAAGCAATGCCTGCTACGCCACCAACGAGTTTTCCTCCAACACTTCCAACAACTCCGCCGACTGTTGCGCCAAGAATTGGAACAGGTATTAGAATTGTACCAGCCACGGTACCAGCTGTTCCACCGACAATCTATGATAATAAAAAAAGTCATCCATAGCAAAAATACGTAATAAATCAATTTGACGTATCACTTACAGTTGTCGAAGCTGATGTTATTCGTCTGACGACGTACTTTTTCAAAGCAACATCACTGAGACTTCCTTTTTTTCTTTCATTTTTCTTTTTTCGAATATCAATATATGCCGATATCGATTCGACAGCCGTCAACAAAACACCCGATCCAATAGCACTTAAAAATTGTCCAAATGTTTGTACACCAACCATAGCTATATCTTTAACTAGAAGAGCACTCGGATCAACAATCAGTAAAGTTGCTGATTTTTCTTTAACTAAACTTCGAAATTTAACAATCTGCTCTGAATAATGTTCGCCTGCACGACACCATCGTGCCCAATGTTCGCAATTATTACCAATCAATGAATATCCACGTTTCCCTAATTGAGAAAACGCTCGTTCTAATGTTTCTTCATTCGAAAAACATTTAATATTGTCATAATGATGTAAATAAACATCTTCAGTCGTACTTTTCAAATCCACCGACCATTCACTTTCGATAATAGCTGCTATATAAATTGAACCTTTCATTAAAGCTGTACGAGCATGTTCTAATGTATTGAAATAATGTATAACATGAAGAGAATTGGTTCGTACTTCAACGACAATACCATGATGAGCATAGTAGAAGTCAGTTTTATAGAAACTAACATGATCGCCTGGTTTTAATTGATTTAAATCTTTGATTTTTTCTTTACGAGTTTTTTGTAAACGATGTTCGTGATGAGTAAATACTTTGACAGCATCTGCAAATAGAAAGTCAAGGACAATCAATATTTACGATTTCGCTAAATAATTACCTGTTATTTGTCCTGCAATACGTGGGATGATTTGACGTTTATCAACCATATCTAAAATTCTATGAATGAATGAAAAAATATGTCAGTTTTTATTTATTGGTTAGGAAAGAAAACAACGTGTTTATCTTGAGTCTTATATATAATCGGAGGAAAGAAGAAAAAAAAACAGAATGCAACTCATTCATTCGTCCATTCTACGCAGAATATACTAAACTTATATTTTGTTTTCTTCGTATTCCCGTTCTACTGTTATTATACAGAATGAGAAAAAGAAACGTATGTGGCCATACTATCAGCGATTTAGGCGTATTTTTTATGACTAATAATCAATTGTCATAAATCGACTGGTTGAAATATATAAATCATTGCTATCTTTTATCAAAAAACAAAACAAAACAA
>ERZ778023.1734-NODE-1734-length-31654-cov-59.957340_pt1 | contig 31654 bp, 36 predicted proteins | sample MGYA00375753_ERZ778023 | MGnify/ENA primary metagenome ERZ778023 (study PRJEB29350, sample SAMN05389822) | bioreactor metagenome | isolation source: Ammonium sulfate bioreactor | place: South Africa: University of Cape Town | collected 2014-04-04 ... | reverse complement strand
CTTGGTCGACGAGTGGGACAAGCTCGAGTGAGCACGCTGCCTGCCTGCCTGCCTGTGTGTGTGTGTGTGTGTGTGCCATCCAGCGATCGAGCAGCCTTGCAGCTTCGAGTATCCGTGAGATCAATGGCTCATCTATCTACGCCATGATCTCACGGCCTTCCAGGTCGGCGCCAGGCGCATTGGCGGTGCAGCCGGCGCCATAAACGCGATGCTCCTCGTGGTTGTTGTACAGATCTGTCGATCGAACGTTGCCTCATTCGTTCCATCGCCCACCCGCTCTCGTACACGCCGATCGAGACCTCTCTGTCTCTCCCTCTCCCCCTCTCTCTCATGGGCAAGCTAGCGACGTCCTCGGGTTGGCGAGTCGCCTGGCAGGTCGGCAGCACCACGACCGAGCGCGTGTACATACCTCCTGGCCCCGCGATCACTCCTCTCGCGTGGCACCAGGTCTCCAAGTACTGCTTCGCCAATCGGCTCGTTCGGCCCGACAAGCGCGAGCTCTGCCTGCTGGCCCACTCGATCCTCCGTCCCACGAGCCTCGGAGGCTACTGCCTCGTGCCTTCGAGCTCGTCCAGGCCACCGGAGCCACGCGCACGCCAACGCTCCAAGAGCACCGAAGGCACCTCGACCAGCACTAGTCACCCCAACGGTCGCCGCACTACCACCACCACCACCACCACCACCAGTAGCAGCAGCAGCAGCAGCAGCAGCAGCAGCAGTAGCGGTAGTCGTCGAGATGGCGACTCTGCTTCATCGACTCCAACCAAGAGCTCGGGCCTCATGAGCCGCGCTCTACCAAGCGACGCTCGCCGCCCAACGGTAACCTCCTCCACCACCACAACAACGCCTAGTGCCTCATCATCATCGTCGTCGTCTTCATCATCAAGGCCGTCAATTGGTCCTACACGCTTGGTCAAGGTCAAGAGCGAGCCGATGGGCTCGCCTGCCAGGGTCGCCAACGCTCGCAAGCCTACCACTCCTTCGCCAGCGCCACCGCCGAGCACCGCCATTCCGTCGCCGCGAGCGAGCACTGCCAAGAGCAAGGCAGTCGCGATCAAGAAGGAGCACTCGGCCACCGCGACGCCCACGAGCAAGTCCAAACCCACATCCAAGAGCAAGCAACCGCCACCACAACCGAGCAAGCAGCAGCAGCAGCAGGACTCTCCGTCACTCACTGCAACGCCATCAGTCACGTCGTCGTCGTCGTCGTCGTTGCTGCCAGCCCTTGCACCGACTGGTACGTGCACACGAGCACCTCCTGACACCGCGTATCGCCCACGCGAATGCCCGTGGCTCATCAGCGACACTCGTGTCAAGACCGCGACTTTGGCACACGCGCACCGCCGAACTGGCCAGAGGGCCTCTTCTTCATGCAGCACATTGTGGTTGGCGATTGGCCTTCGCGCCTGGCGTTCGAGGTCATGCAGCAGCTCTATCGAGTCGAGCCCACTCCAGGTACCACGCAAACCATCTCACAATCACAATCGCTCGCGCTCTCACTTGCTCTTTCGGGCCTGAACGAGATTGCTGGCGTCGCATCTCGACCTGCCCGACTGCGACTTGCCATCGTTGCCACATTGTCTAACACAAACCGACAACCAACCATCGAATGGGCGCGTGCTTCGTGCTTCGTGCTTCGTGCTTCGCGTGCGTGTAGGCGTTGCCATTCGCGAAATCTCCGACCAAAACCACCCTGCGTGCGGCCAACTCGGCTGCTTTGCGACACGCGACTTTGCAAGTGGCGACACCATCATGCACGTGGCCGGCTTGCTGCGCTACCGCACGAGTGCCGACGACAATGCACAATACTGCGTCGAGCTCACGCCGGTGCTCGATATCGACACCACGTACGTTGGCGCGCGCTGTGTGTACGACGCCGGCAGCGGCATTGGCTCTGATGCACCAACCGTGTACTGTGTCTGTGTACAGACACGGAGGCAACGAGAGCCGCTTCCTCAACTCGTGCCAAGGCTTTACGACGCCCAAGGCGGCCAACGTACACTTGGTGATACGTGCCGTTCGGATTGACCCGAGCGTCATGCAACGGCGAGTGTTGGTGGTGGCGTTACGTTCGATACGTGCCGGAAGTGAGTTGCTGCTCGATTATCAAGTGCACGGAACGGCGTAGCGCTGGCGAAACGCTACAGCAGCAGCGGCGCGGCGCTCGTATTGCAATATGAGCATTTGTATTTGAGAGAACGCGAGAGAGAGAACGAGAGAGAGAGAGAGAGATGATGGAACGTCGCTTGGTTGAGATGATCAGAGAAGGAGAACGAGAAGGAGGAGGTATGCAGTGAGGGTGTTGTAGCATCATTATAATAAACGACACTCGAGCGCGCTATGATGAAGCAGCACGGCGAACTCGAGTGAGAGGAAGGAGGAAGAAGAGATCGAAGGCAAGGCACGGTGTAGGAGAGACTGACTACACACGAGCGAGAGTCACGATCGTTGTTGCCTGCCTACTTTTCGATGATCGAAAGCTTGATCTCACCCGTAATCACGGTCTGACCACGGCCCTTAGCCTTGTCGCGTTGCTCGAGCTGGAACCACTGCTCCTTGACATCGAGCTTGTCGTTGCCCAAAGGAATGGTGACCGAGGCGGCACGGTACTGTTGTCACAATGAGGAGGAGAGAAACACGTACACGAGTGAGTGAGTTCATCATGAGTTGCTGAGTTGATGAGTGAATCATGCAATTCAGTACGTACCAAAACATAACCAAGATGCGCAGCCTTCATGAAAGCACCAGTAGAAGCAGCTTGACGACCGAAGCGTACGCGGTTGAGCACGTTGACCTCGATGATCTTGCCGTGACCGGCAATCTCACGCGCAGTCTTGTACTGCGGGTTGTTCGAGTGCTTGATGAGCTTGGAGCTCTTGGTCTCAGTGTCGAAGCGCACCTCGACCATGGTCGAGAGGCCTCCGCCCTTCTCCTCGCCCTTGTACATGGCCTTGACGTCGGTGAGCTTGGCGCGGTGGATGCGAATCTTGAAGCGGCGCTTGGGCGGCTCGTCCTCGAGGAACGGCTCGACCTTGGAGATCATGTGCTTGTAGAGACGGCCCTCGCTCGGGGCGCCGATGGCCTGCAGACGCCAGGCCGAGAAGCCCTGGCGGAAGAGCTTGCACATGATGCGCGCCGTCTCGTCGCCGGCCTGGTCGAGCGTGTAGCGGCAGTACTCCTGCTCGGTGATGCCGTCGATCAGGCGGCAGTAGGCGTCGCGCACCGACGAGAAGTTGCCCTCGGGCGAGAAGACCGTCACGACGAAGAGCATGGCGTTGGTCTTGGCGGCGACCTTGGAGAGGTTGACCTCGATCTGCTCGGCGTCGTCGCCCTGCTGGTTGGTGCGGATGATGCCGGCGTAGCCGCCCTTGTGCGTCACCGAGCCGTCCTTGGAGCGCGGCTTGTAGTAGTAGACGTCGTCGCGGTGCTGCTTGAAGCGGAACATGAGGCACGAGGCGTCGAGGTCCCACTGGCCTCCGGTCCAGCCGAGACCGAGAATCACGCGGCCGTCGACGTTGATCGGCACGTCGAGCTCCATGCCCTTCTTCATCATGATCGAGCCGCGCTTGTCGCGCACCAGGCCGTCGTCCTTCTTCTTCTTCTTCTTCTTCTTCTCGTCGGCCTCGGCCGCCGCCTGGGCCTCGGCCTCGGCGCGCGCCGCCTCCTCGGCGTCCTGCTCGCTCGTGAGCCCGGCCGCCGCCGCACGCAGCGCCGACGCCTCCTCGTGCTGCGCCGCCTCCTCGGCCGCCTTGCGCTCGGCCTCACGGCGCTCGGCCTCCTCCTTGCCGTACTTTTCGATCAGGCGCTGGCGCTCCTCCTCCTCCTTGCGGCGGCGCTCCTCCTCCTCCTTGCGCTTCTTCTCGAGCAACTTGACGAGGATGCGCTTCGCGAGGATCATGCGCCACCACGACTGCGTCATGATGGCCTTGTGGTGCTGCGCCACAAACAGCTTGCGTCGGTGCGCCATGCGCCACCACGTCTGGATCGCATGCGCGTTCGTCGACTGCTCGACGAACGCCGCACGCAGGTTCGCCATGCGCCACCACGTCTGCATCTTGAGAATCACGCCCGTGAGCGCAACGTTGCGACGGTCCTCGAGGTCGTTCGACACGTCCTGCTTGAGGAACACCTTGGTCAGACCGACTTGCGTCTGCTTGGGAATCGCCAAGCCAAGCGCCTGAATCAGTGCATGAGCGGTCCTAGACGGATCACCCTTGACCAAAGCCACCTGAACGAGAGAATCAATCAAATCAAATCACATAAGTAATCTGCGAGAAAAGAGCGAGACAGAGAGAGAGAGAGACAGAGAGTGCACATACCTCAGGGCAGATGCACTTGAAGCGCTTGAAAAAGTCCTCGAGCGTGTAACGGATCGGATAACCCATACGACGAATGCGAATGGTCTCGAGCATACCAGCGTACAACAGCTGGTTGTAGATGAGCTCTTGGTCAAACTTGTCGGGCACCTTTTGCATGTTGGGCTTGACGCATCGAATAAAGTACGGCTCGGTCGTCGCAAGCATCGTCATCAAGGCCGTCAATTGGTCCTACTCGCACGCACGCACGCACGCACGCACGCACGCACGCACGCATGCAGAAAAAAGTGAGCAATCCCCAATCGAGAGACACGAGGAGTACCGCGCCATGTACCTTGAATTGCGTTCCCAACGTGGCCTTGGCATTGTCCTTGCCTCCCTCCTCCTTCTCGGGCGTGTAGAGGATGGCCATGAACTTGTTGGCCGAGCTGCGGATGAGATCCTGCAAGTGCTCGGGCAACTCGTCCTTGTTCTTGTCGCGCCAGTTGGTAATGTCGTACTCGACCTCACCGGCGTAGTGGTTGACGATGAACTGCTGGCGCGCGAGACGCGGCTTCTTGTAGTACTCGTTGCCCTTCTCAAAGTTGCTGTGCAACTTGCCGATGAAGGTCTCGTCGGTGGCCTTGGGGAAACGGCACTCCTCGTCGAGCACGGCCAAGATACCGACCGGCTTACGCTTCTCGATGAGGTCCAAGCAGCCCTGGTTGTCCTTGAACTCGATCGCCGTCCAGTCGACCTTCTCACGCTCGTACTCAGCCTGCTCGAGCGTAAAGATGTGATGGTTAAAGAAGTGCTGCAGCTTCTCGTTGGCAAAGTTGATCAAGAACTGCTCGAAGCTGTTCAACTAAAAGTTCCAGCACGCACGCACACAAGACAAAAAGGCGAGAGAGAGAGAGAGAGAGAGAGAGAGAGAATGAGAGATTGAGTAACGTCAGTAATCGTGTGTCATACACACTGCTGCTATTGCGGCCTCGTCTCGTACCTCGAACTTCTCGAAACCAAAGATATCGAGCACACCAATATACTGCTGGTAGACCTCGGCGTGGGTGCAAGCGTTGAGCTTGTTGACCATCCACTCGAACATGGTCGAGTACAGGTACTTGGCGAACGAGTACACTTGGTCGCGCGCAAGCGTCGGGTTCATCGGCTTGTGGATGATCTCCGAGCGCATCTGAATCTTCTTGTGCACGAGCGCATACAGGAGCTTGTCGGGCTCGAGATCGAGCATCTCGGCAGCATAGCGGAGTTCCGCGGCTGTGTGTGTGTCACGGTGAGTGAGTGAGAGGATCAAGCAAGATATGGTTGGTTGGTTGGTTGGTTGGTTGGTGTTGGTACCAGATGCGTCGTTCTTGAGCTCCGAGCCCTCGCCGGCCTCCTTGAACTCAAGGTTGCAGAGATGCAACACCGAGGACACGATCTTGAACATGTTCTCCTGCACCTCATCCGAGATCTGGAAGATCTTGAGCGCCTGCGTGAGCTGCTTGAACTCCTCGGCCTCGTTGACACCGTCGATCGAGATACAACCCGAATGGTTGAGGATCGCATAGTGCATCGCACGCTCGAGGCGGTACTTGGCTGCAAATCATCATCGACACCGTGGCACAAACAGCACCAACGAGCATTGAGTGTGAGAGGGAGACCGAGAGAGAGACCGAGAGAGAGACCGAGAGAGAGAGAGAGAGAGAGAGAGAGAGAGAGAGATGACGTCATACCGCGGTCCTCAGCCGACAGACCCTCGGTCAGCTGGTAGAAGATGTGGTAGTTGCGCTCGCCAGGGCCCTGGCTGATGAGACGCGACTTCTCGAGCAAGTACGGAATGATCTTCGAGCCAGTGATAAAGTACTCGGTATCGAACTGGATCTCGATGAACTTACCCTGCACGTGTGTGTGGGTGGATGTGCGCGGAAGCAGCGAGCGAGTGAGCGCTCATGCTCGTGTAGCGCAGTGGCGTGGGAAGAACGACGTACGAAGCGCGACGAGTTATCGTTACGGCCGGTCTTGGCATTTCCAAAGGCCTCGAGCACTGGCACCGACTCGAGCACCATTGTCTCGACGTTCGATTGGCGATCAGTACGCGCAGCCAGGAACTGCAAGATCAGCTTGGTACACTCGGTCTTTCCGGCACCCGACTCACCACTGCAACGAGACAACCACAACGACAAGGACAAGACAACAAGAGCGCGAGTGAGGAACGAGTTGGTGATGTTGATTGAATCGTAATCGAGTAGCCGGGCGTGAGGGAGGGAGCGAGCAAGTACCTGACCAGCACTGATTGGTTCTTCTTGTGCTCGACCATGGCATTGTAGGCAGCCTCCGAGACGGCGTAAATGTGCGGCGCCGCGAGACCGATGCGCTTGCCCTTGTAGTGCTTGACCCAGCCAGGGCCGTAGACCTGGAGGCGCTTGAAGGGATTGATGGCGACCAAGATCGACGCCGTGTAGGTCTATTCATAGAGGGAGAGAGAGACGGCGAGGAAGGAGGAGGGAGAGGCGCGATCAGGCAGTGAGCGGCAATGTCGAACGAGATGGGTCACACGCCTGTCACGCGGCGATGTGGCAACAACAACGACTGCAGCGACGTAACGCTGCGCAATGCACACGCACGCTCATCAAGCGCCACTGACGTGCCAGCGGTACCAGCGACAGCGAGGCAGTTGCACGCACGGAGAGCGGGCGGGCACGAGAGAGCGCGAGAGAAAGAGAGACGTACGTAGATCTGGTTCTGCTCGTAGCGATCCTGCAGGTTCTTGAGCACGGCCTCGAGCGTCATGTCCTCCATCTTGGTCATGTCCTCGTAGCCGATGCGCGGCGGAGGAACGAAGTCATCCTTGGGCGCAGCGACCTTCTTCTGCTCGCCCTCCTCGAGGTACATGCGCGACAAGCGCTTCGACTTGCGATCCGACATGGTGGCGACACGACGACGACGGCAACAGGTGAGGCGGGAGGCAGAGAGGCGGGAGGTGTGGGTGGGTGCCCAACGAACGAGCCACGAGCGACACGAGAGGACGCGAGCGCGAGGAGGGCAGGAGCACACACAGGCACACAGGCACAGAGCGACTCGAGCTCGAACGAGAAGAGATCGACGTGAGCGCGATTTTTGCGGTTTTTGCCGCGGCGCCGTGACGTGAGTAGTAACTTGGTGGTGGGCTCGGCCTAGCGGTCTTGCTGTCGTGTCCAGGGCAATGGTGAGCTTTGCCGCTTTGGCACTTTGGCACCTTGCGTTTACTGTTCCTATCTCCTTCGTCCTCGTCTCGCTGCCGCATTGCAGGTCGCATCGTTGTCGTTGTTCTCGTCGTTGTCGTTGTCGTTGTCGCATCCTCCCCCTCTGTTCCACGCGGAGCTCGTTCTCGTAGTGGCATCGTTCAGGAGGAGAGATGGTGGGTAGTTGATGAGCAGGCAATGATGTTGAGCAGCACCAGCAACAACAGTGGCGGTGGCGGTGGCGGCGGCGGCGGCGGTGGCGGTGCGCCGGCCGAGACGCAGGCCTTCCTGCTCGCGGTGATGAACGGTGACCTCACGAGCGTGCGGCAGTATGCGAGCTCCATCGATATCAACGACGCCATCGATCTGCGGTACGGTCGTAATGCTCTGCATTGGTCGGCCATCCGCATGGATGCCGAGATGTTGCGCGTGTTGATCGAGGCACACCACGCCGCTGCGACGGCGGCTGCCGGCGTCGGTGGCGCGCGCGCCGTCATGTCGCGCCTGCTGCGCCACTCGAGCGAGCTCAACGCCAACGCGCGCGACCTCGACGGCAACACGCCGCTGATGCTCTGTGCCGTTCGTCCCGGCACGCCGTTCGAGATACCGTACCGTCTGTTGAGCGCGCGTGCCGATTGCCGCATCGCCGACCAGGAGGGCCGCACGGCGCTGCATCTCGCGTGCATCTCCGGCGCGGTCGAGGTCGTGCGCGCGCTCGTGTTTGCCGCCGGCGCGCTCGGAGACGAGATCACGACGCACCTGCGCCTCGGCATGACGCCCGAGGCCGAGCGCGTACTCACCGAAGGCGGCCTCGAGCCGCTCCGCAGCGGCGGCGAGTGCGACCTCCAGGCGCGCGATCGCTCGGGCATGACGCCGCTGCTGCTGGCCGTCGGCAACTGCCGCACCAAGGAGCACGCCGACCAGTACGCGCTCACGTACCAGTGCTACCAGCGCACCGGCGCGCACTTTCATCCGCTGTCGCTCTCGGTGCGCCTGACCGTCGTCTACTTCCTCGTGCTCGTGAGCAACGCCGAGCCCGCCGCGCGTCGTCTGGCCTTCACGCTGCTGCCGTGGCACCACCGCGCCTCGTCGGCCTTGGTCGACGTCGAGGCCGCGTCGCCCACGCGTGCCACGCCGTTGCATCTCGCCTGCGGCGCCGGACTCACGTCGCTCGTGCGCTGCTTGCTCACGGGCACCAAGGACGTGCTGCTCGCCAAGCCGATCGAGCCGCTACTGTCGCCGCTGCGCTATCGCCAGTTCCAGTCGTACCTGCGCGCCGTCGTGGCGCTCTATCCCAAGGGCCATTGGATCTCGTCTGCCGCCCTCCGTATCAAGCTCAATCCAGCTCATCTGCCGAGCACCATCAACGTACCAACACCCAGTACCATGTCGGTATCGATGCTTGGTGATACCTCGAATCCTTGCTCGACCTCGACCTCGACCTCGACTGCAGCCTCGACTGCGATCTCGATGGCATCACAACCTCCATCCAACCTCTTGCTCGACTCGAGTACCGCGACTGGTACCAGCTCTCGCTCGCAATCAGAATCGAGTGTCGTGACGCAACAGCAGTCGCAACACGCGCATGAATCACTCTCCAATCGTCTACGCCAATCGGTCGGTGTACCGCACTCGCACTCGAACCCAGACGTGCTAGCAAGCACCAAAGACGCGCCGGATGCTTCCGAGTCGGATCTTCCTGAGAGCAGGACCGCGTCTTCACCCTCGCTACCTCTAGCCACTGCCGATGATGATGCCACCACCACTACCACCGCACACGCGGTGCCAGACGATTCCACTCAAACTTCGGACGCCACCACAAGCGAAATCACCATCAGGATAACACCATCACCACCACCAGCACCATCGCCACCATCATCAACGACCAATGCTACCACTACGACTACTACTACTACGACTGTTGCTGATGATGATGATAGCGACTCCAGCGTCAACTCCTCCAACGCCAACGCCAGTAATAGCAACAAGGGTGTGGCTGCTCCGTTACCTGTGCTGCAACGGACCGCCTCGCGTATCGACGAGCTCATCAAGACCATGGCGACGGTCGAAGCCATCGTCGGCCTCGCTATCCCCACGACCGTCGATCCGATCTCGGCCATGCAACCGATCGTGTCTCCCTCGCGCCAATCCATGTTGTTCGACAGCCAATCGGCTCACAACGGCGCCTCTGCCACAACCGCCTCTCGCTCTGCTCTCGCCCCTCGTCGTGCACGTTCATCGATTCCCGACGACCCACCGAACTCCATTCAACAAACCTTCTACTCTCGCATCCAAGCGCTGGTGCTCCGTCGTGCCAACGAGCGTGACGTTCAAGGCCGCACGCCGCTCTACTGTGCCACGCAGCGCGGTCACGTGGCGACCGTGCGGCTGCTGGTGAACCTCGGCGCCGACGTCAACATTCCCGACTCGAGTCCCAACCACGGCTCGTATCCGTTGCACCTCGCCGTTTCGCGAGCCTCGATCGAGCTCCTGCTGCTGCTCTTGTCGGCGTCCAACGTCGACACCAACTGCAAGAACGCCGCCGGCAACACGCCGCTCGTGTGCATGCTCGAGATGCCCAAGACACGTGGGCTCGTGCACCCGCTGCTGTCGTCGCACAAGTGCAAGAACGCCACCGCACAGTTCCCGTCGGATCTCTTGGCGCGCAGCCGCGTCGATACCAATATGCCGTCGGCGAGCGGCAAGCTACCGCTGCAACTCGCGGCCTCGATGAACGACGTCGAGCTCGTGCGCATACTGTTGCACTACGGCGCCGACATGGCGCTGCTGCCGCCCGACACGCTGCACTCGCTGCGACCGATCATCGTGCAGGCGCTGCTCAAGAACACCGGCCTCAAGATCGACTTTTCCAACGTCGAGCCGCTCGATCTCGTGCCCACCATGTACCACGGCTCGTGGGCCGACCTCAAGAGCTACACCGAGACGCTGGCGCAGCGCGCACAAAAGTGGCCCGAGCGTCGTATCGTGTTCGTCGGCGAGGAGGGCGTCGGCAAGACGACGCTCATCAAGTGCTTCCGCTCGGAGCTCGGCAAGGTGCCGTGCGCGACCAACATCGCCACCGACGGCATCGAGATCCACAAGAACGTGCGTCTGGCGCTCGTGTCCAACTCGCAGAGCCTCGACCCGATCGTGTACAACATTTGGGATCTCGGCGGCCAGGAGCTCTACTACCTCACGCACCAGTTCTTCCTCACGAGCAACTGCATCTACCTCGTGTGCTTCAACGTCGCCAAGCCCGAGAAGCATCGCGTCGAGTACTGGCTGCGTCAGATCAAGATGTTGAGTGAAGGCAACGAACGCACGGCAATCTTCATCGTCGGAACACACGCCGATGATCCACGATGCTCCACTGCTGAAATCAATCAAACTCTCACTGGTACGACACGAGTGAGTGAGATATCGTGAGTGAGTGAGCGAGAGTGAACTCACGTACGTATGTGTGTATGACAGATATGCAACAGAGCTTCCCGCGCAACGTCTACAAGGGCCTGCAAGGTGTGTGCGCCGTGAGCTGCGCCACTGGTGCCGGAATGACCAAGCTTCAACGCGACATTGCCGACCTGGCACAACAAAAGACCTTCCAACCGATCGTCGCTCAGTCGTGGGTGCAGCTGTACGACCGTGTGTGCAACCGCGACGACAATCGTGTGCATTGGTCCGAGTTCTACCGCTGGGCGATCGAATGTGGTGTACGGCCAGCCGAGGTACCGGCCGCAACACAGTTCTTGTGCGATATTGGTGTCTTGGTTCACTTTGGCAAGCGAGAACCCGTGGACTTGGAGAGTGCTGCCACCACCACTAGCACCGCCGCCACTGGCACCACAACAAGCACCAACACCACCACCAGCAGCAGCAGTGTGGCATCTCAGCAAGTGAGCTCCACGCCTGTGCTGCACTCAACAACGCCCTCCGCCACGTTGACACCAGCAACTACCTCAAGCTCTGCCACACCCTCCGTTGCTCCGAACAGCACCTCCACTTCCAGCAGATCGCAGCGCCACCGCAGCCGAAGCGCCATCATCACCACGGTCAGCAAACAACAAAAGCTCGACGCCACGTGGTCGCTCGAGAACCTCGTGGTGCTCAAGCCGCAATGGCTCGCCGACGCCATGCGGCGCCTCGTGACGGTCTCGAGTCGCTGGGTCAAGGACGGCGTCGTGCTCTCGAACGACATTCCGCATCTGTTCCGCGACGCGGCCGCCGACGAGCAGCATGCACTGCTCGAGTTGTGCGAGCGCTTCCACGTTGCGATCCCGATGCCGACCGGCGACATTCTCGTGCCGTGGCTGCTGCCGGCACAGCCACCGGTGCACGTGGCCGAGTGCTGGCCTCGCGTCGTGCCACTCGATTGGATCGAGTGCGGGCGCGTGTACGACTTCAACTTTTTGCCGCTCGGCTTCTGCAGCAGGCTCATTGCGCGCATGTATCTCGCGCGCTCGATCGAATTCCTCGCCGTGTGGCGCGAGGGCTTCCTCGTGCGTACGTGCCTCTCGGCCGCCGAACTTGCCGCCAACCACTCGGCCTCCACCACGGCCGCCATGGCCTTCGTCGACTTCTCGTCCACGACGCATGTGCTCAACATTCGCGTGCGCCAATACGTACACTCCTCTCGACCGCACGACCGTGCGGCCTTGTTGTCGAGCATCGTCGACGCCATCGAAACCATTGTCGATTGCTTCTACTCGGTGGCACGCGGAGGCATGGAGTGCTTTGTACCATGTAGCCATTGCCTCGCCAATAGGTACTGCTCTCTCACTCGCTCACAGTGCATCAATGCTACGTCGTGCGCTCTCTCGACTGACTTCTCGCTCGCTCGCTTGCTTGCTTCGTGCCGTAGCCTCTCGGCCAGGGCCGCCTTTCCGTTCCGCTTCACGCTGAACGACGTCGTTTCGACCTTCACCTCGGGCAAGCTCTTCATGTATTGCAACAACTCGCGCTTGTTGTCTCGCCGCGTGCGTGTCGACGTGCTGGCACCCGACGTGTGCTTCAAGAACATCAAGGTCATTCCGTCGGAGCTCATCTGGTACGGCCCACAGATTGGCAAGGGCGGCTTCGGTAGCGTGTACTCCGGCTCGTTGCAGGCTCCAAACGCGCCGAGCTTCTCGATTCCCGTGGCTCTCAAGCAGCTGTCCTCGTTCTCGTCGTCCTCGTCCTGCTCGTCGTCATCGTCATCGTCATCCACCGCCTTGTCGGGTATCGGGCTCGACGAGTTCCGAGAGTTCCAACAGGAGGTCTTCATCATGAGCATGCTCGACCATCCGAACCTCGTCAAGCTCTACGGCGTGGCGCTGAATCCACTCGCCATGGTGCTCGAGCTCTGCACCGGCAATCCGACCGATCTCAGTCGCTTGCTTCGTGCGCGAGCCGCCGACGGCAGCATTCGTCCGATAGCTCGCGCTGACTTTCCATGGCGACTACGCTTGATGATCGCACTCGACATTGCACGAGGAATGCGCTTCCTGCACACACTCAGCCCACCGATCGTGCATCGCGATCTACGAAGCCCCAACGTCTTCTTGATGTCGCTCTCGATCGACGCACCGGTCGTTGCTAAGGTTGCTGACTTTGGCCTGTCGCGAATGCTGGCACCCAAGCTTGGAGGTGCTTTGCCGACTTGGCAGGTGCGTGCGCTCTCTCCAACACGCGCGCGCGTACCAATCGATCACTCAATCGCCTTTGTGGTGGGATAGTGGCTTGCACCAGAGGTCATTGCCGGAAAGAGCGAGTACGACCACCGCTCGGACGTGTACAGCTTCGGCATCGTGTGTTGGGAGATTGCGTCGCGCTCGGCCGAGGTGCCGTTCGAGGAGTTCCGCCTGCACGACGAGTTTCGGCGCGTGGTCAACCTCGGCGAGGTGCTCTTGGCGCGTGACATTCGCCCGACGATGCCCGACGAATCCGAGCAGTGTCCGCATGAGTTTGCGCAACTCATCCAGGACTGCTGGCAATTCCATCCGGCCGACCGGCCCGAGTTCGTCGACATTGTGCCGCGCCTCGAGCAGCTGCTCGGCATCCAATCGACCGACCTCGAAACGAGCACCACGAGCGCCGCCACTCCGCCCACCATCGTACTGCCGCACCAAGCCTCGAGCGCCGCATTGGCACTCGCCGAGTTTCGCGCACAGCTCAAGAACAACGTGCAGGTGTTGCGCGACAACACCAAGCGGCCCGAGCCGTCGCAGCCGCTCGAGCTCGAGGAGCGCCACGCCGACGGCGAGCTCTTCAGTCTGCGCTTTTCGTTCACGGTGCCGAGCGGACGCGCTGCTGTTCGCTCGTTGCTCGTCATGGCATCGGGGCACTCGAGTAAGAGCAAGTTGCGCGAGTCGCAGATCTGGGTCGGCTTGAGCAACGGCTTCATTGCCGTCTATCGTACCAAGGTACTACTGCTTCCATTCCCTCCATTCCCGTCATTCATTCATTCACTCATTCATTCATTCGTTCACTCGTTCGTTCGCAGGATCGAGAGCTCATTGCATCGTGGCTTGCCCATGCCAACTCGACCGTCCATTCGCTGCTGCAAGTGGGATCGCGCGTGTGGAGCTGTGGAGAGGACGGTTGTCTGTGCGTGTGGAATAGCTCGACCTTTGCACTCGAGCGAACGCGTTGGACCAGCTTGTTCAAGCGTCATTCGATGCGCCAAATGTTGCTCGTAAGCACCGAAGGCCACCGACCGCAAGTTTGGGTCTTGTGTCCCTCACTCTATTCAGTGCAGATTCGTGATACCAAGGTACATACAATCACACTGACTGACCGACTCACTCGCTCTCTCACATCTTTCGATCGTTGCCAGTCGAGCCGTGTACAATACCACATCAACTTTACGTCGGACGACGACGAACTGCCTTCGCTTCCGCTGTACATTGAACAACACAACAACCTCGTGCTGATCGCCACGACCAAAGGCGGCATCTTTGTGCTGTCGGCCATCTCGCGCACCTTCCTGGGTTCGATCGACGTCTTCTTTCATGGCGAGCAAGTGTCGTGCATACGCTCGACCGGTTCACGCGTATGGGTCGGTAGCGACCAAGGCTCGATACTTGTCTTCACGATTACGATGGAGGTATGATGCTGGTGGTGGTACTTGGTGGCGGTGATCGGGATGCTTACGCTAACGTGACTTGCGCAGGGCGACGAGCTCCAAGTGTACGTGCTGACGGAGCAGCCTCTGGGCCTCCATGCACCCGAGACCGTGCGCTGCATGCTGTACCGACCGCCGTACATGCTCACGACCTCGACCACCACCGTCATCTGGAACGAGGAGACGCACGAGGCCGTGCAAGAGACGACCGAGCATCACCGCGACTCGATCACGGCACTCTGCTCGCTGCCCGAGCCGCACAACTACTTTTGCACCGGTTCGCTCGACGGCACGGTCGGCATCTGGTTCTTCGATACCGAGCGCTACGAGTCGCGCCTGCTGCCGACGAGCGAGTTGCGCTCTCTGGTCGTCATCGAGCCCGAGGACGAGCTGCAGCTCGACGAGGCGGCACTCTTTACGCCGAACGATGCAGCGAACGAGCTCGGCTCCAGCTTCACGAATGACGCCACCGAGTTCCTGCTGGGGCGCGATGCACTCGAAGGCTTTGCAGGCTCGCCATCGAGCGGCACCATCAGCGACGTGCCCGACGAAGAGTGGTAGCGAATCTCGCGTTCGTGCGCCGCTCTTCTTTCGTAACCAACGTTGTTTGTTGTGTTCGAGTGTATTTGCAGTACCAGCTGCGAACGAACGCGCAATGTGTAAAATACAACTTGTACCACTTCTGCCCAATTACGAGTGAAGACAAAGTACACTGGGAGTGGGAGTGCGTCGTTGGTCGGTCGCTCTGGCGAGCTATCGCCTGGAAGAGTGGGTGCACGGATGGATGGATGGATGGATCGATCGGTGGATGGGTGGATGATAGATAGGTGGAGGGGTAGGCAGGCAGAACGATAGAACGATAGATAGATAGATAGATCGGATCGGATCGGATCGGAGCTGGCGTGTAACAACAGCTGGCGTACACGACACACAGCTCAACGGTCGGGCGTGAGGAACAAGCTGCCGATGCCGCAACTCAGCGCCCAGATCCAGCCATACAGGTGAGCCTCGGTCTCGAGCATCAATGTGTGCTGTTGCTTCTTGTTCGCGACGAGCAGCAGCTTCTTGTCCAAGTCGACTCGGATCGTTGTGTCGGTGGTCAGCTTCATGAGCAACGTCGATTTCTGGAGTGGAGCGCGCACAATAAACCAACAACAAACAACCAACAAACAACAACCAAAGCGCAGCAAGTCAGTGAGCAGGTTCGGATGGACACGGAGAACGAGTACAGAGTACATACGCCTTTGGCAGTCGTGCAGAGATCGGTCTTGTTGAGCTCGAGCTCGCACTTCTTCCACATCTTCAACTTTTTCTTGAGCGATACAGGCGAGCTGTAGTTGACGCTCGTGGTTTCAATTTGTTGCGGCATCATCTGTAGATCATCATCGAGTCAACCAACCGAACCAACGAAACCAACATCAAGCGGGTGCGTACCATGTTCATCTTGGCCGGTGCGACAACGGCATGCAACGAGATGGCATCATACCAAACCCTACGAGACACCAGCACATCAGCTCGATCACGCCAACGCGAGAGAGAGAGAGAGAGAGAGAGAGAGAGAGAGAGTGGGCGGGTGCTGAGCTAACTGCCTTCTACTACACGTACTGGAAGTCGGCTTGCGCAAATTGAAGTGTGATGCTGTAGGGGCGCTTGCCCTCATAAAATACCAGCTGCAGCGAGTGCTTGCAAACTGATGAGCACCGCAAACGAGCGAGCCGGTGAGTGCCAGACAGAGTAATGCAAACGCGAACGCGAACGCGAACGCGCCAGCCAGCATCATCCATGCATGATACCTGAGGAATATGGCACTTTCATCGTCATCGAGCGACTGTCGATCTTGGCTATGCCGCAGTGCAGGAAGCCAAAGTCACCCGTCTCGGAGATCTCGACGTCGGCTTCGCTCCAGAGGAGCGCCAGCAGGTCTTGGTACAAGACGAGGAAGCACGGATGGAAGCGGAACTGGTTGACGAGCGGAACCGGGTAGTCCGGGCTGCTGCCGTGCGACGAGCAGCCGAGGAAGCCAGCCACATGGGCCTTGCCCTTCTTGATGACGGTCCAGGTCGGGAGCTCGATCTTTTCGAACTTGGTATCCATTTCGCAAAGCTTCTGCAGCACCTTATCAAAGTGCGGCAACAAGGCATACGACAACGACTGCACGATAGAACCGACCGTTCGATGCGGTGTCAGAATTTCATCGTCACAGAAAGAACGAACGAAAGCGAGTGCGAGCGCGAGAACAAACCTTGGTGCCTGCAAGCATGGCCAACTGTTGCCTCGCCTCATCAGTTCGTTGATAGAGCAATCTATGCAATGGCTCTAGCTCCGAGAGCGAGATATCGGGCACGTAGGTATGCTCAGGTTCATCTGCTGACGCCGTGGCCTCGGCTGACGACACCGACAGTGGAGGCAACGCCGCCAACGGAGGCGGGAGAGGCGACAACAACGGCGTGTCAGGGCTCTTGCGCGGAACTGCAAGACCAGGCAGCGCGATGGCGGCCAGACCCGAGGCGGCCGCGGGCGTAGTTCGCGCAGGTGGCAGCGGCGCCTGGTTGGTAGGCGGAACGGGCCGAGACGGAGTGGGATTGCGCGCCGGAGGAGTGGGTGGCGTTGGCGTGTGCACGATACGACGGTTGATGGGACTCCTGCAAGGAATGGCGGCTTCGTCGGGGCTGCTTGGTGCCGACAGAGTCAACAGGCTCTTGGGCTGTTTCTCGTACTCGGTAGCAACGGTGGCGCCACCATCAGAGACGCGTAGCGAGCGAGCGGGTAGAGCCGGCCCATCACGACCCTGCAGCAGCAGCAACGGTGGTGTAAGAGCGAGACAGAGAGATAGAGAGATAAAACGACGAGGAGGGGAAGCATTCACGTACGTAGGCAAGATCAGCGAGATGCTTGCGCATGCGACCGAGATTGCGGCGGATGAAGCGCTCGTTGACCGGCTGCATGAAGGCCTCCTTGTTGCCGAACTCGAGCTGGTTCGAGAGATTCTGGATGATCTTGGACACGAGGATGATGTTGCGCTTGTGGGTCGGAGTGAGCGAGAGGTCGGGTCCGATGATGCCGAATCGCTCGGGCGTCACGAGCGACGGGCAAACGAAGCGAAGGAAGAAGAAGCCACCGACGGTCGTGAGTTGAGAGTCGGGGAATGGCTCGGCCACAGCCTCGTAGAGGAATTGGCAAGTTCTTCGGATGGGACTGCAGTCGGCGAGAAATGGCGGTGAACGAGCGAAGCACGCGGGTGTATGAGTGCGTGCGTGCGTGCTTCGTTGCGTATGCGCCTGTGTACACGAGCAACGTACGTTGGCACCTGAGGGAGGGACTGAATGACTCGGTCGAGGAACGACTCGCATGCTTCGATGAGGTCGTTCAGGTTGGTGTTCTGCGTTTCCTCGAGGTTGGAGCCCTCGGGCACCTTGATCTTCATGGGATCGAGCTCAAAGTCGGGCGACTTTTGTACAACGTCCTGAACAAGTGGACGAACGATCGTTGATAGATAATGGTTTCCTACAATCTGCTCGGAGGGAGGTATCCAGTGAAAGAGTGAGTGAGAGAGTAGGAGTGAGTGAACGAGTGAGTAGTTGGTACGCACCTGAGAAAATATCGACATGCACGAGGTGCCCATGCTATTGGTGCGAAACAACGTTGATTCTTGCACTAGAGATTGTGTGCGCGCGCAGATGCCCGTGCCATTCGGTGAGTATCACAATGAGAGAGCGAGCGAAGAGTCCGTTAGAGTGCGTACCGGTTTGCGCCACCTCTTTCGATATGATGTACTGCAAGAATGGAAGCATCAAGTTCTTGGAGAGGAAGAGGCGCACGAGAGGCAGTAGCGCATCCTCGACGTCCTTGCCCTTCTTTGGCGTCACGGCGTACAGCGCCTCGGCAAGCGTAAAATCCGGTTGCGACAGGAGCTGCAAACGCACACGACGGCAGCGCGTCAGCACTCGCGAGCGTCGAGCAGCCATGCGGGAGTTTGTTGTGTACATACCCATCGAAAGAGCTCGTAGGGCGCGGCATTGCTCGCGAGCATTGCCTCGAATGGGTCCGACGAAGACTGCACGTTCCAGATAGCGTCATACGAGTCAACAACCAGCAAGAGAAGAGATCTGGCAGCGGCGGTGGCGGCGGTGGGAGAGTTCAACGACAGGCATCAATTGGTTCGTACGCTCGAGAGATTTGAAGGAGGCGGTGGTGGATGCGCGCGAATGAATTGGTCGATCTTCTTCAACAACGAACGGCGGTTGCTGGCTTGGCAAATATCGACGGCCGTCATGCCGGATTTGTTGGCGTTGTTGGCGTTGGCGCCGTTGAGCAGAAACAGCCAGGCCAGGAAGTCGTTGTCGCCCTCACAAGCAGCTGCGCGCAACGAGAGTGCAAAAATTGAGCGGGCATACTTGCGGCACACACAAAGCGAGCGAGCGAGCGAGCGTGCAGGAGTGCCCGGACGCACCGTGCAGCGGTGCTTGCGGAATAGCCTCGCGAGATGGAAGGAGGTCCAGACCAAAGATCTTGCGGCGAATATCGACGGCATCTATATCGAGTCTACTCGCAAGAACGACGAGTCAGTGAGTGAGTGGGTGAGAGAGTGAGTAACGGGCACGCGAGATCGAACGCTCGAGCGCTTGCGCAAGCGTACCCTTTGATGATCATCTTGTTGAGCATCAGCGAGCAGACGCGCAACAACGCGAGCTGATGCGTTGCCGGTAATGACGGTCCCGACGAATCCTCGTCGATTTCGGCCTCGGCCATGTACTCGTCGCCAATCTCACCTGCCAGTCGGTCACATCCACACGTGAACAAGCGCTCTCTCCCTCTCTTGCGCGTTGTGGCGCTTGGCGAGCAGCTGGCACGGTACATACCGGCAAGGAGATACTTTTTCCTACGCGCAATGTACACGAGCGGTAGTGCGCCTTCCTTGTTGCCAATATGTGCGTAGGCTCCCGCGCCAAGCACACGCTCGCAAACTGTTGCCATCATCAGTGCCATTCGTCGTGGTCGTTGCGATGCCATGCGTGGCGTCGCTGTGCGGTGCCGAGAGATCGACGATGCACGAACCTGTGAGATAGCCACGACTGGCGCACGTATGCAGCGGCGTGTTGAGTTGGTCGTCCATGGCATTCACGTCACATCCAGGCGTCGAGAGGAGATACTGCACAATGTGATCGTGGCCATTCTACTCAGAGCACGAACGAACGAGCAAGCGAGCGAGCGCCGAATCAGCACATGGGGTAGCGCCAGACGCGAGCGAGATATTTCTATGGTGGCACGAATCGGCAGCTCGATGCTCGCGAGGGGCTGGCGCTCGAGAAGCTCCGTAGTCGTCCCCGTTGTGCGTGGGCGGGTGCGTGGCCGAGTAGGGAGCGGGCGGGCGGGTGGGCGAGCGGGCGCGCGTACATCGGCCGCCAGGTGCAGCATGGTCAAGCCGCCCTTGTGGATGATGGAGCATATCGAGGAGGACGACACGATCGATTGCACGGCAGAGAGGTCGCCGTCGATCGCCCACTTGGGCGTATCGCCGGCGGCCATGGGAGGCGATAGCCACGCGGCGGCACTCGGTGGAGCAGAGGCAGATGCTCGGCTGGAGAGCGAGCGAGAGTCACCGAGAGATGAGGAGCCGCCGCTGCCGACGCGTCGTCGTCGTCTTCTTGGTCGTCGAGCTGCTGCTCAAACTCGAGCACCGATAAGCCAAGCACTCAATGACCAGCGGCTGCTTGAACACTGGTTGTTGCAAGCAAGGCGAGTGCTAGAGGAAGCGAGAGTGGCAGCGCCAGCGAGAGAGAGAGAGAGGGCGAGCAGCAGGCGCGAGAGAGCGAGTGTGTGTAGTGGTGGTGGTGCTGTTGCGGCTCTGCCCTTGAGGGAGAGGAAGAAGCAGCGGAGAAGGCGCCGCTGCCGAAAATCTCCGCCACTTTCGGAGTTTCGCTGCCCGCCGAGCCTCCTGCTGCTGCTGAGCGAGGGCAGCTCGTGATCGTGGACGACGGACCCTGCTGCCTGGTGCTGCACTGACCAACGAGCAAGCAATCACGCGACAGCTCACCAAGGAGTAGGCGGCCGGATCTTCGGGATAGTGCCGCGGGAGCCAGAGGGAGGAGAGGCAGAGGCAGCGCCATTCGTTCATTCGCTGTTGTCCCGCTCTCGTTCACGACCTGGGTGCGAGCCGCCTCCGCCGCCGAGCCTTCGGAGAGGGACCACTCCGCAACCACACCACACCACTCACACCCACCCACACCAACGTGCGAACGATCCATCTCGCCACAGGGCGAGCTCTCGAGCTGCGATGCTTGCTAAGCGACGGCGCACCGATGTCGAGTGCTTCATCTGTGGGGTACGTGTCTCGCTCGCTGTCGAGAGTGCCTCACTCGCTCGCTCGCTCGCTCGCTGGATCTCACGCTGGCGCACCGCACCTGCACAGCGAGATGGCCTCGAGTGTGAAGGTGGCATCCCATGCCACAACTGCATCCGCAAGGGCCATCCGCAGATGTGCTATCGGCTGCCATCGCTCACGCAGCCGCCGCCGCCAGCCGCACCTGCACCTGCACCACCGACAGCAACAGCACCAACGCCGACTTCGTCGTACCTGGCGGGCTCCTCGATGCCTGCCATCAGCACCGCCACGGCGCCATCGATGCCGGTCTCGTCTCCGAGTATCGCGATCCCTGGCGCCGTGAGGACCTCGACGCTTCCTCCGCACATGGCCGAGCCGCGCACGCGGCCTGTGCGCGGTCGCGGTCGCGGCAGCGCCAGCTCGACCACTCCGTCGATGCAGCAGCAGCAGCAGCAGCAGCAGCGAGCACCGGTGGAGCACGCCGACCTATCGCAAAGCAACGTGCAGAACTACCTGTTGCAAGAGATGCGATCGCTCAAGTCCAACTACCAGCAGCTGATGGACGAGATGCTCTCGCTGCGTATGCAGAACCTCAACCTCGTGACTGAGGTCAACCATCTCAAGGTGCCAACACGGCCGCTGCTACTGTTCTGTGACCTGCTTGCACACGCATACTGCGCCAGCCAACCTCATGGCACTGATGCATCTCTCGTGTCGTCTACGCACTGCAGCAATTCACGCAGCAGCTGATTACCAACATGCCGGCCGTCACCGCAGCGCCGGCGAGCGGTGCCGGCGGCTCGGTGCGCCAGGTGCCGCTCATCGCCAGCGAGAGCACCAGCGACAGCGGTGGCACCAGTAGCAGCGGCAGTGGCACCACCAATAGCACCACTACCATCGGACCGCTGTCGACCGCTACATCACAATCAGGGTACGCACTCGCCGTCGATTGCTTGCTTGCTTGCTTGCTTGCTTGCTTGCTCACACGCATCCATCAGCAGCGGCAGCACGAGCTCGGAGCTCCCGATGGTGGTGTACGATCTACGGCACTCGCCAGCCATCGTACTGATGGCCAACGACACCTTCTGCAGCATGCTCGGCTACTCGATGAGCGAGGTCATCGGCATGTCGTGGCGCAACTTTATCCATCCCGACTGCCTGCAGCGCACCGTGGCGCACTTTGCCGACCACAACCTCGCCAACACGACCCACCTGCAGTTCTCGCAGTATTACAAGCACCGCAATGGTTCGATCTTTGAGACGTATGATACGCACGTCATTCTACATGATGCCAAAGGTATGCTCTCCCGCTCTCTCTCTCTCTCGACCGTTGCGTTGACACGTGTTTGCTGCAAGGGCAACCGGTGTCGGCCGTCGTCACCATACAGTTCCGATGTGAACGGAGCCCGAACGAGATACCCGGAGTATACGCGCCCATGCTGTACTCTGCTTCACCTCCCAAGTACCGCCCTGCACTCGAGACGCCCGCCAGCTCGCACCAGGCTATCGACGGTACGCCGTCGGCGCAGCCATTCCGCCACACGGTCACGACGCCCAAGGTCGAGGTCATGGACGACTCGATGGAGTCGCTGGCACATCTGAATACCAGCCGGCCATTCGCACTAGCGCCGTTCGGTGGCTCTAGCAGCAGCAGCAGCAGCTTGGCGCCGCCCACCACTCCCAGTAGCGCCACCAGCAGCCCGAGCTTCAACTCCAACGCCCACGGCGTCGTGTCGGCCAACACCAACGCCGTACTGCTCTCTCCGGCATCACCGACAGTCGTCAATCTCAGCTCGCCCACTGCCACATCGCCATTCCTCGAGAAGCCGGCGTTGGATCCAGCTCCGCCGCTCTCGGTGCCATTGCTGCCAGAGCCACCATACGGAGAGGTCATCGGCGACACTCCATCCATCCACATGGATCTGGAGCACCAGCTCGACGACAACTGGCTGTCGCACCATTCGCTCGACCACGACTTCGTCTCGACGTTGCTGAGCTCCTCCGATACCACCACCAACTGGCATGATGTGTTTGGCAACGTCGACCAGCACCATCACCAGTGATCGAGCACGCGCATTCACATACACACACACATGCTCCCTCTGTACCACCACCACTGAGATATATATCATAAAGACACCTGCACAAATACGTCTCTCCGAGCCAAGCGGTGTTGGTTGGTTGGTTGGTTGGTTGGTTGGTTGGCTGGGTCAGTCGGGTCGGGCTTTACTGGCTCGGCAGCGCTCCAATGTCGCGCAGCTTCTTCAACAGCTCGGCCGTGCTCTCGACCTTGATGCCAGCCGTACGCACGGGCGGCTCCTCGACCTGCACGGTCTCGATCCGAGGCGAGAGCGTCACGCCGAGATCGCTCGGCGACATGGTCTCGACCGGCTTCTTCTTGGCCTTCATGATGTTGGGCAGCGTGGCGTAGCGCGGCGTGTTGAGGCGCAGGTCGCACGTCAGCACCGCCGGCTGCGACACCGACACCGTCTCGAGGCCGCCGTCGATCTCGCGCGTCACCTTGACGCTGCTGCCCGACACCTCGACCTTGGACGCATAGGTAGCTACTCAGCGCCGACATGGCCGCCACATGGTGCAGACGGTCAACATCGAGTCGCGCAGATGTAGGAAGATCCATGTCGGCGGCTGCGCGCGCGCGTGCGTGTGTACCTTGCGGCCAATCGAGCAGACCAGCGAGCAGCTGGCCGGTCTGACCGCAGTCGTCGTCGATCGCCTGCTTGCCCAACAGGAACAATGACGGCTTCTCCTTGACGGCGGTCGACTTGAGCAGCTTGGCGACATCGAGCGGTTGGACCTGAACGAGCGAGCGTTGGCGATGCGCCAATGCCACGAGAGCGAGCGAGCGGGCCAAGCGCGTGCGGCATCGCGCGTACCTCATCGTCGGTTTGGATATGGATGCCTCGATCCGCGCCCATGGCCAAGGCCGTGCGCAAGATCTCCTGGCTCTTGGCAGGACCCACGGTGACGGCGACGATCTCGGTGGCAGCGCCGGCCTCCTTGAGTCGGATGGCCTCCTCGACCGCGATCTCGTCGAACGGGTTGATGCTCATCTTGACGTTGGCGATGTCGACGCCCGACTTGTCCGGCTTGACTCGAACCTTGACGGCATAATCGACCGCACGCTTGACAGCCACCAAGATGCGAGACATGATGTGGAGGGCGGGGTGGGGCGGGGTGGGTGGGTGGTGCGTGTGTGCGCGGGAGGGCGAGCGTGCGAGTGAGGTCGACGGCACCTCGAGCTCGACACGGCATCGATGCGAGAGAGAGAGTGTCGCTCGCCCGCCCCCGCCCACACCACAACCACTCGCGGACCCGCCGTGCCATCATCACTCACTGACCGACTCACTGCGAGCAGATGGCGGATCAGAGCGTTCGATCATGCAGCAAGTGCTCGAGCGCGATCGCGGCCGGCGTGCCGTACATGAACCTGCCTGACGGCACCGTGTGCCACCAGAGCTGCTTCACGATCGCCGAGTGCGCCGGCTGCCAGCGAGACATCAAGGCCGGCGACAACATGCTCTCGGCGCTCGACAAGCGTTGGCACATGGAGTGCTTCAAGTGCTCCAAGTGCGCGCAGCCGTTGCACGGTCGCTACGGCGTCATGAACGACAAGCCCTTCTGCCCCGACTGCGTGCGCGCGGCGCAGGAGCAGCAACAGCAGCAACAGCAGGCGGCCGCCGGCGGGTCGTCGCTCGTGTGCGGCGGCTGCAAGCAGCCAGTCTCGAGCGGCCGGCTGCTGCAGTTCGCCAACCAGACCTGGCACGCGTCGTGCTTCGTGTGCCATCGCTGCAAGGCCGAGTTCACGTCGGCCTCGGTCTTCAACGTCGACGGCAACTACCACTGCGCCGCGTGCGTCGAGCTCCTGAAGCGCGAGAACGAGGCGCAGCGTCAAGAGCAGCAAGCCAAGGCCGCCGCCGGTACGCCCAGCGAGCGCGGATGCCGATGGCGCGATGGCGGTTGACCGCGAGCGAGCGAACGAGCAGCTGCGGCATCGAAGGCGGCGCTGGAGGCTGCCGCCGTACCGAGCGACGCTCCGCGAGTGTGCGTCGTGTGCCAACGACCGGCGTCGGGTCGCTGCTACCCGGTCATGGGCAAGCTCTACCACGCCGAATGCTTCAAGTGCAAGCGATGTCAGGTCGGTGCTCGAGGTCGAGCTCGTGATGCGTGATGCTGAGGCGGTGCTGACGACCCGCTGTGTTTAGCAACCGATCCAAGGAGGCGCCGTGTCGTTCATCGAGGAGGCGCCGCATTGCCTGCCGTGCGTCGAGCTCGCCAAGGCCGACTTCGAAGCCAAGCAGCAGGCCGAGAGCGAGGCCCGTCGCGCTGCGCAACAAGCCGAGCGAGCTGCTGCCACCGCGACCACCGAGCCGGCGCGAACCTCCTCCTCGCAGTCGTGCAGCGCTTGCTCGTGTGCGATCGTGGGCCAGTACTTTGAGCTGGGCTCGGCCGTCTACTGCCCTGCGTGCGCCGAGATCATCCAACGCTCGACCAGTACGATGGCGATCGAGTGAGTCAGCGAGCGAGTGAGTGGTACTGATCGTGCTGCGTGCCGGGCGACAGCGTGCTCCAAGTGCCGCAAGAACATCGCGTCGGGCGTGCGCTTCCGCAAGGCCATGGGCAAGTTCTATCACATGGAGTGCTTCGTGTGTGCGCACTGCAAGTGCGTGCTGCCGCAGGTACGACAATCGATATCGCTCGTGCAATCGCGATCTCAATCTCGATCCTGACGACTGGATCTCGCTCGCTCGATGATGCAGGAGTACAAGGAGGAGAAGGGCAAGGTCTACTGCGACACGCACTACACGCAGCTGTTCGGCAAGTTCAAGCAAGAGTGCCCGCGATGCTCCAAGGTACGCGCCACGATGAGTTGATTGGCGACAGCGTCATGATGATGCTGATGATGATACCGAGCACAGATGGTCAACGATGGCGAGGCAGTCGAGTACGATGGCCGCGGATACCATGCTGCGTGCTTCGTGTGTACCAAGTGCACACGGCCGTTCGAGAAGGGCGTCTTCATGCCGACCGATGTACGCCTCGTTGTCGTCGTTGTTGGTATGAGGCCTTGGTCTTGGTCTGATCGATGTGCGTGCACGTCCAACGCAGGCTGGCTTGTTCTGCCGCCCGTGCTACATGAAGGGAGCGTGACGGCGCCATCGACGTCATTCGCTCGCTGCCTCGTCGCACACGCACAGCTCGCGCGCGCGCCCGCATCTCTCTGTTGCATTCATAGCACAACACGACACCATGGCTCAATCGCAAACAACCACCAGCACTACTACCAGTGCGGCGCAATCGAACGCCGACCGTGTCGTGGTGGCCGAGCTGTCGGTCGCGGGCCCCGTGTTCTCGATGGGCGAGCACACGTACACGGTCCCGATGCAGCTGCACGCCAACAACCGAGCTCGACTGCTGGCTCGCTTCCATGACGCCCCCGCTGTATGCTCGGCTCGATGGCCCCCGCGTCCGTGCATCTCTGTCTCGACCGAGCGAGCGATGATTGACTGATTGGTTGGTTGCGTGGGTGGCTGGCAGCACTCGCTGGTGCTGCTCCGCGGCGGCGCGCAGGAGAACCACCACGCCACGGACCACGAGAACCTCTTCCGACAGGAGAGCTTCTTCCAGTGGACGTTCGGCGTGCGCGAGCCTGACTGCTGGGGTGCGTCATACGTTGCGTGAGTCACTCACTCATTCAGTCTCGGTGGCTCACGTTGGTGGGCTGTCGACAGGAGCGATCGACATCCATCGCGGTGGCACCTCGATGCTGTTCATCCCGCGGCTGCCCGAGGAGTACGCCGTGTGGATGGGCCCCATTCGCTCGTGCGAGGACTTCAAGCAGCGGTACGGCCTTGCTATCCGTCTGGCTGGAGGGCGGCCATCACACGATGCTAAAGGCGCGACACTAGATACGGCGTCGACGAGGTGTACTACGTCGACGAGGTCGCGGCGACCATCGAGCGCCTCGGCAGCGAGCGCCTGTACCTGCTGCAGGGCCTCAACCAGGACTCCAAGACCGTCATGCAGGCGCCGACCCTCTCTCTCGGCCAGTATGCGGTATGTATGCACGGCCGGTGATGCCGTGTTCAGAGCGCGATCGCATCGAACAGCGGCATTGATTGCGCGTCGCGCAGGAGCGAGTGACGCTCGATAGCGAGCGCCTGTGGAGCGAGATCACCGAGTGCCGTCGCATCAAGACGGCGCTCGAGATCAGCGTGATTCGATATGCCAACCGCGTCAGCTCGCGCGCTCACGTCGAGGTCATGCGAGCTTGCCGTGCCGGAATGTACGAGTACCAGCTCGAGAGCATCTTCCAGCACAAGTGCTACATGGACGGCGGCTGCCGCAACATGGTCCGTGCTGGCGATGCTCGAGAGAGCGAGCGAGAGAGCTGGCTGCTGATCGAGCTGGTCGCTCGCTGTGTAGGCCTACACGTGCATCTGTGGCGCGGGAGTCAACAGCGCCGTGCTGCATTACGGCCACGCAGGCGCACCGAACGACAACCAGATCCGCGACGGCGACATGCTGTTGATGGACATGGGCGTACGACGAGCGAGCTCCACACAAGAGCATCCGCTCACACTGTGACTCACGCATGTCATTCGATCGATCTCGTATATGGCAGGCTGAATACCACTGCTACAACTCGGACATTACGTGCTCGTTCCCGGCCAACGGCAAGTTCACGCAGGACCAGCGAGACGTCTACGAGTCGGTGCTTGCGGCGCAGCAGGCCGTCATGCGAGCCATGCAGCCCGGCGTCAAGTGGAAGCACATGCACCGCCTGGCCGAGCGCGTCATCCTCACCGAGCTCACGCGCCGCGGCTTCTTGCATGGCGACGTCGACGAGATGGTCAAGGCCAACCTCGCCAACATCTTCATGCCACACGGCCTGGGCCACTTGCTCGGGTACGTGCGTCGGTGAGCATCGATGACTCGTCGAGAGAGAGAGAGAGCTCACGCCGCAACCACCGATGACCCATCCAGTCTCGACACGCACGACGTCGGAGGCTACAAGGTCGGCAAGTCACGCAGCAAGGAGCCGGGTCTGTCGTCGTTGCGCGCTGGTCGCAGGCTCGAGGAAGGCATCGTTATCACGGTCGAGCCGGGCATCTACTTTATCAAGCCGCTGCTCGACCGCGCGTACGCCGACGAGAACCTCGCGCGCTTCCTCAACAAGGAGAAGATCGAGCGATGCCGCTCGTTCGGAGGCGTTCGCATCGAGGACAACGTGGTCGTGACGCGCGATGGCATCGAGAACCTCACGCGCTGCCCGCGCACCGTCGACGAGATCGAGGCCGTCATGGCCGGTGGCGCATGGGAGGTGCCGTTCTTCTAGAGCGCCCCACGCTCCAGCTCCAGTTCATTCATCCATCCATTCATTCATTACAACTTGAGATCATGGCTACTCTCGCCAAACCCAATCAATCTCCTTGTTTCGCTCAATGGCCGGCTGTTGGTGTCGTGCGCAAGCCGCAGGCAGCACACTGATACATAGTGACGCCAGGGAGAGTCAGTCAGGCAGGCAGTCGTGCAAGCTTGCACACGCCAGCCGACTCGAACGAACCTCAAAGAATAGAATCAGGCCTTGGTCTCGATCTCGTGTGGTCTCGACCCAGTAGACGTGCTCGCGCGCTTCCCCACATGCACTGCGAGAGAGAGAGAGAGAGCAGCTCGATATCAGACGAAGGAATGCCAAGATTCGCACGTGATATCGATCGACGTACTGGCAATGCTGGAAGGACCGAGGTAGCGTGGGATCAGATGCCATCTGCGGCTGTGTTGCTTGTTGCTCGCTGATGATTGTAGGTCGAGCGAGCGAGACGATAGCCAACGAGATACGAGAGACATCGAGCGTCAGATGGTGCCGTATCTCTCGCGCTACACGCCACACTCGTCGGCAATCACGTACTCGATCGAGGTCACGATCTGATTGCGATAGATGCACTTGTTATCAGCGATCTCCTCGTGTGGGCAGTGGCGACAGGCGTAGATCAGCTGCGGGCCCTCGCGCGACTCCTTGGCGTGGAGCATGTTGTTGCTGTTGCGTCGTGCGCCGCCACATGGCGAAGCCGCTGGTTAGTCCCGCGGGATGAGTAGAGTGCCACCACAACACCACCGGACGAACCATTCTCGACAGAATCGAATACCGCTCATGGTTGCAGCGAGGTATGTGTGTGTTGGTGTTGGTGTTGGTGGGGATCGAGAGGTGCGCGAGGAACGAGAAGACGATGCGACTGAGGAAGAGTTTGGTACTCGAGTAGAAAAATGAAAGCTGCCCTAAGAGGGAGTGTGCTCTGGCGTGGTTTCTTAGTCGAGTACGGGATTTCCCTCAGCGCCCGCCATTGTTTCGCTACCCTCGTCGCCAGCGCCACTCGATCGATATCCATCCGTCCAGCCACACAAAGAGCAGCCACACACTTCGATTGCTCGCTCGACATGGATCACACACACGAGGACCTTCAGATGCATCGTGAGATGTGGGCCGGTCACGTTCCGATACAGCTCGAGCTTCATCGCAACGAGGTCGCCTCGACACAGACGCCCGACACGCTCTTCATTCTGGCGCCGCGCATGGGCTACCTGCCGATCGCGACGCAGGAGGCCGAGCAGTACTTCAAGGCTTTCGCACCGCCGGCAGTCGATGGTACTGATGGCTTTTGGCTCGAGGACAACGGCACGCCGCTCAAATGGTACGCCCAAGCAGCACCATCGTCAGCGACAGCATCGTCGTCGTCGTTGACGCCATCGCTCGCTCGCTCTCTCGTGTCGATGCGCTCGTGTAGGCAATTCCCGACTGGTGTCTTGTATGACCTACACGCCAGGAGGTCACAATTTGAAGGTATGTTCGAGCAGATACGATTGCGAGCGCTCGCGAGAGAGAGAGAGCTAAATGACCCCACTGCACCACAGGCCTCGCCAGCTCGAGCGCCATCGCCGAGGACGGCTCGGGGCCCGTGGGCGATCTGCCATGGTCGATCACGGCGCACTTTCGAGCCTTCCCTGCCAAGGTCCTGATTCGCTGCAAAGATCTCGAGACCGTCAAGCACCAGTTCCAGAACAACCTCAAAGAGGTACGTACGGTTGTGCGCCGCTGCCTCGAGGCTGCCTCGCTCTCTCGCTCTCTCGCCTGAACAATGTCGATGTGCGCGCAGGCCAACTATCTCAAGCACGGCGAGAAGACCAAAACCGATGAGCTCTCACTCGCTGATCAGGATGTGCTATGGGACGGTCTCAAATCGAGTGCGTGTCATCGATGCGGCTCGCGCTCGCTTGCTTGGCGGCACTCTCGCACTCACCAATCGCGTGCTCGTGGGCGACAGACAAGCCCGAGTTGTACTGGCAAGTGAACGGCAAGCTGCGACCAAAGGTGTCATTCCGCTACGTGCCGGTGCGTGTCTGTCGGCCATTCAAGCCCTTCATCCAGGAGCCGGTGCTGCCCAAGCATCCCGACGGCACCGATCGCTCGCTCGGCGACGTGCTGCACCAGCTGATTCCCGAGGTCGTCGTGAGCCCCACTGGTCCCGTACGCGCCCAAGTGTTGGTGCAAGGCATCACGCCGCCGCTCGAGACGCCGATCTCATGGCTGGCGTACAACTGCAGCCATCCCGACAACTTTCTGTACATCTGCGTATTGCAACCGCCGCCGACGGCTGCCGATCGTCTAGTGTGATGCGATAATGCGTGCGCGCCAATCGCTCCGCTCTGCTCGACGGCTCACTTGTCGGTGTGCAAGGAACGCTGAGGCCATCCATCGTCACTGCCTTGCTGTTGTTACTGCTGATGCTGATGCTTGTTGTCGTCATACGATTTGCTTGTTTAAATACTCAATCATCTCTCTCTCTCTCAAAGCTGTCTATTCACACATTCCGGACGACAACACCAACGCATCATCGCCAATCACAAACGCAACAACGAACACCACAACCACAACCACAACAAGCACACACTACTTTGCCGAGATCCGTTCCTGGATCGCATCGGCGAGCTCTTGCTTGCGAATCGGCTTCGTGAGGAAGCCGTCCATTCCACTCTCCTCACACAACTGCCGATTGGTCTCGATGGCATTCGCGGTCAACGCGACGATGGGAGTCGTGTGATTGCAGTTGCTCGGATCCTTGCGAATCTGTTGTGTCGCTTCGAGTCCATCCATCACCGGCATGTGACAGTCCATCAAGATCACATCGAACCGCTGTTGCTTCGAGATCTGTTCCCATCCATCATCCCCAAACAAACACATCAGTCATCAGTCATCAGTCATCAGTCATCAGTCATCCACGCATCTAAATCAGCGAGCTTGACTTCTCAAGCACATATGTGTATGCTCTGTGGGTTTGGGTTGGGTTTGGCCTTGTGGCAACATACGTTGACGGCCTCGAGACCGTTGTTGGCCACGACGGTTGTGTGTCCGAGAGATGACAGCAGCCTCGCTGCCACCTTCTGGTTCATGAGATTGTCCTCGACCAACAACACTGATGCTGTGAATCGTGGCGTTGTTGAGAGAGGTACCAACGCGAACGACGCTCGCTCGAGAGAGCGGGTGGGTGTAAGTGGTTGCAGAGGCGGAGTGGTTGGAGGCGTGGTAACTGGCGAGCTTAGAGGCGAAGTGCTTGGTTCAGATGTTGTGGTTGATGCTTGCATTGTTGGTGAAGTCGCCGACGGTTGCATCGAGCAGCTGGAATCAAGCAAGCTCGACTGC
>ERZ778023.1718-NODE-1718-length-31919-cov-20.508411_pt1 | contig 31919 bp, 38 predicted proteins | sample MGYA00375753_ERZ778023 | MGnify/ENA primary metagenome ERZ778023 (study PRJEB29350, sample SAMN05389822) | bioreactor metagenome | isolation source: Ammonium sulfate bioreactor | place: South Africa: University of Cape Town | collected 2014-04-04 ... | reverse complement strand
GAATATAAAAGCCGAGAGGAATATGTTCGACACGCGGCCGAGAGGAAACCTCCTCCTCAATGGGAGGAAACAAGGAAGCCATATGGCCCTTCTTCCTCTTCTGTTTTTCTTTCTTGCAGTGAGAAACATTGCATACACATTTTAATGACTGGAAAGGAAATCACGCTTAGTTTTCGCCCACAACGCGTCTGGATAGCTGCTGCAAAATACAAATTTTGTTCCAGATCTGAGATCTCTATTTTCGAAAGAACAGGAATACAGATGCTCCCTTACCACCTTTCTGCAAAGTTGATTGATCCATCAACCCAGGTGTTTAGGTTTAGATTGCGGAGTTGTATCAAAAAAAAAACCTCAAACGTTGCAGTGGCCTTTTTGCCTCACCCAGGCAACCCAAGAAGCGTCATAAGCAGTGGTTTTTTTTTTTTTTTTTTTTTGCGTGTGTTGGCGGGTAAATTGTGCGCGACGCAGTAAAATCGATTTGATTTCGTTACAACAAAAAAAGGGCCATTGAATGTGTTCTCTACGAGGGTAGAGGAGGTGAAATGTTTACAATAAAGTTTTTTTTTTTTTGTTTTTATAACACTGGAATGAGAACACTATCACCCATCCCGTTTCTAATTCAATTGTGTTTTCAGCCCCAGGGCATGACACGTTTGGAGGAATTGACCAAGGGTGTTGTGATCTATTTGAGGGAGCACCATGGGGTGTCGGGCTCTACGTACATCAAAAAGTCTGTCACTTCGTGTAGGTGACCACCCTCGACCACCTCGTCGCGAAGATTGGCCACCTGAACACTCCCACCATCCCGTACCACCGCAAAGCGCTGCGGAGACAAAGAGCACCCAATGAGGCCTCCTCGAATCCAGGATCGAGCCGATCGCATACATGATTGGGGGGGGGGTGCCTTCCGATGAGCTCGTATGCTTGAGGTTCTTAGTGGAAAGAGACATCCTTCCTGCGGTGGCTGAAACGCTTCGAAAGCAACCGCACATACACCACCATTAGACCCAGCGCACCAACACGCGGGAACGATCAAAGTCAGCGGGCGATGGCCTCGCGAGGACGAACGGAGGCCCCTGGGGATCGACCCTAGCAAGGGGGTTCGCCTACTGTGCTGACTTGACGTTGAGAGCGATCCACATGTATCGGGTGGGGATGATAGGTCCAAAGTCGATGATCGTTCCCGACACAGTCGGCACGCCGGGGCATGGGGGCTATGCCCAGAGTCCTCGTACACCATGCGAAGCTCGCTGCGCATACATCAACAGTGCGTGGTGCCCGGATCGATGTTTCACTTTAATCTCTTGCTCTTTCGCTCTCTCTCCAGGAATAGAAGAGAGGGAGACTCTGTGATCTCGAGTTTCCTGGGGCGTCATCAACCAGCCATGTGCAAGTTACTTTACCACATTGAAGGGTTAAGCCCCGCTTGCGTTGTGCTGCCCGTTTCCTCATCCCCACCCTCGCTCTCTTATCCACATCATCCGACATATCATGCCCCCGGCTCAATCACTCTCAGTGGGACACCATTGTTGTATCTGGGCGGCAACCCAGCCTCACCCCCTGTCGTTGATCCTTCCTTTGCTCCCTCCGTCGCTGAAATTCTCAGATCTCTTGGGAAGACCCGCAAAAGCGAAGGCGGGCACGTCGTTCATCTTCTTCTTGTTCTCGCAGATGCTTGCATTTCTCGCGTCTGTACATCTCGAGTTCTTCCTCGAACGGCGTCAAGAGGGTCTCCAATGGCAGGAACCGTGGTTTCAAAGGAGCCAGTGTCTGCAAGACCTCTTCCAGTAAAATAAAGTTTTGTGTCCCTAGAAGAACGTTGAGGGCCGGAAGACACATCACCGGCATCGTGGAGATGGTTTGCACGAATCCTGGAGACTGTATCACGCGCAGATAAATCAGCGCCATGCTCAGCGCCTTGTCCACCTGTCCTAGACCCCAAAAGACATCTGCTGTGAGACTGGCAGCAAGCGATTTTGCCCAAAGAATATAGGCAGCCTAGATATGAATAAATACCATTATAAGAACATTGAGAGGAGAAAAGGGGGGGAGGGAGGAGGACCTTGAAGGTGCCGTCTTTATCGTCGAGTTCTAAATTGAGAGCCACCAATTTCGCGATCAACTCGCCAGAATAGTCTTGATTGATTTCGTCGCCATCGTCGTCGTATTTTATCAACCGCTCCGTGAGATGTCCCGATGAGGCTTTGGCCGGGGACGAATTCACGTGTCCTCCAGAGGATCCTTCCTCTCCCAGTTGTTGAGCCTTTTGTGGGTGTCGGAGCTTGACGAGAGCGAACCCGGTAGAGACGTTGACAAGGATCTTGGAGATGAGATTATGAATCTCTTGCAAACGGAAGTCCTGCTCATCTGGATACTCGGAGGGCTCGACGATCGCGTCGAGTATGGGGTCGCCTTGCAGAGGGATGTAGCGGTAAGGCAGTGCGTTCAACTGGGCCATCTTTTCCTGGAACCGCTGAAGGGACTTCACGGAGAGCTCCTTCTTGCACGCTTGGAAGGTCAGGAAGGCCAATCCCTGCAAGTAGGTGTCGGAGTTGAGATATCCCATGCGTCTGCAAATCGTTTGGGAGGTGATGATATAGTAGACTCCTTTCTCCCTTTCGTTGTTGGCTACGAAGCAGTGGCAACCCACAAGGAACAACGCCATTGCCACGTTGTAGTCTGTTTCATCGAACATCATACCCAACTCGTTCCTGAACTTCATCCAATACTCCAGCCATATTTGTTTCTCCCCTTCCGCGTGTGCACCTTTGTGCAATCGCGTTTAATCATGAGCATCACAGATGGCCAAAGTGATTTTAACATTTATACCTAATGAGATGGCCAAATAAATATTCAAAGACAAAGGCGTCGCTTTCCGCCGGCTTTCTTCTTTGTATAACAGTTCTCTTATATTATCCTCGACAAATATAGCCGGATGAACCATCATGGTTACATTCCTGTTTGTTTTTTTTTTTTTTAAATCTGTTGTGTTTCATTCATTGAGGGCATTTCATACATACCTGCGATAACTCTCTATGTACACTCTGGTCCTTTCCCACAAATAAAGATGCACCTCAAAATTCCAGACTGTTGTGTTTGATAAAGACCATCGTCGTTCTGTCTCGTTCTCACTTCCCTGAGGTTCCAACCAAGAAAAACACTTCTTAGGAGGTGCCAACCATTTTTAGGGGCAAATACCATTGAGGGTAATTCGCCACTCTTGCTTTCACTCTGGCAGAACAGAATTCCAGAGAATCCCCCTTCTTCCGACCAACTCCCTCCAGACCCCAATTCTTCCTTTTCCTCCCCTGTCCCATAAGTTCTAGTCTTTGTGCGAGGGCGAACATAATTCAATCCTGCCCCCACCTCCAAACTCAGTCGCCTTGCTCCTGTGTTTTTGTTGAAGTCTCTGGTGGCTGGTCGTTCGGGGGGTGGCCATGAATTGGTCTCCATTTGTGTGAAACTTATTCTTCCCTGCACTCTTGGCCAAGAGCGCCAAATGGCATTCGATGACCACGTCTTAGTACTGCTACAACGCACCTTTTCTTTCCCTTGTTCTTGCACACTGCGTTTCTTCGTGGCTTCAACCTTTCAAACAAAAAAAAAGAACCGCGATCTCCCCAACAACCATGGGGCAGAATTTCAAACGGTTGACGGTTGCCACCTGAAGATCCTCCGCGCAAATATCAAAAAAATTTATTTTTCATCCCTTCATAACGTACGGCGACAGGATGGAACGGCTTTTTTGGGGGGGGGAGGCAAATGTTGGCTTCTGCCCTTCAACAACACCCCGACACTGTTCGTGCCATGATCGAAAAAGGGGGTCACATGTGTGTGTACCCCAGAGACCTGCCAGCGCTGTTATGACGTCATCTCACACTCTTTCACAACATACGTTACATCGGAGCTCAATAGGATAAAGTTGGCATATCCACTTGTAACCTACTAAGTGAAGGAGAATTTTTTTAAAAAAAAAGGTAATAGTCTTTTTTTTCTTGACCATTCCAATATGTTGTTTACAGGAACTGACTGACTACAAAAATAACAATTGGTGATCTCCCACAAAACTCCATTTGATCTTCTGGTTCTCATATAGTAAAAATTAGGTCAGCAATACCCAATCATTGCCTTTTTCCTTTCTCATTTTCGCCCAATCTGTGTGGCCGTTGGCAAGGCTGTACATTTAACGAGACACTGCAAAGATAAAAACCAAAATACAGAAGGTGCAAGCCATGGAGACACATGGGGCTGGGGATAAGAGGAAGCGAGATGCTGTGAGCTGGCTGAGGCAAACCTTTTATGTTGCTGGGAGTGGATCTGTTCCTAAAGCAGAAGTTTATGCTGCTTATCTCAGCCACTGCTATGAGTATCTGCAGGAACCTCTCAGCGGGGCTGTCTTTGGCCGGCACGTTGTACACACTGGTGGGTTGTTTTGAGTCCCGAGTTACCTTGTGAGGAGTTATCGTTGTCTCTCTGCTTTAATAAGTTTCTTTCTGTAACTCTGCTCCTTGTTGCAGTGTTCTCTTCCTTGAAGAGTCGAAGATTGAGAAGCCGCGGGCATGTGCGATACCACTATGTGGGGCTTCAGATCAGGAACCCGGAGGGACACCCCCCTGGATACATGTGGGAGGACTTCAATGCTGACACCCAAGGGAACGTGAAAGATACTGGGAAGCGGATCAGGGAAGAGGCAACGACTTCATCCAACGAAGGCAAGAAACCCTCTGCGACTGCTTCCGATTGTACAATTGCCTGCGAAGACATTCCTCCTCGTAACCCGGGTTTGAAGCCCTCTTTGGAGGGCGATGAGGGGAGCGACAACTCGGACTGCTCTGTTCCCTCGCTTTTGCCGGAGATGCTGCCTTCCGGTAACCAGGCCCCTTTTCTTTTCGCGTCTCTGTACAATGCCTCGCAACTGCAGACCATATCCTTCAACCAACTTGACGACTGCCTACCCACCAGTTTTTCCGTTCATACCCAAGCAGGAACCCAGTGGTTAGGCCTTGAAGAGCATCTGGTGTTCCTAAGCAAACAAAGACAGGAACTGATGAGATTTAGGAAACCCAGTGGTCAGGATCCAACTTGAATCAACTTTGACTACAACTATATCCTGTGGTGGCTTTCCAAAAACACTTAATCCTCATGATCCGCTTATTATCAAATTTTTTTTTTTTTTTTGTAGAACCTTTGTCAAACATAAAAGAGAAAGAGAGAGAGATCAGAGAGGGAAAAACAATAGTAAAAGTTACCTGTGGCATGGGATTTGCCTCAAATATGCTGCTGACCTGCAAAGCAGCCTTTGAAAGCAATCATGCCTTTATTTACTATGAGGTGTTGTGTTGGCTGCCAGTACCTACCATTCTGTGAGATAAACAAAAAACTACTTAAACAAAACAACATACTACTGGTATGCATGATTCAGCAAGCACACAACCTCATCAAGGTCACAAATGTAAGTATTGATATAAATACCAAAACTTTTGCTGTGATAACAGCTGAGGTACAAAGAGGTTATTGTACAGCTGATGAAGTGTGCATAACAAAGTCCAATAAAGCTCCACTATTGGTACTGGAGCAAGTCCCATAGCAAAGGTAGAGATGATGAAGCCTGTACTGCCTCCATAGTAATTTCTGGGCCTTTTGTATTTGCCTACCAAAAAAAAAAAACCTAAAGAGTGCCAGCATGCATTGGAAGACTGACTTGCCAACACCTCGGTGGACTATTTCTTGCCCCGTAGACAGGAAACTACGACATCAAACTCTCTTCCTCGATCACTCTCAAAGGACAACTGAGCGCCTTTAGTTCAAGTCCCGTTTGATTGGGGAGTTAATAGTGACACTAATAGGATAAGAACTCCTTTGAAAGCAGTCAGAAAAGCTTCGCCCCCCAGACAGTCAAACTCTTTTACCACGCATGTAATCTGTTAGTTTGCTACTTCTATGCCCCTCAAAGCTCAATAAACTTGAAGAAAAAAAAAAAAAAAAAGACGAAAGAGGTGAGGACTTCCGACAAAGAAGGATAACTTTCGTCCTTGAGTTGTTTGTCCACCTCGCTGGGGCTCGAAGGCGCCAACAGGGCGGCATGATAACAATACAACGCAGCTAACATGTCGTCGGTGTTGCAGGTGTTGGTCAGTGGGGGAGACATTTTCTGCGACAGAATGAAGGGGCCATCTTAGAGAGGTGTTTGTTTCACCAGGGCAGCGAATTCCTTCTCGCGTCAACTCCTTCTCGAACAGCTCCCTCACCCGAGCCTTCTTGAGGAGTGTCTCTTGAAAATCAACCAGTAACGAATGCCCAATGGAATGAACTGATGCTTGTTTCAACACCATTGGGTCCGAGAAGCTTCTATTCTTCCGTACAACCCTTTTTTTTTTTTTTTCTCGAAAGATGAACTAACGGAGAGAGGAAGGAGAATGAAGGGGGTGTTGCAACAGTGCAGTCGGGATACTATGCATGCTCTGACCCACCCTAGTGATACAAGCAATGATAACCCAAAAAGAATCACACAGCTTGCCAAACTCACTTCTCTCTGTTGAGGCAGGCATCTGATGCAGCCAGCAGCAGAACAAGTCAAATGCAACGGATGTAGCCAATTTCCGATTCACAACCTCCGTTACAAATGCGCGAACTGTGACAACTTCAATCCTTGTGCAAATTGTGACAGATCTCAGCACTCAGCCTCTCCCGTGTTTGTCGAACTCAAGTTGGTTTAGAAAAGAAACAATGAAGTTGGACACAACTAAAAATGGTAATAATAAATAAATAATACAAACCCATTTTGGCGGGAAGGGCATTGAAGGGGAAAAGAAGGCAAAATGAACCCGCGCAGGGGAAGAGGCTACAGTAATTACCTGCACTGATAATGCCCTTCCCGCCAAATAGGTTTGTGAACGGCTATTACAAAAGAAAGAGTGTAACGGTCATAACGGAAGCAGTTTTTATCTGAGCTTCTACCCTTTCTCACCCCCCAAGAGTTTCCCGAAAAAAGGGAGGGCAGGTTGTGTCTGCCGTTACGAGTCGGGATCTCAACTTGCTCACATGCAGTGGTGGGCATCGGTTCGAATTCTCCGCTTTTAGATCAATGGGCAATCAGAAATGAATCAAAGGTCATCCATCATTGGATCAAAACCGGAGAATCGGAACCATTGCCCAGCATTGATCCCAATTGAGGAAAAAAAAAAAAAAAAAAAGGGCCTGGCATGGCCGAAATCTTCAAACAGGCACTGGGGAGGATTGGAGGAAGACGACAGAAAGCGAGTTGTAGTTGTGGCTGATGCCTATTATTTAGATGATAGATCAAGGACTTGGTTGAGGGAGAAGGGGTTCAAATACCTCATAGCTATCAATCCAACAAGGTTCAAAGAGGTGTGGATGGTGTTTAAGAGTGGAGGTACAAGCAATGGGCCAGTAGGTGGTGAGCTGAAACGTAGAGACAAAGGAGGCTGCCTTTCAGTATTGGAATCCAAAATATGGGAAGAAGTACATCCTTATCAATGCATTTAGATACCACAAAAGGGACGCACCACTGGCAAACCTTCCATTCAAGGATGTATACGGTTCCTCTTCAAACATGGCAGCTCGATTGAATCACTTCTTTGTGGACAGAGGGTATCCTTACCGTCAAAAGGGATGTACTCATTTGATGATTTCCATTTCACTGCCCTGCTTTGGGACTTCTACGTGCTCTTTCATGAATACTATTCAATCGAAACAAACTTTGAATGGCGTGCCTATTGTGCTGAGCTTGCTCAAAAGAGCTCTGAGAGCGCACGACAATTTGCCTCCTAAACTGGCGACCTAAGACAGCTTTGCCGCGAAGGGCTCAACCGTATGCGTGGAATGGCACTCTCCGGCATGAACTTGGCCAACATCCGCAGACCGACGCGCTCATGGAACACTGTCGTGTCCTATTTCTTTCCCCTTTTCCTCAACTTCCTTCCTTCCTTCGAAACAAAGGTCTCCCACTCGGGCAACTATTTTTTACTTTGTGAGTGTTTTGCAATTTTCTTTTTCTTGCATCTACTTTGGTAGGTGAAGGAAATGTGAAGAAAGAATTGGAAGGAAGGAAAGAAGGAGGGAAGGAATTGAGGAAAAGGGGAAAGGTAGATCCTCGTCTTTCTGGCTTTTTGCCTCCCTCACCACTAGGTCCGGATTATCAAACAGCCAGTCTTTTACTGCCATTCGAAATTTCCGTTATTGCTTGCAATTTCTGTTCCTGATCCACACTGCCACCTGTGCGTATACGCCAGTCAGAGCATTGCCACTTGGTGAGACTCACAATTCCTCTCCCACAAGTCTTCTGCGATGCGGAGGACCTCCCGACTTTAAACCTCTCCCAAGCAAGGAGGGTGGTGCCGGAGGCTATGCGGGTGACAAATTTGATTCCGGAAGTAGGGGATCGCTCGATCAACGTATTGTAGCTGAAGGGGCGTGCTAACACTGACTCAATCACCCATCCCTGTAGCTCTCCCACAATAACCTCCCTAGAGAATCTCTACGTCGTAGCGTCCCAAGTTAGAGACAAGCAGTGCGAAGGAGGCAGGTGTCAAGAATGAAAAGACCCTTGTAGGTTGGCTTGCCTCTTCGAGAGCGATGAGATGAAAACGTTTGAAGGCAAGTTGCTCAGCAGGGAAAAGGGCACGGGGGAAGCCCCTTAACGTGCACTGACTCCACCGGAGTGAAGAACCGGGCCCGGGGGGGGGGGGAAATGTGAAAACGGCGTGTCTTCATCTCTGCCATGATGTCAACAGGGAGTTGGGTGGCAGCTGCTTCAGGCGGAGAAAAGGAATGACTTTGCCTCCAGAGCGATGTTCAAACTCATTCCTCCAACAACCGGCAGAAAAAAACAAATTAAAAAAATAGCTATGTGGGTTTTTCTTTTTCTTACAAATACTAAGTTATGAAAATGGAAATAATGGAAGAAAAAAAAATTAGAAAAGAAAGGAATTTGATTTATTGGTCTTGTTTTTAAATAAATATAAAGCTTTGTAGTCATTTTTTTCTTCAATGGAATTGGATAAATCACGCGTTTAATGGTTGAAAGAGGAGCGACACCTTTGCAACCTACACAATTACATAGAATGCAAGGTGGTGGCGGGAGAAACCATGGCGCCAAGGTGCTTTGAGACAGCGCCACTGTTTAATCCTCTTATTCACTCCCTCGATGTGTTCAAAATGAAGATGGGTATGTAACGAATTTAGTGCCTGTTGACTTGGTGATAAGTTCTCCCACTTACCCTGCACAGGGGTTAGAAAGATCACATTCCCCGCGATAACCTTTGTCAGCAAACAACCGCTCGCCGTTCAGAAGACAGTTCAACAAACGGTGTGTAGCAATCGTGATATCGTGAATTGAGCCTGCGAATCCACCATGGACCCACACAATCATCCCAGAGAAAAGGTTCACAACCACCCCATATTTGAGTAGGTGGGGCTTACACTTTGTACGCCAATAGACCTCCAGGTTCTCAACAGGAATCGCCAGGGGGCAACAGGTTGTATCCACATTACAAGATCCAACAAGTCTAGAGACACCCTGAAATTGAGCTCCAAAATGAATCTAATGGGGTTTCTATTACTTTATGGAATTCGCAGAAAGTGTGATTTACTGTAAAATTTGAGTAACAATATACCAAGTAAGCACGATGTTCTAAAAAAGAGTATCGTGACGTACCGGCCTGGATTGCCAAGCAAGAAAAGCGATGTGAGTCAACTTAACCGCAGGTTTATGCTCCAGTAAAACAAACTAAATCGTGCAACATTGTTTCCCCCTGATAACTCGGACAATGCTGTTCCTACTACAAGTCATTCGCACATTCATACACTTAGTCGCTGTCACAGTGATCACTGATCGGGGTAATTCTTTCGTACGAGCCACTTGCTCCTTTCTTTTCAAGTCATGCAGCAAATAGCGGTTGAGGACAGGCTCCATCTTAAAAGCAAGTTGTGCTCCGGTGAGGACGAGTTGTTGTGTGTGTGTTTCTCTCCTCGCGCTGGGCAGCGACAGATTCTCCAGCTTTTGTCGGAATCATTTCCACCATGATATCCAATGACATAGTTCCAAACTCGTGAAATCCCCGAGCATGACGAATCAATGGAAATTGGTAGGGTTAATCTGTTAAGCAACTGAGTAGGGACTGCGTCTAGAGGGAATTCAAGGAGGACCGAAGAGGAACTACATGTGTCCTTCGTGTGTGTGTTGCGAGAGGGTGGCTGCAATGAACGAAGAGATTAAGAAATATGAACAGAGGAACCTGATTTCGACTACTCGATAAACGCCGCCTTCACCGGTTCCAATTACCAGGAAATCGATTAAGGTGTTTGATATTGAGCAATGCAGAATAAAAGTACCGGTTAAATATATTGGTAAGATTTGTTTTAAAAAGTTGTTCATTTAAAAGTGTTTTTATTTTGTTAAGTTTGATACACAAAAAAAATAAATAAATAAATTATGTAAAGATAAAATTGCATGCAGTCGTCTTACCATAATCCAGAATGGACGCGTAAGGCAGAGCGAAGTGAATTTCTGGTGGTAACCTCCTTGGACCTGGCAAGGGGAGCATTGTTCGTTCCACAGGGAACATCTATACCTGTAGATGTACCACTTGCGGCACCCATATGTAGCGCCACAGGCCACATCGGTATCCGCAGGGATTGTGGATGGAGTAATTATGGCAACGTTGCATGACCTCCTTCAACTCATCACACCGCCACAGGGCGAGCTGCGCCCAAAATTTCCACTTGGGGCCATGTTGATCGTAGAGATCTTTGTCCAACAGCAATACCGCAGCGTGGCACATTTCATGCACCAATGTCTCACGCAACTTCTGCTCAGTATCCAACACCTTGACGCTCAGGAGTATCCTGCAGGGACCTGAAGGCAGAGCAGACATTGCGAGAAAGCGCTGTCATGGAACTCCTGGTGGCGGTGAGGAGATAGCACGCACAAGGAGACCGGTGGTTCCCGTGCGGCCGCGCGACGATGAGCGGCGACGGACCCGCGAATCGGACTTCGATCTGGTCTACCGGAAGGAGGACGCAAGCGTCGACAACTTCATGGGCACCACACTGGCCTGCACGCTGCTGCCACGGCAGGCCTGGATTGCGCTCCCCAAAATTGCGTCGGGCTATCGCCCAGGGTATTCGGTTCATGGGGAAACCGCGTGCGATACCGTAAAAGAGGAGGGATTTAAAGGAGTCTAAGAGAGCGCCCAGCACTCGTTTTCAGGGCGGTAGTGGTATAGGAAATAAATGCGCGGCTTCTCTCTCTCGCTTCTTCCCTCTCGGGGAAAAAAAAAAAATGATCTGCCTAGAAGATCAAAAGCAGTGCTAATGCTGATAAAAATTACAAATAATTACACATAGTTTCAAGATAATGCAAACAGTAAGTGAGAAAAGTCTTTTTGTCTCAGACACCCTTATCTTGCCATGTGAGCTGGCACACCAGTGTGTGGATTTTTTCTTAGTCAAGGAAAAGAGAAAGAAAATTAAATATTGGCGAAACAAAGCATCCTATTGAGCCCCGGAACCACCCTCAAGGAACAGCACATTCCATCAGCACATCATCTTTCCTTCTTGCTGGACCCGAAAATAACAGCGCGTGCAACACTGGCCAACAGGAGATGGCATCAAATGTTTGAAGACCAAGGCCTGTGGATAGGAGATGCCTATGGAATGTTGGCAGGAATATACCGTCTCGAAGTGGCATTCATAGAACTTTTGTAAACGTGAGCGTTGAAGACTGCAGACAGACAGAGAGCGCTGCATAAATTAAAAGAAAAGATTAGATTCAATAAACGTGTTTGTGGTACCATGACGTTTTTAATAAACTGCGGTTTTTTTTTAACATGACAGGCCCAGGCATCGGCAATCTTCTCATCTGTCCTTCGATTTATCTTCCTTTTCTGCAAGAGCGCGCCTCATTTCTTCAAGGGTACGATCCTTTTCTTCGAGGGTACGAGCATTTTCTTCGAGGGTACGAGCATTTTCTTCGAGGGTACGATCCTTTTCTTCGAGGGCACGCTTCATCGATTCAATTGTCATTTGGATCGCGTACTCATCACGTGCGTGCTTAAGGCTGTATTCATAATCGGCCACCTCCTCCCTTGAAAGTTTTGCTCTGCTCAGCATATCAACGGCCCTGAAACAAATCATATTTGTTCAATAAACTGTTTTTAAAAAAAAGAGATAGAAAAGAATGCAAACCGTTCAATCAATGGATCGCGTCTAAGACTTTCAGGGAGCTCATCCACACTGCTGAGTTCGTGCAAATTATTCAAGATGGTCCCAATCTTTTCAGCAGGAGAACTGGTTCTGGGATTTTTGAGCGGAAAATTTGGCAACTGCATGAAGCAGAGACGCAACGGAGCGAGGTAGTTGAGAGTGGGCTCGCTGCCGTTGAAGTGAATCATTCCTCGCAGAAGGGGAGCCTCTTTCAAGTTCGGGTCGTCAGCAAACACAGGAAAGTCACAAACACTGAATTGGTAGACCGGCTCGAAGTTGTAATCCCAAGCAACGCGTTTCGTGATGAGGTCACCCTTCTTGTAGTTTTTCGAGTCGCGTTGCGCAACCACCTCTTTTTCTGACTGAGGTTTATCCTGCTGAGTCACCTCGAGAGCCCAGTCGTAGAGAGCACGCTTGTAAAAATAGATTTGCGTCACACGTTGCATCTCAATAATGATTCTTTCGCCAGCGGTTGTTTTACAGAACAAATCGAAAGTTGTCGCCTTGCTTTTTTCGGGAACGCCAGGGTGGTGAGGGTCAGCGAAATCGAGGTCCTTGATCGCCAGGTCTCCTTTGAGCTGGAAAGCATCGTTGAGGACCGGGATGAGAACCTCCTTTGAATGAAAAAGCTTCTTGAAAGCAAAGTCGGAGGTTCCTTCGATGAACGGTTTTTCTTCTTTTTCGCTGGTGCAGGATCGCAAGATGAACAGAGGACCTGACGATGAAGGCAGCAAAGGGCGAACAAATTTGCTTGCAGTGAAAGCTTTCCGTGTCACACGCATCAGACTCTGTCACTGCCTCTTGTTGGGCACTGGCAGAACGCTTGCATATTTCAAATTTTTTTTTTCCGCTGCATATTTTGCAAAAGACACAGAATGAGTGGTTTCTTTACGAAAACTCTCTCCTGCCACGGCACGGAGTTAACATTTCTTAGAAAAAAAATAAGAACCAACAAGCCAAACGATGGAACTCCGACATCGGAAGAAGGTAGAAGAATAGCGTCGGTGTTTGAGGAAAATTTTGGTGTATTCCTAAACTCCCACAAGTGGAATATTTACTTCAAATTCTTACTTCGAAATATCCCCAAGTTATTTTTTTCTTTCCCCCCAACTTCCGCACCTCACTCGGTTGTTGCATTTTTTCAACTTCAAAAAAAAAAAAAAAAAAAGCGAAGTTGAAATTCTAACTTCAGGAATACCCAGAGTAAAAAAACCAACAGCATTATTCCCACTTGCGAGAGTTTAGGAATAATGGACTTTGTCTGCGTGTAGATTGAAGTCCTCCCATAAAAATTTCTACCGCAACGAAGGAAGAAGGGAACCTATCCTTGCAAAGTGATGTGTCCGGGTACATATTATTACTACTCTCCTTCCCCCTCTTTACCACCAATGAAAAATCTTTTTTTTTTTTTTTTTCCGATACTTATTGAACTTTGGGTTTTTGACAAACGATAGATCCGTAAATGCATCAATGGATTTGACCCTGATTTGCACGTCAAACAACCAGGCTTGGAGGCAGTGGCAGAGGAAGAAGGACCAGAAGCCTCGCAGGTAACAACGAAGGTGGATTGGGAGGACGGGATAGGAAGATCTCCTTCTAACAAGGCATCTACACAATCCCCCAGCTGAAGGACGTGAGCCTGTGGAGGTGGCACGATCTGGCCGTGGAGGCCATGGGAGACAGGTTGGATTCGTTCACCATCGCGAGGGAGAGGCACGCCGACGGAGAGTGGGAGCACATCTACTGGTGGTTGAAGTTTACCAAGCGTTTCACCTACTACCCCACAACCTTTGACAAGGTCTTCCAGAAGCACGGAAACCTCGCGGTGATGAAGAAGGGCAACGTGAAGAAGCACCAATTCTATATGCTGCGCTACGTGACCAAGGGTGGCGAGTTCCTCGATTGGCCGATCGACTGGGACTCCCGGGCATGGATGTCGGAGAACACTCCCGCTTCAGCGAAACTTGCGGATAGGTGCAGGAAGAAGACCAAGCGGGATGACATCGCCACCAAGATCATCGAGGAAGACTACAGCGAGCCCTACAACATCGCGAAAGAGGAACCCGGTTACTTCATGGAACGGAGCAAGCAGGTGCAGGATTTCATGGAGTACGTACAGGAAGCCAGAGAGGCGGAGAAGAAGAAGAGCTCCGATTGGACCGTGCTGCAAGAGACCAAAGAATGGGGGATGGGTTGGCTCAAGGTCATCCGCTGGCTGAATTTCATGATCCGACAACCCTCCCACCACATCGGAAGACCGAGACACCTCTTTGTGCATGGAAACACTCGGCTCGGAAAGACCACACGTCTCATCAACCCCCTCAAGGAGAAGCTCCACTGCTACATGATCACCAAGGACGAGGTCCAGAACACGCCGTGGAGGGATGACTACGACCTGTGCATCATGGATGACTTCAAAGGCCAGAAGTCGATCATCTGGATGAACGAGTTCCTGGGCTCGAAGAACATGCTCATGCGGGTGCCGGGAGGTACGCACATGAGGAAGACCCGCATCGTTCCCACCATCGTCATCTCCAACTTCTCCCTGGCGAGATGTTATCCTTTGATGGCCAACAATGACGACGAATCCTTCAACGCCCTCAAGGACAGGTTCATCGAGGTCGAGCTGACTCAACAAGGCAACCCCTTCGATGTGTCCGATGCGGACGAGCGGCTGGCAAATGAGATGATGGAATATATCTCGAGAGAAGAGTGTGCCACCAAACCTATGGAAGAGGGAGTGGCGGCAAAACATGATTGAGGATGATGGTAGACAAGAAGGACAAGAAAGAAAGGGAAAAAAAAAAAAAAAAAAATTTACACCTGCCTCAAGCAACCTTTGCAGGAATAAACAGCTGTGGAATGCATCTTCTGCATTTATGGTTCACTGTTTCGGCTCGGTGTGGGTCTTGAATACATATATTCTGGTACCCTTTTCCATATAAGCCTTCCCCGAAAATATAATACAAAGCTGAAGCAGTCGTGCACAAGGGGATGGAGAAGCACCCAAAAGAAGAGGAGGAAGAATGTCTCGGGATATAAAAGCATCCCGCGCTCCCAGGAGGGCGGCACCGTCGATGATATGGATGAGATCCGTCGTGCACAAGCCCTTCCTCGAGGCCCCTTCCGAGTCACACACAATCACACCTGTCATCCGAGGAGGGTTTGCTTTGGGAAACCCTTGGTGCACCATCGTCGGCTTGCGTCTCAAAGGGATGATAAAGAACGGACTGATCGAGGTAAAGAAAGAGGAGATCGGGACGATAAACAAAGAGAGAGGGATGCGTATCAGTTTCTCTATTGTTCTTGAAGAAAAATGTGATGTCATAAAAGGGGGGGGTGTAGGCAACAACACCAAAAGTGTCCCCCGTTAGCGGTGAGAGCAATGATTTGGTTGTGTACCTCCAAGAGTATTCCCGAGCGAGTGTTCATAGAAGAGAGATTGACTTTGCTCTTCAGCCTCCCTCCCTCTCAGAGTGGGGCAAAGAAATTTTCTAAGTCCGCAAGAAAAAAAAATTTTCAGCTCGGCAGGCAAAGCTTGCCCGGCCGTCCTGTCCATCCTGTGCACACGTGCTTTATGAATTTCCAAGAAGATGGTCGCCAACCATAACCCCATGTTGGCGGGAAGCTGCGTTGAGGAAACTTCGAAACAAACGGCTACTTTCCCCGTTTCTTTTTCACTTTCCCTGAGCCCTCAACAAGCAAGCAACAGCGCCGCTGCCTACCATGTCGAAGCGCGCTACTTCGGCTCATTCGAATGCTAACGATGAAAATGCTGAAAACGGTTCCAGCACCGGTGTGCATCAGACGACCCAAGGCAACAAGGTCTTCCTCCAATATCCCTTTCTTACTAAACAACCTGACCTCTTCCTCTTCCTTGACTGTTATTGTTGATTAAGGCTGCCCAACCCATTTCGCACAAGGTTCGTCCCTCCCGTGCCTTAAAGCAAGAGGAGTTCCGCAAACGTGAAGAAGAAATCCGCTCTCGCGAATAGGAGATAGCCGAACATCATGAAGAAGAGATGTGCAGAAAAAATCGAAACCTGCAGCGCCGAGGTACCTCTTGTGTTGTTGAATTTTCCTCCTCTTTTGATGAATGAATGAATCCTTTCTAGAATCTAGGGCCCTCGAAGCCGAAAGGGTGTACGCCATGCAGCTCACAGCGCAGCGTGCCGTCAACGACCTTGAGAATCCTACACCGCTGCTTGAAGATTCTGGCCCGGATCCAACAATGATTTGGTGAACGGTTGATGATGACGTTGTGTGGTCCCCGCAGCTGAAGAAGCTTCCAACAACAAATAAAAGCTAGAGTATTCTTGCGAGTCTTTTTCGGAGCACATGTGGTCATTCTGCTTTTGGGAAGTTAGTTTTTCTTTTTTTCCCTTCCTTGATAATGAGTGACACATATGTGCGTCCTGTGATGTAGCTAACCCTTCTCAGGACCAAGGTCAAAAGGACATGCCGTTCTCCTACCGCCATTTGAAATCGAACCCAACGGAACAAGAATGTTGGCGTGCAAAGGCATTGAATGAAATTGAAATGCGCGCTCAACAATGCAATAATCTTTGATGATTCTGCTTTATGCGCGCTTGATCGCTAATGTGTGCTTGCCTCGGATGCAGGAAAGAGCGAATCGACTTCGGGGTGCTTCAGCAGGTCGTGTAGGATCGGTTTCGGCGATTTGGGCGATGCCTTTGAATATATAAAAAAAAAAAAAAAAAAAAAAAAGAAGTTGGGTTCAACCGTTACTCCGGTGTCACGGAGGAAAATGACGGTTGGAAGGGCGTAAACCGGTCTACACTTAGAATAAACAAGTCAGAAAACCCTGGTGTCAGCTCCGCCGTTTTTAAACAAAGTCGAAAAACACAAACACATAAAACTTTGATGGATGAAAGCAGATGTGGCTCTGTAATGGTTTTGTTGTTGGGCTTCCAACTGCCTCTGCACAAAAACCCTCGCGCCCGTAAAAGGGTGTACGCACATTCCGCAAAGGAGGCCAAGAGAGTTTTTTTAAAATTAAAAAAAAAAAAAAAGGCACAAGGAACAAGAAGGATGGGGAACTCCTCTCTACTTCTCTGTTTTCGTGTCCTTCTTTGTGTTATTGTTTGCCACGGGACCGTTGGGTCAAGAGTCGGCGTCTTTTACGCTTTGTGGCAAAAACTGCAGCTTCCCAACCGAAGTGGCCATCGATCCGACAACCAACAACGATTTGTACATTGCGGACCAGAATAACAGTCGAGTCTTGAGATACGGACCGCTTTCTGCAGGAGCCTCCGCTTCCGTACTCGCCGTCTTTGGACAACCCAATTACACAAGCACATCGCGTCTTCCTGCTGCCCCCAATACTCTTTTGATTCCCACAGGAGTCTTTGTGGATAACAAGGGAACTTTATGGGTTGTAGGTATGTTTTTTTTTTTTTTTTAAATTTTTTTTCAATTTTATTTCATTCTTGTTTCTCCCAGATAATGGAAACAATCGAGTCCTGCGGTGGAAAAATGCCTCCTCAATTGCTGGCGCTGGTGCCAACGCAGATGGAGTCCTGGGTCAACCAGACTTCGGAAGCTCGTCACCGAACACTACTATGACGTCAATGAGCTCTCCCTATGGGGTTCACGTGGATCCTACAGGGACTCTCTGGGTTGCTGACACCCTCAATCACAGGATTCTTCGTTTCCTGGATGCCATCAACAAACCCAACGGCTCTGCAGCTGATTCGGTGCTGGGACAACCTGACTTCAACAATCGCACCATTCTTCCACCTTCCCCAACCACTCTATATCGTCCTGGCCAGATGGTGTGGTTCAACAGCCAGCTATTTGTGGCGGATACATATAATAACAGAGTGGTACAGCCTTCCCTTTCTTGTGTTCTCTCTTTTGTTTTTTCCACCAAAAAAGCCCTAGTTAGTATTTACTGCAACCGAGGCGGTCAAAAATGGAGGGGCAGCCTCTCTCGTGTTCATGCAACCCAACCTCACCAGCAACACATACCCTCGACCCACAGCATCCAGTGGGTACCGTCCGACGGGATTGCTTGTAGATGGACCGGGGAATCTCTGGGCAGCAGATACGTACAACAATCGAGTTCTGATCTATGAGGGTGGAGGTTTCCCTTCGCATTCCTTCATGAATGCCAGCGCTGTCTTTGGTCAACCCAATTTAACCTCTGCAGTGTTTGGAAATACTGAAAACCTGCTCAATAATCCTGTTGCAATGGCCATTGATAGCACTAGAAAAATTCTTTATGTTACAGGTTCGTATGCTACCCACCACAACAAACATAACCACACACACAATGCTTCACAGATGCCTCCAATAACCGTGTGCAGGCATTCAATCTCCCTATCGAGTCTGTGAATTTTCCCAACCTGACGACTTTGCTGTCCTTTGTATCTCGCACCCCGGCAGTGTATCTCTTGCCAAGAGGTTTCAGTTACCTTCACCCTTTCTGATTCTCCCAACTGATATTATCAATCTCAATGAACAGATTCAGCAGGGAACGTGGACCCACAGCACCACAATTTCTTTTTGCAACCCACCGCCCTTGTCGAAAAAGACGGAAGAGGCAACATTTTCGTCTCTCGATCATTTCCCACAAGTGGATACTCCTTCAGCTCTTCCATCGATCCGTCCAACACTCAGTTCTTCAACTTTACGGCTTCCGTCAATGGAACCACGGTATGTTCTTTTTCTTCTTTTCTCTTTTGTTCTCATTGTTGCATGAGGTGCAAGCCGACTACGCTTTGTATGAACAGCCTCAGACGCTGGTAAGCGCAGGGGTTCAATTTTTGACACAGCCGAGCACCGTCAAGCTTTCGATCAAAATACAGGGATGGAACTTCACCTCCTCAGATTTCAATGCAACTCTCACGGTCTTCTTCAACTTCACCACGACGCCCCCAATCACCTCGGTCATAACCATTGGGACCGACAGTCAAGGCACAACCTCCTATCGCGTGCTTTCCTCCTCTCAAGTCACCACCATCGCCTTGCTCGGATATGCGGAGGTCGATGATTCTGCCAGGAGAGTATCCGCATCCGTTCAGGGAGGCAACCTGGTTGTCATGGAGTTCCCTCGATTCGCTCAGGGTGTCGACTACGATCCAGACCTATCGGTGACCCTGACTGGTAGCACCACGGAAGGAGGGGATGGTTCTTCTTCGGATCTCTGGTGGCATTGATATTGATCCCTGCTGTGTTGGTCATCCTCGCACTTGTTGTGGGCATGGTTCTCTACACAAGATACAGGATAAAGAGAAGGGCAGTCAACAAGAACGTCAACTTTGGTTGAAGGATTAGAGAGAAAAGTGAGAAGGGAGGGGGGGGGAGAAGAAGGGAGGACTACTCCGAATAAAGAATTAAATTAGAGATTCCGGGATGCGATTGTTGAAGGTATCGGCAACGAAGATTCTTCCTTGTCCATCCACAGCCACACCCGTGGGGCGCATAGAATTGTTCTGGACCCTCCCCTTGTCCCCCAATCCATCTTCCTTGAACATCAGAACCGAATCGCTGAAACTGCGAGGAGACGATGATCCTCCCCTCCTGATCCACCGCCTATACCCCTCGGCTGACTATATTTAGGCTTCCACTTGGTGATGAACGTACCATCCGATCCTAACACATTGACGTTGAGGTAATCGGTGACCAAGATTCTGTGTTCACGCACCTATCCCGTTGCGCTCCTCTATCAGTCCTTGATGTTCTGAACGCCTCGCAAGTCCACTGTGAGATATTTCGAGGGGTGAAGATGGAAGATGAATGTAGTGTTCCTGTGATGTGCAGAAAATAAATTTTTTTTTCCTCAATTTCGATAGCCAATTGTTCTTTCTTTTGACCTGTCCAGAGAGGAAGGGGAAAGAGAAGAAGAACCGAATTGTATAAATATGAGGGGTTGGTTTGCTACCAATAATAGTTATATTCTGTACACTACGATAGGGGTGATAGTGTTCGGGTTCGGCTTGCTCGATAAGATTCTTCGGGAATATCTGAGGAAATGGATCTCCACATGCAAGCAGGGGGGTTTGATTTGGCGCCAAAAGAATGCCAACACTTCTGCCTGAGGAGTTAGGAGTTTGCTCAATCCATGCATAAACCAGTTGGATTTGGATTCTGAAACGCATTCATCCAACCTATCTAAGTGATAGCGTTGAATCCTGTTTGTTGCACTCCAAATGGCCAAACCAAACCAAAAAAAAAAAAAAAAAAAAAAAAGGCGGTTATTCATTTTGTTCGTCGGTCGCAGTCGTCTGAAGAATGTTATGCTTTTTGCGTTTACCGGTTGCCGTTGCTCTTTCTTCTTACCGCGGCTTGGCGGGTGCATAGAAGCGCTTTCTTTAAACAAGCTACAAAGGAGGGGGTCATCATCATGTCATCGCTGAATTCGGATGGCGATTCAGAGTGGTTTTTGTTGGCAGAGCAAACACCCCCCCCTCGATTCAACCGACGCGATCCAGCCACTAAGTCAAAAAGCCTCAGGCGTGCTGTGGAGTGCGTTGGTCGCCCTGTTCTGAAGCCTGTTATTCCGTCCCTCCGCAGCCACTTGTATGCCTTTGGGAAGTGCAATGATGAGGCAGGGTTTCGCTGACAGTGGAAGACATTCATCCCCCCCCCCCCCAACGCAACCGACACTGATCCCACACCTCTTCCTTCAAACACAATGGTTTTACCCACCAAACGACAAAAAGTAGGACATAGTAGACTACCAACATTTCCCGCAAGGGGGGGTGAGGTAAAATTCCGCGCCTAGCCGTTAGTGAAAAACGAGGACTGGGCATTGCACCAAACCAGCCTTTCTGCGCATTTTTCCAAACACAAAAACAAAAAAAACAAAAGGGGACCGTCACGGTAAACAAGGGCCGCAGCAGTGTGGTGTAGCAAGACCCCACGGTCCCTCCTTCCGACACACGCGCGGACGCAACCGAGATCCCAAGAGAGGATGAATGCTCCTGCGCCCATGGCAGCGACAACAGAAACAACACAACACGCCTCGCTCTACCTTGCGCACAGAAGAACTCTGGTGTCATGGTTGTTGGACATAGCCAGCGTGAATAATCTCGGCCTGGAAACCGATCCTTTCCCCATCGTGCACAGAGCGGTGGCCGTGCTCGATCGGCTCATGGCACTCTCACAGCTCCCGCAGCTCTGCGCGGTGAATGCGGCCAGGCTGCCCCTCATGGCAGTGGCGTGTCTTCGGATCGCCGGCGGGGGACGTGCAAGGGACGCTCTCTCCCCGAGCCTCCTCAACAAGGTCTGTGAGGACCGCTATTCGGAGGCCATCATAACTGCCATGGAAAACCTGCTGACCTCTATCCTCAACTTGGTGGCAAAAAAAGAAACACAGCCACCACACCAAGGCCCCTACCGCCCCAGCCGCAAACTCGATGGCGAGGCTATGACAGGAGAGGAGAAAGAGAGCGAAGAGGAAGATAACGCGCTCACCTCTCGCGACTGGATCGGATTTCTGATGGCACAAAGCGGGGTGGACGAACGAGGACCAGAATGGAGTGGGGGTGACGATGGCGACCGCACCACGGCCAATTTCCTTTCCGATCTCTTTTTACAAGAAGGTGCTGCGCTCTCCCTATCTGCTCTTTCTCTCCCCGCCAGCAAGAACGATCACTACGCCAAATTTTCAATACTGCGCAGCGCGTAATTAAGTTCAGCGCTGAAACGCCCTGCCACCAGCGCAATTCAGCACTATTCCTCTCGGATCCGCGCTACTCCAGGGGAAGCGCTGGACAGCGCAGAATTTCAGACGAAATCCGTTAAAATGCCTTACACCTTTAGCTGGACGGCAGCGCTGCCTGCAGCACTGCGCAGTGTTGAAAATTTGGCGTAGTGTGGCTTATTGTCACTCAAATATTTACAACAAATCCGTCCTGTAGAGAGCGTGTACCGGGGTGAGTATAGCGCACGTACTATCGCAACAGCAGCTATCGCTCTCGTCCGTGGTCAATCGCAAAATACCATAGAGTGCCACCACCATACGGAGTTGGTGTCCTGCATCGAAGTGATGTTAGGCCTGCTAAGCCCAGCCTTGAAGATTGATAGGTGAACCGCATCTTCTTCACTCTTCCAATAAAATCTCTGGTTGAAATGTGCCTTGGTGAGTTTGCGAAGTACCATTCTTTTTTTTAAAAAAAGCATGGCTTTGAGCGTTTGTTGGCATCTACACTCGTGGTGGCGCTGCCTGAAGTGTTGGTGTTCAGCCTTTTGGGGGAGGCCGCTCTCCAGGCGCAGTGAATGGCCCAGGGGTGGCAAGAAGTCGTGCATGCCCAGCACCGCATCAAACGCCGTAATGGCTGCATGACAATAACACCTACAAGCCTGAAATTGTGCAGCCCCCTTGTAGCAAACCGTGAACTCCAAGACCTGTTGACGAGAAAAAACATCGTATCAGCCACAGAAACCACCACAGATGTGGTGGCCACCCTTTCGTGCAGTCGGTTTGCGCTTATCTCCGTCTACAAGACCATGCACGCACACGGCTGGTGGGGAGAAATGAAAAAAAAAAAAAAAACAAAACCAAACGCCTTTTGAGCATTGATCGCGCCATCTTTTTGGCGCTGAGAACGACACCAGATGCAAGGAAAGGACATGGAGGGCCCAAAGAGAGATCAGGTGTCGAGCCCTGCCTACTCATGCCTCCGTCACGGTCCTCTAACAGTGGAAATTTGGTGCGTTCAGAAGAGAAGCTTTGCACAAGCACCCGGGGTTGTTATGTACGGAAACGTTAGGCGTCCAGAGGGAACTCCTTCCTTTTGCCAAAACGGCAAAAGATGGGAAGGTGCGCTAGCCACAGTTCTTGTTGCAAGGATGCGGAGGCTGGTTTTGTCCCTAGGATCCCTTTTATGAAGGAGGGATGCCCAGAAATGTCACATCTTTTCCCCGTTGTTGAGTGTGAGTCAAGAGTCTAGCACACTCATCACAGGCATATGAATGTCTTATCTAAGGGATGAGAATTGGAATAAATTTGTCATTCTTGAAGAGAGTGTTGATTATATAGTGAGAGTGACGAAGGCGTAAGGACGGCAATTGAATGACCGTGAAAGTCTTAGAACATTCTATCTAAATAAAGACAAGTTTACTCTATAGTGACAGTGTGGAGGGCCTAGAACCTACAGGAAAAAGTCCTGGAAGTCATTTCGCACACGAAATGATGCGAAACGGTTTGTAAAATGAAAACTTTCTTGGAATCAGGACTTCACATAAAACAAAGTTTACTACCAGTTACCATGGATTCTTAGACTCTAGTAGTAGAATTATATGAAAAAGAGGGGAAAGAGAAGGATTTTACCTTCATACCCTGCATCATTGCGATTGAATTACCAAACATCAAATTCACTATGGTTCACAGGAAGGAGAGGCCTCACACAGGAAAAAAACCAGGAAGCCATTACCACAAGAACTCCCAGTACAACCAGGAAGGAGGCAGTGTGTCATACTTACGCACCTACGGCCGTGCTATAGCTGACTGGCCACACGCAATTCAGGAAGAATATCACGTGGTACTAATTCTACCATTAAGTATGTCGACCTCGATGAATGACCGATTGCAGGAAGAAGACAAAGCGGGATGACATCGCGACCAAAGTCATCGAGGCGGACTACAGCGAGTCCTACAACATTGCCAAAGGGGAACCCGGTTATTTCATGGAGCGGAGCACGCAGGTGCAGAATTTCATTGAGTACATACATGAAGCCAGGGAGGCGGAGAAGAAGAAGAACTCCCAGTGGACCCTGCTGCAAGAGACCAAAGAATGGGGGATGGGTTGGCTCAAGGTCATCCGCTGGCTGAATTTCATGATCCGACAACCCTCCCACCACATCGGAAGACCGAGACACCTCTTTGTGCATGGAAACACTCGGCTCGGAAAGACCACACGTCTCATCAACCCCCTCAAGGAGAAGCTCCACTGCTACATGATCACCAAGGACGAGGTCCAGAACACGCCGTGGAGGGATGACTACGACCTGTGCATCATGGATGACTTCAAAGGCCAGAAGTCGATCATCTGGATGAACGAGTTCCTGGGCTCGAAGAACATGCTCATGCGGGTGCCGGGAGGTACGCACATGAGGAAGACCCGCATCGTTCCCACCATCGTCATCTCCAACTTCTCCCTGGCGAGATGTTATCCTTTGATGGCCAACAATGACGACGAATCCTTCAACGCCCTCAAGGACAGGTTCATCGAGGTCGAGCTGACTCAACAAGGCAACCCCTTCGATGTGTCCGATGCAGACGAGCGGTTGGCAAACGAGATGATGGAATATATTTTGAGAGGGGAACATGCTACCGAACCTATGGGAGAAAAGGTGGCGGTAAACCAGGATGTGATGGGAGACAAGAGGGAGGAAAGCCAACAAACAAAATAAAAACAAACGGTGGGCTGACCCTCGAGCGTTAAGAATATCCCCCCCCCCGTTGGTCCTCAATTGGTGATGAAATGGTATTTCTCGGACAATTTCACGCTAACATTGTACACAGGTGCGAACAAACTTTCAAAGAAAGGAAGGAAGCAGGGTCGGGGTGAAGGACATCTACGAGAGATATGCGCGAGAGCTGTGGGGTGCACAAGTTGAAACCATGACCTTCCTGCACTGTGGGGAGGCTTGTGAAGCATGCCTTTGCAGAACGTTGCAGGGGAAGGTTGGCTTTTGCAGGCGGAAAGATATCCTATTACATTGACCAGACGACAAGAAAGCCTGGGAGAGACGGCATGAAAAACAATGAACCAGGACAGTCGTACTCCGTTGCCTTTTAGTTTTTGCCCCAGAACCCTCCATTACCTTGCTACGACCTTCCCTCTCTCTCTCCTCTGGTAGAATTCGGGTCCGCTAAAAGAAATGCGCGCCACTTTTAGGCCCATTGTGCGGAGTAGTCGCTGCTATCTCCAACACTTCTATCAGGGCCTCTGCCTTTCTCATGAAGAATGGCACGATTTCCAGATGTGAGTCACTTGGACTCAAATGGCGAGGTTCTCCATTGATCTGATGATGCCTCGAGCCATTTTCAGAGCCTCTCCAAGGGGGTCCCCCCTTTTTTTAAAGTGGAGGAGACAGCAAGAGTGATTTCTGGTGGTTTCTGAGGTGTTCTTGTGCCGCACGAAGAGAAGATTGACTTTTTCCCACCTCTATCCTCCCGCCACAGGTGAGTCCAGCGCCCTTGAATCAAGATTAAAAGAGTTAGTCCTCTTTTGGCATACATAGGCCCCCTCCTTCGTTGCCTGCTTTATGAAGAAACTTCCAAGCATGCAGGAAAAAAAAAAATTTATTCCTCTCTTTCGGAGACCAAACCGCCTGGTCCGTCGTGCCGTCGTGTCCATCACGTGCTTGATGAATTTCCTTCCAAGAAGGATGTATCTACAACTAACGCAACAGGGCATGAGGTGTTTGCGGTGGTAACCTGCCCAGCACCCCATATGCCGCGGAAATTAATGATGAAAAATAGGGTGCACACCAAACCTCTCCTCATCTTTGTTTGGTCTCATGCTTCTTCTTTTTCCCCGCTGAACGTAATATTACGTGATTGGGGGGGAAGGGGGGGAAACGCAGCCTTCCACTGTGTTTCGTTTCGTTTCTGTGGTTTGGTGGTGTAGCACACCATATGTAATGAAATGGACCCTTCTTCACACTTTGCCTAACATGAACCTCCGACAGAGGGAAATGAAGTTGTGTACGTGTATCAGGGTTTGGGAGGTAACTTAGTTTTCCGGAAAGAAGGGGGGGATACCTGAAACTTGGTCTCCCCCCCCCCCCAAAACTACAGGTAACTGTGTTTGCAGTTCCCTGCTAATACACGTGTGAAGGGGGACAGAGGAAGGTGGGAGAAGGGGGGGAAGAAGGGGTGGCAAAATTGAATGTTCATAATATATTCTCGTGCTCGTGTACTCTCTTGCAGACTATCATGTCGTAGAGTGGCTCACTCGGTGAACCAACTTGTTTGTGCAAGCGTTCCACCTGAAATCGGGCGGTGGCCTTGGCTGCCTCGGGAGCCACGTGCCGCAGGACAAACTGGCTCACCCATACCATGGAATCGCCATGGTGGATGACCTTGCATGAGAATCCGTGGCCTTCCATCTCGGCCACGACTTGCTCGTGATTGGGCAGCACATACTCCACGTGCTCCCTGATGAATTGATCGCCGGTGAGGGAAAGCACCAACCTCTGAGCCTCCATGGTGCCATGGGATGGAAAATTGAGGATGCAGTAGTCCCGAGCCACCCTGGAGGCCTCCGCCAAGAATGCCGAGCGACACTCAGGCCGCACGTGCTCGAGGGCATCGATCGCCACGACGATGGAATACGAGCGGGCGCCCTTCCCAATTTCATTTCCTGATGCGCCCGTGGTGCACGGATCTATGACCTCCACCTCGAAGTCGGGTTCGTCCACAAAAAATAGGGCAAGCGCTCCATCGAAGCCTCCCACGTCGAGAATCTTTTTATCTTTCAGATTATCCGCTCGAACGATGCGTTTCACCTCTTCGGCTACCGCGTTGATGCGGAGATACCGGTCCCAAGCCAGATCGAAGCGATCCTCCGAACGCAGAACCTCGACAAGAGCAATCCCATTGGTCCCTGAAGGAACGAGGCGGGTGGCCTGAGTCGCTTTGATGGGTGCGTCTTTCTTGTCCTGCTGCATGATGACGAATGCAGGAGACGAGACCGACAGGAATTCCAGTAATTCATTTTCCGACTCGGAGATACAGTAAAACCCAACGAAAACTCTTTCTTAGCTAACTTGAATGTTCACGCGCAATAACCATCCCTTTTTTTTTTTTTTTTTTTTCCGTATGCGGTGCTTTGCATTTTGTCAGGCCCTACACGAGATAGAAAAAAATGCCGAACCGGGCCAAAATCAAGCCGCCTAAAACCAGCACCGAAACCACCGGATGGCGGAAACACCAAGTCAGGCATTAACCAAGGAATACAATATCGCTAACACACAAGACAACCAGGTGATGAAAAGAGAGGAGAGGTTGGGTGCAACAAGGCCCTTGCTTTCCTGCAATCCCTCTTCGTGACCCCGTTCACCACATTATTTCACATCCCGCTGGTAGATACTCACACACACACACACAAACACAACAAAACTGCATGCTCACGAAATTGTTTAGGATGGCAAGTTCATCTTCACTACAAGGTGTTTGAGATTGTTTTCCTTTGGCATGGTACTTGTCCTCCCCCCCTTCTGCCTTTTTCTCCTGTGACTTTTTTTTTTTTTTTTTTTTGCGCATTGCAAAAAAAACCACAATGTCCCTTCAGGTCAGCGTGGTGCTGCTGTTGTACATGAGGGAGATCGGCCTGAGCGATCAGGAGACGGGATGGCTTCTGTCGGGCATCCTCTTCGGCGACGTCGTCATCTCGCTGTACATCACCACCCACGCGGACAGGTTTGGGAGAAGAAGGATGTTGGTGGTAGGAGCTCTGCTCAAGTGCTTCGCTGGGGTCATATTCGGACTGTTCCACAATATCTGGTTTCTTCTCATTGGAGGAGGTGAGATTTAACTCGGCTTCCCGTTCTCTCTTCCCCCCCCCTCCCCAAAATGTGTGTGTGTGTGTGTGACGATGCGTTACAGTGATCGGTGTGATAAGTCCAAGCGGCGGAGAGATAGGCCCCTTCTTGCCGGTGGAGCAAGCGGCATTGACCCAGCTTGTGCCCTCCTCGCAGATCACAACGCTCTTTGCCTATTACAACTTCTTCGGGTATCTGGCCCTCGCAGGAGGTAAACTTTTCCCCCCCCCCCCCAAGACTCAAAATGCTCTTCTGCTGAATCGCACGCACCCCACACACAACCAACGACAGGAGGCCTGGTGGGCGGGATACTATCAGAGGTAATATCAACCAGGGGAAAAGTTTTTTTTTTTAAAAGTTTGGATCCTTCTTTTGCTTGTGTAATCTCCATGTCTCAGGAACTACAAACCCTTGTCTCCGTCGTAATGAGTTACCAGGTGCCTCTCTTTTCCTTCCATGGAGTCCATCTCTTTGTGACATTGTTTCTAACTCTCTCGGTGGGAAAAAGATTATCCTGTTCGCCTATTCCGGATTTGCACTGCTCACGATGGCCATATACATTTTCCTTTCCTCCGAAGTTGAAGCCATCCCCAAGTAAACCACACCCACTTCCCTTGACCTCCACCCCCCTCATCCTCCCAAAAAGGACACTCATGCTACTCTTCGCAACAGGGAGCCTCCGGACACGAGAATAAATGATGAAGGGCCCGACGACATCCCTCGTCCCGAACCTTCGCCCCTCTTGAAGCTCTTTGGTCAGTCACTGACCTTTCTTCCCTCTTTTTTTTTTTTTTTTTTCCCCCCGCACGAACGCCATCGAGTGTGTGCGCTGATCTCTCACCACCATTTCAACTCCATCAGGTCTCCGCCACAGGGAATCCCAGTCGATCATCGTTAGGCTCAGCATGCTCTTCATGCTGGTATGGTTTTTCTTTCTGAAGGGGGGGGGGGAAAAAGACTCGTTCCCCATGGCTCTCTCTTCTTTAGGACACATTTGCAGGAGGGTTCGTCATGCCAACCATCCTCGTGTTCTGGTTTGCTCAGACCTGGAGCCTGCGCGAGGTTCTCTTGGGGGCAATGGTAACCTCCCTTCCGTTCCGTTCAGAACCGATGTAACCCATAAATCCCTTTTATAAGCTCTTGGGTGCAAACATTCTTTCCGGCATATCATCGGTCTTGGCTTCACCAGTGGCAGACAAGATCGGACTCATACAGGCCATGGTCTTTACCCATATACCTTCGAACATTTTCCTCCTCCTGGTACCTCGTTCCGGATACAACATCTTCCCTCACACAGCAACACTGTCAACGTGTTCTACCTCAGATACCCTTGATGCCATTCTGGTGGGCCGCTGTTGTGCTGCTCCTCATGTGTTTCAGCATCTCGAAGATGGACATACCCATGCGCCAGTCCTATGTCGCGCAGGCGGTTCACCCCGAGGAGCGGGCCGCTGCCGGAGGTACTCCTCCCGGTTCCTAAAGAGCCCTTCCTGCAGCGTATTGCCTACCACTCCCCTTTTTTTATTTTTTTTTCTCCTTCCCCTTTCCCCTCCCCCCCCCTCTCTCTCTCTCCTCTGTTAAATGAAGGGATTACAAACATTGTGCGGTCCGTGGCCCTCATTGTATCCCAGCCCATCCTTGGTGTGCTCCTATCACAGCCTACCAACTCCATGTACCTATTTCCGTGTCACCATACCTGTGGATGATATGAGATCCTATACAACTTGACTACTACTAACACGTTGTTGTGGTCACACCATCAGATGGTTCCAGGTTCCGTTTTACATTGCGGGAGGGCTGAAGATCATCTATGACGTGCTGCTGTTCATCATGTTCAAGAGCACCAAACTGAGAACACAGGAACAGCCTGTCCCTTTGCTCATTGCCAACAAACCGAAGGAGGAGGAGGAGCTTGATGTCCTCGTTGAGCATATGGACGAAAGTGATTCCGTATACGCTCTTCCTCTCTCTACCCCCGCCTTCCTTCCCTCTCTTTTTTTCTCATTCTTTTTTTTTTTTTTTATTTTTTTTTTATTTTTATTTTATTTTATTTTATTTTATTTTATTTTATTTTATTTTATTTTATTTTTTTTTATTTTTTTTTTTTTTTTTTTTTTTTTTTTTTATTTTTTTTTTATTTTTTTTTTTTTTTCCCCTCTTCCCTCTTTCTTTCATACTCAATTAACTCATGGTATCTAGGATGGAACTGTCAACAAGAACGAACGAAATACCACAGAAGAAAAGGTCTAGACAATCGCCAGTCTCTGCCCGTCCTATTATCAAACTCTATTAGTAAGTTACAGATAAGCTCGAGCTGTCTTCAATATGTGACTTGTTTCTTGCACCCTAAAAAAAAAATTAAAAAAAAAAAAAAAAAGAGTTTCCCTAAACATCAAACACCAACCATGCCCCTTACAAAAGAACTCCTCTGCGCCTCAACTATAAGTAGTCTGTTAAACTCACCGGATGTCTGGATATCTGGGAGCCTTGCCCAGAATTATCCGGCAAGGAATCAAAAAAAAACGCCCGGAGTCTTTTTGAACTCTGAACCTTGCCAAGAATCATAAACCCCCGAAGTCTGCGAAACCCAGGACACTCGTTGTTCGGGTTCTCGTTTGAAAGATGGTCCTATCCTGTGGCAGGCAAACCAGACCATCACGTGACAAGAGAAGACTTACCATCCTCGGCTCTCTTGGGGACTCATCGTCCCGCCTCCGTTGGGCAGCCCTCATCCACCTCATCCTCAACCAAGATGGAGAAAGGTTGTTGTGGCTGGGGTTTCTACGTTTGGGATCTCAGAGTAACCCGTCTTGTTTCGTATTTCCCCTCTCCTCAGCAAGAACAACTCAACACCCGCCCCTTCTTTTTTTGCAGAGAGGTAAACTCCTTGTGGAGGTTGAAATCGAGCCAACCATGGATTCCAGGGCTGTTGTCCGATCGGTGCGCGAGAGGAGGTATCCGTGGTGCATTGGAACCAGCCGGACCTCGAGAACAGGAGCCGGTGCATCAACGAGCTGTTACTGCTACTCCCTCGGCGCGTCGCTCAGCTGGCCATCGACGGGAATGTATGACTCTGAGTCCGCTTCTCTACCTCACGCAGCAAAACACCGACGTCCTTCAAATTGATCCGTCAGACTCCGGACGAGGGAGGCGTTCGTGCCTCATCCGAAGAATGGACATGACGGGTGCCGACACTTCAAAGAAAATCAGGACGGTCGAGTTTCACACCAAGCTACTCTTCCTGGTTAGAGCTAAGATGAACAGGATTCACTATCTTATGCTTTGTTTACTACAGGCGGGCTAGCATCTAGATGAACAGGGTCGTATAAAGTTTGGGGGGAGACCAAGTTCAGATATTTAATGCCACTGAACGCTACCATTGTGTTCACATTGGCAAGTGGACTCTTTTTATTTTTTTGCCCCTCTTCTAGAAGTTTGAAATACCTAAATCGTTCAAAAGTATTGGGGGGAAAAAGGAGGTTCATTGATCTTTTTTTCGCATCTAATGGGACCCAATCAACCAACACAAGCCAATATCGAGAACATCAGGGGAATGGCTCTCCTTTTCTTTTCATCCTCGAAAACATATCGACGGTCCGCACCTTCCACCCTCCTCACTCCGGGCAGCTGATCGAAGGTGCTGAATGGATATTCGTGGAGAAATTTCAAGCGCAGCCCAACATGCAACAGGACGTTGATTATCTCTCCCACAGGGTGAAACCATTCGTAATCTTTCCTGTTCTTCAATGGAACGGCCTGCTCGGCGTAGGTTTCTGGCGAATCGTGTTCGACCGGAGTTTTGGTGGGGAAGTAAGGATATGTGAACTCCAAGTTGTCCTCCCCGCCATCAAGCACACGGGCGAAGGGATGGAATTCAAAAATATAGAAAATTCCCTGAACCGGATCCAGATAATGTTTGATGACGTGGCTCCATTCATGGAGATCGGAGAGCCAACCCAGCACCCCCTCATTGGTGATCACCAGATCGAATCTCTGATCCCTCAGCTCTGCACAGTCAAGGAGGGTCAACACGCTGAAACAAACAAATTTCGCCCTTTCGGAGTACCCCATCTCAGCGGCCAATCGGGATGCTGCTTCGATGGAAGCAGAGGAGTAGTCGACCCCAACCACTGTCTCCGCACCCAACCGCAAGAAGGACAGGGTGTCCTGACCGA
>ERZ778023.1714-NODE-1714-length-31961-cov-5.000219_pt1 | contig 31961 bp, 27 predicted proteins | sample MGYA00375753_ERZ778023 | MGnify/ENA primary metagenome ERZ778023 (study PRJEB29350, sample SAMN05389822) | bioreactor metagenome | isolation source: Ammonium sulfate bioreactor | place: South Africa: University of Cape Town | collected 2014-04-04 ... | reverse complement strand
TCGAACGGCTTTCCAAGATAGTCGTCCGCGCCGGCATCCAGCCCCGCGATGCGGTCGCGAACGCTGTCACGCGCGGTCAGAAGAAGAACGGGCGCTGTCGACCGGCGGGTTCGCATCTCGTTGAGAACGTCGATTCCTGATCCGTCGGGAAGCATCAGATCGAGCACGACGGCATCGAAAATCGACGTGTGTATCGCCGCCGCTGCGTCTGCGCAGGTAGCGACGGCCTCCACATTAAAGCCAGCCAGTTCAAGGCCGACCTGTAACCCGTTCAAAAGAACCTCGTCGTCCTCAACGACCAATATCCTCATGGCGCACCGCATAATACTTCGTTATCGCCCGCATCATAGCAGATCACCTTAAGCCAGCCTTAAGGTCGGGGGCGTGGAAAGACGAATGCGACGGATGCGCTCTGCAAATCCTCTCAGGCAAATTTCGGCAGGCGGGCCGCGCGCCACACCAGCGGCACGAGGATGAAGGCGACCGCAGGCAGCACCAGCCAGTTGATGGTGGTCCAGCCCGAACTGTGCAGCAGCGAACCGGAAAAGAACGACGCGCAGGCGACCGTTCCGAACACCATGAAGTCGTTGGCCCCCTGCACCTTGCTGCGCTCGGCCGGATCATGGCAATCGGCGACCATGGCGGTCGCGCCGACGAAGCCGAAATTCCAGCCGACGCCCAGCAGGATGAGCCCGCCCCAAAAATTCGCAATGGCGACACCGCTCAGTTCCGTGACGGCCGACGCGCCGATGAGCAGAAGGCCGACGGCGGCCACGCGCTCCTTGCCGAAGCGGGCCATGAGGCGGCCCGTGACAAAGCTCGGCCCGTACATCGCAAGAATATGCCACTGGATGCCGAGCGCAGCGGCATCGACCGTGTGGCCATGCCCGACCATGGCCATCGGCGCGGCCGTCATCACGAAAGTCATCAATCCGTAGGAAACCACCCCTGTGGCCAGCGCCAGCAGGAAACGCGGCGTGGTCAGTATTTGCGAGAGCGGTCTGGCCCCGCCCGTTTCGACCGGCCCGGCCTTGACCCTCGCCGGCTGGCGCAGGGTCAGCAGGATCGGAACAGCCAGAATCGCCAGTACGGCCTGACCCAAAAAGCTGCCCGCGAAATGATGGCCCGGCACCGCGTCCCGCGTCCAGATCACCAGTTGCGGGCCGATGACGGCCGCGATCAGCCCGCCGACCATGACGCGCGAAATGGCCTTGTCGCGCTCTGTCCCGATAAGGCCGTCGGCGGCGGCGAAGCGATAGCTCTGCACATAGGACGAATAGAACCCGGCCGCGAAGGTCCCTATGCAAAAGACGACGAAACTCGCCTGCACGATGCCTATCATCGCGATCAGGCCGGCGACCGCCCCGATGGATGATCCCAGAAGATAACCGGCCCGGCGTCCGAACCGGCGCATCGTCGCGGCCGCCGGCAGGGTTCCCAGGGCGAGGCCCAGATTGAGCAGGCTGACCGGAAGCGTTGCCAGGGCCGGATCGGAAGCAAGCTGCTGGCCGGCCAGTCCGCCGAGCGAAATCACGATGGCCGCATTCGCGCCGCCGAGCGATTGCGCCGCGGTCAGTATCCTGACATTTCTCAACGCCGTCTTTTGTTCTTCGGACACAATCACCCTTTGGCGGCGCGCAGCCGCTCTTTCTTTATATCCATCATCGTCTTCTATTCCGAGAGTTGAGCGCCGCTTGCACGATTGCCCCGAACGGATTTATTCCTGCATCCGTAGTATATCGGAGAGTTGAAGGGAAGCGTATTTGAGTTATCGTCCTTGCGCGGCGTCATCATCGCTCCCCCGCCCGGCCGGAGAACGATATGCACCTCACGCGTGAATGCGGCCACGCGGATGATGGTCGGGTCGAACCTTACCGACGCAAGCCGCGACTGATCATTCAGCGCCCGTCACGCTTCATGATTCTTGGCACATACCAGACAAGCACCGCCGCTACGATAAGCATGAGGAGAGACACAACCATCTGATAGACGGGATAGTTGGCTTCATCCCTCGAAACGAAGAACGCCACGATAACGCCTGCCGCCGACAGGATGGCCTGCGCAATGATCCGGACCATGATTTGCACCCCTCTGTTAACGCCAAACGAAATTCTTTCCGGCTACCGCAGGAACGCCCTGAACCTGCGCAGAGCGAGAAGGAACAGCACCGAGCCGATCAGGGTCAGCGCCAGAAATTGCGGCCAGACCACCGCGAATCCCGCCCCCCGAAACAGGATCGACTGCGCCAGAATGACGAAATGCGTGTTGGGCGCGGCCAGCATGATATTCTGAATGATTTCGGGCATGCTCTCGCGCGGCGTGGTCGCGCCCGACAGGATTTGCAGCGGCATCAGCACCAGCATCAGGAGAAGCCCGAATTGCGGCATGGAACCGGCCACCGTGGCGAGAAAGACGCCGAGGCTGGTGGTCGCGAAAAGTTGCAGCGCCGCACCTGCCAGAAACAGCGGCACGGAACCGTTGATCGGTACTGCCAGCAGCCCCTGCACCACGAAGACGATGGAGAGCGCCGATGCGACGAGCACCACCAGCCCCATGGACCAGACCTTGCTGATCATGATCTCCGCGGGCGTCACCGGCATGACGAGAAGATGCTCGATGGTGCCATGCTCCCGCTCGCGGATCAGCGCGGCGCCCGTGAGGATGATCGACAGCATCGTCACCGACGAAATAACGTTGGTGATGGCTCCGAACCAGCCCTTGTTCAAATCCTGATTGAAGCGTGTTCTCAGGTCGAGATCGACCGGCGTCGCCGTCGCACCGCGATAGCGGTTGAGGAACTCGTTCACCTCGCCGGTCACGATGGACTGCACATAGCCGCCGCCGGTGAAGGCCTGGCTCATGCGCGTGGCGTCCACGTTGAGCTGGATCGTCGGCGTGCGCCCGGCCAGAAGGTCGCGCTGGAAATTCGTCGGAATGTCGAGCGCGAACGTATCCAGCCCCGCATCCATGCGGCTGTCCATCTCGTAAGAGGAAATGAGCTTCGGCGGTACGAAATAGGGCGGATAGAAAGCTGTCGTTATGCGACCCGACACCGGCGACCGGTCCTCGTCGACGATGGCGATGGCCGCGTTGTTCAACGTTTCGGGCATCGCCTTCGCCGCCGTGTAGATGGCGAGCGTGAAGGCATAGACGATCAGGATCAACAGCATCGGATCGCGCCCAAGACCGCGGAGTTCCTTAACGCCCAGATTCGCTATGTTGGCTATCCGCATGGTCAGGCCGCCTGTTTGCGAAGGAGAAGGACGCCGAGCACGGCCAGCACCGGTATGGCGATCACAAGCGGCACGAACGAACCGGCAAGCTCTGAAAAACCGAGCGCCTTGGAAAACGCGCCGCGCGAGATCGTGACGAAATAGGTGGTCGGGTAGATACGTCCGATGAAGGCTCCCGCCCCCCGCAGCGAGGATACGGGGTCGATGATGCCCGAATATTGCACCGCCGGAATGAGCGTCATCAGCGCCGTCCCGAAGATGGCGGCGATCTGGCTGTTCATGAAGGTGGAGAGCACCAGCCCCATGCCGGTGGTGACGACGACATAGAGCAGCGCCGCCGCCATATAGGTGAGGAGACTGCCCGTGAACGGCACCCGGAAGACGAAGACGGCGAAGGCGGTCAACATCAGCGCGTTGAGGAAGGCGAGCGCGATATAGGGCATCTGCTTGCCGAGCAGGAATTCCAGCCTCGTTACCGGCGTCACGTAGAAATTGATGATCGAACCCAGTTCCTTCTCGCGCACCACGCTCAGCACCGCCAGCATGGCGGGGATCATCATCAGCAGGAGCGGGATAACCGCCGGCACCATCGCCACCAGGCTCTGGACGTCGGGATTGTAGCGATAGCGGATTTCGAGGTTGAAGTTCCCCGCCGTCGCCGCGTTACCGTAAAGGGCGCGCGCCTTCTCGGCCAGCCAGTAGGCATGGATGCCCTGCACGTAGCCCTTGACGGTCTCGGCGCGCGTCGGCATCGCGCCGTCGATCCATGCCGCGATTTCCACCTTGCGCCCATGTTCCACATCGGCGGCGAAATGCGGCGGTATCTCGATGGCGAGGCTGATCTCGCCGTCGCGCATGCGCCGGTCGAGATCTTCATAGCTCGTCAACGGCTGCTTTTCGGTGAAATAGCGCGAGCCGGCGAGTTCCTGAACATAGCCGCGGCTGATCGTGGTGTCGTCGCGGTCCAGCACGGCGAAGGTGAGATTCTCCACGTCCAGATTGATGCCGTAGCCGATCACGAACATCAGGATCACGCTGCCCAGAACGGCGAGTGTAGCACGGATCGGATCGCGGCGCAGTTCCAGAGCCTCGCGACGCGTATAGGCAAGGATGCGCCGCATGTCCGGCAACCAGCCGGCAAGGACGGAGCGGCTTTCCGGCTTCGCAGCGGGAGCCGCTTCCTGTGGCTCAGTCTCCGGTTGCGGCGCGACCTTGGGCTCCTCGCCGATTGCGTCGGTCAGACAGGCGATGAAGGCTTCCTCCAGCGTCGCCGCATGACGGCTTTCGACGATCGCCTGCGGCCTGTCGCTGATCAGCACCCGGCCCGCATGCATCAGCGAGATACGGTCGCAAAGCTCGGCCTCGTTCATGAAATGCGTGGAGACGAAAATCGTCACATTGTCCTTGCGCGACAGGTCCGCGAGGATTTGCCAGAAGGCGTCGCGCGCCACCGGATCGACCCCCGAGGTCGGCTCGTCCAGGATGAGGATATCCGGCGAATGGATCAGCGCCACCGCCAGCGAAAGGCGCTGCCTTATGCCGAGCGGCATGGCATCGGGCAGATCGTCCATGAAGGCGGTCAGGTCGAAGCGCTGCGTCAGTTCGCCGATGCGGCGCGTAGTCGCGTCCGGCTCCATGCCGAACAGCCGGGCGTGCAGTTCCAGATTCTGACGCACCGTCAGTTCGGAATAGAGCGAGAAGGCCTGCGACATGTAACCGACGCGGCGGCGAATGGCGATATCGTTCGGGTCGACTTCGCGCCCGAACAGCCGCGCCGTACCGTCGCTCGCCGGCAGCAGGCCGGTCAGCACCTTCATGGTCGTGGTCTTGCCGCAGCCGTTGGAACCGAGAAAGCCGAAAATCTCGCCGCGCGCGATGCGAAAACTCACATCGTTCACCGCCGTGAAATCGCCGAACCGCACCGTGACATGTTCCGCCTCGATGGCGGTCTCCCCGCCCGCCGGGCGCGGCGGAATAACGACTTCCCGATGGTTCCGGCGCAATTCCTCCGGCAGAAGCGCGATGAAGGCGGCGTCGAGATTGCCGGTCCTGGTCTGCTTCAGGAGTTCTTCCGGCGTACCCGTCGCCAGAATCGCGCCCGCGTTCATCGCCACCAGCCAGTCGAAGCGTTCCGCCTCCTCCATATAGGCCGTGGCGACGACGACGCTCATGCCGGGACGTTCCCCGCGCAGATCATCGATCAGTTCCCAGAACTGTCGCCGCGACAGGGGATCGACGCCCGTGGTGGGCTCGTCGAGGATCAGCAGATCGGGATCGTGGATGAGGGCGCAGCACAGGCTGACCTTCTGCTTCATGCCGCCGGAAAGCTTGCCCGCCGGACGGTCCGCGAAGGCCGACATGCCGGTGCGCGCCAGAAGACCGGCGATGCGGCGCTCGCGCTCCCGTTTGCCATGGCCGAACAGCCGCCCGAAAAAGTCGATGTTCTCGAAGACCGACAGCGTCGGATAAAGATTGCGTCCGAGGCCCTGCGGCATATAGGCGATGCGTGGACAGACAGACCGGCGATGCGCGGCATCCGCGATATTCCCGCCGAGCACCTCGATCCGCCCGCCCTGCACCACGCGCGCCCCGGCCACCAGCGAAAGCAGGCTCGACTTGCCCACGCCGTCGGGACCGATGAAGCCAACCATGCGCCCGGCCGGAATGTCGAGCGTGACGCCGCGCAGCGCCCTGACCGAACCATAGGACAGATCCACGCCGGCCGCGCGGACGACGAATCCGCCTTCATCCGCTCTGTCGGCAGCGTCGCTCATTTGACGGTTTCCGCCAGATTCTGTGGCCATTGCGCCTGCGGATCGAATTTCACATAGGCCATGCCGGGCAGGCCGGTCTTGACCTGCTGTATATATTTTTGCAGCAGTTCCTGCGGGATTTTCGCCTTCACGCGGAACATCAGTTTCTGCCGCTCTTCCTCGGTCTCCACCGTCTTGGGCGTGAACTGGGCCACGTCGGCGACGAAGCTGATCTTGGCCGGAATGACATATTGCGGCGCGGCGTCGAGCACGATGCGCGCATCGGCCCCCAAGCCAACACGCCCCGCCTGCGCCGTGGGCAGGAAGAAGGTCATGTAGACGTCGCTCAGATCCACCAGATTGAGCACGCGCCCGCCGGCGGACAGAACCTCGCCCGGCTCAGCGACGCGATACTGCACCCGGCCCGGCTTGGGAGACGTGAGCGTCGCGTCGTTGATATCCGCGACGATGCTGGCGATGGCTGCCTTCGCCGCATCCACGGCGGCTTCCGCATCGACGACCTGCGCCCTGGCCGAACCGATGGCCGCCTCGGCGGCGGCAAGCTGTGCCTTCGCGGCACCCAGAGCCGCCTGCGCACCCTGCTCGCTGGCGCGGTCGTCGTCGAACACCTGCTGCGAAACGGTATTGGACTGCGCAAGCGCCCGCGAACGTACCAGACGCCTCTGCGCCGCATCGAGTTGCGCCGCGCGCTGCGCGACCGTCGCCTCCGCGGCCACATGTTCCGCCTCGCGCTGGGTAACGAGGCTTTTTGCCGTATCGATGCCGATCTGCGCGCGGCGCAACTGAGCCTCGGCCTGTCGGCGCTGGCTTTCGAGCTGATCCGTATCCATCCGGGCGAGGACGTCGCCGGCCTTCACGAAATCGCCTTCGTCAGCGAGAATTTCGCGGATACGGCCCGGACTCTTGGTCGAAACGTCGATCTCCACCGCTTCGATGCGGCCGTTGCCGCTCGCTATTCCGTCCGGCAAAGCGCTGTTATTGAGGCTTTTCCAGCCATAATAGCCGCCCGCCGCCAGAACGGCCACGATCCCGGACACGATCCATTGCCTGCGATGGAAACTCATATGAAAACCTCTTTGCTGTCGACCCCGCCAGACCCGATGGAAGCATTTGAAATGGCCGCTTCCTTCCGCAGCCCATAAAGCGGAAGGTCATTCAAGAATCGTCCGTCCCAGATCGCCTACCGAAATAAGCCGCGCGAACGGCATGTGCGTTGATCTCGATCAACGAAGGCTTCAAATAACCGGACAGATTTCCATCGCTGCCGCGCCGCGTATCAGAATAAAAGGCACGGTCCCAACGTAAATATAAGTATCCGTTGCGTTTTTTGGAATGCGGCGAAGCTTTCCCTTATCGACTCTCCGCCCCATGCTTCCATATTCGGTTGGCGGAGGAACCATCTCCATTTCCCCGCATTAAAGATAAACCATGGAGATGAAATCTCCGGCATCGCGTGGCATGCCTGATGGGAAGTGGCGTCTTTTTTCTTAACAGGCCTGCGGACGCGAGTTCAAACGTGTTTGGAGGAGACTGACATGCCCAAGGAAAAGACACTTGAAGCTCTGTTTTACGATACGCTGAAAGATATCTACTACGCAGAGCGAAAGATTCTGAAGACATTGCCGAAGATGAAGCGCGCCGCCCAATCGGAAGCGCTGAAGGCTGCCTTCGAAAAGCATCGCGAGGAGACCGAGGGTCATGTCGAGCGCCTGGTGCAGGTGTTCGAGATCATGGGCAAGGCAGCAAGAGGGAAAACCTGTGAGGCAATCGAAGGGATCATCGCCGAGGGCGAGGAGATCATGGAGGAATTCAAGGATACCCCTGCCCTCGATGCCGGTCTGATTTCATCGGCTCAGGCCGTGGAGCACTATGAAATTACACGATATGGCACGCTCAAACGCTGGGCGAGCGAACTCGGCATGGCCGATGCCGCCAGATTGCTCGATGCGACATTGAAGGAAGAAGCAAAAACGGACAGCGACCTGACAAAGCTGGCTGAAACATCGGTTAATCAACGCGCGAAAGCAGCGTGATTTACAAAAGAGGGCGTCGCAAGACGCCCTCACGTTCATCTGAACACATATCACGTCAAGGAGGGAAGCCAGCCATGTCAGCCAGCAAATCCACCTCAACGGCGCGAAAGCCGCTTTCGTTCCACGATCAGAAGCTCGTTGCCGGACAGGGCGGCGACGTTCACCAGATCGCTACCGGAGATACCCCCGTCCTGACAACTGCGCAGGGCGGCCCGGTCGCGGACGATCTCAATACATTGAAGATCGGTGATCGCGGTCCAACCCTGATCGAGGATTTTCAATTTCGGGAAAAGATATTCCACTTCGACCATGAACGCATACCCGAACGCGTAGTGCATGCGCGCGGCTATGGTGCTCACGGCTATTTCGAGACGACGAAGTCGCTCAGCAAATATACCCGTGCCGACATCTTCCAGCGTGTCGGTGAAAGAACGCCGGTCTTCGTTCGGTTTTCCACCGTGGCCGGATCGAAGGGTTCTGCCGACCTTGCCCGCGACGTGCGCGGTTTCGCCGTCAAGATGTACACCAAAGAGGGCAACTGGGATATCGTCGGCAACAACATCCCGGTATTCTTCATTCAGGACGCCATCCGCTTTCCCGACATGGTGCATGCGGTCAAGGAGGAGCCCGATCGGGCCTTCCCACAAGCGCAATCCGCACATGACAATTTCTGGGACTTCATCAGCCTGACGCCGGAATCCATGCACATGATCATGTGGGTCATGTCGGATCGTGCCATCCCGCGCTCGTTCCGCTTCATGGAAGGCTTCGGTGTCCACACCTTCCGCTTCGTGAACGGGAAGGACGAATCGACCTTCGTCAAGTTCATCTGGAAGCCGAAACTCGGCCTTCAATCGGTCGTCTGGAACGAGGCGGTGAAAATCAACGGCGCCGATCCCGATTTTCACCGGCGGGATTTGTGGAATGCCATTCAGGCTGGCGACTATCCGGAATGGGAACTGTGCGTCCAGCTTTTCGATCAGGAATTCGCGGACAGCTTCGACTTCGACGTGCTCGATCCGACCAAACTGATCCCCGAAGAAGTGATCAAACCGATCCCTGTCGGGCGGTTGGTGCTCGATCGCATGCCGGATAATTTCTTCGCCGAGACCGAACAGGTCGCCTTCATGACGCAGAATGTCCCGCCGGGCATCGACTTCTCCAACGATCCGCTGCTTCAGGGCCGCAACTTCTCCTATCTCGATACGCAATTGAAGCGTCTTGGAAGTACCAACTTCACACATATTCCGATCAATGCACCCAAATGTCCGTTCCACCACTTCCAGCAGGACGGGCACATGGCGATGCGCAATCCGGTTGGCCGGGCGAACTACGAGCCGAACTCATGGGGCGAAGGGCCACGGCCGGATCCGAAACGCGGCTTTCGATCGTTTCCCGCAGAGGAAGACGGCCAAAAGGTTCGTCTGCGGCCGGAAAGCTTCGCAGACCATTACAGTCAGGCGCGTCAGTTCTATCTGAGCCAGACGGCGGTGGAGCAGAAACACATTGCCATGGCGCTGACCTTCGAGCTTTCCAAGGTGGAAACGCCTGTCATCCGCGAGCGGGTTGTGTCGCACCTGCTCAATATCGATGCGACACTGGCCCAGACGGTCGCCGGTAAACTCGGCATTCGCAAAATGCCGAAAGCAGCGGATACCGCCGTACCGGTGCGGGGCAATCTTCCGCCATCACCGGCATTGAGCATCATCAAGAACGGCCCTGACAGCTTCAAGGGAAGGAAGATCGGGGTGCTTGTTGCCAACGGAACGGATGCCAAACTCATCGAGGCGCTCCGGCAGGCGGCAGACAAGGAAGGCGCGACGGTGGAACTGGTCGCACCGATGGTCGGCGGTTTCGAGGCATCAAACGGCGAATGGATGACAGCCGACCACATGATCGACGGTGGCCCGTCGGTGCTGTTCGACGCCGTTGCGCTTGTACTTTCCGGGGAAGCGGCCGACAAGCTCACGGGAGAAGCCACGGCGCGGGATTTCGTGGCCGACGCGTTTGCCCACTGCAAGTTCATCGGCTTTACCGCGGGCGCAATGCCCTTGCTGACAAAGGCCGGCATTAAACCCGACATGGACGAGGGACTGCTCCCGCTCGACAATGCAAAGGCGGCGTCGGATTTCGTCTCGTCCTGCCGCAAGCTGCGGGCCTGGGCGCGGGAAGATGCCGTCAAGCTCTGACGCGGTCTGCCGTCTGGAGAACAAAGCAGAAGCGGTCCGGCGTGAGCCGGGCCGTTTGTTCGGCGCCCAGTCGTATCCGATACATGATCAATCCTTCGTTCAGGGGACCACGGCAAGCGCGGACTTTGGAGCGGTCATGTGGTTCCGGCGACGCGGTTAAGGTCGGTAATCAATTCATGCTTGGCTTGCCTCTGTGCAACGGGGTCGGACAAACGCAGGATATACGAAGGATGCCACGATATCAGCACCGGGCCGCCATGAAGCCCATCTTCCACCTGCCCGCGCCGGGCCGTTAGCGGAGCGGCATTATCCGTAAGGGCGAAAGCCGCAGAGGCGCCGAGTGCCACCACCATCCGGGGGCGGACGAAAGCCAGTTCGAGCCCCAGCCACCAACGGCAGTGAAAGATTTCCTGCCGGTCGGGATTTTGGTGAAGGCGGCGTTTGCCTCGCGGCATAAACTTGAAGTGCTTTACAGCATTGGTCAGCCAGACTCGGCCGGGATCCGCTTCCGCCTCGACCATGGCATCCCGTAAAACATGGCCGGCCGGGCCCACGAAAGGACGGCCTTCCAGATCCTCGCGGTCGCCGGGCTGCTCACCGACGATCATCAGCGTGGCATCGGCTGGGCCTTCACCCCAGACAGTTTGCGTCGCGGCCTCGCACAACCCGCAACGACGGCATTGCAGGGCAGCCTCGCGCGCGTCGTCCAGTGTCTTCGGCAGTTCAGGCGCCTGCGGCATGGCAGACCGATAACGGGTAGAGACCGCCGCCGCACCGGGCCGGGGTGGCGTCACCGCGGCTGCCTGCATCCGTTCCACTCGCGCCTCGGCATCCCGCAGCATGTCAGGGATCAGCCGCGTCTCCGGCAGGTTCTTCCAGTATTTCTTCGGCATTTCCGCACGCATCGCATCGAGCTTTATCCTTGCCGGATTGAAGATGTTGGCGAAATAGGTTGCCCAGAGCCCCTCAGAGGCATCTTGCGGCAAATCCGGTCGCGGGCCGCCCGGATGAAAGCTCAGCTTACCGTCCTCAAATCGCGCGGTAAGCCGTGGCGTGGCGATCATCCAGTCCATGTCTGCGAAACGCCTTGCGAAGAAGGCGCTTGCGGGCTCCAGCGTGTTGTGTTCCGGCTCGAACCAGGCGGCAAAGCGGCGGCGTGAGCCGCCGGCAGGTAATTCGCGAAAACGCACGAAAGCGTGCGTCTTGTGAATGTCCCGCCCGACCGACGTCGCCATCAGATGCAGTCGACGCCCCAGCGAATCGGCCTGACTCATCGGATCGCCCTCGCCTCGATCAAGCCGCCACAGCGCCTGATAGAGCAAGCTGAAACGTTCGGGCAGCGAATGCCAGATGACTGAATCTGCCAGGTTCAGAAACAACTGCGGCACGCGCGCCTGATGCGCACCGGGCGTGTCCGGGAGGGCCCTGCCGGCAAACAGACCATCCGCCCCGGCCCAATCGATATCGTCGGGGGCAATGCGGTGGGAAATCGCGATCCGTGCCATCTCGCGCCAGGCGTCGAAGATACCACGGTCAGGCAGGGTAAGGGCGTAAATCATAGCAGGCGCAATTGTCCGGGTGGCGGCTCGAAGCGCGCGCGCAGACCGGCATTGTCGATAAGCCGCCCCGGCGACCAGCCGGGTAGAGCGATGAAGGGACGTGCCTTCTTCATCATGGCGCCCATCCGCCCCAGATCCTCATATCGCAGACTGCGGTTGCGGCGCGCAGCGATGACGCGATCCACCGTCCGTATACCAAATCCGGGAACACGCAGCAGCAGTTCGCGGCTGGCGCGATTGACATCGAGCGGGAAAAGCCCGCGATGCTGCAAGGCCCAGGCAAGTTTCGGGTCCAACTCCAGATCGAGATGGCCGGTCTTCGTACCGGTGGCAATTTCCTCGGCGGTGAAACCATAAAAACGTAAAAGCCAATCGGCCTGATAGAGCCGGTGTTCACGCAAAAGCGGGGGCTGGATCAGCGGCAGCGCCGCGGAGGCATCCGGGATCGGTGAGAAGGCCGAATAATAGACCCGACGAAGCCTGTAGCCGCTATAGAGCCGCGTCGACATTTTGAGGATGGTGACGTCATCCGCCCCGTCCGCGCCGATGATCATCTGGGTGCTTTGCCCGGCGGGAGCGAAACGGAGAGGCTTGCGCCCGGTATGAGTCTTGTCCTTTGCCGCCTCGCCTTCCAGCCGCACCTGTGCCATCGCGCCACGGATCGTCTCCGGACGTTTCTCCGGGGCGAATTTACGAACGCTCGCATCCTCCGGCAGTTCAACATTGATCGACAGGCGATCGGCCCAAAGCCCCGCCTCCCGGATCAGCTCCGGGCTGGCGTCGGGAATCGTCTTGAGGTGGATATAGCCTCGAAAGCCGTGATCCTGCCGTAACGTCCGGGCGATGCGCACCATGTCGCCCATGGTCTGATCGGGTGAACGGATGATGCCTGAGGACAGGAACAACCCCTCGATATAGTTGCGCCGGTAGAACTCCAGCGTGAGCGACACCACCTCCTCGACCGAGAACCGTGCCCGTTCCACGTTCGAACTGACGCGGTTGATGCAATAGGCGCAGTCGAAGATGCAGAAATTGGTCATCAGAATTTTGAGGAGGCTTATGCAGCGCCCATCCGGTGCGTAGGCATGACAGATTCCTGCCCCGCCCGAGGAGCCAAGGCCGCCCTTGCGGGCATCCCGCCTCTCTCCTCCGCTCGAGGCGCATGAAGCATCGTATTTTGCCGCATCCGAAAGGATTGCCAGCTTATCCTGAAGGCTTTTCCGTACCATGCGAGGCAGAATATATGTTCATGTTTTGTTCGTCAACTGAACCAGCCGCGCGGTGACCGGCATCCGCCTCTTTTTTATGCGGGAAAGCTTCAGAGTCGAACATGCCGGCAGGTGTGCTCGGTTGTTGACTCCGCGCCAGAGTTCCCAATATCGGCGCGATGGCAGGTCAGCTCGCTCGCGGACTTTTCAGCCTCGTGCGCTCTATGAATGCAAGCGTGGAGGCTAGATCGACGATGCCCGCCGGATTTCCCTCGTTTCGATAAGTCTTGGCTATGTCCCCCCAGTCCTGCTTCTCAGTTGTCGAGCAACCGCTCCCCGACCTGCTCGTCGGTGACGATGACGTGCGGCGACAGCAGCTTCATGGACGCGCGAAAAACCGGAATCTTGTGCCAGCCGCCTGACGCCAAAACGATCTTGCGCGCCGAACGCAGCGAGCGCGGATCGGCCGAGACGACACGGCGATTGACGTCGTGATCGACGATCCGACCGTCAGGGTCGATAAAGCGGCACGGAATATCGCCGATGGCGCCGGCCTGCGACCTTCTCAAATGGTGACAAAATAAACGTCGGTCGGCTGGCGGCATAGGTTTCGATGGTTACCGCGCTATGCGGAGGTCTTGCGGATATTACGCGGCGACTTCTTCAACTTGTTGAGCGGAATGAAATTTCGCTGCCACTCGCTGCGAAGGCCGCTTCCGCAGTAACGTCCGCCTCGGCTGCCAAGCTGACGATTTCCGCGTTCACCGCCGCTTTCTCGACCATCGCGACCGTGATGGCCAAGCGGAGCTCGACTGCCGGTCGATACGATCATTTGGCCAAGCGGGCCGATCCGACCCGGCTGTCGGATCGTGCCCGGCGATGCGTTCCTGCAGCCCGAGATCAAGCGGGTCTTCGAGGCGAACTGGTACGTCTTCTATAGCGTCCGGAAGATCTGGCGACAGTTGGATCGGGAAGGCTTCTCGGCCGCCCATTGCACGGTGGCCGGCTGATGAAGAGCACGGGTATTCAAGGTATTATACGGGGAAAGCCGCAAAGACGACGCAGCCAGACAGAAAGAGCCATGCCCGCTGGACAAGGTGAACCGGAAGACATGGCCCCGTAACCAACCCAAATCAGCCCCCGCAAAAACCCGGTGCGGTCCAACCTCTATCCAGTGAATTCTCAAAGCGACTTCACTTTCATCGCAGATGCGCCAGGCTGAGCACCTATCAATTTGGGCTAAGCCTAGACACGGCAAAATCCGTGCATAGACCATACCATAGTGGTAGCGGAGAGCACTGGAGCTCAACTCCTATTTAATTGCGGCGTTATAGTCGCGCTCCCTGTCTCCCATTCCTTCCGCAAAAGTGCGTACTGCATGGTGTTTTCATAGATGGGAACCCCGTCATCGTCCTTCTTGAAGGATACGAATTCCCTGAACAGCCCTTCCTGACGCATTCCGAGTTTTTCGCAAAGCCGCCGGGAAGGTTTATTGTGGTCCTCCACATAGGCATAAAGCCGACGCGCCGCTCTTGCCGTGAAGAGATATGCAATCAGCGCCGTAGCGGCTTCAAAAGCATAGCCGTTTCCACCGAAAGCCGGATTGAAATTCCAGCCGATGGAGAAAGTGTCCTCTTCCGGGACAGCGAACAGATCACCGATGAGCTTGCCCGATCCCTTAAGGCAAACAGCGATCGACTCATCGTCTGCGCTTCGTCTTTGGGCTTCGGCTTCCGCAGCGCTCATGTCTTTGAGCGAAAGCGACAGAAAACAGCTTGCGGTCGGCTCACGCAGATACTCGAAAAGCCCCCTAGCGTCTTGCTTTTGAAAATTCCTCAGGACGAGTCGTTGAGTTTCAATCTTATCCATCGTGCAACGACATCCTTCACGTTACGGTTCTTTTTGATGGTAAAGGTTTTGCTCGTGTCGCGGCAATATGATTTGGAGCGCCGTCGTATCCGTGACGATGAGAGGCCGCGCACTCGATACGATAGCCGGGATAAGCCGGTGCGCGAGTGTCATGAAAGGCTACCACTTTGCTGAACAGGCGCGGCATCGCAAGCCGATATGTTGTTGTCATTCGCCTTCCCTCTTGCCAAGACTGGAAGTCGCGTTTTCGTTTCCTGTCCCGGCTAGGAGACCGTCTTTCAATCGGCGGCTGAACAGTCTCATGACCACGACATAGAAGACGGGAATGAAGAGCACGGCAAGCACGGTTGCCGATACCATTCCCCCGAAAACGCCGGTACCGATCGCGTGCTGGGTTTCCGCACTTGCGCCGCGGGCGATCATCAGCGGGACGACACCGAGGGCAAACGCAAGCGAGGTCATCAGGATCGGGCGTAACCGCAGCCGCGCCGCCTCGACCACGGCCTCCTGCAGGCTTTTTCCCTCGGCCCGCAAGCTCTTCGCGAATTCCACGATCAGGATTGCATTTTTTGCCGACAGCCCGATGATGGTGATCAGGCCTACCTTGAAAAAGACATCGTTTTCCAGCCCGCGCAGCAGCACGGCGGCAACTGCACCCAGCATACCGAGCGGCACGACGAGCATAACAGAAAGCGGTATCGACCAGCTCTCGTAGAGCGCGGCGAGAACCAGGAAGACGACCAGCATCGAGATCGCAAGCAGCATCGGCGCCTGCGAGGCCGACTGTTTCTCCTGATAGGATTGTCCCGTCCATTCGACCATAAAGCCTTGCGGTAATTGCTTCGCCAGCCGCTCCATCTCCGCCATGGCATCGCCGCTCGAAACGCCCGGCGCGGCATTGCCTGCTATGCGAACGGCGGGATAGCCGTTGTAGCGCACGAGTTGCAATGGACTGGTTTCCCAGACAGGAGTGACCACTTCCGAAAGCGCCACCATGCCGCCGGCATTGTTGCGAACGTACAGCTTCAGTACATCGTCAATCTGCATGCGGCTTGCAGCGTCCGCCTGGACGATCACCTGCTGCAGGCGCCCTGCATTGGGGAAGTCGTTGACATATGTCGATCCTATGGCTCCTGAGAGTGTATCGCTGATCATGGTGAATGGTACTCCAAGCACCTCTGCTTTCTGCCGATCGATCTTGAGCGAAACGCTGGGTCCAGCGGGCAGGCCCTCGGGATAAACGCCGTTCACGAGAGCGCTTTTTGCAGCGAGTTGGAGTAGCTGATCCTGCGCCGCCTGGAGGGCATCCTTGCCGCGATTGGCCCGGTCTTCGAGACGCAGCGAAAAGCCCGAAGTTGTCCCCAGTTCCTCGATTGCGGGTGGTTTCAGACTCATGACAGTGCCTTCGGGTGCAGCCGCCATAGCGGTCGTAGCCGACGCGATTTCCTCGTCGATCGTTCCTGTTCGCTCGGACCAATCCTTCAAAGTGGTAAAGGACATTGCAGTGTTCGGCCCGGAACCTGAAAAGCCAAAGCCCATGATAGACAGGTTATTCGCGACGTCCGGTCGTGAGGCGACGTGACGGTCATAGAGGTCCACGATTCTGCGCGTACGCTCTGCCGTCGCGTCCGCCGGAAGCGAGAAGGAAGTTATAAAGTTGCCTTGGTCTTCCTCGGGCACAAAGGCGGACGGAACGCGCGTGTAGCCGTAGGCGAGTGCCGCAACGATTACGGCATAAAGAATCATCATCCGTCCGCCGCGACGCACCAGAACCGAAACCCAGCCGGCATAACCTGTCGTCAATCGATCGAAGCCCCGGTTGAACCATCCGAAAAAGCCCCTTTTTTCATGATGACCAGGATCAATCGGCTTCAATAGCGTTGCACACAGCGCAGGTGTCAGGCTGAGCGCCAGAAACGCGGAGAAAAGAATGGATACCGCCATCGACAGTGAGAACTGGCGATAGATTGCACCGACAGAACCGCTCGACAGGCCCATCGGAATGAACACCGCCGCGAGAACCAGAGTGATCCCGATGACCGCGCCGGTAATTTCTTTCATCGCTTTTTGCGTGGCCTGTTTCGGCGACAGGCCCTCGGTCGCCATGATGCGCTCGACATTTTCGATTACAACAATCGCATCATCGACAATGATGCCGATCGCCAGCACCATGCCGAACATTGTGAGGACGTTGATCGAAAAGCCCGCCGCCAGCATCACCGCGAAGGTACCGAGGAGAGCGATCGGCGCGACGATTGCAGGGATCAAGGTGTAACGAAGCTTTTGGAGAAAAAGCAGCATCACCAGAAAAACGAGCACCATCGCCTCGAGCAAGGTATGGATCACCTTCTCGATCGAAACCTTCACGAACGGTGCCGTGTCATAGGAAATACCGTATTCCATGCCCTCGGGCATGGCAGTCGCGAGCTCGGCGAGACGCGTCCGAACGGCATCAGCTGTTCGTATCGCATTCGCTCCGGGCGTCAGCTGGATCGCTGCGCCCGTGGCTTCCTGACCGTCACTTAATATGGAAAAGCTCAGGGTCTGGGCGCCGAGTTCAATCCGCGCGACATCGCCGAGTAGAAGCTTTGACCCGTTCGGCTCCGACCGCAAGACGATTGCGGCAAACTCTTCAGGCGTACCCAACTGGCCCTGCACGGTCAGCGGCACGCTGATCTCCTGGCCTGGGACGGTTGGCGCATCCCCGACGCGTCCCGGAGCGATCTGAACGTTCTGAGCCTGTATGGCCTGGACAATTTGTGCCAATGAGAGAGAATAGGATACGAGTTTTGCCGGGTCGACCCAGACGCGCATAGCCTTTTCCGTGCCGAAAGACTGGACGCGGCCGACGCCAGATATGCGCTTCAGTTCTTCCGCAACGTTACGGATCATGTAGTCCCCGAGCGCCAGCCCGTTGTATCGGCCGTCTTTCGAACCGAGCGTCACGATCATCAAGAAGCCGGATGAAGCAGATTCGACCGTTAGTCCGGCCCTTCGCACGGCTTCCGGGAGTCGCGGTTCGACCGCCTTGAGACGGTTCTGAACATCGACCTGCGCCAATTCTGCGTCGGTACCCGGCTTGAAAGTTGCCGTGATGGTGGCACCTCCCGAAGTGTCGGCGGTCGACTCGAAATAGAGCAGGTTCTTGACGCTCGACAACTCGCGTTCGATCAGGCTGACGACACTGTCGTTGATGGTCTGCGGCGTGGCGCCGGTATAGGTTGCATAAATGCTGACGCTTGGCGGTGCAATGGTCGGAAAGCGCGATACGGGCAGTTGCGGAATGGAGATGACACCCGCGAGCACGATGAAAATCGCGATGACCCAAGCGAAGATCGGACGGTTAATGAAGAACTGCGGCATACCGTATTCGCTCCTTCAGTTCTTCTCGGGTGCCGCCGCGGCGACAAAGGCTGTTGTCTTGACCGGAATGCCGACTTGAACGCGGTCCTGACCTTGTACGATAACCGTTTCGCCAGCCTTGAGGCCCGATGTGACGATAGTGCGCCCGTCGATGGTATCGCCAATCCCCACCGGCCGGCGCGCAGCAGTCTTGTCATCGCCGACAATTACAAGCTCTGGACGCCCGAACGAATCACGGACGACGGCCTCCTGCGGGACCAGCAGCGCGTCGTCACGTACACCGCGCGGCAGCCGTGCCCGGACAAACATCCCCGGAAGCAACAAACCGTCGGGATTATCCACTTCTACGCGCACCGAAACATTGCCTGTACCCGGGTCGACACTGATTTCAGAGAAAAGGGCCTTCCCCGTGACTGGGTATCGCTTGCCGCTTGCGCCCAGGATTTCCACCGGCATCCTGGAAGGCTCATGGAGTTGCCCCGATGCCGCCGCATCGCGCATCACGTCAAGTTGCGAGGCGGGCTGCCGCACATCGACATAGACCCTGTCGATCTGCTGAATGATCGCTAGCGCATTTGTATTGGATGAGGACACCAATGCACCCTCGCTGACCATGGACTGTCCGATCCGTCCCGAAATAGGGGCGCGAACCGTCGCGAAATCGAGATCGAGGCGGCGGCGTTGTAAATTCGCGCGGGCTTCGGCGACATTGGCCTTGGCCTGGGCAACGTCGGCGATCGTTTCTTCAAATGCGTCCCGGCTTATGGCCTTGGTTTCGATGAGCTGTCTGGCGCGACCGAACTTGCCTTGCGCGCGTACGAGCACGGCTTCGGCGCGTTGCAGCGCCGCCGCCGCGCTATCGACTTCCGCCTTGAAGGGAGCGGCGCTGATCTGAAACAATTCCTGACCGGCCTGGACTTCGGAACCTTCCTCGAACAGTCTCTTTTCGATGATCCCACCGACCTGAGGCCTGATCTCCGCGGTTCGATAAGCAATCACCCGACCGGGCAACTCGTCGACGATCGCCACTTTCTCCGGCTTGACGGAAATAACCGCGACAAGCGGAGACGAAGCCGCCTTGGGTTTCTCCGCGGTGGAGTCGCCTTTGTTGCAGCCGGCAAGGACAAGCGCTGCAATGATAAGGAAAGATCTTGCGTTCGTGGTGAAAAGACGGACCATGCATTTTCCAAGCGATATTGGCGCGTCAGAACGCGCTTTGTCGATTTCCAAGCATTGCCGTAACGTTGTGAGCGGTCGATGGAAGCTTGGTGGAGAAACGATGGAGACAGCTTCAGAAAGCTCGACGCAGAGCCCACGCCGTGTCATCCTTTCAATAAATGCTTTGCGGATACTATTCATGAATGCGCTTGTTCTTATCGCCGAAGATGAGCCTGAAATTGCCGAGATTCTTGACGCCTATCTCACGCGAGAGGGATTCAGGACGGTGCGCGCCGCGGACGGCCGTAACGCGTTGGAACTGCATCTGGCCCTGAAACCGGATCTTGTCCTGCTGGATGTGACCATGCCACGCATGGACGGCTGGGCGGTACTGGCCGAAATTCGGCGTCGCGGTGAAACCGCCGTGATCATGGTAACGGCTCTCGACAAGGATATCGATCGTTTGCAGGGATTGCGTATTGGCGCCGACGACTATGTCGTCAAGCCATTCAATCCCACTGAGGTGGTCGCGCGCACCAAAGCTGTTCTTCGTCGAACCGGGCACGGATCATCCGTCGGAGTGCTCCGGATCGGCAGGCTCGCCATCGATCTGGACGCTTACATGGCACAGGTGGAGGATGGCGCGGCTACCCAAACCCTTCAGCTAACACTCACAGAATTTCGCATACTGGCCCATATGGCACGCAATCCCACGCGCGTCTTTACACGGGGAGAACTCGTTGACGCTTGCCTGCCGGGATCGGAGGCACTTGACCGCACCGTCGATAGCCACGTCAGCAATCTGCGTAAGAAACTCACCCAGGCAGGCCTGGGCGAAATGTTGTCGGGCATGAGAGGCGTGGGTTACCGTCTGGCGGCGATCAAATAATGTGGCGCCATGGTTTGAGCCGGCAGATTTTTCTGTCAATGGCCGCGGTCACCGTCATCGCGGCGCTCATCGTCTTCGCCGGTTCCTACATCGCCTTCGCGCTGGTTATATTCGTGTACCCCGAAGCGTTGAACTATGAAGGTTGGGCGCCATCGGAACCGGAACTCCTTATCTTCATAATGTCGATTTTCCTCGCGCTGATTGTAGCTGGCTGGATCGCTTTGAGGCTTGCGGCACGCATTCTGGCGCCACTCAGTTCGCTCGCCGAAAGTGCACAACGCATTGCCGGCGGAGATCTCTCTGCACGTGCGATCGGAGGGGATGTGTCGCTCGGAGAAATCGCGCATCTCGTCGATGACTTCAATAAAATGGCCGAGAAGCTACAGGATATGGCAAATGGTGTGGTTTCATGGAATGCAGCGATCGCGCATGAACTCAGAACGCCGCTAACGATCCTCAGAGGCAGGTTACAGGGCATTGCGGACGGCGTATTCGTCGTCGACGATCAGATAGTTCGCAATCTTCTGGTGCAAATTGATGGGCTGGCCCGGCTCGTTGAAGACCTGCGGATGGTCACCCTGGCCGATAGTGGCAACCTCAATCTGCAAAAAGAACCTATAAATCTCAGGACAGAAATAAAACGGGTACTCGATTTTATCGGACCTTCGCTTGAAGAAGCCGGGTTCTCCGTTGAACCTGTCCTGTTCGATGTTGTCGTTCCGGCAGATGGTATGCGCATCCGCCAAGGCGTTGCTGGCGCTCCTTGAAAATGCGCGCCGCTACGCCACGCCTGGACGTATAGAAATATCGACCCTCAAGCTGTCCGGAGCGGTTATCATTCGTGTCGAGGACGCCGGCCCTGGCCTTCCTCCTGATTTTGCGAAGCGGGCGTTCGAACCTTTCACGCGCAACGAGCCCTCGCGGTCTCGCCGCTATGGCGGGTCCGGCCTGGGACTGTCGGTCGTTCGCGCGATAGCCGAGGCTCACGGCGGCCAAGCCTCTTATCGCACATCGTCCCGCGGGGGCGCCACCTTTGAAATCAGCTTCCCGGTAAACTAGGATTGGTCGGGTTGAACATCGAAGGTCATTGAAAACCCGTTTCATATCGGCTTGTATCAATGATCGTGAGTTTGCAGGTCTTTCTCTGTAACGTCGAACGCCAAGCCGGTATCGCCGCCGAAACGGATCATATTATTGCTGAAGGTACCCTAACTTCCGTCAATTGACGAATAATGATTTGATTCCTTACCGATCAATCCCTGAAGCATTCCGATTGAGCTGCCAATATAATATGTACAGGCGAGCATTGAGTTTCCCGGACGAAAAGGAAATCGGATAAGTGCAAAAGTCAGCTTATAGGATCGGGTTGCAAGCGATCCCGCCAGTCGAAAGAGTGACCAAACAGGTTCCTTTTTTTGGCGTTGCCGAAAAACGGTACGAGCGTGATCGCGATTCCTTCTATAGTAGTAACGTAAACATAGCCTGGAACTGGACAGGCTCTCGTATGCTATGGCATGGGGTGTCCATCCGGTACGCGCTCCCATGCTTTTCGCCACGTCATAAAGTTGCCAGTCCTCGCCTCCGGCCAGACCCAGTTCCCCATTGAACCGCAAACCGGTACGCCTGAAAAAGTCCAGATTACCCATCCAGCTTCCGGTTGCCAATCGGATCGTATTCGCACGCCCTTGATATCGTCTTTCTATACAACGCTTTTCCGCCTTCAAATTGATATCGTTGACCGCTTTCCATATTACTTTATTCCAATGCGAGTATTTTTCATCAACCGGCGCAACGCGAACAGGCGAGCCAACGATATCCAGATCGTGTGTGTCTCGCTCTTTCAAAAGTTCACACAACCAATCGCTTTCCACCTCTTCATCATCATCGGCGAAAGTCAGCAGATCAAACCCCTCATCGATCGCATGTCGTATCGCACGGTTGCGGGCAGCGGCAATCCCAAGGACAGGCTCAATGAGATAGTTGACCTGATGTTGAGGAACCTCATTGCTAAAGCCCTGAATTATGGGCCTCAAAGTTTCTGAGCCATTGTTTTCAACGATCAAGAAGCAGACGCAGACGTTGTCCGGAACCTTAATCCTCGCATATGAAGCTAACAAACGACTTAACATTAAAGGCCTGTTGCGGGTCACCGTGGCCACGGCTATTTTTCTGACAGAGGAAGTCATCGGCTTTGCTCATGCACGGATAATCAGCCAAAAATCGCTTTACGGCACGCCGCCATCCAACCATCGCTGTGGCGGATGTTTCGTCGCGGTAAAAGCAGTGGGTCATCTTCTGGACCAGCCTGGGCTTTTCTCAGGGTCACGGCCAATTTGAAACCGGACTTGGCGACCACATCCCTTATGTCTGGAGAAACATCGCCGTAAGGGTAGCTGAAGGAGGTGATGCGCTGATTGGAGATGTTCTCAAGGTGCTTTCTCGAGTCACAGATCTGATCGTATGCCTCGCTCAACCCGACCTGTGTCAGATGAACATGATCGACGGTATGGGCCCCGATTTCATTGCCTGCATGTGCCCATCCGCGGATCTGCTCCTGAGACATGCATCGCGTATAAGAAATGCCTTTTGATTCATCCCATTTGTTGAAGCCACCTATCTGACCGCTTACGAAAAAACAGGTCGAGGTGAATCCCAGATCTATTAGTACAGGAAGAGCATTTTCATAGATGTTGGAAAATCCATCGTCGAATGTAATGCCGAAAACCTTGCCTTGCTTTCGACCCATGATGTACGGATGAATTTCACGCAGAGACATGCCTATATACCCTAATCGGGAAAGCCATTTCATCTGTTTCTGAAAATTATCTGGAGAAACGAAAAGCCAACGAAAAGGGGATCCGGGTGGAGGAACTTCTGCTATTTGATGGTATGTTAAAATAGTTACTGCAGAATAGCTTCTCACTTTTGGTGAATCCTCTTGTCATGAAGGCATGTATTGCCGAACAATTGACAAACATACTTTATCGCATTTCGGGACTGGACGAATCCATCCCAATAAGCGAGGTTTTTGTGCTGGCTTAGCTCCAGACGATGCGGTTACCGGGTCGAACTCAAATTCATTCTGTTGCTGAGTCTTCGCTGGAGAAAATGCGACGTTTCCATCGAGAAAACGTGGAGAAATATCTCACGTTCAATGGAGCGCCACCGTTGGAACCTGCTTTTGAACGAACGTGACGGGTAACGCCGAAGCTGGCCCGATCACGCCGAAAGAACCCTTGTCAATCGCAGAACAGAACTCGCTTGCGCTGATAGTATCCGTACCGAACATTCCATACTCTCTTCCACACGCGGTAGCAGTCAGGGTCTTCCTGCACGATCACCTGTCCCAAGGCTTGAGGTCTGGGCGGAATGGCCCCGATTGCGACACCACCGATGACGCCAAGGGCAAGCGCGCCGCCGACATCTCGTCGAGAGTTTCGTGAATAATCGTCATAATATTCCCCATAACCGGGGTAGTCCAAATGGTCTGTATAGTCGTAATCATATACTGGGGGTCGCGAAGCATCGTCGTAACCATAGTCCTCCCAGTCCCCGGCCTGGGCGCCGCCGGTGCTGATGCAGAGCGCTGTGGCTATGAAAATTCCCGTTGCCTTCAGAAACCGAGCCATGATTTTCTCCTCGCCGCCTGATGCGACCCTATATGAAATCGTGAAGCTTATTCTGGCCCTGTTCTGTGGAGATAAGCTCATCGTTGCATGGAGAATTCGTGGGATTCCGGGACTTTCTCCGGCAATCGTCCAATCAGCGCGTGCAGCGCTCGTATGCGACGCCGGACGAATAAAGCAGACAAGCCATACGAATATTCGTCTGAGGAGCACCGAGCGGTTGGCTCAATATCGTCAGGAAAGTCAACGGCCCGAAGAAGAAGATAAGCACGATGGCAGAAGCGACAAACATCGAGAGTGCGACCTTCAACCGACAAACAACCCGCGAACGCCATCTGTCGTCAAGAACGGCTGCATACCGGAAAGTCGATCGCTGGCTCATGTCGCTTCCGTATTTCTTGGGTTTTTCCTGTCTCCAATTGTTAGATCAGAATCGCGCAGACTCCATGGAGACTTAATGTAGAATCCATAAACGAAGCAGAGACAGGTTCGCGAGCCGTACCGAAGCGCTGATCCGTTTCCGATCTGTCCGGCACGGCCGCTGCCCGACGGCGGAAACGCGTCTGACCATGTTTCAGAAATGTCGCGTCCGCCTGATGCTACAGGCCGTCGACGGACGCCTCAGCGGTGCGAAGTATCGCGAGACTACGGCCGCTTTGTTTGAACGCGGGCGGATCGATGCCGAAGCTGCTGCAGCCGTCACCGAAGAGCGCTCCGTGGTGTCGCTCATGTGCGGATTGTGACTAACTTAGGCATAGCTGCCCGCTTTTCCGATCCAATCCGACCGTCATGAAATAGGCCTCCAATGAGGGTATCTCGTCCGATGCGACAATCGCGCCGACGTACCCATCCGGCCGGATGAGGAGCCAGTCGCCACCGCGCGGCGCATAGGCAGCCTGGAAATGACCCGCCCCATCAAGCAGTTCGCTGTCTGGGCCGATCGCATGTATATGAAGTCCGGCGCGCGGCGACACGAGTCTACGATCGCCGTTGAAAACGATCAACGTCCAGTGCGGGCCACGCAACAGGTCGAACAGCCGCATGGTCTGCCCCGCCGCACCTTTGACCAGTGCGTCGGGTGCACGGTCGCCGGCCAAAAGGCAGCCCATACGTTCGGGCTTCTCCAACGCAAGCCGCGTTTCCGGATAGCCGATATCGAGTTGATGCACATCGCGCCCGCGCCGCATTTCGCCACGCTTCATTGCATCGAGCAGGCCCGTGGAAAGTCCCAACATAGCTTGTGCGATCGGGCGGCGTTCCTCCTCGTAGGTGTCGAGCAGTGTTTCGGAGGCGCCCGACACGACCGCTGCCAGCTTCCAGCCCAGATTATAGGCGTCCTGAACGCTCGTGTTCAGCCCCTGGCCGCCCGTCGGCGGATGGATGTGCGCCGCATCGCCGGCCAGGAAGACCCGCCCGACACGGTAGCGGTCCGCCAGCCGGGCATTCATGGTGAAGACTGAGGCCCACGACGCGACCTGAACGATGATATCGCTTCGGCCGGTGCGCTCGGCAAGCATTGCCGTAAGCCCGGCAGGCGACAGGTCGATGTCACCCTCCATGGGAACAGGCCCCTGAAGCTGGAAGAGATCGGTACCGGCCAGCGGGCAGGCCGAAATCTGGCGCTGCATGTCGCCTTCGCCGAAGCGATGCCAGACATCGCGCGAGAGGCCGGACAAGGTGACGTCCGCGACGATGGCGCGCACGCCCAGCGTCTTGCCGGGAAATTCGATCCCGAGCGCGTGACGCACGAAGCTGCGTCCACCATCCGCCCCGACCAGCCAGCGGGCGCGAACCGTTTCCTCGCCGGACTTCGTGACGAGCCGCGCCGTCACTCCGCCCATATCCTGCTCGAAGCTGACAAGCTCCGTGCCGAATTCGGGGCCAGCTCCGAGTTCAGCCAGCCGCTCGCGCATCACCCGCTCCGTTAGGAACTGCGGCACCATCAGTGGCAGGTGATAGGGTTCGGCGGGCGTCGCAGGCTCGGACGTCACGACGTCGGTGTCGCAATAGTTGCCATCGTCACGATATTCCCGCTGCTTCGGATAGAAGCCGCCGACCGAAACAATCCGATTGAGGATGCCGAGGTCCTCGAACACCTCCTGCGTTCGCGGCTGGATGCCCTTGCCGCGCGAACCGCGAAATGGATCGTCGAGCTTCTCTATAAGCCTGAAGCGAACGCCACGCCGCGCAAGGTCGATAGCCAGCGTCAAGCCGGCCGCGCCCGCGCCACAGATGAGCACATCCACCGCGAAATCATTTGTCATATCGATCTCCATATGTGTATTATGCACTCAATAGGAGATTGGGAATGCCGTCAAGAAAGAATATGCAAAATACACTTGATTCCGCATCGCTTCGCGAATTGCATGGCGTGTTGATCGACATCGTCAGCGTGATGAACCAGCCGCAGCGCGACGAGGAAATGGTCCGTCAGGCAGGCATAGCGCTTGATCGAGCTCTGTTTCCGCTTTTGGTAATGATCGAACGGTTGGGTCCTATCGGCATCGTCAATCTGGCTGACCGGGTTGGACGGGACTACACGACCGTCAGTCGTCAGGTCTCGAAACTCGAAGAGCTCGGCCTCGCCGAGCGTCGCGAAAGTCCTGTCGACCGTCGCGTCCGTGAAGCGATTATTACCGAAAGAGGCAAGGCGATGACCGACAAGGTCGATGCCGCGCGCGAGAAAATGGCGCGGGAAATCTTCTCGGATTGGGAAGAGACCGAGGTCAGGGAACTCATCCGTCTGATGCGCCGCTTCGCCAACGCCGTGACGCAAGAGAGCTAACTTCGCCGGCGATCATGAAAGGCGTATTATAGATTGCGGCAACAAACGCGTATCTCACTTTGCATCCTTGGCGAAATACGTAGTGGCTTTTTTAAGACGTCGCATTCCTCGGTGACGCGCGCCAGCTCCTTCTTCAGACGACGTATCTCTGCCGCCTGATCCCCATCGCTCCAAATCTAGGGACTATTGACTATTTTGCATATAGAATTCGTCTGATCGGTCGGGAGTGCCGGATAGATGGACGGAGAATGCCGGAGCCGACCATATCGCTGTTTTGGCTATGAGATCGGCTACATGGAGGTGCTTATTCCGGATTCTCCAGATTGAATTGCTTCAGCCCTTCATCGTAGTTGAACAGCTCGGCGTAGCGTCCCCAGGAGATCAGCGCCCGCATCGTATTTTCCGCCATCTCCTCGGACATATGATCCTCAAGCTCGTCGGAGAAGCGGGTGAACGGCGCGTGATGGCTCGGGCGTTCGTCCAGAATGCGCCTGATCTGGGCGGCGAGCGGCACGTAGGTCACCAGATGCTCGGCGAAGAGACGCTTGCGGGCGTCCACCGTATCATCCACGAAGCGACGGCCCTGCTCGGTCAGGAGAACGTCGCCGCCCGCCACTTCGGCGAACCGCAGGAGCTGGAGCGTTTCGGCGATCGGAAACAATTCGTCGGCCTCCATCTGAAGCGTGACCGCAAGGTCCGGCAGATCGGCGCGCCCGTTGTATGGCGGTCCGGCGAGCGCCTCCATCATGCCCGACAGGAGATTGGTCGACAGACGCGGGAGCGCCATTCCGGTGCCGACGCCCGAAAAGCCTTCGGCGAGTCTCCTTTCAGTCTTGTCCGTCGACGCCTTCTGCGTCATGTGCGCATAAATTTCCTCGACAAGCTCCCGGAAGCGTGGATCGGCGCGACTCCGCGGATGCTGGAGCCCCACCGTGATTTCCTTCGCTACCCGTCCCGGATTTGAGGAGAATATCAGGATACGGTCGCACATGAGGACCGCTTCCTCGATGTTGTGCGTGACCATCAGGATCGACTTGATCGGCAGACGCCCTTCGATCCACAGATCGATCAGGTCGGTGCGCAGGTTTTCCGCCGTCAGAACGTCCAGCGCCGAGAACGGCTCGTCCATCAGCATGAGCTTGGGGTGGACGACAAGCGCACGGGCGAAGCCGACGCGCTGACGCATGCCGCCCGACAATTCCCTGGGATATGCGCTTTCGAAGCCGTCGAGGCCGATCAGGTCGATCGCCTGAAGTGAACGACGACGGCGTTCCGCCGCGGGAACGCCGATCGCCTCCAGGCCGATCTCCACATTCTGGAGAACGGTCAGCCAGGGAAAGAGCGCGAAGCTCTGGAAAACGATGGACAGGCCTTCGCAAGGGCCGGTGACCGGTTTTCCGCACCAGCGGACTTCGCCGCTCGAAGCCTCCAGCAAGCCGGAGATAATGCGGAGAAGTGTCGACTTGCCGGAGCCGGAACGGCCAAGAAGGCCGACGATCTCGCCTTCATGAATGTCGACCGAGACATCATCCAGAACGACGAAGTCGACATTGTCGCCTTTGTGGTAAACCTGACGGACGCCGCTAACCTCGACGAGACGCCGGGCGTTCTGGTTATTGCGGAGATCGAGCGTTTCAAGAGTATTCATGGGACAGGTTCCCTCAGGCCAGACGGAGGCGGCGGTCGGCGAAGTCGTACATCGGACGCCAGACCAGACGGTTCAAGAGAATGACGAAGAGCGACATGACGGCGATCCCGAGCGTCAGGCGCGGGTAGTCTCCGGCGGTCGTCGCCCGGGCGATATAGGCGCCAAGGCCGTGGGCGGTGAGCTGCGTCTTTCCCCAACTCGCGACTTCGGCGACGATCGCGGCGTTCCATGAGCCGCCGCTCGCGGTGATCGCCCCCGTGACGTAATAGGGAAATATCCCGGGCAGCATGACCTTGCGCCACCAGTTCCAACCGCCGATCCGGAACGACGCGGCGGCCTCTTTCAGGTCGTTCGGGAAGGCGCTTGCGCCGGCGATGACGTTGAAGAGAATGTACCACTGCGTACCGAGAATCATGAGCGGCGACAGCCAGACGTCGGTGTTCAGCCCGAAGCGGACGATAAGCACCACGGCGAACGGAAAGACGATATTGGCCGGAAACGCAGCCAGGAATTGCGCGAGAGGCTGCACCCGCTCGGCTATTCTGGGACGAAGCCCGATCCAGACGCCGATCGGAACCCAGACGAGAGAGGCGAGCACGATCAGGATCACGACGCGGAGCATGGTGAGAACGCCGAGTCCGAAAACATCGGCGACTTCACGAATATCCAGTTCCGTCGCGACGAAGCTGACGATCAGCCAGACCGAGTACAAAGTCGCGCCGATGACGAGCGCGAGCCAGACGAAATCCGCTCCCTTGCTCTCCACGAGCTTGCGCGCGGAGCGCGGAAAGATCGGGGGCGCGGACAGGCGCAGCTTCGGCAGGCCGGTGATCAGCCAGCCGAGCGGCAGGAGCGCGACCCGAACGAAACGCGCGCGACGAAACGCGTCGAGCAACGCCGATTTCGGAGCGGCGGCACCAACGGTCAGCTCAACGCGGAACTTGTCGCTCCAGGCGACAAGCGGCCGGAACAGCAGTTGGTCGTAGAGCAGGATGACGGCGAGCATGGCCGCCACGGCCCAGCCGATGGCTGAAAGGTTCTGCTGGTCGATGGCGAGCGCCACGTAGGAGCCGACGCCCGGCAGCGTGATTGTCGTATCGCCGGTCGAGATCGCTTCCGAAGCGACGACGAAGAACCAGCCGCCCGACATGGACATCATCGTGTTCCAGATCAGTCCGGGCATGGAGTAGGGAACTTCCAGACGCCAGAAACGCTGCCATGCCGTCAGGTGAAACATCCGCGCGGCCTCGTCGAGCTCCCGTGGAACAGACTTGACCGAGTGGTAGAAGCTGAAGGTCATGTTCCAGGCCTGACTGGTGAAGATCGCGAAGATCGAGGCCAGTTCGACGCCGAGAACCTGCCCCGGAAACATCGCCATGAAACCGACGACGGTGAACGACAGGAAGCCGAGGACCGGTACTGACTGAAGAATGTCGAGGAGCGGAATCAGCACCATCTCGGCGCGCCTGCTCTTTGCAGCCACGGTCCCGTAGATGAAGGTGAACATGAGGGAAGCCACGATGGCCGCCAGCATGCGGAGCGTGGTGCGCAACGCATATTCCGGCAGTTTCAGCGGATCGAGCGAGACCGGTGTGGCTTTGAGCGAACTGATCGGAGCCAACGTGGCATGGCCACCGTGAATGAAGAGAAGGACGCCTCCGAAGAAGAGGCCGAATGCGACCACGTCCCATATATTGGGTGCGAAGCGGCGCGCCCGGCCAGCGTCCATAGCCGGAAGAGGCATTGTCATGTGGAATCCCCATGTTCGAGCGTGGAAACTGAACTCGTGGTTAAGTATAAGTGAATGCTCGTGAAAAGCGTCAGCTTCCTATTCGATCACAGCAGCCTCGCGGCCGGCGGTCAGGTGGAATGATGCGATGGAGAGAGTTGCGCATGGCTTACCTCCTGTTCCGGCCGATCACAGCGAACCGGAAAACCGGATATCAGGTTCGCGACGTCTTCGGTTGCAGTCTTGATCTGCCCGACACGATCGATATGGCTCCCTGAGAACTTGCAGTCAAGTGAGGGCTCCAATTGGCTTCAGGCCGGTTTCAGCTCCGCTCCGACAATGCGGAAACGCCTGGACGAATGACCTTCGAATCCTTTAATTCTTTGAGATCAAAAAGTTTTTTCGCCTGTTTCTTTCGGTCGCCATCGCCGAACGACGAACGGTCCTCAAAAAGACCGAAGCGCATGGATATACTTTGGTATACGTCACATATCCAAATGCCTTTACGCAAGGGAAGCCTGAAGCGCGCGCTCTTTGTTTTTACGCATTATCCTACGCAAAACCGCTACGCACTTTTGCTGGAAATGTTCTATCGCCGGAAAAGCATGTTTGACTGCATGATCCACAGGCAGGAGGCCGCCGGCCCATGATATCGAGACCCGTCGTCGTCCTGCCTGTCCTCGTTCTCCTGATGGGCGTCATCTTCGCCGCGGATACGGTGACGGATTACGCCGTCGCGGCCGCGGTGTTTTACACCTCCGTTATCCTGATCGCGACCCGGTTCCTGTCGGTCAGGACGGTCGTCGGACTGGCGGCGACATCCGGTCTCCTGACGATCCTCTCCTTCGACCTGACCCGGCATGGAGCCTACAAGGTGGGGCTGGTCAACATGGCCATCAGCATCGTCGCGATCGCAGGGACGACCTATCTGGGACTCCGGCTCAAATCCGCGGAGCTTTCCGCCCACCAGTCGCGGGAGCGCCTCCTCAGGATGGCCCGGCTGACGACGCTGGGACAATTGACGACGTCGATTGCGCACGAGGTCGGCCAGCCGCTCGCCGCCATATCCACCAGCGCCGGCGCATGCAGCCGATGGCTGGCGCAGGAGCCTCCAAACATCGAACGGGCGAAGGCCGCTCTCGAACGCATCGTCAGCGACACGTCTCGCGCCCGTGACATTCTCGGCCGCGTCCGAGGGCTGGCCAGAGGGGAAGCGCCGTTCAAGACCAGCTTCGATTTCAACCAGGCCGTTGGGGAGATCGTCGAGTTGTCCAGAGGCGACATCGACCGTAGAGGCACGGAACTCGCCATGGCGTTTTCCGAGGGGCTTCCCATCGCCTTCGCCGATCGCGTCCAGATCCAGCAGGTCGTCGGAAATCTCCTGCTGAATGCGATCGATGCAGTCGCCATTCGCGCGGACGGCGCGGGGAAGATCCGCCTTGCGACCGAACGGACCGAGATCGGAACGATAAGATTTACGATCGAGGATAACGGTCCGGGCATCCCGACGAATGCGCGACAGCATCTCTTCGACGCGTTCTGGACGACCAAATCGGGAGGATTCGGGCTTGGATTGACAATCAGCCGCACGATCATCGAAGCGAATGGCGGACGTATCTGGATTCCGGCGACTAGCGACGGGGCATGCTTCGCCTTTGAAATTCCAGCGGGAGCGAGCCAATGACGCTTTTCGACGACGCCGAGCCGACTGTCTACGTCCCGACAGTTTACGTCATTGACGACGACGCCTCCGTCTGTGCAGCGCTGAAGGACCTGTTTGAATCGATAGGCTTGCGGGCTTCGACCTTTCCGTCGGTGGCGGCGTTTCTCGAACATCCCCGCACCGGAGGCCCGTCCTGTCTGGTCCTCGACGTCAGAATGCCGGGACAAAACGGCCT
>ERZ778023.1712-NODE-1712-length-32019-cov-58.222250_pt1 | contig 32019 bp, 33 predicted proteins | sample MGYA00375753_ERZ778023 | MGnify/ENA primary metagenome ERZ778023 (study PRJEB29350, sample SAMN05389822) | bioreactor metagenome | isolation source: Ammonium sulfate bioreactor | place: South Africa: University of Cape Town | collected 2014-04-04 ... | reverse complement strand
CTATACCACTATACCGCTATACCACTATACCGCTATACCACTAAACCTCTATACCGCTATTGTATTATGTAAATACTTCCGCATATTTCTATGATACTTGTATTTGGAGTTTATTTGCTGAAATTATTTTCGCAATTTTGATTTTGCCGCAAAATCAAATTCCCCATGAAGTCATTTTGTTCGACATTTGATGATTCGTAATTACTCGTTTGAATAAAGGTTTTTAAATTCACAAATACTGTTCTATTTCAAACTAATACAAAAATAATTCGAAATAAAGGAACAGAACCAATCGACAAGCTTTTTGATGGGTATAAGTGTAACGAATATCTGTTTAGTTTTTGTTGTTTAACGGGATTAGATGAAAGTTGAGGAGAAATCGAACCAGTAAGAAGATATTGTTACAATATTTTGTTTATTAGAACAAAGTTGAACATACCAAGGTGAGTAAATAAAACATACATGAACACAAGACGAATAGGTTGAGGGGAGAAGAATCGATCAGTGAGAACCACTCCGTGAGATGGAAGAGAAGGAATGAATCTGTATTCTCTCTCTTTGTTTGTTCCTTTTATACCTGAGTTATCCAATTAATTAAGAATCTATTCTCTTACTCTTGAGATTTTGTTACATCTGATGGTCTGCAATATTCAAATTAATATCATTTGCTTAATTAATCTAGACCTTTCAATTCCCTCGAAATCAGGGTTGTGTAATGATGAGCAGAGATTAGCTCTCAACTTTTTAATCTCGAAATGATGACCAGAGATAAATCTCAAATAATGTCTACGAGATTTCATGAATAACGACCCCATCTCTATTGACACAATAAGACTCAATGTAAAGAAGAGGATCTCAATATTCAAAAACTGTTTTCGGACCGATAGAAACTAGTAAAATGAAATGTAAAATCCTTTACTTCAACAATAACAAATATTAATCTATATTCACTGTATATTCGTTTTAAATGCAACAGACAACGTCCTTTTAGTTGCACAATCAAAGGTGTATATCTTTTTCTTTTTACAAGCAATATATATTGTGATAAAAACCCACAAAAAATTGTGTCAGTACCAGATCGAAATAGAAGTTAGTGTATTTATTTTCTTGAACACGATGGACATATGAAGTATATTATTAGTTGTTTAACAAAAGAAAAATATCTGTAACGTAGCTGACAAATCTTACAAACAATGAATTAATACATTGTAGTTTATTCTATCAGTTCGAGGTCATCTCTTCGAATAAATTCAATAGTATTATATTTCGACCATATGAGTCATATTGATAGGTTTCTATAGCTTAATTCTATTCTTCTCAGTGTAAACACAATATACTTTTGTATTTTTATACAGTCGAGGGTTCAGTGAATCGGAACGACGAACGTTACTTGTAAATAAATAGAAGTACTAAGCGTATTTATTTTCAGTTAAGAAAAGAGCATAATAAAATCACGTTATCAATGGAAATAGATTTCTGTTTAAATAAGCTTTCAGCTTTCTAAAGTTTTATCACGTTTTGTTCTCTATGAATTTAAGGATTATATTCATAACGACAGAAGCCAGGACCATTTTGTGGTTCAGCAGGAATGCCACGTCGTAAGTAACGACAACGTTGTTCTTCCATACGTCCTGCAGCTGCACTAGGATCTGATGCAGTAGCTGGAGACCATAATCGTTCAGCAACAGCAGCTGCTCGTGGCCACGCTCGTGAAATAACATTTGTTGCATCAACAAATTCTTTATGTAAAAATTCAAAGAATCTTCAAAATACTTTATCCTAAAATTCTCGCTTACCACCCCATAAACATGCTTCACCACCAACGACTAATTTCTTTTGTTGATCAGTACCTATACAAATAAATTGACTTCTTAGATTATGTAATGAACATTTCACTGGAAACTTACCAGGGAAATTGTATGGATCACATTTGTAATAATTTACCCAATCTGTACCATAGGAGATAAGATCTAGATACCTAAAAATACGAAAAAGACGAACGTTTACCATCTTCAAAATAATATAATATGAATTTCACTATCATTACCAGCATGTGGATAAAAGAGCACGATAGCCAAGTTTTGTCACGCGATTCAATTCATCAGGATATGGATTCTTGAAAATCGTAAGAAAAAAACAATTCTAGTTTATACTATTTCTTACTTATCAATCTTACCTTCCAGACTTCAACAACTGTATCGCTCTTTACAACGACATTATTATCAATAATCTCTTGCCAGACTGTATAACCTTTGCCTGTTGCACCAACAATATCAACCAAACTAGAAATTAATTCTCATATAGAATTCAACTATATATTTTCATTTACGTTTGCATATAATATTGTTCTAATTTAGAGTAATCTGTGCCAAATCCCATTTTAGTCATAAAAGCTTGAACTTGTGGATTGCTCTTCCTGAAATTCGTTAGTTATTTATTAATATACTATGTACTCACAGAAAAATTCTTACCAACAATCAAAGCTGACCTCATCACCACCCAAATGTATGTAATGATCGGGGAAAACATTAGCAATTTCACCGAAGAATTTTGTCAAGAAATCAAATGTCGTATTTCGACTAGGATCCATTGGACCTAATTGATTATTTGGTTGTGATCCACTATAACAGTGTGTTAAAACATCAATAACTCTTCCCCATGATTGTGTATGGCCTATAAAAGATCAAATGAACTGGTTTCTAACAATATTATTATTATTTATACCTGGTGAATCGAATTCAACCATAACTCGAATACCACGTTGACGAGCAAATTCAATTAATTCATTGATATCATTTTGTGAGTAGACATGCGATGAATCATAAGCACCAGCACCGCTCAATTCCGGAAAAGTACGTGATTCATATGGAAATGATTGATCATCAACAATATGAAAATGAAATACATTCATTTTACTTTGAGCCATAGCTTCCTGAAAAAAATTCAAACTAGAAACTAGTATCTTTTCTCATTTTAGTAACAATGAAAATTTACCAAATTCTTTTTTAATGTTCGAACAGAAATAAAATGACGAGATGAATCAAGAAGTAAACCACGATGTTGAAATCGAGGGAAATCATTGATGGTTGTAGCATTGACTGCGAACTAAAAATCAATCTATTAAAATCAACTATGATATATAAATCAGGCATACTCCAAGATTATTATCATCATAGATAATTTGACTAAATGTTTCTAAACCACGAAGTAAACCCCAAACTGAAACTGCATTCAATGTTCCTGTACTGTTATTGATTGTTAATGTATCTATCGAACGTACAAGAGAGAAATAACAAAAATCCAATAGAAATCTAATTATTTACATGATTCATCAGATTCAAGTGATGGATATTGATCGCATGCGTGATCAATACGAACAACTAATCGTGTAAGTTGAGGTACATCTGCGAGATCAGCTAAAGATTTCTTCGGTGTTTGTTTAGTGTCTTGTTCGGTTGATTGTTGATCAAGAATGTAGCTGAGATAAGTTTTTGGATAGAAAATCAATCTAAAGTATCGATCGAGTGCACTTGTAAGAAGATCACAAGTTTGACTGGTTGGATCGACAAAAAAGTGAAATGCAGCTGAATGAAGTGCAAATTGTTGCGCTGTTGTTTGAATTGATTGTGGCAATGGCCATGGTCGTCCAACAGTCGGTGTTGCATAGACCGTATCGACCGAAGAACGAGCCATTTTTGCATAAATGCAAGAGGTTAAAGTGATTAAAAAGAAAATATTGATTATCAATTGCATTATTATCTGAAAATAGATAGAAACAATTATCAAAGATTTATGAATTGTTATAGAAATTTGTCATTATTTGAAAAAACTAAGCGATAGAAAAAGCATGGAAAAAAATTGAATTGTAAGTTTAGAATAGCTTTTAGCTACGTAATTTTCATTTGGAAAGTTAATATCTGTCGATTAAGGATCGAATTCATATGGACAGAAACCTGGTCCATTGACGGGTTCTGCTGGAATACCACGACGTAAGTATCGACATCGGTGTTCTTCTAAACGCGGTGCTGCTGCATTCACATCAGTAACATCAGCTGCAGACCATAATCGTTCGGCAACAGAAGATGCTCGTGGCCATGTTCGTGAAATAACGTTTGTTGCATCAACATATTCTAAACAATTAACAAAAGACTGTACTACATCGCCTTAAATCTGTCGGGAACATACCACCCCACATACAAGCTTCACCACCAACTACGAGTTTCTTTTGTTCAGCGGTACCTGTGGACAAAAATACGTGATCGTTTTTCAAAATGAAAGTTAGTATTTACCAGGAAAACTTTGTGGATCACATTGATAGTATTTTTGCCAATCAGCACCGTATGAAATATAATTAAGATACCTGAAAAACAAAGAATTTTTTTAGAATAACATACAAATGTTTAGTCTTTCATATACCAGCAGGTAGATAGAAGTGCACGATAGCCTAATTTAGTTACACGATTCAATTCATCGGCATATGGATCCTAGAAAGAGAACCAATACACATATTCGATACAGTTTTCATCATTGAAAGACTCACTTTCCAAACTTCGACAACTGTATCGCTCTTTACAACGACATTATTATCAATAATTTCTTGCCAGACTGTGTAACCTTTGCCTGTTCCACCAACGATGTCAACCACTCTAGAAATTAATTCACATATGAAATTCAACTGTATATTTTCATTTACATTTGCATATAATATTGTTCTAATTTTGAGTAATCTGTGCCAAATCCCATTTTAGTCATGAAAGCTTGAACTTGTGGATTGCTTTTCCTATAATTCGTTAGTTATTTATTAATATAGCATATACTCATTGAATTGATCTTACCAGCAGTTGAAGCTGACTTCATCACCACCCAAATGAACATAATGATCAGGAAAGACATTAGCAATTTCACCGAAGAATTTTGTCAAGAAATCAAATGTCGTATTTCGACTAGGATCCATTGGACCTAATTGATTATTTGGTTGTGATCCACTATAACAGTGTGTTAAAACATCAATAACTCTTCCCCATGATTGTGTATGGCCTATAAAAGATCAAATGAACTGGTTTCTAACAATATTATTATTATTTATACCTGGTGAATCGAATTCAACCATAACTCGAATACCACGTTGACGAGCAAATTCAATTAATTCATTGATATCATTTTGTGAGTAGACATGCGATGAATCATAAGCACCAGCACCGCTCAATTCCGGAAAAGTACGTGATTCATATGGAAATGATTGATCATCAACAATATGAAAATGAAATACATTCATTTTACTTTGAGCCATAGCTTCCTAAGATATCAAAGTTGATGTTATTAGTTTATTGCTCAAAATCGAATTCGATATTATTTTACTAGATGAGTTTTCAAAACTTTGACTGGAATAAAATGACGGGATGTATCAAGAAGAAATCCACGATGTTGAAATCGAGGAAAGTCATTGATTGCTGTACCATTGATTGCGTACTGTAAAGCAAACACATTGAAATCAGATGTTAAAAATTTTATTTAAACATACTCCATAGTTGTCATCTTCATAGATAAGTTGACTAAATGTTTCTAAACCACGAAGTGCACCCCAAATTGTACCTGCATTCAACGATCCAACACCGTTGTTGATTGATAATGCATCTATTCAATTTGAAAGCAGGAATCAAAAATTTAAATTAATTAAAAAAAGTCTAATTATTTACATGATTCATTGGATTCAAGTGATGGATATTGATCACATGCTGTATCGATACGAACAGTTAATCGTGGAAGTAGAGGTACATCAGCTAAAGATTTCTTTGGTTTACGTGGAATGTCTTTTTTAGTTGATGTTTGATTAAGAACATAATCAAGATACGTTTGTGGATAGAAAATTAATTTATAATATCGATCAAGTGCACTTGTAAGAAGATCACATGTTTGACTAGTTGGATCGACAAGAAAATGAAAAGCTGCTGGTTGAATAACAAATTGTTGTGCTGTTGTTTGAATTGTTTGTGGTTTTGGCCATGGTTGTCCAACAGTGGGCTGAACTAATAAACGGCGATCGAAACGAAAAGATTGACGACCATGAAGTTGATCAATTACAGCAAATAATACGATGAAAATAGTCAACGAACGTATCATCATTGGTATCTATAAATAAAAACGAAATAAATGTTCACATATTTATATAAAACTACTGATAACGAATCTCAAATTGGTTAAAACTTAACCACTCAAGCTTTTTTTGTATCGGGGTTTTTATCGCTTGTCCTTGATATATCACGAGGAGATGTTGCATATTTATTTTAACATCTCAGACGAAGATTTCTTTTTTCTTTGTTCGTTTGTTCTTTAGATAAGGTTTGAAGATGAAGAAACTTCGAGAATTCAATGAAGAAGCCTCTTGTTACCGCCCCTCTTTTTCATCTGTTATTTCGGTATCTAATATTTAAATATCAGTTTGTTTATCAAATCAGAGATATAACAAAAGAAAAGAATTAGGTTAAATAATTACATTCTTTGTGAGTAAATGGATAAAATAAAAAACAAGGTAGCAACCGAATGAATAGTTTATTTTATACAAAACCGCAACGAGTTATAGTTCAAAATAATATGAAAAAGAAAGAAAAACAAAAGAATGAATATCTAAAAAGCAAAAATGTCTTTCTTTTTTCATAAAGTTCCATCATCACAAGCATCCGGTGCGACCCATTGCGACGACGATGGAGGAGCCATTTGCGCATAAGAACGTTGAGAAGATTTTGCTGTTGTTGTTGTTTTTGGTCGTGCTCGAGTTTGAACCTTTAATTCATATCGTGCTGTTTCGCCACCATGAGTTAGTAAATGATCGACAAGTTGATCGACATTACGTTTTTGTGTTATACGAATCTAATGAAATGTACAGATATTTATGTTCGAAATTCAATTTCGTTTTTTTTTTGTATTTCTTACTCGTCGTTCACCATCTCGACCATAAGAATTCGAAGTCAAATGTAATCTCATTGCTTCTTTATGAATACATTTTCGTTCTTCGCTATTAAATTCATGAGCAAATTGTAATTCTCCATCGTCATCATTCGTAGCAATGAATTCTTCCAAAATTCGTCGTAAATTTTTCATAAATATCTGATTTGGATATAAACTATTACTACCTAGACCTTTTCTTCCGTGTAAATCTTCGATTTGTATCGGTTCAGCAATGCCTTGTAAATCTTTTCCTATACCTCCACCAATCCAACCCATTTTTTTCAATAATTTCGCACCCATGTCTTCTTTTGCTGTGACCGTATCATTCGTATTCACAACGGGCATATTCGAGATTAAACTTGATTGATCATATAATTGTGAACGTGTAATTAATTTCACTTTGACATTCGTCATTTCATGATCATTATTCGACATATCACCAACCGTATTCTTTGTTTTTATTGTCGGATAAAATGTTTTTAACATTTCAATTGCTTTTCGAGCGCCATTCTGTTTGGCAGCAATCTTCGTTGGTGCTATCCATGACATAAAAAATCGATCATTGATCGTATATGTAACCATGAAACCAGTTGGTACATGTACAAATTCATATTTAATTTCGAGTTTATTTTTTGACATTGAAGTAAATAACATAGAAACATAATGACCGGGAATATTTTCATCAAAGTCAAGTAATTCAAAAACAACGAATGTATTCGGAATAAGTCGATGAATATTATTAGCAATAGCTTCATCCGTCGATGATGTACATTTCGATAGATCTTTGCCAAAATCGACACGTGTTAATGGTGGTTCAATTAAAGCCGGTGGTGGTATACAAATACCATTGGCTGAGTAATATTCTCGTTCTTGTTGATGACCTTCTTCGACACGTCTCTCATGAAAATGACGAACAGCTGATGTTGTCGAAGGTGTGACAGCCGAGAGATTTGCCGGTGGTCCCCAACGACTTGGTCGATCTTCATTGTGACGTAAGGCGGCTGGTCGACGTGGCGGTGGAATTGTCAATAGGCCTGTTTCATCTTGATGACAAACTAATGACCAATGTGTTTGATCGCGTAATTCAAGTGAAAAAGATTTTGCTGATGAAATCGATTTCAATGCATTTGCATATGTCTAAATGAAAATAAATCAAAACAGTGACTAGTTTTAATAAAAAATGAAATACTTGTTTTTTGGCTAGTTTTTTATTAATACCATAGCCTTCGGCAAGTTGAATTTGCTCGACAATTAAATGTCCATGAAAACCATTGACTGTCGGTTTATCAGCACATTCGAAATCGAATTGTAAATGATATTTATTGATTTGTGTCGAAATGAGATCAATCGAATGACTGGCATCGGCTAATGTATTTAATAAACTGAATAAGAATGTTTGCATTTTGGTTAATTTTGCTCGTTGTTGAGAAAGTAAAGTGGGATCGATTGTATTCTTTGCAGTTTCAGTAGTCGTAGATTTCACCTAGACATGCATATTATTTAGAATAATGGAAAAATCAAGAATGAAACGTTTGAAAAAAGAAAATAACTGTCTCAAAATTTCTATTTTTGTCGAAGAATAAGATCTCAAAAATCAATGTACAGATTAGTAAGAAAATACGAGACTAGAGAGAAAAGAGTAACAAACGAATGAACGAATGAATTGACTCTTTTCTCTCTAGTTTTGTATTTTCTCTACGTATCTGTACACTGACCTGTGACTATGCTTGATATAATATGTGTTGACTGGAAAAAACCGAACCGAACCAAAGAGACGAATCGATTTGTTTATGAAGATCTTAGATTCATAAAAGAATTTCTTGTTGGTCAGTAGAGAAAAAGAAGCTTGTAAGCTTTGCATATATATTTACTTCACCGTCAGTTGTTTTGCTTGGAAATGGATATGTTATATTGTGTTTACTCATATTTTCTTGTTCTTGAACTGCTCGTTCAATCTCACTAATAACGGACTACAGATGAAATAAAAACAAGAAAATTTTTGTTTGTTCATAATCTCGAAAAAATATCAATCGATGTTACATTGATATAGGTTTGTGTAGTTGGTCCTGCTTCGATGACAGCATTGGGATCTAGACCTTTACTCTGATGAGGAACAGGAGGTGGTGGTGATAATGATCGTTGATTATTACGTTTGAATCTTGACGATAGAGGTGCTCCTCTGCCCCATTGCTGCCAATATTGTCGTTCGAGTTTGTTTTGTTCTCGTGCAACACGTTGTGCCATCGTTGATGTATCTCTGGCATGAACAAAATTCATTTTTGTATCTGATGTATCGTGATTATCATTCAGATTTAATTGTTCGAAATTTTCATTCGGATTTTTCGTTACAAGTTCATATTGATCTCGAGCATTTTTATTCGATATTAATTTAACATGAAAATTATCATTGAACAATTGTGCTAATGCTTGTTGAAAACAATTCTTTTTACATAATTTCTTATTTGTACCTTGACCAGAACAAACGTAAACTTCATCGATAAAAAGTTTACCACGAAATGTTTGCGTTAAAAATGCAGTCGTATGCAATTGATTCATTGATTCATCAGGTCGATAATCGACGAATAAACGTTGTTGATTGCCAACTTGATAGATATGTTCAATGGCATGTTCATTTTCATTGTTACCCGTACGAGTTTGTGCGGATTCAATGGATTGTTTGAGATGAAATGCAAATATTCGTAAACGTGAAAGTTTCGTTTCAGTTGATTCGTATAACAATGATTTGGAATCGATTTGAGACGGTTTTGTTGGTTGAGATTGAGAAACAACAGACGAATTTGATGGTTGACACGGAATCGGTGATGAAAATGAGACAAAATTTGAATTTGATATTCGACTAGAAATATATTGTTTTGTTTCCAAAATTCGTACTGTAAATACATTTCGAACTGAACTAACTTTGACATAGTTGCATTACGTTTACTATTTACATCGTCTTGCTCAGAGCTTGTCGGACGTTTTATTGATGAATTTGAGAGTTTATCAGAATGTTGTTCAAGTAGTGATTTTAATGGTTCAGAATATTTACCTAACATCAAAAAATGTGAACTCTCATGTTAAACTATGAACAGATTTAAATGTACATACATCCAAGACATTTTGTATTTGCATAACATTGTGCAAGACAAAGAAGTCGTTCTTCACTATATTCAGATCGAAATGCTTCGATGAATTGTTTTCTATAGAACCATTGTTGATCATTTTCATTTGTCAAACGAAATCGTTCGACATCAAATGTTTCTGTTGTATCCATCGAATGATCATCAGACATTATTACTATTCACACGAAATAAATTATCTAAAACTAATTGAAACGATTTAATCATGAATGATCAGCAAATCACATATGACTTTAAGTCAAAAAGAAAAAAAAATCGGAGATGTATAAATAATCTTTTGTTTTTTGATTTATAAATATCCAAAAGTAGATAGTTAAACAAATGCACGGACAAAATTATGATGATTTTGTTTTTGTAACTAATACATTACAGCGTAAATGTTCCCAAGATTTTTTCACACCAGCAAATCGTTGTTTAACAGCATTTAAATATGATTTGCCATGTGGTTGATGACGATCAATTAACTTTTGTAAAGCTATTCGCGATCGTTCAACAACCTGAAAGAGAACAAAATAAACTTAAATTTAATCTGAAATAAAGTCAAATTCTCTAGTTTACATCATCAATTGTTTCTTTTGTCATATCGTATTCGATGGGATCGCCGATATATAGTGTTAATTTAGCAGGAATAGGTATTTGAATGAAAGTAGCCAAAAACCAAGCGGTTGATGCAGCAGTAATCAAGAATGAATTAAGTGCAGAAATATTTAATTCGAGTAAACGAGTAAATAAACGGCCTAATCCAAGTAGATTCCAAAGAGAAAGTATTGGATTCCATCGCATTTCATCAACATTAGCCAAGAAGAGTGGAACGATGGGAACTTGTGCTTCAGTAGCAACACGAGCGAAACCTTTTCCTAAAAGTAAATCATCGAATTCTTCTTTCGAAACTATTTACTAAAAATTACTTACGTCGTTCTGGCCAACATACTTTGTACGCATTTTCATGACCAATCATGCCTTCATCTGCTCCACCTAGAAATTTATTCATTAGCAATCAACTATCAACAAAATGACACACACATACCAGGAATGACTACAACCCAGAAGCCACTTCTCAAAAGAGAAAGTGCACTTTCAGGTTCACCGGGTACGGCACCCATTAATCGTAAGAATGGAAAAAACGGTGGTAAAAATCGGTGAATCAATGATCTATTTGAATACAAACAGCATATGATTTTGTTTTTCATTGAAAATAAATCAAATTCTACCGAAGAACTTTGCCCGTTTTATGATAGAATGCAACGATTGTGCCCAATATTTCACCATTATGTGTTGAATGTCGAGCAATAATCAAATAGCCTTTATTTGGATCCAGTTTTTCTAGACCAACAACTATCATCGACAGAAATAAAAAATCAAATTCCTCAAGAAATTATTTTCATTTTACTTTGAAAATCATGGAAATAAACGTAAACATAATAATAAAGTAATGTTAGTAAACGAAAGAACCATGATCGACCAACAACGGGATCGGGTAGGAAAGCTAATTGTGTTCGTAATGAATATCGACGTGCTTGTTGTAGAACTAATGGATCAGATATTGCTTTAGCAGTTCCGTATTTAGTTGCATCGAAACCCATTGTTGTACTCGACAGTTTGTGCACTAATCTAAAAAAGTAAAAACAAATCACAGCTGTTCAAATCGAATGATTAATACACAAAAAAAAATACACAAACAATTAAAAAACTCTAAATCATTTGAATAACAATCATGTTTAGAAAAGAAAAAAAAACTGCTGATTAATTCATAGGAAAAGAAAGACTATTTTAGGAAATAACTCGTTGATTTTCATCGCTATTGAGTGCGCTGTTAATGCCAGCTGCTGCAACATCACGAGCTGCGTTTCGAACGGTTGGACTAGAAAATAAATCAAATAGAAAGTTTTGTTTTTCTTTCAAAATATTATTATTATCAATAATTTACCTATTAACCATTGTTGTTTGAATTTCTTGTTGAGCTCGTTCAATACTTGCACCCGATTGTCGATACAATCGATGAACCTACACGAAATTAAAGAGACAGTTATCAACAATTATTATTCAAAATGTTATTCGACTTTAATTGTTAAAAGAACAGCTATAATAGCTATAAGTGACCATATACCACCGGATATAGCTATCATTGTTTTAAGACCTGTTTGGCCGGATTGTACAGATGAAATCGTGAAAAAACCGCTACATAAACGAGAAAAACGATTGTTTTTCAATTGATATTTCAACCATTGACAAGAGCGAATAGAGCAAAATTGATCTTAATAATCATGTCGAAGCCTCTAGAAAAACACACGTATATAGCTGAAATTTGTTTGTTTTTCTTTTCGAGAGCGAGAGCAGAAAATATCAAATACTCACATCTGTCCTGAGACAACTCCCAATGCAAATAGAATATTCGTACCAATGAAGAAAAAATCGATAAGGAAAAATACCATAAAGAAAACTGAACTGTCATTTCTAAATTTATAGTTCGATTCATTGTAGAACAGATTTGTTATGGAATCAGTCTTTTAAAGAAATGTATCTTTTTTACGTACTTAAATGCACGATAAGCCGATCGGAACCAGAATATGTATGATAATGGTATAAATACGAAGAAGTAGGCCACCGATAGACAAAAACTGAGTAGACCACCTGTATTATTGAGAACTGCAAATGAAAAGAAAAGCAAAAATGAAAACTTATGAAATTAATTCGATAAAATATTTACCCAGAAAACCAAGTGCAGCTAGACCATTAAATAATAATGCAAAGACATAAACTAAATAAACGAAAGAATAGAAGAATATATGTTGTGCTAATTGTCCATACGCAGCCATAGATAGAAAAGCATTCGAACCCAACGTTGAAATTGTTGAGGAATATCAAGTCTGATATCTTGATGAAAACATGGTTTACATGGGCAGAATTTTGGAAATGGAGGGAAATTATTTGGACTATCTAAGTAGACAAAGAACAATCGTATTTTTATCAACATGAACGTAAATCTTATCTATGCAATCATTGAAAAAACACGATTACTCATTTTTTTTTAAAAATCTTTTCGTCATTATTTACCTCCACTTGTATCCTTTCCTGCTGCTGCACGTTCACGTTCGGCGAGACGTTTTTCACGTTCATCAAGTTCTGCTTGTCGTTTATCAGCATCACCAAGATCAATACGTGTTGCTGCAGGTTGTTTAACAGATGCTGGTGCTGGTGCTGGTGTTACGTACGATGGTATTTGTTCGGTTGGTAAATAGGCAGCAGGAGTCGATGATTGCGTTCTAGGTGAGGTAGGCTTTTTACAAAAGAAAAAATTTTAAAAATCGAATGTCAACGAATATCGAATGGATACTTGTGCTGGTGTATTATTGGTTGCAAATGGATTATTATCATTTGACGATTGATTTGAACTAGGCAGAAGAAAAAAGAAATAAAATAGTAAGATTTGTGTGTAGAGAAATTGATTGAATAACGAACACAGATGAGCTTGCCGGTGGCCGAGGATTGGCAGCAGCAAACGGATTTGAATCGTCACCGAAGCTGTTCATAATGTCTGTCCGTCTTTTTCAAATGAAAAATATCTAGACACGAAAAAAAGAAACGCACAAGACTGTCATGTTTTTATTTCGTTTTCTTTTTGAAACTTCGTCACAAAACGAACTCGGCATATCTACCCTCAACTTATCAATTTAATGTTTTCTTTTATACATCGAGTAACTCGCGACCGAACGAACGAACGATAGAGAAGAAAATATCACAACTGCCATCTACATTTAATAATCATTGGTATTTGAAATTAAGCAATTCGCTGCTTGCTTGCTTCACTTTCATTCATTTACTTTTTCCAATGAATTCGATCACGTAAGTGTTTCAATCGAAATAGTGGTATGATTTCTTTTTTATTCGTTTGATTTAGTAAAGCAAAATTATTGAATCAATTAAATGAAAAAGAATTAGAAAGTGGTGCATCGAATACAAGCAAAAGCTGGCATAACATCTATCGAGATAGTGCATGGATTTATGTCGGTGGTCTCGATTTTCAATTAACTGAAGGCGATATTATTTGTGTTTTTTCTCAGTAGGTTATTTCCTTGAATATTAAATTCAGAAATGAGTATTTTTCGATTTAGATGGGGTGAAATTGTTAATATAAATCTTTTGCGAGACAAGAAAACAGGCAAATCAAAAGGTTTTGCATTTATTTGTTATGAAGATCAACGAAGTACGGTATTAGCGATTGATAATTTCAATGGAACAACATTAGCTGCTCGACAAATACGTGTCGATCATGTTAAAGATTATAAACCACCAAAGGAACTCGATAATGATGATGATTTAATAAAAACATTGAAACAAATGGGCTGTGCACCAGGTGTTGAACTACCAACAGCATCTTCATCTTCATCGTCAAGACGAAAAGAAGAAAAACATTCATTCCATGTTAAACAAGAGCCAAAACGATTTAAAAAATAAATTCTTGTTGTAAATTTTGACTTCGATCTCTGTTTATTTTTGTTTGAAAATATGAACATTAAATCGTCCAGATCAACAACAATCATGTAAATTTTGTTTTTTTTTTTCTAGAGAAGTTTCGTAAGAATGGTTGTTTTTCATTGTGGCAGTTGCGGTGAAGCTTTGAAAAAAAATCAAGTCGAAAAACATATTGGAACTAATTGTCGACGAGTTCAAGTCATCTCTTGTATCGATTGTGGAAAAGATTTTTCGTAGGATTAAAATTCTCTTTCGTATTTCATTCGATTTTTTTTGTGTTACGTTGTAGACGAGATTCGTACAAAGAACATACAAAATGTATGAGTGAACAAGAAAAATATGGTGGATCGAATTATACAGCACCTGCTAATATGAACAAAGGCGAGAAAAAACAAAATCAATGGTTTGAAATCGTTCAATCGGCGATTAATTTAAATACTGGAAGCAGTCAAGCGAATATTTTATTGAAAAAATTGCAATATTATCCGAATACACCGAGAAAACGTGCAAAATTTATTGTAAACTATTTTCTTTTCATTGACTTTTGAAATTCAATGAATTGACTTTTTTTGATTATAGAATTTTGTTAACAATTCTATCAAAGGTTTTCCTCCACGAACTGTTGAAGAAGCTTGGTCTATACTTGAGAAATTAATTCCAAAAGTAATTGTTTTTCTCAATTATTCAAAATAAAAAAATATTTTTATTATTACTATTCTTAGGGTCAAACCAACGAGAATAATCAAGGTAAACAACCGAATAATAACGAACAAAATCCAAGTGAAACTTCACAAACTCAAAATCAATCAACATCCAAACGTTCAGTTGATGACGATGATGACGAACAATCAGCAAAAAAAGCCAAAACTGCTGAAAACGCTACTGATGACGATGCAAATCAAGCTGTTCCATCGAATCCTCATTTCGAATGGTACGATGAAATAAAACGTGCGTTAAACAAAGCAGATAATCAAACACTTAACGTAGATGTTTTGGTGAAAAAAGTAAATGATCTTGTTTGTTTATTTTCTCTTTTGTGCAAATAATTCTCGTTTAGATATTAAAACGATATAAAAAATTAAAACCAAATCAAGATAAAGACGCTGATTCGTTGTTAAAGAAATTAGAAAAGAAAATTCAACGTGCTCCATTTGTTCAACAAGTCGAACAGAATGTTTATCGATTAGTTGAATAGAATTGATGAGTGTCTCATTTTGTTTTGTTAAAAACAAATCGTTGTTATTTGAAATCAATAAATGAAGACAAAAAGAATTGTTATGTGTTTTGTTTTTCTTTTTGAATATTCACTAGTTTTTTGATAGTATTTTATTTTAGTTTACGTTTTGATTTGTTTTCTTTTCATCACAAAGATAATAGAGAGAAAGAGAAGAAAATCAGTTGAATAACAGCAAAAAAAAAGAACTTATTAGCTGAAATAGGTTTGAACAAGGAGATGGTAAAGATATATACATGATTATGCTTCACTACTACTTCGTTCAACTAAATTGGCTTTATCATGATCGGTATCTTTGCTTTGAGGATCAAACTGTTGCGGTTGTTGTTGTTGTTGTTGTGATTGTGCTTGTTTTTTCAATACACCTAAGAGAGGGAATATTGTGATAAAAATTTAGTTGAATAGTTAATGATTTCAACCTTTACGAATGGGTTTTGAGGGTGGAGGTTGTACTTCAACATCTAATTTAGCTGGTTCATCGGAACTTTGACTAGATACTGTTGCATTAAACATTGGATTAGCAAATACCGATGATTCCTAAACGAAAAAACTCAATTAAGAAAAAACTTCGAATAAGACCATAGTGTGTTACCATAGTTGGTACGTTGCTGGTTGATGTTGACTGAGCATTTCGAAATCGAACTGTATTGATATTGTTCGTTGAACGTGTGATAAAATTCGTTAGATTATTCAATGGTGTTCCAATAACTCGTGGTAAACGAACATTTGAAAATGATTGAAAACTAAATCGAACGAAATTCCTTTCAAAAAAATAACACAAATTTAAATTTAACGAACCCTCCTTTACGTTTAATTTGAAATAGACCTAATGCTAATAGAACAGCTAATAATAAACCGGCTACGGCTATGATTATATAGCGAATAAGATGTTTAACTGGTGGAAAACTCCATTTTCGTTGATCACAGTTTTCACCTTTATATCCTGATAGACATTCGCAAGCAGCTGATTGTCGACCTGTTTGTTCATCAACATGAAAAACACATTTACCATGTAAACAATGACATTGTAAAACATTTTCTCGAGGAGGTATAAGAGCTTGAAAAAAAAGAGAACAGGAAATAAAGAATTTATTATTAAAATTTGAAATACATACGAGCATCACACGTATGTCCATCATCTTGAAGTGCAGTGTCCCATGGACATGCACATTGATATTCATTTTCAGGTTTGAGAAGGCATAAATGTGAACAATTTGATATTGCACATGGATTTTCAGCTAAAAATATGAATTCAATGGAATTGAAGACTTTTTTTGTTTCTCCAAACCTGTTGTTATTTGTTTCAATGGATGAAATATTCTTACGAATAATGGTGATTCTAATTGATCGAGAACAAGTGTTGATACACCTCGACCGAATTTATCAATCATAAAAAGTGTTTGATTCTCTCGATTAATCCAATATAAATGACTACCAATAATATCAAGTGAATGCGGCGTATGTATGCCAACATGTGCAAAAACTAATCGATCTGTTCCATCGAAATTCATCGATTCAATTGATTCTTTCTTTTCATCGACCCAATAGACCCGATAACTTTGATAGAAATCAATAACTAAATCCGTTGGATAGATTAAATCTGTATCGACTAATATTTGATGATTTTCTCCATTCATCGATGCTGATTCAATTGTTACAACACGTTCTGTTCGATTATTAATTGTTTCATATTCATAATTAACAAAATATATCAAACCAAGTATGGGATTAACGGCAACAACCCATGGTGAATCAATATTAGTTATGATTTTCGTTGCATAACGCCCGTCATTTTTCATAACCCATATACAATCATGTTCAGTATCGCCAATATAAAGATTTTGACCAATCCAATCGATCGCTATACTATTCGGTAGAATTGCATGATTTAAATCTTCGAGAAGAAGTTCTTGTGGATAAGTTGTTGAAAATGTACTTGGCACAAGATGTGCACGATTAATACTATATATTGCTTCGTCGATCCAATAGACCATTCGATTTGTGCTATCAATTGACATAAAACTAGCATCGTGTTGATCTTCAATGAGTACGCCATAATGAGATGCTTGTGTAAGAGAATTACGACGAAGACGACGAATTTCATACGGTTCAGATATTAAAATGTCAATATTGGCATCAACTGGATGACAATCGGTTCGATTCGTTGAACTTGGCGTGTAACCAGCGGCACATTCACATTTAAAACTACCTCGAGTATTGATACAAATTTGTGAACAGAAATTTAATGTTGAATTTAAACATTCATCGATATCCTCGCATTTTGATGTTTCTTTATTGAATTTATAACCGGAATTACATGTACAAACAATGCCCTTGCCATTTGGTAGATCATGACAACCTTGATCACAATGATTCGTTTGATTCGCACATGTTATCGTTGTATTATGATGACATGTTAATTCATCAGATTCATCACCACAATCATCATCTAAATTTATTTTTATCAGAAAACTAAAATAAAATGAAACTGATTCGTCTTACATTCATCGCATAGATCCGAATATCGAATACAACGATTCGTATGAACACAACGGAATTCTGGACATGTAACTGCTCGATTTGGTAATTGACAAACACCATGAAGATCCTCATCACTCTCATCACCACAATGATTAATATGATCGCAGACACGTGAACGATAAATACATCGACCGTTATTACAACTAAATATGGAAATATCAAATTTTGTTTATCTATATATAGAAAATACAAGATTTCTACCGAAAACGATTGGTCGCATTACAAGGAATTGATCGACAAACTTCCATGGTTTCATCACTAACAAAAAATGAGTTTTCAATCGATTTAGATGTTTTGTTTTCTTACCTATTATCTCGACAATCATTATCTAAAGAAAAACAATCGAACAAAAATAGAATCGAATCGATTTTAGAAATTCATCTACCTCCATCACAAAGCCAATTTGGATTAATACAAAGAGTATTATTACATTGAAACCGATCTGCTGGACAATATCGTCCATCGGGATACCGAGGTGGACAACCGATTTCATCGGATGCATCATGACATTGCGGATGACCATTGCAACGACTTGCATTATTTACACAATGACCTGATGCACATTGAAATTTACCTTCTGGACATGTATGTGACGCTAAAGAGAACAATAAAGTTTATTAGATTATGAACAAAAATCAATATATTTACTGCAATAGTCTTCATCGGACGTATCACCTGAACCACAATCACGATCATGATCACAAACCCTAATAAATCATAAAACTACAGTTTTCAACCGAAAAAACAAACAACTCGGAATTTCAAACCATCGTTGTGGTATACATCGACCATTATGACAACGATATTCATCTTCACTACATTCTCGATAGACTAAAAACGAACGATAGAAAACAAACAAAATCCTAAATAAAATCCCATTTTCATACCACACGTAAGTGGATCTTCATCGGAACCATCACGACAATTATTCACATGATTACTTAAAAACAAGACATACAAGTTATTGTTTTCTTTTCAGTAGTCTTACCATCGAAGACTTCGAGGAATGCATTGTCCATTATTACAACGGAATTGACTGGCTTCATTACAAGCTGGACATTGACCAGGATTTTCATCGCTATTATCTCCGCAATCATTGACTCCATTACAACGTGCAGCATTCGGTATGCATTTATACGAATTAGGACAACGAACTTGATCAGCTCGACAAGGTCGATTACCTTCAAACGGAAAAAAACACATTTTCAAACAAAATCAAATCAATTCAATCGATGACATACGACAGAAATATGGATTTTCATCACTATTATCACCGCAATCATTATCAATATCACATTCATACGTTGCTGGTATACATCGACCATTTGCACAGGTAAATTGATGATGTGCACAAGTACGATTACCACAATTGAGTTCATCACTACCATCCGGACATTGTCGAGAACCATCACAACGAAATCTCTGCAAAAGTTCGAATTACAAATTCAATAAGTTGATTTCAGATAAAAGAAAATAGTTAAAAAGGTTACCATTGGCAAACATTGACCAGAATTACATCGGAATGTTCCAGGCATGCATCGACATTGACAATTTTCTTCATCTAGAATATTCAAAACATGGAATAAACATTCAATTTGAAAGTTTATTTTCCTACCAGAATTATCTCCACAATCATTATCGCCTAGAAAATAGAAAAAAAACACGAATATATAAATATATGTAAGACTGCAAATTGAATAGATCGCATTTCTCGATTTTTACCATCACAAACATATGACATCTGTGTACAGTTTTGATTTCGACATTGAAATTGTTGTGCAGGACATCGTCGTTGTGGACAAGTTGTTGGTTCATCTGAACCATCTTCACACTCATTGACTTTACAAAAAACGAGAAGTTACATATTGCAAATGGAAACAGTTCGATAACTTACCTCCATTACATTTAAGTGACCACGGAATGCATCGTTCATTCGGTGGACCACATCGATGTTGATTACAACTACAATTACTCACGCACGTTCGGTTATTTCCACCGAGTGCAAACGAAAAATGTTCAGGACAAACACATGTATACGATTGATTCGTTGACAGTAAACATAAATGTGAACAACCACCATTATTGATTGCACATGGATTAGGACCTGAATATGAGCAAAAAAGAAAAAAAATAGTATGCATGTCTTTCAATTGATTTCTACCTTCGGGTTGTAATGATGGATGAACAATAATTAAAGAAACAACTTCATTGATAGTATTTGGAACAAGAATTTGTTTGTTTGTACCATTTAATGCATCAGCTCGATACAATGAATGATTAGCATAATCAGACCAAATCACGTAACCATCCATAAATGCAATACTAAGCGAATAAGGAACGTAATCATGACCAAAAAATGCTATTTTACGTTCTCCACCATCGTAATTACTAAATCTAGAAAATAAAATCAACAGTTTTATTTGATTCAAACAAAAATCTATGAACATTTTCGTACTCGAGTCGTTGTAATCGTCGATCAATCCAAAATAGTCTCTTCGTAATAAGATCAATTGTCAATCCAATCGGTCCGGCGGTATCTGTTCCGATAATTTTCACGAAATTCGTTCCATCGAGATTAATTCTTCCGACATGTGGTTGTCCCCAATCAGTATAAAACAAATAGCCAACCAATGGATCAACAACAACATAATTTGGTTGAGATAAATATTTCGAATCAAGTAGAACAATATCAAAACGACCGTCCAATTCACTAACACGAAGTTCAGGTGCGCTGGTTAGATAATACAATTTTCTGCCGATCCAATCGACAGTTAATGAACGAGCACGTGTATTCTCAGCGATTGTCGTCGATTGAGAACCATTTAGATTCATTCGATAGATTTTAGATGCAATCGGATCAACAACGAATAACTTTCGATCTTTCCAATCATATGTAATACTAGCTAGATCGAGAAAACCACGTGCAACTGTTAATTCTGTTTGTCCATGGAGATCAATAGCACGAATATAATATTTATTCGTGTAGAAAACATAGGGAGTAATTGTTCCTAAAACTCAATCAATGAAATAGGATTATTGACATTTTGTGAACATACGATTTATTCGCTGACAACTACGACCATCACGAGCCTTTTCATATCCCGAAGCACATTTACATATATATGAACCTAAATTCAAATTGGAACTTGTTTTATTTCAAAAAAAAGAAAGTCTTATCTTATACCTGGCGTATTTTCACATAATTGTTGACAAACACTTGGTGTTTCAATACATTCGTTGATATCTAAATGTTATGACAAATTATTTTTCATTCTTATCATGAATTAAAAGAAAAAAAAACAAAAACGAGACATTTCTATATCTTTCACAACAAAGAAACATTTCTCAACACTATGGCTTCATATTATGATCACGATGTAGGTACCGATCGAATACAAAATCCATCGGAAATCGATATTGAAGATATTCAATGTACGATATGTAGTAATGTTCTGTGGAAGCCAGTTGCTTGTCAATCATGTGAAACACCTTTCTGTTCGACATGTATCAGTCGATGGATTGAAAAAAATCCAAATGTATGTCCGATGAAATGTGATGGTTATAAGGAACGAGCTTGCCCACGATTTGTTATCAAACAACTTGCAAAAGCACAATTCTTTTGTATCCATCGATCGAATGGATGTAATCAGGTAAATTATTTGCACACACACGCGCAAAAATTCACTTTTCTTGTTCTTAAACGGATTCATAGATTATTCCGTATGAAGCATTAGAAAAACATGAAACACATTGTGAATATCAGAAACAACAATGTCCAAAATGTCGATCGGATATTATTCAAAAAGATTTTACTGAACATGTAACGCAATGCACACCGATTGTGACTACATCTTCATTTGGATCTCTACACGAAGACAATACATCCTGCTCAACAGAAATTCAGGATTTAAAACAACAAATTCAACAACTTCGACAAGAATCAATTGAGAATAAAGACAAATTTGAAAAACAACTACAAGAATATCAACAAGAATTACAAAAACTTCGTGATGAAAATTGTCGATATATCAAACAAATCTATAGAATTCAAGAATTTCTTTGTAAGTACACAATTCAATCGTAATCATGAATGTTTTTTTTGTTCTGCCTTCTAGTTCCAAGTCATATTACATTTTCTGATATCACTCCTCCGTCTGGTTACATCGAAATTCCTCCAGGATACAAAAATATGGACTGGACAAATTTTCAATTTACTTCCAAATCATTTCAAAATCAAATTTATATGTGTCAAATTTCGTTTACAGATAATCACAGTGACTCAGTTGCTTCATGTTCTGGCCAAGGAGCAATTAGTGTTAGTCATTTGAACAAACCATTCAATATAACTTCATTAAACATCGTCCTTCCTGGTCAATGGGACGTTCGTTTCGAACTCATAGGCTATCGAAAGTCAACACAACATAGCAATCAATCGTTCATGTTCAAAGGTCCTGCTAGTAAAAATATCGATCTCAATTGGACAGAGATCAGCGAGCTTAAGTTCTATTGTACTGGTCATTTTTTGCTAACTGATCTTGTTCTTGCTCCGAGTTTTTAATTAATTTCAATAAAAACGAACTAATTCTTATCGCTTACCCCAACAATTCTTTTGATTTCGTGCTAATTTATATCCTGACCGACAAGTACATCGAAACGATGTCAGGGTATTCACACAACCATGTTCGCAACCACTGAGTATTGGCGAAGCACATTCATTTACACCTGTGAAGCAAAAAACGACACAATTTCTATATAGAAACTAATAATGATCTTATTTTCATACCACAGCTGCCTGGTTCATCACTGCCGTCCGTACAATTTCGAACGCCATTACAAACAACTTCATAGGGTATGCATTGTTTATTTCGACATTGAAATTGTCCCGATGGACATTGCTCTTGTTGACATAACGACGGTTTTTCATCGGAATTATCATGGCAATCATTGCTTCAATGCAAATCATAATTAGAAATGGACTTTTATTCGGATGAATCACTTACTATCCATTGCAAGTAGACGATTTCGGCACACAACGACCGTTTTCACAACGATATTCAGTATTTGTACAATTTCGATATCGTGAAGCTGAAAAAAAAAACAATTGAAGAAAAAAATCGTCATTAATTCAATTGATTACTTACCACAAGAAGCAGGTTCATCCGATCCATCACCTAAACAATTACAAAAAAACGAATTTTCTTTATCGAAAAAAAAAATCTTTCGAACAAACCGCAATCATTATCATGATCTAAACACAGAAGAAGAAGATGATGAAATGAATTCAATCGAATGAAAATACAAAATTTACCGCAAACATATGAACGTGGTACACAGAGACCATTTGCACATTGAAATCTGTGTGATGCAATAAATTAAGAATATATTTATGAATGAATTAGCAAACTTACTGATATGATGAACAGTTTCTTCGTGTACAATTTGCTTCATCTTCTCCGCGAAAACAATTAGCAACTCCATTACAAACTGCTGATCGATCCAAACATCGTAATCGTTGATTACGTGCCAAACCCGATGGACAACGAAATTGTGTTGAACTGCAAGGCATTTCCGCTAAAATTCAATCGATCATCAATCATTTTTCTTCGAGATTCTTTACATACCACAATTATGTCTTTCATCTTCATCGCTTCCATCACTAAATATCAATCAAATTGAATCGTTTATTTCTTGTTGTTTGTCTCCCTACCGGCAATCATCAATACCATTACATCGTTGCTCTGGACTAATACACCTTCCATTATCACATTTCCAAAGTCCAGTTGGACAAGTTCGATTTGCCAGACGACAATCAGCTGATTCATCGATGCCATCCAAACAATCTCGACGACCATCACAAACCCACGAATACGGCACACAACGGCCATTACCACATCGAAATTCAGCTAAATAAACCAATCGATCCATTGTTTTTTTTTTCTTTCGAACTCTCTTAATCTTACTGGTATTGCATTGAATACTTTGACAAAACATTGGACTTTCATCACTATTATCTCCACAATCATTATCACCATCTATTTCAAACGTATGTTCAAACAGAATCAATCGATCAAGTTACATACCGCAGAGATAACTTCGTTGAATACAAATATTATTATTCGGACATTTCATACTATTCGTTCGATTGCAAACACGTGCTGGACAACCGATTTCATCCGTTGCATTACCATCATTACAATCATCATATCCTATTTATTCACATTATTGTTTAGTTCAATTAGATTTTCTCTTCGAATCAACATACCATTACAACGTTTGAAATTATCGATGCATCGAAAATTTTGACAAGTAAATTGTCCTTCGGGACATTGAGGATAGACACAAGCTTGAAATGGATTATTTTCATCACTACCATCGTTGCAATCTTTATTTTGTTGTTATTGTTGTTGAAAAGATAAACTCAAGATAATTTCGATTTTCATTTGATTAAATAATCTTACCAATTTTTCTATCGCATCGTTCAACATACGGAATACATCCTCCGCTTAAACATCGATATTCTGTCGGTTGACATGTATATTTCGCTAGAAAAATAAAAAAGAACAATTCTTATGCAAATATTTTCTTCAAGAATTCTACAGCAAAATCTTGTATCTTCATCGGAATTATCCGAACAATCAGCTTGACCATCGCAAACTTTTCTTCGAGTTATACATTGACCATTTCGACAGGTAAAATTGACCGATGCACATGACGACGAAAGTGCTACAATCAAGATCGAGTATAATTTTAAAAAAAAAACAAACAAGAACTTCATTCGAATGTTACGTACGAACACACATTCGTCGATCATTTGCTATTTTCAATTGTTGTCCAGTCGGACAAGCACATTCGACTTGATTATCCGGTGCTGTCTTACATATATGACTGCAACCACCATTGCTTATATTACATGGTGAAAATGAACATTTCTGCCGTTGATCGGATACAACATGAATATCCATTGGACGATAGGGAAAATTGTTTTGCATTTCAATCATATTCGCACCGGTATATTTTTCTGCACGATAAATACCACCTAAACAATTCATTCGCTGTATTATTTTTCAAATCAATATCAAACAAAAACTCTTTACGAAGCGTCCAATCGGTCCAGTAGATGTAATGTCCGTGAACAGTTAGAGCAAATGGATGCATAGCAGTTGTAATCACTTCTCGGCTAGTGCCATCTAAAGCTGCACGTTCAATACGATCACTAGAACAGATTTATGCATGAAAAAAATCAAATCTTTTCAATAAACTACAAATAAGCATCAGCCCAATAGATTCGATCGTCATCGAAATCAATTGTTAATCCATTTGGCCATCGGACGTTCGTTGTTATAACGTAAGTTATCTGTCGTCCGGTTAATGTCGAACGTCGAATCGATGGATTAGCACCGACATCCGACCAGAACAAGTATCTGCATTTGACAAATAGAAATAATTTATTTGTTTGATAAGAAATTCTCTTTCGAACCCTTTGCACGGATGAACAACGATAGCTCGTGGTCGTGAACTAGCTGCAATTACCAATCGTTCTGAACCATCATTTTTCGATGATATTATTCGTCCGTAAGTTTCATCAGTCCAATATAAACGATCGGATACCCAATCGTACGATATTCCAACTGGTTGTGATCGTCCTACGACAACAAAAACAAAATTACACTTTAAAGACGAAGAGAATGTTTGTTTGCTTGTGTGTACCAGTCACATTCGATTGAACTAATTGTCGAGCATGAGGATTTGGATCATCCATATCAAATGAAAATATATCTTGTACTCCCATATCACTGCAATATAAGAAACAAAAAGCAAAATAGTCGATGTCGTAGAGAGAGAATATGCCGACATACGTATAGAATATTTTCTTGTCACGAAAATCAAAATCAACGCCAACAGCTAGAGTTAGATTTGTTATTGACCGCCATGGTGCACTGGTCGAAAAGCCATGTGGTTCCATTGACATTGAACGAATTTCTTTTTCCATAGCCACAAGAAGATATTCCTTCGGTGCTTGAAAAACAAAAAAAGAAGAACAATTTTAGTTTAAAAAAACTTTTCGTTCACATACGACTACAAGTTCGTCGATCTAAATTCAATGTTCCATAAGCACAAGCACATTGCGGTACGCTATTATCCGGCAAAGCAAAACACATGTCATCACAAAAACGTTGTTGAACTGTCGATGTTTGACAAGGCGATTGATAGATCGGTTGTTCATCGAAGAGAGCCATTCCACCTACTTCATATGTTTTCAACGGTAGGACCGTATCTAATCGTTGAGTATTGCTATCAGCAGTTTTATTTATACGCATAATCTTTGAAAATAAATGAATGAAATATAAAGATTTTAAAAGAAAATCTTCCTACAGAAGAAAATGCTCGATCCATAATGAACAAGTCATTGTTTGCAATCACGAGACTAACTGCATTGGGGATATTTTTTGAAATTATTCGACGATTGCTTCCGTCCCAAGCAATAGCTTGAATCATATCACGTTTCGAATCGGACCAATAGACATCATCCGTAGCAGGATCGATTGTAATCGATTCAGGACGTATGATTTGCGTTGTAACAAGAAACGTTACATTTTCACCATTTAATAACGAACGACTTATACGAGCACGAGCTCCTCGATCACACCAATAGAGATATCTATAGAATTTGTCGTATTCAATCAGAAAATACTCGGTTTTGCTTTTACCTTCGTTTTGGATTAACAGCTAGTGCGAATATGGTTTCATTTTTACCTTTACGTAAAATCAATCGATGATCAGTTCCAAGTCGATTGACTTCTAAATGTCCATATTCATTGGATATATATGAAAAATATAGATTTCCTGCTATCCAATCCAGCGCAAGACCGGCAATATAATTTCTTTGTGCAGCTACATTCGCACGTAGATAGGTCGTTACATTCCAAATTCGATCATTTGTCCAGACAGCTCGTCGTATTAAATAATTTCCATTGATCCAATAGACTTCCTTCGTTGAATATCGAACAGCAGGCATTTCAATATCTGAACCCGGTATAATTGGCATCACATCTTCACGTGCTGATTCATTCGAACGATGATCAAATGCTCGTAATAACGAATGTGTACTATAGATTATATATTGTTGACTCTTAGGTGAACATGTTCGACCATCGGAATTTAATTTATAACCAATAGCACAGTCACATTTCGGTACGTTGACATTAAATGAATCGATTTGAAAACAAATCTGTTCACAATACGAACCAAAATAACAATACGCATTCCAAGCTATGGAAATAAAAAACAAAATAAAAGTCGCAATTGTTGATACAAAACGAACCTTCATATCGAGGATAGGCACGAATTTGTAATGGTTCTTGTTGATTTGTTCGAACAGGTATGACATCTGATGCTGGATTTAAACTGTGATCAAACCATTTCTTATAAACACCTTCGAGATCTTTATCGACAAAAAACAATGAGTAATGTATCGATGTTACATCGTCATATTGATTGACGACATTTGTTGCTGATGGTGGACGTAAATGTGTGAGAAAATCGAAACCACGTGGATGATTGACTTCAACATCAAGAACTTTCGTATCACCTGAGTCCATACAATGATAGGAAATCTAAATTTTTAATTTCACAAAATTAAAACAATAAAAGTTTTCCTCCCGATCAAAAAAAAAACTCGATTTACTTTTTGTATTCCAATATCACTCCAGAATACACAATGTAGATCGAGATTATAAACGATATAGTTCGGTTGTAGAAGATTTTCTGTAATAATATTCTCAGCGTGTTGACCATCGAATCGAACACGACCGATTTTCAATGGAACTTGACCACCACCAAGATCAATCCAATAGACGAAACTATATCAATGATTATCAAAATTCTCTTAGTTTTTCTCAAATTATTCTCTCGAATTTACCCATGTGTTGTATCAAGATCCAATGCAATCGGACGACTAATGCCCGTTGCATTCTCCTGTGCACTATAAACTATCGTATGATATAAACCATTCAATGAAATCGAATCGATTCGACTGTGACGAATATTTGTTATAAATAAATTACTAAATTATATAGAAATAATAATTTACAAATATTGAATTCAATGATTTGACTTCTACCGGCCGACAGCATCGACTTGCATCGTGCCTGCTTCCATTCCAACGAGAATTTCGTCGTCACCATAGAAAACTGTTTCGTTTGTTCCATCGAAATTAATTCGACGAATTTCGTACTGAAATATTTTTAAAGAGAAAAAAAAACAAAACGCAAATCATCGTTCTTATAGATTCACATTTTTGATCGAATCTTACAACTGGTGTTCCATCAGGTAGAAATCGTTTGATTTGCGTCCAATAGATCGTTTCATTGACTTCATCAAATGCAAATTCATAACCACTATGTACATCAGTTATAGTAACTAATCGTTCCCATAGATCATCATAATTCGAATTTTCATCGACATAAGATTGATTATGTCGAACATTGATTCCACCGATACTATTTCGTCTCATGTAAATCATAAACGGACTATAATCTAATCAAAACAAAAGTTAACTGTAAACTATTTTTCTCGTATTGACAAACCTTTCGAACAAGTAAATTGATCGGGTTCAAGTATAAAACCAGTCGAACATGCGCATGTATAACCATTTGCTGACGCAGGAGATAGAAGACACAGTTGTGAACAACGTGATTGTTGACAAGGATTGATTTCTAATCGAATGAAAATAGAAATTGTGAATGTTGTTTTATTTTTCGTTCGCTCACCTAATGGTTGATAAATTTGATGTGAAATTCGAATTTGATTTACATTTGCTCGTGATAAAACTCGCTCGTGTTGTTGTGCTTTGAAACCATGTTGAAAACGGTTCAAACGTCGAATTTCATTTGAATTCGTATCCACCCAATAGAGATACTGTTCGAAGAGTGCTATCGATCCCGGTCCATGAAGGAAATGTGAATTGCCAAGAATCTTTCGTCGATTTTGTCCCGAATAAGAAATAACTTCGATGAAATTTAAATGATGATCAGTAAAATAGACTTCTTCACGTATATGATCTAATGTTAAACCAACAGGCATTTGAATACCATCATGAACAAGAACTGTTCGTTGTTGACCATCGAGATTGGAACGTTCAATACGCGGATTACTACCCCAATCAGTAAAAAATAGAAATCGTGCGCCAGCACGTGGATCAACTGCAATCGACCATGGATTTGTTAGATTTTCGTGGAATAAGATTCGACGATAGGTACCATTCATATTGGCAACTTCAACATGTTCGAGAATATAATCTGTCCAGTAGATATTTCGACTGATCCAATCAAATGCCAGTCCAGCTACATAACTAATTCCACTTGTTATTAACTTCAAAAGAAAAGGAAAAAAAGATTATTATTATTATTATTCTTTTGACGGTATTTTTTTACTTTCGTGTAATTTGCAGTTCGTGCGTGTCGACTATAGATAGTATTTGCTGCTAAATCAGTCCAGAAATATGTATCCGTACGATTGTCAACATCGAATGTTGTGATAAAACGCATGTCTGGACCGAGATAAACTCGACCATATGTTCCTATGGTTGGTGACATCCAATCTAATCGTCCACCTGATGCGGCCATCAATCGAATACCACTTTCATCTGAATAAACGGGAAAAAAAACAAATTATTTTCATCGCTAAACATAAAAATCTATTCGACTTACTGATAATCTTACAACTGCGACTATCAGATTGAAGAACAAAACCTTGATCACATCCGCAAATAAAACTTCCATTTGTATTCAAACATTGCTGATGACATGTATTTGGATCTAATGCACATTCGTCAATATCTAATTATAATAATAAGAAAATCAAATATGTAATTTGTTCGTTTCCAATCGATTCCAATTCAAACCTTCGCATTTCTTATAATTTGTTGTATTTTGCACATGAAAACCAGACTGACAAAGACAGAGAACACCAAACGGTGATGGATGACAAGCATGACTACAACCACCATTGTTAACAGCACATTGATCATTGTTACACAATGGAGATTCATCGCCACCACCAGGACAATCAGGTTTACTAGTCAAAGAAATGAGTTACGAATAATTGAAAAGATTTTCAATAAAAATAGTTTACCCATCACAAACTTGTGTTATATTAACACATTGATGGATTGTTGTAGAGGGACAAACGATTTGATTGTCGGCACAAGTAAATGTTGCAGACGCTAACAAATAAATTCATTCGTTCGAAAATTCTCTATTTTAGTTATCAATTAAAAACTACGTACAACATTGATCATCATGTTCATCTGAACCATCATCACAATCTTCCTAAACACAGAAAAAGAAGAATAACGATCGTTCAATAATTTTATTTCTATTTACATCATGATCACATAACCACGATTGAGGAATACATTCACCGGATGTTACACAACGAAATTCCTCCGACGTACAATTTCGTCCATCTAGATAAATTGTATAACTTCAAATCTATCTCGTCAAAAATTTACTTACTACAACTTGCTGGTTCATCAGATCCATCGGCACAATCTGCAAAACAAACACGCAATGTATTCCTCTCTATTGAGCGAAAACAAAATCCGTTTTCCCTACCTCGATGACCATCACAACGCCAAGCCTATTCAAAACAAATCCAACTGTATTTCTCAATCAATCGATTCATTTTCTCAACTTACATTGGGTATACATGTTGTTCCACAACGAAATTGATCAGCTCGACAATACGTTGGTGTTGTACCACCGCAATTCGATTCGTCTTCCATTGATGGACAATCTAAATTATTATTTTAATCAAATTGTTGTCATAAAAGTAGAATAATATTTCCATCTACCTGCTATACCATCACATCGTCGTGTTGAGTTAATACAACGACGATCACGTGCACAAAGAAATTGTCCTAGTCCACATGATATCGGCGGACAATTGAGTTCTAAGAAGATGATTGTTTTAGTTTTCAATTCAAAACACAACAAAAAGTTTCGACTAACCATCAGCATTATCACCGCAGTCTAATCGAAAAGAGAAACAAGATAGTTAGTTAGTGAACATGATTTTTAGTCATCTTACCATTTTGACCATCACATTTCCATGCTAAAATAGTCAAATGATTTATTTGTCCTACGATTATAAATATTTACTTACAATTTGGAATACATCGGCCAGAAGTATGTGGACAAGAAAACTGCGTTAGTGGATCACATGTTCTTTCTACAAGAAAAAAAGATAACAATTGATTTTGATTTAACATGGTAATAGATGTACCGTGACAATTTTGTTCGTCACTTGAATCTCCACAATCATTTTCTATAGAAAAAAAAACAAACATTACGATAGTTTAAATGAAAAGAAAAACAATTGTTTTACCATTATCGCAAACCCATGAGTTAGGAATACATCTTCCCGATGAACAATGAAATTCATTTGTTTGACAAGTTTGAGCTTAATAGAAAAAAAGGCACGCATACGTACGTAATTATTTGTAATGAATATCTATTTACTGCAATTTGATTCATCGGATCGATCTTGACAATGGGCGTATCCATCACAGACAAGTTGTTTGTTTATACAAACACCTGTACTTCGACATTGGAATTGATTTGTTCGACAGGTTGGTGATCCCGCTAGAAATTTATTTTAAAAGAAAAACATCTACAAAAAAGATCT
>ERZ778023.1703-NODE-1703-length-32214-cov-59.917006_pt1 | contig 32214 bp, 47 predicted proteins | sample MGYA00375753_ERZ778023 | MGnify/ENA primary metagenome ERZ778023 (study PRJEB29350, sample SAMN05389822) | bioreactor metagenome | isolation source: Ammonium sulfate bioreactor | place: South Africa: University of Cape Town | collected 2014-04-04 ... | reverse complement strand
GTGAGTGAGTGAGTGAGTGAGTGAGTGAGTGAGTCAGTGAGTGAGTGAGTGAGTGTATCGTGCGTACTGGGCAGCTTCTGCAAGAAGGTGAGAATCAGGCCGGCAACAGCGTGAGGGTCGGTCACCAGCTCAAAGTCAAGCTCTCCACGCTCGACCTGAGCCACCAACACCGGATCCGGTGGCTTGGTAAAGAGCTCCTCGTCGTCGTGTGCTGTTAGAAACGAGTGAAGACGTCAGGAGAATGCTTCAGCCGTGAGCAGCGTGAATGACAGCGAGCCAGTCGTACACGTGACCTCGATGTAGCGCATCAAAGCCGTTAGGAATAACGGCAAGCCATACTCGTCGACGAACTTGACGAGCTCGAGCGGCACGCCGAGCACCATGCCGACGCCGGCCTCGTCGCCTTTGGCGACCTGTCGTTGTCCACTGAAAGCCGCCATCCATTCCTTTGGTCCAGCATTCGCGCGAACACACAGACAGAGAGAACGCCGGCAATCGCTCATCAGCAACGGCCATATGCGAGAGTGGCTGCGCTCGACCTCCACTACGTACCTCCATCTCTTCTTGCGATTCGCACGCAAACGTGTGCAGCTTGCTCTTGTTGTCGATCACAGTAAAGACCCACTGCAGATCGATCTCGAGGTCCTTGTTGCGCCTCTTGTTGCGCTCCTTCCACTCGATTCGCTTCACGACGGCATTGTGGCAAAAGTACTTGCCGGTCGGCGTTTGGTTCTATGATTGAACGAACGAATAAATGAATGAATGAATGAACGATTCGGACAGCGCTGTAACGGCACCGAAGCTCGCGCGCTGTTACTGTACCGTGGGCGAGTGGTACTTGTAGAGCGTGTGGTTGCGCAGAATGAACCACGCCTTCTTCCATGTGTGGCGCGTGAGCGAGTGCATGTATCCAATCTTCTCGAGGTCGACTTGAAGCTGTGACTCCTCGTACTATATTCGATCGCCCACAGAACCATGATGGCGTCGATGGCAGCAGCAGCAGCAGCAGCAGCGAGGAGGAGGAGCTGGAACGTAAGTGCGCAATCTCGATGATGTGGCGCCGGCGATAGCGCACACGCACCTCGATCTCAACCAGGCCTTCATCCTGCTTGTTGTCGTGCAGGAACCTGACGACAAGCTCGCTGGTGGCCAGCTGTGGCACCATCAACACGTTGTTGAACCAGGTCTAATCGCAGTAGTACACCCGCATACGTCAGAGCGTGCTCTCTCTCTCACATCGTCGTGGTCTGAGCGAGCGGTCTCCTCGAACCTGCAACAAGATGTGTCGCTTATCGACCACGAGAGGATTCATGTTGCCGAGTATTTGCTTGGGCGGGAACTTGCGTGGTACGAGGCCCTTGTACTTGGCTTTGAGCTGTCGTTGTCGTCGCGGTCGTTATCGGTTTGGCTGTGGTGAGTGGAGGAGCGGCAGCGTCGAGCGAGTGAGCGCGCTCGTACCTTCTCCATCAGGGCTCGGAACTCACGGTAACGGCGATACACAATCCAGCGCGTTCCATCTTCGGTCTTGATGCGCACTTGATAGGTCTAGAGAGGAGACACGAGGCCCACGCACATTGATCGACACCGACACGCGAGCGTTAGCGACAATCGCGAGATGGTACTCGCGCTCGGTCGAGGTCTCGGTACCGTGAAGGGCTTGCCGCCCTTGTCCTTGACCTGGTGGGTGCCGAGGATGAAGGCCGCGTAGCCCGAGGCGGCGAGGGTCGACTCGGCCGTGTGCAGCACCGACACGGTGCCCGAGCGGGCCTTGGCGTCGGCCACGTCGGGCTCCTCGTCCGACGAGCTCCAGGCCTCGTCGTCGTCGTCGCGGTCCTTGTCGGCGTCCTTGTCCTTGTCCTTCTTGCCGCGCTTGAAATTGGAGCTGCTGCCGGCACCCGCGATCGGAGTGGGTTCGTCATTTTTGCGAGAGCGAGTGGCTTGGAAGTGATCGGCCATGATGGGCGAGGTCGCTGGAGCGAGAGTGTGGCGAGTAGACGGACGTTACAACGGTACGCGAGAGAGAGAGAGAGAGAGAGAGAGAGAGACGCTGACGCGACAGTGGTAGTGGTGGTAGTGGTGGTAGTGGTTGCTGGGGCGTTGCTACGAGATGCAATAGGGTCGGTGGTTGTCGGTGGTTGTTGGTGGTTGATACGCGCGCGACGCGGCGATGAGCGAACGACGATGATGGTGGATCGATCGAGGGAGGCCGATGAGTCGCTGTTCGTTGCTGCCGCTGCCGCACTCGTGTCGCTCTCTGTCGGTCGGTGCGTGTTGGTGTCTCTCTGTCTCTCTCTCTCTTTGTCACTTGCGAGTCATCTCGAATCGAATATCACAATGGCTGCATGGTGGAGTCTGCCTCGCATCCTGGCGCCGTTGGTCGGCGGCTCGGACCTGTCGTTCCGGCTGCTGGCTCGCTCGTACGGCGCGCAGGTGACCTTCACCGAGATGTGCGTCGCCGAGTACTACCTCGCCACCATGAACAACACGGCCACCGCGCGCTACAAGAGCTACACCTTCGAGTTCGATGCCTCCGATCGGCCGCTGGTGTTGCAGCTCGCTGGCACGACGGCGGCGCCCATCATCGCGCTCGCGAACCACGCCATGTTCGACGGCCACATCGACGGCGTCGACCTCAACTGCGGCTGCCCGCAGTCGTGCGCCGAGAACAAGGGCTTCGGCGCCGCGCTGCTGCGTGACGCCGACCATCTCGTGGCGCTGTGCGCCGAGATCTCGCGCTCCATCAAGTACCCGCTGTCGGTCAAGATGCGCCTCCACAAGGACGTCGACACCACCATCGGTCTCATCGGCCGGCTGGTGCGCGAGGGCGGCGTCGCCGCCGTCTCGGTGCACGCACGCTATGCGCACCAGCGCGGCTCCAACCGCGGCTCGGCCGACTGGGACGCGCTGCGCCGCATCCGCGCCGCCTTCCCCGAGACGCCCATCATCGGCAACGGCGGCATCGGCGTGCACGCCGACATGGCGCGTATGCGCGCCGAGACCGGCGTCGACGGCGCCATGGCGGGCTACGCCGCACTGCTCGACCCGTCGGCCGTCTTCTCCGAGCAGCCGGACGACGTGCGCCACATGGTGGTGCGCTACCTCGACATTGCCACCAGGCACCACACGCGCCTGGTCGACATGCAGCGCCACCTCGAGTGGATGCTGCGCGCGCACCTGACCTACTCGCTCAAGCCGCCGCTGTTCCAGAGCCGCTCGCTGCTCGAGCTGCGCGAGGTGCTCAACGCCCTGCCGCTCGATCCGCCGCTCGTCGTGCCCGAGCTCTTCTCGACCACCGTGCAGACACCCAAGCCCATCGAGGCCATGAGCGAGAAGATGCAACGCCGGCTCGATCGCAAGCGACTCAAGCACGAGCAGAAGGCGCGCAACAAGCGAGCTCGCCTCGACGCATCCTCCGACGCCGCTGCCGCTGCCGCTACAACCACACCATCGACAACTGCCACCGATTCTGATTCAACGAGTGATACTGCTACAACCGCCCCTGTGGCTACGAGTACTTCTTGCACACCGACGTCATGTACAACAGCAGCAGCATCATCATCGCTCTCGGACTCGCTGCTGTCATCGTCGTCGTCGTCTTCATCATCGTTATTGTCGTCGTCTTCATCTTGAACGATACCCGCAATCGCTATCAAATACCTCTTAATGAAGGCAACCAGACCTTGTTGTAATACCGTATGAAGTGGATGCAGACAGACTCTTCGCGCTGATGTCGCTGTCGACGGCGTTGTTGCTCGCTGCCTCGCTGCCGCTGCCATCATCTCCCTCACTCGTCCATCGTGACCACACTCTCTCGACAAGAGCACTCGACTCACTCACACACGAGCGCTCTTGCACGATGGTGTACTTTTGTCCGTACTGCGCCAACATGCTGCTGATCGAGTACGGCCGCGAGGGCGCGACGCGCTTCTACTGCCAGACGTGCGCCTACGTGTGCCCCATCCCGCGCAAGCTCACCAAGACCTTCCATCTCAAACGCAAGGCCGTCGACGACGTGCTTGGTGACGACGCCTGGGTGCATGCCGACACCGAGCAGAGTACGAGTTTGACGCTGCTGCTACTGCCTGTTATTCGGCACCATCGACTAACGAGAGCTCCGCGTGTGCGTGCGTGCGTCGCACAGTCACATGTCCCAAGTGCGCCAACGATACGGCGTACTTCACGCAGATGCAATCGCGCTCTGCCGACGAGCCCATGACGACCTACTACAAGTGCACAAAGTGCGGCCATCGTTGGAACTGGAACGGCTAGCGCCGCGATCACTGCTGCAACCAACCTCCGAGCTGCGGTGATCAATCGGTTGGCAGATTGCTGGATTGTACATGAGTTGATTGGTTGGTTGGCTGATTGATCGATTGAGAGATAGTACCAATAACAGCGCATCTCTATCGGCGTGCGCCATCGAGGAGCGCACGCCGTGTATTGTACCGTACACTCGCTGCCATCGCTCTCGCTCTCGCTCTCTCTGGCTGGCTCAACATCGTTCAAAGATGTGGTACAGCTTCTCGAGGCATGCAATCTGCACGATGCTGCCGTCATTGGCCAGCCGTCTCGGTGGCAGGAAGGCCTCGGCTCCGACGCCGCGCAGTGCTGGAGAGAACGTGTGCTCGATGCTCCACGCTCGCGCCGACGCCTCCGTACTGCGGGCAGCTCGTGATGGTGCCGAGGTCGACGATGATGATGATGTAGACGTCGTGTCACTGGTACTAGAGGTGCTGGATGTCGAGAGGGCCGATTGAGCATTGGAGCCGCGCGCCGTAGCCGTATCACGCTCGGCATGCAGCTGGTAGAAGGTCGCCAGCTCGCGCGAGATCGACTCGAAGCACTCCTGCTCCTGATCCCATGTGACCTCGGTACCGAGGCGTAGGATGAAGAGCGGCAGGTATCGCATGTCTGGCACGTAGTTGTCGATGATCTGAGGCAGCCGCACGAGCGCGCCGTCGGATGCGATCTCGATGCCAAAGTACTCCTTGAGCATCTCGGCGCGCTCCTGCAGCACGTTCGCGAGCCACTGGGCGATCTTGTCCTTGTCGCCGTCCTCCTCGCTCCAGCCGCTCTCGCTGCTGTCGAGAGCGAGCTTGGTGATGCGTTGGATCGAGACCGGTACAGCGAGTCGAATCGATTCAAACGTCGAGAATCGCTGCAGTACTGTCTGGTACACGAGCTCTTGGCTGTGTGTGTGTGTGTGTGCGCGCCACGTACCGGGTCAGACGAGAACCGGTGACACCGGCTCGCACCGCATCATTCGCGTACCTGATCGTGCACACGTTGACGAGATAGAGCTTGGTTTGATGTTGTATCAAGCAATGATTGGCGTCGGCACACCCGACGAACGTATGGTTGTTGAACAGCGAGCTCAAACCTGCGAGCATCGGTGTCAGCAATCATACGACAGCCAACGAGCGTCGCACGCACCCTTGTGCTCTTCGGCGGCCACTTGTGCGAGTAGGTTCCGAATGCTGGTCAGCTGAACCGGCACTCGTTGCTTGCGAGCTCGTTTGCGAGCTCTGCATCCCACCACCAGCACCACCGCCACCAGCGGGGGTTAGAGAGCGCGAGCCAGACTCGCTCGGGTGGTAAGTCACGTACGCTTGAGGTGGAGAGTACGGCCGACGTCGCTTGAGTGCCACCGCATCATCGGATGCTTGCTTGGCCGAATCGGAGCCCTCGAGCTCCAGCTGTTGGTCGTCGTCGTCGTCGTCGTGCTCGAGATCGAGTGCCGATTCGAGCGTCATATCATTGGCGGCTCGCTGTCGATTCTTGGTAACCGCATTGTCCTCATCCAGTGTCACGTCATCCTCATCGTCGATAATGTCATCGTGCTCCAGCATAAGAGCAGTGGCCTCGTTTTGGCGAGGAGACGGAGCCACCGATGGGGTGGTAGTTGTTCGCGGTGCACTGGCGCTGCCAGTCGTTGCGCGTGTCGGTGTCACGAATGCATCAAGCGTACGAGCCTTCGGATCGGTGCGGACCAGCTTGTGCTGTGGTGTAGCCGGAGATGTTATGGCGCTACTGGCAGTGGCAGTGATGCTGCTGGGCTGGATTGGTCGCCCAGATGTCGTAGAAGCACGAGGTGATTGTTGCGTCGTCGATGTTCGGGTTGTTTGCGATTGCGATTCAAAGTTGGCACTGGTGCTGGAGCTCGTCGTCGTCGTCGTCGTGGTCGATGTGGTGCTCAACGTAGGTGTCATTGAAAGAGCGGCCATCGAGCCCGGCTGTGTATAGAAGGTGCGAGAGTGTGAGCACGACAGCAGGCGCTCGTCGATAGCTCGTTGTACTCGTTCGATCACTCGATCCTCGTCGAGAAAGTGTACTTCTCTCTTGGTCGGATGCACGTTGACGTCGACCTTGTCGGGCGGCAATACCAGGCTCAGGTACACGAATGGATGCGTGTTTTTGGGCAAGTACGCTGTGTAGACGTTGTCGATCGCTCTCTTGACATTGGTCGATTCGACCAATCGATCTAGAGGAGCCACGCGGCGCCGTGATGTTGGTGTCGCTTCTCGCTCTCTCGCACATTCGATTGCGCGCATGCTCCAACATACGATTGATAAAGAGAATGAAGGTGGCCTTCTTCATGTTGTAGTTCGGGTTCGACACGAAGGCCTGCGCCGAGAAGCTCAGGTTGGAGTCTTCGATCGAGAGCTGCAAGATTTCGCGGGCCAGCTTGGGTCCAAACAGCAGCCGAAGGTTGTCGTTGATCGACGCACCGACCGTCGTCTGCACGTCGGCCGTGTTGCTGCCATGCTTCATATGTTGCACGCAAAGCAAGAGAGCGAGCGAGCGAACGACTTGAGTTGGTCGATCATCACTGGTGAGGGTCTGCCTGGCGAACGACGCACCTTCTTGCAAGAGATCGAGATGCCGCTGTTGTGCAGTGCGTATCGTGTGACAATGTCGAGAATACGCGTATACTCCTCGGATGGCGTCTTGAGTGCTCGCCGGCGTGTGGCAACATTGTAGAAGAGGTCCTCGACCTGACATTGGAGTCATAACGATGAATCAGCTGATCCGTTTCGATTCGATTCGATTCGACCACGCGTCATGTGCAAGCGCCCCATACGGTCAACAGTGTGCCACGATTGCCAGCACAAGGTTTGGGCCCTTCGATCATACGGCCATCAAGATACTTGGCTCTGTGTTGCACGAATGGTTTCACGCTACTCGTTGGTGGCAGTAGAGTGAGAGGCCTCTCGCGAGAACCGTACTTGTAGGCGCACGGCTGCTCGGCTGTCATGGTGGTGACCGACACATGGGCGACGTGCGAGATGGACGCGAGCGCCTCTCCTCGGAAGCCGTACGTGTTGATCGAGCGAAGGTCCTCGTAGGCCACGAGCTTGCTGGTCGCGAATCGCTCGCATAGCAGCGCTAGATCGTCCTTCTGCACGTGCAACGCGAGCCTCGTTGAGTGAATGCGAGCGAGGCAGCTTACGTCGGCGCGAGCGGGTGAGCGCGACCTTGATGCCATGTCCATTGTCGACGATCTGCAATAGCTTGCAGCCACCAGCCTTGGCCACGATCGAGATCGTTGTGCTCTTGGCATCGATGCTGTTCTCGAGTAGTTCCTTGACAGCGTTGGCAGGCCGATGGAGGATCTCTCCAGCAGCAATACGGTTCACCACCGACTCATCGAGTTTGCGTATGCCGCCAATCTGCGTAGCGCCAGCAGGAGCAGCCGGCGGCGCCGAGGCTGGCGAGGGCGATGATGCATCATCGGTCGAGGTCGGAGAGACAGGAGGGGGTGACGCCACGAGGCATCCCTCTTCGTCGTCTGCCGAAGCATGAGAGGCCATGCCAAGCAAGCCCCGACTGAGGGAGTGTGTATGTAAGAGAGCGAGTGACTGAGCGTGTGGGAAGGATAAGAACAGTGATGCGGTCGCTTCCATTCGGGTTTGTTTCATATTTTCGTGATTTTTCCTTATTCGGCGTCCACGTGTCACACGTCGGCTTCTCCACCGCACGACGACGCCAACACTCACTAGCTCTCTCGCTCTCCTACTCGCAGCACGTCCCTCTCAGCCAGCAAGCTCGATGACTCGTACAACTCTCACCTTGGTTGCAGCGGCAGTGCTGCTTGGCTGCTTGTCGTCCTTGGTCGTGGCCACAAGTGCCGACGACGAAGCGCTCCTTGCAGCGCTGCATGTGCGGTTTGCGCCCGAGGTCGAGGTCAGTATCTCGGAGCCGTATATCAAGGCCAAGAGCACGCTTCCGGTACGTAGCGCTCGTTTTCTCTCGTGTTGGTGCAAACCCTCACCCTAACCCCTACGACAACCCGGTCCGTGTAGGCGCGCACGGTTGTCGCCACCATGAACCTCACGGCGGAGAACTCCATCATGGGCAACGATCGAGATCAGTTGGCAGTGGAGGTATTGCGCTCGCTAACCACCCAGCCGAAGGATGCGCTGCGACGTCGCTTGCTCGAGGCGCTGCCCATACCGCACGATGCGGCCTTGTTCTGGAGCGCCGATCAAGCTGCCAAAGTGTTGCACACGTGGCTACACGGTTCGTTGCTCACCAGCTCTCACTGCATGCTCGTTGGCTCACCGAGTCCGTTCCGACTCGCCCTCGTGAGACAGATCGGCTCGAATTCGAGTGGCAGCATGCCGAGGAGCTTCGAGCCTTGGTGGCGCACTCTACGCCTCAAAAAGCACTCGAGGCCATGGCCCTGGCGTACCGTTACGGTGTTCGAGTCCTCATCGGCAGCGAGTACAAGATTGCCATCCTGCCCATCGTGTCGCTGACACACCACCAAGAGGTCACGGTATGCTCCCGTTGGCCCTCTCACCCTCACTCGCACTCACTCGCTCACTCTCGGCTGCACCGGTAGACTGCTCTTTCGTGCGGAATCGAGGGCAAGCAATGCCGAGTGTGGGTGAACCACGAGGTACCAGAGGGCCAAGAGATCGGATTCCAGTTCGGACAGCTCTCGAGGCAGGAGCGGCTGCTGTACCACGGAGGCGTGAGCTCGGTTTGGAGCCAGTTCAGCAAGTTCGAGCGCATGTACCTGGACCTCTACCTCGACGCTGAAGACCCGAACTACGCCGCCAAGGAGGAATATCTCATCGAGCACAATCTATTCAGGTCGGTGTGACGGTAGCGAGAGCTTCCAGATGGCCTAACTCGCTCACTCGTTCTATCCATCTCTGTCTCGTGCCTCGCAGTGGTGTCGAGTATCCGGTCGCCACGAATTTGTATGCCGATTACTCGGGCGTGGTCTCGGCCGATGCGTTGGCCTTTGCTCGTGTCATCGTCTCGCCGCTCGAGCAACTGCCTAGCGATCCTCGGCAGCCGCACGAGAGTCTGGCGCTCGAGCTCAAGGCGCTCAAGGAGCTGCAGCAGCTGCTCCAGGACAAGGTGACGCGCTTCGGTAAAACGGCGCCCGTCGAGCGAGTGCGAGCCAAGAAGCGCAGCACGAGCACCGAGCTCGACAAGTTGGCGGCTCTCGTGCGGCAGCTCGAGTCCAAGACGTGCGACAATGCGCTGGCGTGGTTGCAGCAGCGTGAGTTCCAGCTGCAGAAGAAGGCCGCGCCGCCGCTTCACCTTGAGCGCAAGAATCGACAGCAGCTCGAGACGCTTATCGAGAAGGGCAACGCTGCCGGTCTGTGAGCAGCTGCTGCCGTATGAGCCAACGGGAGAATGAGCAAGCTCGCCGCCGATCATGTGCAATATATACAAGATAAGAGTACTACTACTTTTAACGAACTAACTAATAATCATGACTGGATTGTCAATCTATTCATGAGAAACTATACTACCGTATACAGGATGAATGCAAGCATAAATGCAAGAGACTGCGCATCATGATGAACACAATAGCCGCAGTGTAAACAAACTATAACAACAAGCGTGCAGCTAAGACGAGAGAGAGAGAGAGAGAGAGAGAGAGAGAGAGAGAATGGAGAATGCAAGGGCTTTCTCAAGTAGAAGTACACGTCGTAACACGATTCATCCGCAAGGACTCGAGCGGATAAAGACGATAAGATAAGGGCCAATGCGCAAGCAGCATGAGTGCCGTTGGACGTACACACGCACAGCCTCACACAACACCACCCTTCGCAACAAAATACAAACATTACGAAACAAAACAAGAAAACAAGAAAACAAGAAAGCAAACTAAAACAACAACAATAGTAGAGCCAGAATAAAGGATTGCAGGTCTTGGCGCGGAGCAGGAGAGCGGTCGAGGTGGTGGAGAGAGAGAGAGAGAGAGAGAGAGAGACCGAGTAGTAGGGTGAGAAGTACACGATCTACATGGCCGACACAGCTGCCGAGCCTGAGGCCGACGTGGCCTCGGTGGTACTGCCTCCCAACGAGCTGGAGGAACGAGGAGCGACCTTTTGCAAGCGGTCCTTGATGATGACGCCCCACATGAGCGGCACATATTGCAGGTACAAGGTGGCCGAGAAGGCGTAGAGGATCATCAGTGTGCGAATGATCCAGGCAGCCTCGGGTACCGTCGCACGCAATACGAAGAATACCGGAATGCCGATCGCACACAAGAATGCCAAGTTGTAGACCTTGAACCGCCGCGATACAACGCGAGAGAGAGAGAGAGAGAGAGAGAGAGAGCATCATCAGTCATGGTAGATTCGTAAGCACGAGGAACGAGAGAGTGCGGGGCAAGCGTGCATGCCATACCGAAACGGCAATCAACCTCGCCTCCTTGAAGCGCTTTGGGTCGGCCTTTCGAGACAAGAAGCCTAGCAGGATGCCAAACAACAGCACGATCACCTGCCACCACAAAGAAGAAGAAGCAACTGATCAGGAGAGAAGCGTAGGCGTTCGAGCAACGCGGGCCAAACGTACTCCGTAGCCAACTAGAATCGAAAACCACACGTAGCCACCCGGATAGCCGGTGAAGCCGCCAGTCATGCAGACCCAGTGGTCCTTGCCACTAAAGTTCTGGAAGCCTGCGGCAGGAGTACTGATCAGGGTCCAGAGGGCCAAGATAATCGTGCGACGATGCCGAACCACCAAACGAAGAGCAAGCCGACGCCACACGACCGAGGCGAGTTAAGGAGGGTTATGAACGTTGTGATGCACACACAGTGAACGTCAATGGAAATGAGGGCGCGCGCGCGCGCAGCAACTTGAAAGGATATCATGCAGGAACCATGATGGCAAAGGCCATGACGAACATCTTCCACACTCCGAAGCGAATGCCCTTGCCCGGTCGTCGCACGGCCGAGAAGATCAAGTACCACAAACGGAAGCCTCGAACGAGCAATGCACTACAATTGAACGAGAGTAAGCAAGAGATCACCCCACAGAGAGAGAGAGAGAGAGAGAGAGCGAGAGAGAGACATACGCGAGTAGTAGGATGGCACCAGTGCCCAACAGCCAACTCTGAAAGTTGCAGGCAACGACTTGCGGCTTGCCGTACCTGTGATGCATGAAAAAAAGGATGGTAGGTTAGCGCGAAGCTTGATTGGGGAAGGGCTGTACGCGTACTGCGGCGTACCAAGCATAGGTCGAGCCATAGCCCAAACAACAAGCCAGGATCATGACGAGCAGGAACTCGGGGCTGGCTTGGCGTACACGCGAACGAGGATAGATGAAGCCGAATATGATGGTGAAGGGCAAGAAGACCAGGATTGGAATCAAGAACAGGATGCCGGTAATGATACCGAACACGACAAAGACCACCGGCATCGAGACGGCACAGTCCCATTCGTCGCTCATGTTGTTGCAGTCCAAGAAGCCTGTTGCGGGGAAAGCAGGGAGAATGAGACGAGGCGTGCTTTTGTCTGTCTGTGTGTGTGTGTGTGTGCGTGCGTGTGTGTGCGCATATGTGCGAGCGTGGCAGGCAAACATACCATCGCAAATGTACGTCGAGTTGATGTTGTTGGGGTTGCCGAAATCAGGTCGCTCGAGAGGCACCTTTTTACTGTAGTTTACCAAGCAGTGAGTACGAATGAATGAATGAACCGCAAGGAGAGAGAGAGAGAGAGAGAGAGAGAGAGAGAGAGCGAATGCATACCCAGTTGGATCAGTGCGCTCGACTTTGTCGAAACAGCTCCAATAATTGTAGGGTGGGCGAACATCGAGGTCTGTGCACGAGTAACGATGAGAAGATGGCAGATGTGCTATGAGTACTCGATGATCGACTATTGTACCTGGTGGAGTGGTGCTGCCGGACCAAAACTCGGGCGCAAGCGTCAGATTAAGACCACTGACCTGGGACCAGCTACCGATGAGCAGGGTTTGGTTGGTTTCGTTGCGAAAGTTGACAACATCATAGAAGGGCTCGCGGTCGCCGTTCGGTAGGAATTGAACGAGACCAGTGAGGCCCATGAAGGTCGTGTTTCGAATCTGAACACGGCAGCGTGAGTGAGTGAGTGAGCGAGTGAGTCAAAGATTGGTTGCCGTGGGTTGCTTGGCCCAAACGACACGTACGGCATTAGTGAGCACAGTGCCATTGAATGGGAGGCCAGATCGAAATACTGCATCGAGGCCCATAGCGACGGCGGTCGTAGCATCAGCATAGTAACCGGCGTACGTGAAGGCTTCGTCTGGAGGAGTGAGACCAGGATAGTCCTGTGGTAGGGAGAGGAGGATGCAAGTGAGTGCGTTGGTGAGTGGATGGATGGATGGTAGAGAGCATAGGCGCGGTAGTCGTGGTCGTGGTCGTCGTGGCTGTGGTCGTTGTCGTACGGATTGATTGAGCGACATCCAGTGCGATTGGAAGGCGTCCCAAGCGGGGCCGCGAGCGACAGCGGGCAGCGTGCCAATGATGCCGTGCGTGGCATTCTGGAAGAAAGGCACGGGGTTGTTGTTGGCGTCGTAGTTGTCCGAGTTGGTGGCGCAGCCGTCGGAGCAGAACCACACGTATTGCGGCCCGATGATGTTGGTGGTGGCGTTTTGCGCTTGCCTGAGCACGGTCTGGAAGTCGGCCACCAGCATGAAGGCGACGAAGACGCGCGCCTTCGAGTTGAGCAGCTCGCGCACTTGCACAAAGACGTTGGTGGCGCCCGGCAAGAACTGCTGGTACGTGGCGATCGAGATGTTGTAGTTGGCGGCGGCGGCCTCGAACGCAAGGATGCCATCGACGCCGTAGTCGTTGGTGGTCGAGATGCACGCGGTCTTGTTCCACTTGAAGTGCGCCACGAGGCTCGCGATCGCTTGGCCCTGGTAGGAGTCGGCCGGCACGACGCGCGAAAAGTACGGATACGACGACTTGTCGCTCAGCGTGGCCGAGGTGGCCGAGCCCGACACGAGCGGGATCCTGCATATGAGAGCGAGAGAGAGAGAGAGAGAGAGAGAGAGAGAGAAGGTCAGTCACGCGGGTCTGCGGATGCTATCAGAGCGCGGGCGCTAGGAGCTGGTGGCACGTACTGGAAGATGTCGACGCTCGATGCGGCCGAGACGACGGTCGACTCGCCCGAGGTCGGCGGGCCAATGAAGATCACGACGCCAGGCGATGCGGTCGCGCCCTTGATGAAGGACGATAGCGCCAGCTGCCGACATCAACGCGCGCGTCAATATATCAATCATGACAGCGGCATCGCCGACGGTACGGCACGGCACTAAGGAAGCGCGCGCAGCACGTACCGAAGGCTCCAGGTTGGTGTTGTAGACCACGATGCGGAGCGTGGTGTTGGGCAGGATGGTGTGGTCGTTGTTGATCATGTCGGCCATGATACGCACCGACGACGAGATGCTGTCGAAGAGCCCGACCGCCGTCAGCACACCGATGGTCACGGTGCCGGGCGTCTGGGCCTCGTTGAACGTGATGCACGGCACCACGGACTGCGGCGCCGTGCGCGACGCAAGCGACACCAGGAGCGTCGCCAGAAGCAACAGCAACCACTCGCGACGCAGCGCCATGTCTCGCGTGCGTGTGTATGCGGTGGCTCTTGTTCGCGCGAGCGCAATATCAATATCTCTCTCTCTCTCTCTCGAATATCACGCCGACGCGCTGCAGGTGCGCGTACGACACGTTGTCGAGCCGAGACGCCGAGCAGAGCAGACAGTGGTTCGGCGGCGGCGGAGGAGGACGAGGACGAGAGACGACGACAGCGCGAGCGAGAGAGTAAGTGAGCGGGCGGGAGTGATACAACACGAACCAGCGCGTGGCGCGAGAAGAAAGCTCGGCTGCAGGCGGCGGCGTACCAGCAGAGACGCGCACAAGGATCTCCGGTGTATGTGCGCCAAGCAGAGGGAGGGAGGGAGCGGCAGTAAGGAGCGAGAGCGAGAGCGAGAGAGCGGGAGCGAGAAGAAGAGCGAACGGCAAGAGAGAGCGAGAGCGAGAGCGAGAGCGGAGGAACTCTGAGCTTCGCTCACGTGGAGCGGAGGAACGGAGGAGAGAAGGAACCCGGCCGCTCTAGTCCTTGGGCCGCCGCCCCGGCTCTTCCTTCCTCTCGCGCCGAGCTCCCGACCGTAATAGGAATCCGGCCGCGCCGGCCCTGCTGCTCCTGCTGCGGCTGCTGCTGCTCGCGGCTCTCGTCTCGTCTCGCGAATCATTGCGGCTCGGTACGCTCTTGGCCGTAACCTGCAGCGCACCCAGAATGGGTGGTCGTTGCTGGTGGTCGGTGGTGGTCGGTAGTTGTGGTCGGTGGTTGTTGGGCCATCCATATCCGCTCGTTCGGTTGTTTAACTGAGCGTATGTATATTTGATGGGCGCGAGGCATATGTGATGGATCTTGAGCTCCCACGAGGTTATCCATCACGCTTCGCCAGGCAGCAGGAGACGAACCACCAGAGCGTGCAGGAGCAAGGGAGCGAGCGAGCGCCTTGACCTTGGTGCGAGGTGCATTGATTCGTTACTTCATTCGTTGCTGTCGCTCTCGCGTGCGCATCTGTTGTTGGCTCGCTCACGCTCATCTCATCTCTCGTCTCTCTCCCTGTCTATCGCGATGGCCGACACGGCGTCTCTCACGCTGCACCAGGTGATCAACAACAACAGCCTGGTGCCGGTGTTCCGTCTCTTCTGCGCCTCGCTGCGCCTCGACGACTACCTCGCGTTCTACCTCGATGCGCGCGAGTTCAAGAACGCCTACTCGTTCGACCGCACGCTCGCCGGCAAGTCGGTCGAGCAGCGCTCGAAGGAGATCTTCGACAAGTACTTTGACCCGTCGTCGTTGACTGAGATCGACATGGACCCACCGGTCATGGAGAAGCTGACCGAGGACATGGCGGCACCCAACGGCGAGATGTTCGAGAAGGCACAGCGCTACGCCTTCGAGGTGCTCGAGCTCAAGGCGCTGCGCGAGTTCGTGCGCAGCGAGGCCTACAAGAACTTTCGCAGTACGATAGCGCCTTGCGCTGTGCGTGTGTGTGTGTCTCGAGATGTTGTTGACGAGAGTGTGTTACAGAGCGCGAGAAGTCGTTGTATCAGAAGCGCGAGGAGAAGACGCCTGACATCAAAGAGATCGAGATCCAGTTCAAGGTACGGCGTGCGAGCCTCCTGCTGCTGCTGCTGCTGCAGCATGAAAGCAGACGATACCAGACGAGCGAGCGAGTACTACGGTCATACTGACAACTCTCTCGCGGGTGCATTCGATACCCACGACGACTCGATGACCACAGCGCATCAAAGACGCGCAGACCCACCTCAACAACATCTACATCAACATCTCCAAGAAGCTCACCAGCAACACGACCGCCATCCAGAACGGCCAAGCGCTCGCGACGCTCTTTATCGAGTACGGCGAGTCGTTGCAGTCGTCCGAGGATCCCGACGCCGCCGTGCTGGGTATGCTACTATGCCACTTGCTTGATCACGCGCTCGCTCGCAACGTATTGACCTTGCTGCACTGTAGCCGAGTGCCTGTTGAAGGCCGGGCAGGTGATGCGCAATCTCGAGGATCTCCAACAAACGATGGTACGTCCCGAAGGCTGCACGACAGACCTGGTCCGCACGAGCGAGCGAGCGTGAACGAATGCGTAGAGTGCAGCGTGAGTATCAATGTGGCTCACGTCGCTCTCGTGCACAGAACCGTCTCTTGGTGCAGCGATTCGAGAACCCAGTCAGCGAGGTGCTGAAGGGAGAGCTGCTTGCTGCTGTGGTACGCCTACAGTGAGCACGCCATGCCACGCTCCCTCAGTCGAGCCCTGGCGCACTGTGCATTGACGTGCCCGAGCTATGGCTGTGTCCTGCACGATAGAACCAGAAGAAGAAGTACGACAAGTCCACCGGCAAGGGCGATCCCAAGAGCGCCATCGCACTCGAGACGATCGCGACCTTGCGCGACACCAACAACCGCTGCGATCACCAAATGTTCAAGAGCGTGTGCGACATGATGGAGCTGTATCTCGATTACTTTGAGAAGGGCCACAAGATGCTGCGCAAGCTCATTCCGAGCCTGATGAAGTACCGTGCCATGATTGCGAGCGAGGTACAGCGCGCAACCCCACACACCCACACACGCCGGAGCGTCGCGCGCAATCGCTGATAGCGCTCGATCCTACTCGCACAGCTGGATGCCAAGACAGCCGGGCCCGCTGCAGCTGGTGGTTCATCGGCCTCGTCATCGACATCGACCGACGGTGCTGCAGCTGCGTCTCCACCGACCGACTAACGAACGCACCAGGCTCTCGCTCTCACTCTCTCTCGCTCGCGCACGTACACACACATGAGTGTTGTACCGCGTTGCGCTGCTTGTTCCGCTTGCTCTTGTATCTGTTATACCACACCACGGTGGCCACCATCACCAACAACAGTTGTAGCTGTCGTCCTTTAAAGCCCCGATGACGATCGATCGCCTTTGAGCATGGCGTGCGAGAGCGTGTCCGCGCTGCCCGGTGGTGGGAGGGCGGCCGCGCCGGCACAAGAGGCGCGCACGCGCTGTCGCAGCCTCGTCATTCGCGCCGTCGTCCTCTGCTCGCCGCTGCTCCCGCTCCCAACCCACCACCACCGCCACCGCCACCATGCTCTCTCGCTCTGTGAGCCTACTACTCCGCACACCCGCCACCCGCGTACGTCCCGCTGCGGCCTTGTACCATGACCGCGTGATCGACCACTACGAGAAGCCGCGCAACGTCGGCAGCCTCGACAAGAACGCCAAGAACGTCGGCACGGGCCTCGTGGGCGCGCCGGCCTGCGGCGACGTCATGAAGGTTCAGATCGAGGTCAACCCCGATAACGGCCAGATCACGCGCGCCGTCTTCAAGACCTTTGGTTGCGGCAGCGCCATCGCGTCATCGTCCCTCGCCACCGAGTGGGTACAGGGCAAGACGCTCGACGAGGCCATGCAGATCAAGGACAAGGAGATCGCCAAGCACCTGAGTCTGCCGCCCGTCAAGCTCCACTGCTCGATGCTCGCCGAAGACGCCATCAAGGCCGCCATCGCTGACTACCAGCGCAAGCAAACCGCTGCGAACCCCACGATGCTGTAGTGGCGCAGCCACGCTCTCGAGATCGACGACACGTACGCAACGATGACGGCCACCGACGGCCACCGACGGCCACCACCAGCGCCGTCGTCGTCGTCGTTGCTGCTGCTGCCTCCAACCGCAAGCCGCCACCCGGTGCTTCTTGCCGTGATGCTACTGCCTCCAACTGCAGCCGCCGTCGTATGCCGCGCGAGCCATCTCTACTTGTCCATCACCAATCTGTTTGTATCCCAAAGCACGCTCCCTCCTCTAAGCTGGTTCCCTCCTCTGCCGCTCTCCCTCGTGTGCTCGTGTATCGCGTGTTGGTATGATCTTCGAGATTAAACCTCTCTCCCCCATCGAAGCCAAACACTAACGCAGGATTCCAACTGGCCCTGCGCATGCCAACCTGCCTACTGAGTACCAGACACGCAGCCAAGAGAGCTTGCTGGGTTCATATGTGTATGAACAAGAGCATTGGTGTTTATACGGATACATTGGTACAATGCAAGCAGCACGGCAGGGGTGACTCTCACCCCATGCGTATGTGCCTGCAGAGCGTGAATCAATCGCAATTGGAGGAGGATATGGAGATGATAATCAACGATACGGAGATACCAAGAGTTAGAGAGCCGCAGATAGAGGAGTGGTGAGAATGAGTGAGTGTGAGCGTCCGATTGGTGCGTGCACAGCACTGCCACTGCCGTGCGTAATCGACGCTAGATTCAAGAGCAACAACAAGAACGAAACCACAAAATCGTCAAAGCAACATAATAGCACCGAGAGAGAGAGAGAGAGAGAGAGAGAGAGAGAGAGAGAGAGAGTAGAACCAATATGAGAGGTATAGAGCAAGAGATGGGTGGAGGTAGAGTTTGAGAGATAGATACCATAACTCTAGCAATAATCACAAAGACACCAGGCATCGAGGTCTAGGCATCGAGTAACATGACCACGACGATAGTGATGACGACGCCGTACGCCAATAACAATAGAGGAGTAGTAACTCAATGGCTGCCGGAGTTGACCGGTCACTTGCGTGTACGTCACAGCTCGATGATGTGATCTCTCACATTGCTGATATGCCGATGATGCCCAGGGGTGTCTGGCGCGCTCAGCTCGAGGGCGAGGAGGCAGCCACGACCTCATCGGTGGGGCCCTTTAGCAGCATCGAGGGCACCGAGGGCCGTTCCTTCTTCCAACGCTTGAAGGCCGAGTTGGGGTTGCCCATGCCCTCGCGTGCCTCCCCCTTCTCGAGCGCCAGGATGTTGAGCTCCCACTCCTCGGGCTCGCGGAAGGCGCTCATGAACGCCGGTGGCTCGTCGCTCGCCGGCGGCTGCGACACGCTGCTGCCGACCGTGCCACGCTTCTTGCCCGCTGCACCCGACGACCCCATGGCCGACGAGCTGCCTCGCTTCTCGCCGGCGCGTGACAGCGACGACTTCTTCTTCTTGTCGGCCTTGGTCGGGCGATTGACGAGTCCAACGCGCTCGACGCTGCCGGAGCGCTTGGGCGCGCTACTGGCGTCCTCGCTGCCGATGCTGCCACTGCTGCCAGTGCTGCCGATGCTGCTGGGGCAATCGGGCAGCATGCGCATGGTCGACCACTCATCCGAGTCAGGCAGCACACGCATGGTCGAGAAGTCGCCGCCGCCATCGTCGGCATCGCTGTCGGACGACTCGCTCGTGGTCGGCGCTACGGCGGCGCTCTCGAGCGTCTGCCGATCGGCGCCGATCGCCTGCACGAGGCGGTCCTCCTCCTTGAGCCGCGAGATCAGCGCCTGGGTGGCATGAGAGCCGCGTGTCTTGCGCAATGTCTGAAAGATCTCGGAGCGCTCTTCGGGCGTGAACTCGGGCAGCGAAGACGTCGAGTCGTTGAGCGAGGCAGACGGCGACGCGGTCGGCGAGCCGCCGCCACCACCGCTGCTGCTGCTCATCGAGCCGGGGGCGTCGGGCTTGCCACCGTTCTTACGCAGAAAGTAGTTGACTAACTTGTTCATCGCGACGAATCGCCTCGAGACCGAGGGCTATACCGAGTGCCGAGAGGTACGAGCTCGAACGGAGGGCTCGATAGCGACAGGCACGGAGCACACCGATCGATCTCAATCAATGCAAGCCCGCTGCCACGTGTACAAGGCCACCGCGTCCCAAGCCAAGCAAGCCACAAGAAACAAATCAAGCGCCCAAGTGCAGTGCTGTAGCTCTATGTGGTGCCTATTCAATCACTTGTTCTCTCTCTCTATCTCTCTCGTGTTGTGTCTGCGCGTTGCGATTGGGCCGTGCGTGCTTGAATGAGCGAGGACGCGAGCAGCGACGAAGGAGGAGAGAACGAATGAGGAAAAACGCCAAGTACCGCGAGCCCTTTGCTGCCGCTGCGTAAAGCAACCCACGAGCTCTACGTCGTTCTCCGCCTGACCACTCGATCGAACAGATGCCATTCGGCCCGTACTCTTAGAAGAGAAGGCTGGACGGCGTGTTTCGTGTTACTGTATATGTCATGGACAAGAGGCACTACGGTGTTGATGGCTTGATCGAAACGGATCGCGTTGCTTGGCGCATTTGGCATCGACAATCAACACACGTTCGCTAGCATTGTCGACGTGGTCGATTGTCCGCTCCAGGAGCAGCTCAACTTGGTCCACTCGCACAACGGCGCCTCGACGTACGGCATGCAGTTGATCTGCGTCACGTTGCTGAGACTGTACCATGCCGAGTACGCCACCGCAAAGGTTGAGGTCGATGGGCGCGAGAGCTCCAGCGTCCACATGTCATAGCCGCCGCTTGCCGTCGGCACTTGAGAGTGCATACCAATGAAGCGCACGACGGCAGGCTTCGATGTCGACGTGAGCGAGATGTTCGGAACGTCAACGACGGCCGATCGTGACGAGCGCGAGATCAAAGTCGCCTCCACATAGTTGCCGCCCAGTGCAAAGTAGTCGTAGAAGCCAGCAGACTCGAGCGTAAAGTTGAAGCGCAAGTGGTAGGCCGACACGCTCGGGCTACAGAAGCCCACCATCATCGCCGCCGCCACTGCCATGAGCGCGAGCATGGGCAGCGAGCGGGACACCATCTTGCTCGAGCAACTGTTTGCTGCAATACGCGTGCGACCGAGGAATGAACGAAATGATTGACGCAGCCGCTCGCGCACTCTCTGCCGTCCGCCACGAACAGCCGGAACACCAGTTCTCTCTCTCTCTCTCTCTCTCTCTCGACTTTTTTGCCCAGCAATGAAGTGAGCGCGCTTGTCTTGGGGGCAATAGGATCACCCGATCGAACAGATGCCGTTCGACCGCGCTCTTAGAAGAGAAGGCTGGACGGCGAGGCGGTTTCATTGCGGTGAGTACCAGCGCCATGCGAGGTACGCCAAGCCCGACGCAAGCGCCAGGACCGTGGCGTTGCCAGCCACACGCTTCCAGCTGTGTGGGAACAAAATGTTGGTCGAGAGGAACTTGAAGGCGCTCCAACTGCGCGCCAGCACCGACGTCTGGAAGCACCGCCACGGGCGCTGGAACGGGTATGGATACTGCAGGAACAGCGACCTACACCACATGGTGCGCACGCTTGTCAGTGGCTTGGTGGTTCACGGAGGCACCTCACCAGAGTCACGAGCACGAGCACGAGCACATCCACGTACTGCGATGGAAGATAATGATTGGCATGCCTTTGCAGCTCGTATGGACCCACACGCTCAAACAGCTCGAGTGCTCGTTGAACCATGTTCTCGCTCTCTTCCGGGCCGAGTTGCTTCGGCAGCTTGAGTAGTAGCGTGTGTATCGTCGGAAAGTCGGGCGGGTTCGCGAGGATGATATCGCGCGCCGACAATACCAGCTGCGCATTTGGTGAATGGAACAGGCGATGTGGCATGTCAGTCTATGATGCCTCACCGGCAGTGTGTGCGGGGCATATGCATCGCATGCGCCATACCGCAGCAGACATATACAGTGACATCATTGGATGGGTCACCATCAGCACATCGAACAATCGTGCAATCATGTCAATGTCCGCAATGTCATGCGAGAACCTATTGGCCAACCGCCACGCCACACGCATTCGATGGCGAGATCAGAACCCATTTCACTCAGCTCAAGCGTATCGAATCGATCAAGCGTATCGAATGAACGGCGCTACCGACCATGTCAGCACCCAGCTCAGTGCAAAGTATGGGGGCACTCCAGCATCAGTAATGAATCGCCCGAGCACTTGATCCTGCGAGGTGATCAGGGGCACCAGCAGGCCGAGCAAGCCCATGACTTCCTCGAGACCCGGTCTCATGCACTCTGTAAGCCCAACGCCCATATGATCCAAACCCCAGGCTCCAGTCAAGGACACGACGATCGAAGTCGCTCAATCTCCCTCGCTGCCTGCCTGGCTGTTCTGAATGAGAGAGAGCCACAATGTGAATCGCATCGTAGACTGCAGCAAAGGATATCGAAAGTGATTCAGGCTCAAGGCTTCGAGGATGCCGTACGAGATTCGCACGTCTTCCGTGATCTGTGCAGCACAACGATGGTGAGAGTCTAGGCAGCCAGCATGACAAGCGACCGATTGCACGAGGCGTGTATCACCATGCGGTACCAATAGAACGATCGAAGCAATGTCGTGGTAGCCTTGAAAGTAGTTGAGGTCGTTGTAGCGCGCCAGCACGCCATTGACCAGCAACGATAGCTGTGCGCGATGTTGCTCCAGCTCCTCGGGCTGATTGAGCGCAGGACGATCGAGAGTCGTGGATTCGAGTGCCGCATCACCATCATCATGTCAGATGCCGCCGCGCACTCAAGAGAACAGTAAACCCCATCGAGCCGTCGCGACGCGTACCTGATATCCGTGATGGCACGCGTCGTGGCGCCAGCGCGATCGCTCGACATCGCGCGCCACCTGGTTCGCGTCCTTGTGTTCGACACGAATCTGCGATGGATCCAGCAACTACTCGAACAAGCTCTGAGCGAGTCAGTTCGAGATCGAGCGAGCGAGCAAGGTGCCTCTCGGCATAGGCAGACGTGCGTCGGATTGCCGCAGGCCCAGCAGCACGGGCCAAGCTCGCACGCGCACGCGGCTGCGCAGTAGTCCGCCTCGCTCGATCGCCAACTCGCGCAAGGTCGATGGGTCCTGTAGATGATCTCCCGCGATCGTGTGAGCAGCCACGAAAGTAGCGATCGCTGTATGGCTACCGCAAGCCGTACAGCCTCTCGTAGCGCGGCATTCAACGACGCGACGCTCTTGGTGTGGCTGGAGGAGGTCGCGGTGGTGGTTGTCGCAGCCGCTCGTTGGCGGAGCAGCCGAGATCGAGCCTTGCTCTTGGAATGACCCTTAGATCGAGTCATCGTACACACCGATGAGTGGCGTTCTTGTCGGTGGGCCGCAGACAGGAGCAGACACAGGCAGCCTTGCGAGAGCGAGAGAGCGAGCGAGCGAGTGACGTCGTCGAAGCCTCGATCGATCATGCTCTCCCTCTCGTTCGTTCCTTCGCACTCGCAGCAGCTCCTCCGCTCCTTGGCCGCGCGCATTCGCCACGCTGCCTCGCCCTCCACTCATCACCAGGCCGTCTCACGTATAACCCAACACTACACATACACACCTGCTTCACAACCACACAGTCTTCTAGAACTTCTAGAGAGGCTAGTTTCGAATGTCGCCGCCACTATTACCGCCATCGATCCTGATGATGATCGTCGTTCTCGTGGTGATGGTCTTCTTCGCTGCGTCGAGCGCGAGCGCGAGCCAGCCACGTGACTCGAGTCATGAGCTGGAGTCGCACGCAACATCATTCGACATGATGTTCCTCGCCACTGATTCCGGCCTCGAGACCAATATCACTACGTCGTCGTGCGAGTTTGGTACCATATGCACGCTGCCATTAGGCTACGTACGTCTAGCACGTGCGAGCAACAATGTGTGCGCGGCAGCCACTGGCACGCTCACACGCTCTGACGCGCGCATACACGCCTCGTAGCTATGCTGTGTGTCGAACAGCACTTGCTGCGGTAGCCGTTGTTGTGCCGAGGGCTCGGTGTGCTGTCGCAGCACCAACAACCCGTCGCGGCCGCCGTCGTGTTGCTCCGAGCAGTACCGCTGCGACTCCGGCTCGGGCCTGTGCACTCCCTACGGCACCAGTACGTCTGGCGCGCTCTCTCGGTGATCCCGGCAACTTATTCATTCACTTATTGGCTCGTTCATTGTCACGGTTGTTGGGCAGCGCTGTGGTTCCTGCCGTTGTTGCTGGTGCTTGGCGCGCTGCTGTGCACCACATGCTGCGCGTGCTTCTGCTACTGCGCGGCGCGGTACCACTACTTTCGATCGCGCCATGTGACGGGATTCGCGCGCAACATGCAACGCAGCTACCTCGTACGTTGGGCTGTGTGGCATGCACCGCACCAGTGCCACCATGGCTCACGTCGCCTCGCGAATGCACGACGCACACACACACACACACAGTCGATAAGCAGCGGGCTCTCCGAGGACCTACTGCGCGCTCTGCCGACCTTCGAGTTCGTACCAAAAGACAAGAGCGCGACGGCAACCAGCTCCTCGATCAATGGCGATGCCAATGCCCTGGATCAGCCCGACCAAGAGAGCGATGACGATGAGAGCAGCGCCGAGGATGAATCGTACGTCGTGCTGCTGCGTGGCTGCTGTCGCCCGTCCAGCTAACCCCGGGGCGCTTCGCCGACTGGCGCCACAGGTGCACGATCTGCTTGTGTGAGTACGAGCGAGGCGAGCTACTCCGCCGCCTTCCATGCAGCCATTACTTCCACACGGCGTGCATCGACCGATGGCTGAGGACACGCAACACGTGTCCGCTGTGCGTGTACACCATCACGCCGCGTGATCTTTGATACGAGAGGCCGACCCACTGCTCCTCTGTACATTGCTTGATCCACCAGCGCGGGAATCCCCGAGATCGGCTGGCAGCCCTCCCGCTCTTGCTCTTGATTGATTTGTTGTTTGTTGTTGCATGTATGTATGATCGATGCGATAACTGGTCGCACTTGCGTAACTCTGTGATCGGCGTGGGTGGGTGCGTGGGTGCGTGGGTGCGTGGGTGGGTGCTTGTTCTCTCGCGGGAGTGCACGCATTCGTGCAGCGTCCGATTCACTCACCGACCCAGGTACATATTACAATGATGCCGGCATTGGGAGAGGGCGTTGTTGTAGATGTTGTAGCAGCGGCGATTGGTGGTAGATGCAGAGCGCCAGGCTGTGTGGCAGTGGCGCCTCACTGGCTCTTGCCGCACTGCTGGTGCACGAAGGCCGCAATGCTCGCGATGGCGTTGCGCGAGTGTGGGTATGCGAGCTTGCCCAGGAGATGGAACACCTGCGCAGGTCGTCGATGAGTGTGAGCGAGCGACACCAAGGTGCCTCGGCGCTTCTTGCATCAATCAATCAATCGATCGATCGTACGTGGATCATGTCAGGGTACTCCTCCAGCTGAACCGCGACACCAGCAGCCCTTGCTTTGGCTTTGTTGCCACCAACCAGCGAAGGTGAGCCAACGATGAATCGACAGCACTACACAACGCACGTACCAGCAACGACACGGGCATCGTCCAAGAGCATCTCGACCGCTCCGGCCTGGATCAGCAATGGTGGCAGGCCCGAGAAATCGGCGTGGATCGGCGAGATGAGCGGGTGCAGCAGCGAGTGCTCGCCAGCATACTGTGCACTGAGCTTGTGGACGTCGCTGATCGGACCCAAGTAGTCGTACGGCTCGTTGTAGGTCCAGCTGGCGCCGGAGTTCGTCAGGTCGGCCCACGGGCTCAGCAGTATGGCGCCAGCAGGCAGCTGCTCGTCCTTGTCGCTGCAGTATCACGCCAGGCTTCGGTTGAGTCGACGAGGCCATGCCGCGGTTGGCTCGCTTGCTGCATGGCGTACCGCAGAGTGGCAGCGAGGGCGAGAGACAAGCCTCCTCCGGCGCTGTCTCCTGCAATGAAGATGCGCGATGGGTCGATCGAGAGCTCGCGCACCAGGTAGCGGAAGGCAGAAGCGGCGTCGTCGAGCGCCGCAGGGAACGGGTGCTCGGGCGCCAGACGGTAATCGAGTGCCAGCACGGCACAATCGGCATTGAGCGCAATGTGGCCGACGATGCGGCGATGCGTACGCGGAGAGCCCATGTAGTAGCCGCCGCCGTGGAGGTACAGCACGACGGCCATGTCGCCGTTGCTGCTGATGTGCTGCTCGACCTGCTGCTGCGTCGCAACGTCACCGCATCGGCTCTTGGGCACGCTCCACTCGGCATTACATGATCCAATGGTACTAGGCACGACGAGAGCCGAGCTCGGTGCCGGTTGCGCCTGTTTCTCGAAGCCGCGCCGAAGCCTGCAGTACGCACACGCACACAACGATGAGCGAGATATCAGTACATATGACAGAGCCAGCTCCTCACTCGTTCTCACGGCCCGAGAATGACTATCGAGGCTCTAACTGAGCACGTAGGACATGCCTAGCGATTGCATCGAGTGTGAGGACTTCGGGTAGGGCAGGCCGGGTACGCAGGAAGTGAACCGCCAGCTCGAAGCCGAGAGGCCAGCGCGGCGCCGTGTCGAGATTGACTTCGTGGTGCTCGAGCGACACGGCCACGCGCAGTGCCAACCACACCAACAACGCCACGGGATACACCAGGAGGTCGATCACGAAGGCGAGCAGCGCCGAGGGCCACGGACGACCGACGCCGCCATGGTGCTTCTTGTAGTGCTGCTGATCGAGGTGCCAGTTGCGCAACGGCGACGTGGCGGCTCGCTGCAGTCGTCGCACTCCGGTCGCACCAGCGGCACGAGCGACCCACTGCACGATGCCCCAACGACCAGAACGACGGCGAGGTTGAGGCTCTCGAACCTCACCGACAGACTCAGCCATCGTTCGCGTAAGGGCAGAGGGCGAGCGAGGCAAGCGAGGGGCAGCGAGCGAAAGACACAGCACCGCAGCAGCAGCAGCAGAGAATCCGTGCAGCGGAGAGCGATCGATCGATCTCGGTTTGTCGTTCGTTCCGGCTGCTTCTCTGTTCCTGCTGCTGCTGAGGCTCGTTGCGTTGCGTTGCGCACATTCGCTGTTCTTCGCTCTTTCTTGTGGGCCTCTTGCATCGCTCTTGGCTGCTTCTCGCTTCCTCGCTTGTTCTGCATTAGTGGCGCCATAAAGCTGACGCCTGGGCAAGGAAGCATCACTACACTCACACCCTTGCCGTCTCGCGCTTCCCTACCACTCCGTACCTCTCCGTACCTCTCTTTTTGCACGTTCACTTACACCCTCCGACTGCCTCCGACACCATGGCGATTCGCATGAGCTTCGAGAACCAACACAACCTTGGATGCTTCGGCATGCTAACCAACTCGTATTCACTCTTTGCGACCGGCAGCAGCAAGAGCCTGCTGCTCGAGACCGAGCTGGCGTCCGAGCTGCCTGTCATCCGCACCAGCATCGCTGGAACGCGAATCGTCGGACGGCTGACGGCGGGTAACTCTCGTGGCCTGTTGGTGCCGACGATGGTGAGCGACCTCGAGTTCGAGCACCTGCGTGCCGAGCTCCCCGAGGCGGTCGAGCTTCGACGCACACCCGAGCGCCTTTCGGCCCTCGGCAACGTGATTGCCGCCAACGACAAGGTGGCGCTCGTGCACCCTGAGCTCGAGGCCGAGACCGAGGAGCTGCTGGCCGACGTGCTGGGCGTCGAGGTCTTTCGCCATTCGATCGCCGGCAACCCGTTCGTCGGCTCGCAGTGTCGCCTCACAAACCGCGGTGCTCTGTTGGCCGCCACGTCGGTGGTCGAGCAGGACGAGCTCGCGTCACTGCTGCAGTTGCCGCTGTGCGTCGGCACTGTGAATTGCGGCTCGGCGATCATCGCCGCCGGCTTGCTGGTCAACGACTCGGTGGCGTTCGCCGGAGCCGACACGACCGCCACCGAGCTCTCGGTGATCGAGAGTATCTTCCAGCTTCAGCTTCAGCACCAAGCACTGCAACCCAACCACCGCACGCAGCCGCTGCGATCGGTGCAACCCGCTTCGCCGGTCAGCGCAAGCTTGCGTTCTGCGCTGCTCGATTCGCTACAGGCCGTGTGCTAACACGACAGTGGTAGTTGTATTCATACATGGCGCATATGTGGATGGTGTTGTATTAAAGTATAGAGCTGTGGAGCTTGTGTACGAAGAAGCAACTGTACATGAAGGAAGGAAGGAGAGAGCAAGCAAGCCACTCCACTGGAGTAGCCAACTAGAAGATGACATAACAATAGATAATAAGCATCATCATCGCAGCCGATGAATGGGATACCGTATGGATGAACAGATCATGGCGTTGATCGAGCGATACGTCGCTACACGTTCTCGTGCTCTCGCTGACCCGGATCTGATCGCAGAGCAAAGGCCTCGATCGCGAGGTGCCACTTGTTCATCTCAGCTTCGGTGGGCGCCGTGAACAGTACGAACGAGTTCTTGGTCTCAGTGTCGGCTTCCTCCTCGGTGTGCATGGGAGCGATCTTGAGGCCGCGACGACCACGCTGCACCACGGTCGAAAGCTCAATGTCTTGTAGCGCGACATACATGACCGGTTTCGAATCCTACAGGTACGTGCACCGATCAGCAATCACCGTACACCGCACACGATCGGTGCCTCTCCGTGCTGGTGGCAGTGGCGACATTCGGTACCTCGATCTTGCGATAGACGTGCAAAAAGTGCGCAGCGAGAACGATCCATCTTCGCTTAGGGACCTTGCCGTTGACCGAGAACTGTACCCAGCCCTTCTTGAGAGCGTCAGGCAGCTTGGCTTCCTCGGCTGTGAACTTGATCTCCTCGAGAACGATGCGGTAGTACAGGTCCTCGAGATACTCGGTCGAGAGCGATTCGCAATTGTTGTGTTGGCTGTTGTCGACGAACTGCTGGCGCGTCATCTTTTCAAAGACGTTTTGGTTGTGTGCATCGGTATTCAGCATGATGACGCTAAAGGACAACGAATACACCACCACTACAAGAACCAGAGAGAGAGAGAGAGAGAGAGAGAGAGAGAGAGAGCGATCAGTATTCGAGAGTCGAGGTGAGTGAGTGAATGACCCTCGATGGGTGTAATAACGTACGTGTGCTCTGAAAGATATCACGCGCAAACGTAAAGTAATGGTCGGCAAACTTCTGGACCAGTCGGTCGATCTTTTGTGCTTCACCGGGTAGGTGGAAGCAATATAAATATCGTCTACAAGGCCACCGTCATCGCCAGCATCAATATCACATTCGAACGAGGAGTGTGAGAGTGTGAGTGTGAGTGTGAGCGAGCGCGCGTACCGCAGTGCAAGGTCAAAATCAATGTGCGTAAAGTCAATGTTGCGCACAAAGGCATAGAGCATGGCGTTGATGTCGCGTTCTCCGGGCTTCTGGTCCTCGGGGCGTGTTGATAGGTAGTCGCCCATGATCTTGCGGTCAAAGATGTCACGGAACTTGAAGAGGAAGGCAGCGATGGCCTCGAACGTGTCCTCCTCGATGAGCTTGGCTTGGAGCAGTATCTCGATCGCCTGTGCGTGCACCAAGGTAGTGAGTGAACACCGCCAATCTCTCTCTCTCTTACTCGATCGATCGATCGATGGGATGGATCGCGCTCTCTTGCAAGCATACTTCAGAAGGATTCTTCTTAAAGACCTCGATGGCGCGCGCGAGCTCGGGAGAGCGCTGCACCTCCTCGAGCAGCTCCTCGTTGCGGCGCTTGCGCTTGTTGGAGAGCTCCTCGTCGTCGGACAAGAGCTCGATCATGCTGGCGCGCTCCTTGTACTCGTCCTCGTTGGTGATGGTGAGCTTGCGCGAGACGTCGAGCTCGCGCCGCTTCTTCATCGACCACTTCATGATGCCGCCGGCCTTGGGCTTGGCCGGCAGCCGCGACGCGAGCGGCGTGAAGCTGCTGACGGTGCGCGCCCGAAGCTTGGCGCGCGTGGCGGCATCGCTCGAGAGAGCCGAGTCGGGACTCAGAGGCCCGGCGGCACCCGGCACCGACGGCAGGCGCGGTATCAACTCGGTCGACGGCAGCGACACGAGCTCAAAGTCCAACAGCTCGTCCATATCGCGCCACAGCTCCCAGCGCCAGTGAAGGTGTTGCGTCGCGTGTACCGACACGGGCTGGAGCCGCATCGAGCGGCGAGACGGAGCAGGTGACACGACGCTCGCCATGACGTGCAACGAACGAGAGAGAGCGAGCGAGAGCACGCAGAGAGCGAGCAAGGGCCTTGCGGTTAGAGGGGGAGGGCGGCAGCGACGAAACAACAGCAGCAACAGCGGCGGCGAGAGGAGGAACGCACACACACAGCTTCGCCGATGAAAAACGGCAAAGTCCTTCGATCTCCTCGATCGCTCCCCTTCGTCTCCGCTCGCACCACCACAACAACCTCCACGTTCTCGCTCGAGCTCCATTGGCCGATTGCGCTCGTTGGTTCCTCGCTCTCGCTCTCGCTCTTCTCCAACCCACTCGTTCCTTTGTGTGTGAGTGTGTGCACGTCCCGGTTGTGGTGTATGAGGTTCTGTCATCATGACGGTGGTCGATGAGAAGCACGGCGATGTGATCTCGCTCGAGCACAGCGATGCCAAGGCGCAGTATGTCGCGAACACCAACGCCGACGATGCCCGGCCGAGTCTGCGAGAGTGGGCGCCGACGGTCTACTGCCTCGCGCACGGGCCATCACTTCTTCGTGGCTGCTTCTTGTGCAGCTTCTTTGTGCAGCTGCCGTACCTCGTGTTCCGCAGCGTCACGAACCACTGCTACAACTCGTTCGTGCCGCAGCGCGGCAACGTCGAGGCGTGCGTGATGCTGTGGCTCTACTTTGTGTTCGTGGTCTTGATGGCGTTCGTGTGGGTGGGCACCACGCTCCTGCTCTTACCCGTGTGGTTCGTCGCCACCTTGGTGTCGGCTATTGTCGAGCTGCTGCTCTTTGTCGCCTACCATCTCTCGTGCCACTACTGCGGCTCTACCGCCGGCCCGCGGTGGCGCGTGTGTGGCATCTCCGGCTGGCAGGGCGACTGGCAGCCTGGCTACGATCCGCACACGTCGCTCTTGGTGCGCTCGTGGTCGCCCTTCCCGACCGTCACCTCGTTGTGCTACGGCGACCCCAATGCCGCAGTGTAAACGAGCCCGACCACGCGCAATCCTGACTGCCGCTGCGCAACCTCTCGACTCTACGCGCGCGCGCCTCCGTTGCTCAAGTCCGTGCCAGTGCTGTTGGTGCCATAGAGGTGTGCTTGTACAAAGAACGATGCGAGCCTAACGTACCAGAACCGATCTTCCACCTTTGTCTATCATCTATTTTATACAGCTATTCTCTAGCTTGATTGTGGTTTTCTATCAATCAATTAATATGTTGCCATTCGAGATATTCACGGATAGATAGATGATAGATACGACTCGATATATAGATTGATTGGATATGATTCAATTGGGAATGAGCACAAACGATATTGTTTGCTCGACTACATGGCTATGTGATGACAGATCGCAGGTGTGAGTGAATGCACACGTGCGTGTCGAGAAGAGACGACAAGGATGATGAGAGTGATAGGTGCTAAAGAGAGGAGAGGAAAGGTGGATACAGCAAGGAGCACCCAGCGAGTGAAAGGTGATCTCGCGGGCAAGAACAAACAGATGGTGCACGAGAGAGAGAGAGAGAGAGAGAGAGAGAGAGAGAGAGAGAGAAGGTATACACGCAAATCAGGCGAAATGCGAACCAGCTAGCCAAGCGAGCGGCAATGTGATTGCCACCCCCAGCCAGCAGTGCGAGAGGAGGAGTGACATTGATTGCATCGCAATGAAGCGTGCTGTCACCGAGAGAGAGAGAGAGAGAGAGAGAGAGAGAGAGAGAGTGAGTCAGTTCAGTGATGCAATGCAGCACACTGCTTACTCCTTGTCCTTCTTCTCCTTGGGTACCGACGACTTGCGCTTCTCCTTCTTCTCGGAAGAAGACGAGCCCTCCTTGTGCTTGGAGGAAGAAGACGACGAGGTCGAGCTCTTTCGCTTCTTCTTCTTCTCGGCGTCGGCCTCACTTCCGGTAGATGACGCCACTTCGCCCGACGAAGCCACGTCGCCCTCCTTGGACGAGCTGCTCTTCTTCTTCTTCTTCTTCTCGCCGTCCTTGCCCTCCTTGGACGAGGAAGACGACGAGCTCTTCTTCTTCTTCTTCTCCTTGTCGGTCTGCCAGGTACACAAGCGCCAGACGAGTGAGTGAGTGAGTGAGTTGACTACCCGTCACTATACAGCGGCGGTCGTGAGCGCTCACACATACCGGTGCAGCCTGATCGCCGCCACTCGAGCTGACCTTGCTGCTCGACGAACGGTGGGACCTCGAGCGTCGACGACCCTCCTTCTTCTTGGCGATGATCTGCTGATAGAGCGTCTCGCGATAGTCGTTGATCGAGTACTTGTGGTCGTCGTCGATCATAATCTTGATCTCCTTCTCGCACGAGGGTTCGTCGTCGGGGTTGTGGAACTGGCGCACGTAAGGATGCTGCAGCGCCTCCTCGGCCGTGATGCGCTTGCTGGGATTGAAGGCCAAGCAGCGACACAAGAGATCGATCGCCTCCTCGGAGGCATGGGGGTACATCTCTTGCAACGACCTCGGCTGACTAGGAGGCAAGCTCTCGAGCATCGTGGCGGCAAACGGCGACTTAATGGCCTCAATGTCCTCGGCCGTCGGGCGACCAGTGACCTCGATGATGCGGTCGAGCTGGTTCATGGTGCTGGTGCCGGGGAACATGGGCTTGCCACCGAGGAGCTCACCAAGAATGCAGCCAACCGACCACATATCGACGCCCTTGGTGTACCTGGGTACACCAACATCAGACTGTTGTGTGAGTATCAAAGTGGTCACCAGTGGTGGTGGTGGTGGTGGCAGCAGCGGGCGTACTTGGTGGAGCCGAGCAAGATCTCAGGCGCACGGTACCAA
>ERZ778023.1697-NODE-1697-length-32350-cov-54.545069_pt1 | contig 32350 bp, 36 predicted proteins | sample MGYA00375753_ERZ778023 | MGnify/ENA primary metagenome ERZ778023 (study PRJEB29350, sample SAMN05389822) | bioreactor metagenome | isolation source: Ammonium sulfate bioreactor | place: South Africa: University of Cape Town | collected 2014-04-04 ... | reverse complement strand
TTATCACGTGACAATCAGCTCACCATATCATGACGGAAAATGAATTCGAAATTTACATTATTGAACGACGTTTTGATGATAAGAATGTTCATATCACTTATAATAGTCGAATCATCAACAGAATGCAAATATTCAAATCATAATCAAAAGTAAATTTGAACAAATATTTCCTCCTTATGATACTTGCTTATCAACACCCTTACAACCATTGCAGCCAGCGCTTTTATTATAATTATTTTTTCAATAATTCAGCAAGACACAATTAAACCTTCGTTACACCAATTTTATCAAGCTTTCAGTATTTGAACTAAATACTATTTGATACCATTGAATAAATATAAACGAATGTTTTCTTTAGTTTTTGTACAACAAAAGAGATTTACTAGACGCAGTCTTTACTACAATACCAACCACTAGACCCCTGGTAGCATTCTTGATATTTGTTTGTGATTGACTTCTTCAATCTATTGATTTAAACCGAATTCTCTTTTTAGATCATCAAAATAATTGAACAAGTCTCTGATTCGAAATATTCGTTTTCTTTGCGATCGTTTTCGTTCGATTGATTTCCATAGATATCCTAGAGAAATTTATACATAATCGAATTGAACATGTTTTTAATAATTCTCTTCTGATGTAATTCGATTTATACGATTGTACTGATAATTCTACCATTGATTGCGAATTATTTCTGGACAACCAAATGATTGTATTTATTTCAATATATCACGACTTATAACGTCGAATAATCGTTCTTATATAAATACGTGGATACACAGATTTATTGAATAGATAGTTTAATATGATGTATGCTCTTTGTATTTAAAAAAAATAGAACTCAACGAAATGCTCATGTCTCATACGGATATTATAAGATACCAAAATAAAATGTGTTTTTTCTTAGTTGATGATTTTGTTGGCGTCTGATATTGAATTACTACGTTTGTTTTTAGGAGCAGCCCGCCACATTACAACATACTAACACCTAAATCTTTTTTACTCCGATCACCCTCATAAAATAAAATATCATCTATAAAACAAAAAAAGAATCTTGTTTATTAGCTGTCGAGCCCCTCAAATTTTCCCTTGGATGTGCCGTTATTTAGTCAAATATACTTGAGCAAAAATAAAACAGAGAGAGAGATGATCACGTTCAACATACATTTCTATACGAGAGTAAATAATCAATGATAAATATATTGACATCTTTCAATAGAAGTCTACTAATTATCTATTCTAGTTTAATTTCATCACTCATGAAAATTCAAAAACCGTATGGTCATTTATCATGATTTTATCAATTGTTTTAATGTGAGAACGACTGAAAGAAAACACTACATGCTTTTGCCGGATCATACGATCGATACAATGACAACAATTTGTTTATATACGCATATATATATATATATTTATATATTTTTTTGTTCGCTCAATTGAAGAAAAAAAAACATTAAAATACTAATAATCTATCGTTTGGAGAATCTTTTTTTTCTCTTGCAATATAAAAAAAAAGAAAAATGAAGACAAAGAAGGAGAAAACATATGACGATGATAGTGTGATAGTTAGAAAATAGTTTTTATTTCGTATATTTGGACGTATTACGATGTATCAAATCCATGCATGGTCCTAATAAACGTTCGAATGATTCGACTTCGAGTGAAGCTAATCGAACTTTTGCACTTGCAGCAACGACAGTCGCTGATCGAGGTTCATGATTAAGAAGTGCTAATTCGCCGAAATATTCTCCTTTACCTAGACGTTTATGGAATTTTTCGTTCATATAAATATCACATTCACCATCTTCAATAAAAAACATTCGATCACCTTGATCGCCTTGTTTGATAATAACGTCGTTTTCTCCATATTCAATTGGAATTAAAGCATCGGCGACATTCGAACGTTCATAATCGGTTAACGATTGTAAAATTTCGAGATCATGAAGAAATCGTTCGTACATTTGTCGTTTACGGAAAGCATGTTTCAAGACTAATTTTCGAAAGGTTTGTCGGCCCATGACCCAAAGAATTCCGTCGGTACTTGCAGTGATTGTTGCTGATCGTGGTTGATTGTACATCAATGCAAGTTCACCAAACGAACCGGTTTGATTATATTCGCCGACTTTAATCGGATTTTGATAATCTGCTTCTTTGGAAACATAGATTTCGTAGGTTCCATTGTCGATTACATAGAAATTATCACCGTCATCACCTTGTTGAATAATTGTTTCGCCTTGGTTAACTGTTTTCTCCCACATGGCATCGAGAACTTGATCGATTTGTTTGGCTTCGAGTGTACGAAATAAAAGAATGTGACAAACAGCTTCTTTCAAACGTTGACGTTGTTCAGGAGTTTTTGGATAGACTTGAGATTGTTGATTATCATCGTCGCTATCTTCTTCAGGATTGTATCGTTCGGCTGCGACAGATACACGACGAAATTCATTCTTTCTCACATAATGACGCTATAAAAAAAAAACTCGAAATAATCGAAGTTTCAAAAGAAATAATATGATACATACACGCATTTCTTCATCATTATCTAGTTCATCAACTGAATTATCTTTTTCATCGTCATCATCTTCATCTGCTGCTTGCTCTTCTTCTTCTTCTTTTTCATCGTCGTCTTTATTTGAATGATTTTCATTAGCAAGTTTGTCATCCGATGTTGACGATTTTCGATCATTTAAATCCGTCGTATCTGTACTTGTCATTATTGGATCTTTTTCAGTTTGCAAATTGTTTTCTAGAGAGTAGGAGAAAGAAAAGAAAAAAAACACAAATATTAAATTTATTATATTAGAATTGCAACGAACATTTGTTCATTTTTCTTGTTCTGCATGTTTCTGCTGCTGCTGCTGCTGTCGGACGCAATTTAATTAGCGAAAGAAAGACTAGTAGAACAAATATCGAGTAAATCGACAAAAAAAGTCAATTGTATTTCTTCTTCTGCTTATCTTCGTTGACTTAGGTCTATAATAATATAAAAAGCAATCTGATTTGTTTGACTCGTATTTAGTTTCGAATCGTCGTCTTGAAATTATCATTTAGTCTTTCGAGAATAACTGTCAAAATAACGAGAAACGAGAGAAAGAAAAACCGATAAACAAGTGAACAGTTTCTCTTCTTCTTCATCATCATTATTATTCGTCTTCTGACTTGCGGTGTTTTTCTTTTCTCAGTACTAATCACAAGTAATATGATTCATTGATAGATCTCAAAGGATCGATCAAAATGCATTCGATGGCAAATCAGGATAGGAAAGACATATTATTTTGCTCTTTCGAATCGAAGAATTTCTTCCAATAACAAGCTTAAACTAATCATTAAACAATAACAACAACAAAAAATCTAGTTATATCTGTAATCGAGATGCATGTCACGCACGTATATATATATATATATATATCGTCTATCTTCGACAAATTTATAAACAATCTGCGTATCGATCTATAATTTAAAATTTACTTTCTTTTTCGAAATGAGCGGATGTCAATTTTCTTAAGTTGTACCCCGAAAAAAAAACAGAGCGCTCGATTGATTGTTGATTATAGATAAGCAAATAAGAAACTAACGTGATTTGTTTTCCGTTTATGAATGTAAACGAAACAGATGAAACTAATAAATGTGAAAAACACATAGAGCTTCTTTCGTTCTTTGAATTTTTCTTTTACATTACTCTACCTTATTGACTTTATTAGGACGAAACAAAATATTTGTTATTGCTTTTGATTAAGCAGAAGAAGAAAAAAAACAGAAATTTCTCTCTGAAAGTAATGAGTGTTGTTTGTTCTAAGAATGATTTGGAGAAAACGAAGAAAAAAAACTAGAAAGCATCAGGAAATGCTTGAAGAACTCATCAACAGAAAGAAAGAAAAAACGAGAAGATTCATGATAAGTTAGCAAGAGACCTGATGATATAACATTGGAATCTGTCATTTGTTGTTGTTGTTGTTGGGAAGCAGAAAAAGTTGACGATGTATTTGTCGTAATTGCATTCGTATTTCCATTGAGTTTCTTTTGTTGACGCTGAAGTTGAGTAAAATATTCGACAGCATGATCAATAATATCACGTGGTTTTGTTCGTAATACACTCAATGTAAAATTACGTAGAATACCAGGCAATTCACTCGGAATTTCGATGTGTGTCATTCGTGTTTTTCTATCGAAATAATCAATGTTAAATTATCTGAAAAGAATAAAGTAATCAAGTTTTTGAATGACGACGAATTGGATTTTATATCCTCTCCAATGAATGACAAAATATAAGAGAGAGAGAGAGAGGAGAAAAACTTTTATCATTATGATTATATGACTATTCATCTTGTCATAAAACAAAACTGAGAATATTCATGATGAGAATGATTGTCTCTGGAGAACATATTTATCTGTGTACTATTACTATCCAAGAAGCATTTGACTTTTACAATTGTTCGAAATAAAACGATAAGACAAAGAATTGATTAAACAAAAAAAATGAAGTGAGAAAAGGAGAAAGTTCGAATGAATATATAATCATGGCACGTTCTTGTAAAAAGAGATTGATTGAGAGGAAGAAAATGAAATAAGTATTCTGTTTTTTTCAGAATCGTATGTGCATGAATAAATAAGTTCTGTTCGTTGAATTCCGATGCAATGAATACCTATCATCCTCGAATAAGATGTCGATGCATTTCATTTATATTCAATCATCGGTATATTTCTTTCTTTCTATTAAAAAAAAGAGAAAAAGTGTCTAGTGAATGGTTTCTTTTGATCTCACCTATGAGGCTTTTTTCCTTTGCTTTCATGTGCATAGTATACAAGAAAAAAAACTCAAATGTGTGAAAGTACAATGTCGTTCTAGTCTATACTTGTGCTTGTTCAAGATTCCACTTCGTTTTGTCTGCATTTCTATATTGCCTTCCGTTGGGCACCGATATTTTTTGATGATGTTGTTGCCTTTTCTTTTTTTTTAATATTACAAGAAAAGGAGAAAGAGAGACAGAGAGAGTGCACACACGCAAACAACAATCAAGCGTTGACAACCAAAAAAAAAGTTGACGCCCTCTGGCTTTTCCCAATGATTATTATCGATTCCTAGCTATAGTACTCATTTAAAATTTGTTGTTCACTAATAATCAATGAATATAATATAAATGACGATGAGATTAATTTGCTGAGCAACGAATCTTTGCTGTTTTTTTTAATATTAATTTTCTATTGTTGTAAAAATGCCGAAAGAAAAAAAAGAAAACAAAAGAAAAACTATCAACTTTCTCTTACCAATCGCGTCCACCCTCAGCTTTCTCACCATCAATCGACTTGAGTATGATTCAAAAAAAAGGACAAACGTAAAAAAGACTGTTTTTTTTTCTTTTTCAATTCTATGGTTTCTTTCACCGCTTACACTATTACTATCGTTGTTAATACCAGATGCACGACATTAGAGTCGATGCGATTAAAGATAATTAGAATGCTGTAACGAAGACGTAGAGATGCTGAGATATTACAAACGATTACCGATAGATTTTAATAGGTTTACTGCTTGCTAGATGTTCCGCAAGAGATGTTATTGCTGAATCAAATAAGTAAAAAAGAGTATTTGTATTGATCTCTCTCGTTTTCTCTCGTTCTTATTTTTTTTCTTCATAAATTCACATTTACACGTATGAAAATTTGTTTGTCACCGAGACAATACAAAATGCTTACCTTATAAAAGAAAAATCTGTCAGTGTCAATAAACAGAAGGGGAAAAGATGGAATTCTAAGGAAACAGAAAGCAATTGGCAAAACTTCCTAATAAATCGTCAACGCAAAAAAGACATACGCCCGTTCGTGGCACGATTGTTTGATTGCTAAAACACAATTCTATGTTTTTCAGTCATCAAACGATTGGAGCCTGTCTGACGCACTTTGTTTATTGATGGATACCAGAACGATGGCAAAAGATAGGCATACCCTGACGAGAAAATATGTATATAGTGCAGTTAGACTCGTTAATAGACAAAGAAAAAGAAAATTAATCGAATCAATAGATTGCATATTGACAAGCGCGGAGAACAACAATATTTTTAAAAATAAATAGCAAAAAAAAACCCGAAAGAAATCCGTTACTTCGCTTGTTTCCTATCGTCTTAGTTGAAAAATAAAACTCGACTGAAATCACGCAGAAAATTACTGCCTTGAGTGCTGAGTTTAATCTATCAGAAATATTTCATGCATCTACTTCTGTTTACATAAAAATATAAATATATATGTGCATGATTCGACCGATCGATCGATCGACAACGATGATCGATGACGAGCAATGACATTTGATGAGTGCCTGATTAAAACTCGATATGTGCGAGATATATCACCATGCGTGCTTAGTGGATTCGTTTAGTTGAGGGAGGAAAAATATATACATAATAATCATCAACTTAGTCCTATCTATGCAAAAGTTTGTCGATGATAAGCTTAGTGAAGGCACAGACATAAACACGCATTCATATAGATATTCCTATTGGAAAATACAGACCTAGGAAAGTCTTACCGACTAGACGCATCGAAAGTTGATACGATGAGAAGAAAGTGATGCATCGTGACTTTATAGATGTGTTCTCTTTTTCTTTCTTTTTCCTTCTTCTTTTATCGTTCTTATTGATGAGAGAATATTTCATCATAGATGTGAATGAAAACTGAAGACTAGTAATAAAAATAAGAATGCGAACGAGAACAAGAAGAGAGGAAAAGAAGAAGAAGAAAGAAGAATGAAGTAGAATTGGTAATAGTCATTTGTGCCCGTCGATTACGGCACTCAGAAGATTGTCAAATTCCTTTCGAGCTTTTTTATTTCGATATAATCATGCATCCATATCAATATGTCACGTCTTTTCTTCGACTCTTCTTCTTCTTTTTTATAAAACAAATAAACTAACAAGAAATATGACATTCAGTATTAATGATAAGACATGTTTGACACGGAGAAGACTTAGAACAAAAAAAAAAGAAAGAAAAGGAAATATATTTCTACATCAATTGTTTTACGCGTCTTTGTCGTAACCGAGAGTAAAACTCGATCTAGATATTTTTTTCCTTTGAAACCAAAATCAAACGTATCTCGAAATAAGGTTAATGTAAGAAAACATTTTTCTATTGTCTCCTAATGAGTTTAAATATTGATATCAATCAAAACATTAGTATTGTTAGTAAAATACAAAAAAAACGAACGGAGAGCTCCAAATAATTTTCTGCATGATAGTTTTGTTGTTTTATTGATATAATAAAAGACAGAACTCGTCTAACAATAGACGCAAAAGAATACTTTTCAATCTCAATAGATCAGACAGAAGACCGATGGAACAAGACGATCCTATCGCTAATCGAAAGATGCTTTTCTTTTCTAGTCGATTTTATTCGTGATTGAATTAGAAGGCAATCGAAAAAACAATGTCGTCAAGTTAATTATCTTGAAAATCGATGATAAAGAAATAGTATTAACGAATCTCTTCAAATTAATATTCAAGGATTAAAAGAACTAAACTAGACACTCGATTATCGATATTAATCAGACGTATATTAACATATTTTGATAATTGAAATGTATGGCATTGGCAAGAAAACAGCATACTGCTCATTTTTGCCTTGACTTGTCGTTTATTTAATGACAAATGACATTGAAAATAATAATGCTATATCAAATTATATCCTATTGACATTCTGTCTAATTTGTTTTTTTTTCTTCTTCTACTCAATTCGATAGTTGACAGATCACGATTTTCTTGTCGAATTATTCTCGACAACATTTGTAAACAATTAACCTTGAGAGAAAAAAACAACCCCAACAAATTCGATTTTCAATCCAATGTTAGTGACATTTAACAATCGATTTCATTCGCTAATCCTTTTATTAAACGATCGATTTATCCAATAGATTATATTTGAATGTCATTTATTTTTCATTGAAATGATGTACAAAAAGAAAACAAACAGAATGGACAAAAAGGTATGTTTCAAGAGGAAACAGATTCGTTGAGGACCAAGTGAAAAGAAATTGAACTCTAGTTTCATATATTTCAATGCATGTGCAGTTCGCGTTTAGCATAAATTAAAAACCCTTTTGTTTTTATTATTCCTCGATTAGCAATTACCGAACTGTAACGAACGATAGACAATGGTTTCCAGTTCAAAGTATCGTATTCATGACAATATCCACGAATTGTTTCTTGAAAATCCGAATCGTTTAAAGCATCTAATTACAAACATGAATGTGTAAAAAAATAAAAATCACATAAATTGAAAAATAAAAATTTACCAATCGGATCACTATGAGTTAAAAGTTGAATATTATTATTTTTAACGTAGTTATTTAATTCTTCGGGAATCGAACAACATACACCGAGATTGATTTGATTCGCATAGGGTTTGTGCTAAAGACAAGGAGAAATTGTTGGAATTTAATTCGAAGTTTATGAATAGAAGTTTACTTTAACTCTATCGTATAAATCCGATAAGAGTGGAAGCATAAAATCACAAACACCAGCTGACAGAATCTTCTTTTTATCGATAAAATCTTCGATAACATTCCATAATGGAAGAAATTCTTCGACGGTTATATGTGAACCATAATTGGGCACAGAGATCATCACACTTTCGATAAAAGCTTCATTCAATTCATTTAAAGCTGAAAATTGTTTCTTTGGATTATTATTCACTGATGAAAATGAAAGTTAACTAACGAACTCGAATCGATTGTTTGTTTGAGAACATTCGCATCTAATGAACGGACGAAAATCTTAACCGAATATTTCAGATCTTCTCTTGTTAATTGTTCAGTGTCAATAGGAACGCCGGGTGCAGTTCCATTCAACGAAGCAACTTGCGTTTCATCAGGATTTGATAAAATTTTAACATAAGTTTCTTCCTACACAAGCATATTTTTAAATAAAAAAATAAAATTGTTTTTTTCTGTTACTTGAAATTGATTTTCATTATTTTCTTTTCTCAATGTTTGTAACATCATCGACATATAACCAATAATCTATTGAAATTTATTCGTAAAATCAATTAATCAACGAAATAACAGAGCTTACCTCTTCTGTTACTGTCGAATTGGCTTTTTTCAATAATGGAAATAATGTTAAAGTATTCCCAGTAAAGAAAAGAATCTCCGTTGCCTTGGGAAAACATGGTTTAATCATCGGTTCGAATTTAATCGAGCTATCTTCCTGAATTAAACGCGTCATATAAAGTAATAAATCGAAACTGAAATATAAAAGATTTGTCCTTACTTGTATATCACTCGTCATATTTCTCTTCCTTTTTTTTATTTCGTCTAGAAATAAAAATAAAAAAATATTTTCATTCTATTTTTATATCTGTATGATTTGCGTTGACTCATAGAAAGGGAGAAAAAAAATGCGGCGTCATGTGTGATAAGAGAAGGAAAGTAAAAAATATTTGTGAAGTTTTAGTTAAATTGATTTATTAGACTACTTTTAACAAAATGAAACTGATCAATTATTGTAGATTCGAAGTGGATGAGCTTCCGTATTGAATATCCATTGATTGAATGGGAATAGATTTTTTTTATCAAAAAGTAAATAGAAATACTTCAATGTTTCAGCAAGAAAGAAACTTTCCATTTTATCACGTGCTCGAACGTTATCTTTATTTCGCACATCGTGTATCGATGAATAACCGTCTTCTTGCCGGGTATATTTTTCAAACGATTGAAAAATCGCCCAGCCCCAATCTTGATAAATCGGATCACCTGTTAGAAAGTAAAGATAGTACAATGATTCGATCAATTCAGGTCGAAGTAAATTTGCAGCGTCATTCTCTCGAACTGTTAACGTTTCGATATTAACGCCTGAATCGATGTTGAAATAAGCGATCTCAGGACTGAGACCAGTCGCTTGTTTAGCGTACATTTGATAGCATGTTTTAGTCAGTTCTTTAGCCATGTCGAGAAGATAGGTAAGATTCTTTTGAAAATGCCATCCGAGAGCGAGATTTCCACCGAGAAAACAAACTAGATGATCCTAAGAGAAGGAAAATGTTCTTGTTTGAAGAGAGAAAAGAAAGATGAATACCATTTTCGGTGAAAATGCAGTCATTCCGGTTAATTCACCGACGAAATAAAGCTTTTCAGGATAAGCTAAACGCCATAGATGTTTTCGTATACCCTCTAAACAAATTTTTCAATAAAAAAAACATTTCATTTCTACATTCAAACTAACCGATACACTCGAGCCAATCTTCCCAAAATCTAAAGTATCTCAATTCGATTAAGTTCACGTTCGTTTTTTTTCGGCTTACACTGGTCGTTGTCGTCCTGTTTGCAACCATTGTTTGAGTAAATATTCATAATACGAATCTCCACGTGCACCGAACGATACGACTCCACCGGAGAATCGACCTGTCAATGGACTGATGAATATCGGAACGAGGCCGTCTTTTTTCGATTGATTATGCAAAACATCTGCAGATTTATCCGCTGCATTCTAAATAATTATTAGTTCAATTGAAATTTTTGGATTTCGAGTTCAGTCAATTCGTACCTCATATTTTTTATCACCAGTAACTCGTGATAAATCACGCATTTCAATTTGAACTGTTCCAACTTCGGATAAAGCTGAATCGGACGTCCAACTAGAATATTCACACAAGAACAAAATACCGAATGTCAATCAATTGATCTTTTGTTTCATCTACCGATAACCACTAGCTGTTCGTCGTTTAATATTAATCTCAGCCAAAGGTAAACCTGTTGGAGTATTGAAATTGACTAGTAAACGATCGCCTATTTCTGTCTAAAGACGAGAAATTCTATGAAAAAGAAAATAATTGCATGAATTATTGATGCTTACAGCTCGTTTTAAGAAGATTTCATCTCCTGTTAAATGATAAATACTTAACAAACCACCGAGAATTCGAATGGTTATTTCAAAATGTGAATTAAATTTATCAACTGAATTCGAATCACAATCGAACGATTTCTCAATCCATTCTCGAGCTTCATTATATTCTAAACATTTCAATACTCATGTAATCCACACAAAAAAAACAAAAACAATAATATTAACCTTCAGTCATATTCATCATGTAGAGAGTATCAATGCTATCGATGATTGTTAATCCAAGGCCAAACCATACTGATGATGTTCTCGAAATAGGTAACAATTCATCATAGCCCCAAGCATATGTTCGATATGCTTTCCAGGCATGTTTCATTGCATTTCGTACGGCTATTTGACGATCGTCCGTAGGGTCTAATACAAAAAAAAACATTCGATGTCAATTAGAAAAAAATTCGTTTTCTTTTACCGAAGAATATTTGTTTTTCAGGTTTATATTTATTCGCTTGACTTTGCTAAAGCAGAAATCGTTTTGTTTTCTCATACTTTTTATTAGATAGAACACTACTTCAAACAGTTTCCGTTGCCATATTTCTTTTTCTTTGACAACTTCTTCTCGATGTCGTTCATGTTCGACATCCAGATCAGGTTTTACCGACGAATGTGAAGAAAAACCAAAATAAACAAAACCAAATAACAAAATAACAGCAATAATTAATGCACGTTGTTGTCGATGTAATCGACGCCAATGCTAAAAAAATGAATCAGATGGTAACGAAAACAACAACAACAACAACAACAATAACAACAACAATGAAATCATTACTCGATAAATTGAAAAAAACTTCGGTGAGGAATGGAATTTATCGTCAACATTGACGACGTAATGATTGGAATTTTTCATTGAATAAAAACAAATTAAACAGAAGAAAAAAGTTTCTTTTCGCCCGGCAATATTGCGTAGTGAAACCAGTGGACAAAGAATGTCCAATAAAGAAAAAATCTTCGGGATAGAGAGCGCTCGTTATATGTACCCACGTCAAAAAGATTCTTCTTATGATGAATGAATATCTTTATATGTTAACAACAAATTGTTGCTGTCAAAACAAAATTAGAAATTGATTAATTGGATTTCGAGACGTTTTTTTTTTTTAGAAAAAAAATATAAAAAATGTTTTTGTTTATTCGGATTTTTTGCCGTCGATTTGTTCGATCCAAAATTTTCGAAAATGTAACTGTGCTCCAGCATCGTCAATCGCTTGAATATCTTCGTTTGTCAATTGAAAATTCTCATCGAGTGTTTGAAGAAAATCTTCTAAACGTTCACGTTTACTCGATGTTGTCACAACAACATCACCTTTCACCAAATTCCATTTGAGTAAAATTTGAGCTGGTGTTCGATTATATTTTTTCGCTAATTGTTCAACTACTTGATCGACTGGTCCACCGGGTTTATAACTAATAGGTCCGAGTGGTGTATACGCTTCAATCGCAATGCTATTTGAATGACAGAAATCGACTAAATCTTTCGAAGCTTTGTAAAGATATGGATTGAATTCAACTAAAAATATTTTGACAGTTTAATTCATTTTCATTATAATTAGTTTAACTGACTTTGATTGATGGTTGGTTTTATTTTTGGATTCGATGCTAAGAGTTCTTGTAAATGTTTGATTTGAAAATTACTAACGCCGATTGCTTTCACTTTGCCATTGTCAACTAATTTCTCCATTTCTTTCCATGCATCAGCAATTGAAATTTTATTTTGATCAAAAAATGGCGAATGAATCAAATAAAGATCAAGATACTCGAGTCCCAAACGAGATAAACTATCCGAACATGCTTGTTCAATATTATCAATGCCTCTGTATACTTTTGATGTTATCCACAATTTATCTCTCGGGATTGATTGAGTACGAAGAGCTTCACCGATCGATGTGTCAGTTCCGTACATTTCAGCAGCATCCAAATGAATATAACCAAGTGAAAGAGCTTCATGAATTGCCTTGACGAGTTCTTGATCGACTGGTTTCGAATTGTCACCCGAGTACCATTTCGTACCGGTTCCGTAACCAATTACAGGAATATTTGTATTGGAATTTTTAAGAGCAATTGTTTTCGACATCTGAAATTAATTTCTCAAAAATTATTCTTTACGTGCTACTGGTTAAATATAAAACGAAAGAAGAAAAAAGTGCATTGTCATCATTACTCATAGTAGATTTTGACGAACACAAAAGTGTATTCCATTATTTCGTTTCGAAATCCAAACATATTAGAGCTTTAAATCTCTAAAGATGTCGTCTCATTATATAGTTTCGTTTTGATTTTCAGGAAGATTAGTGAGTGAGAATAGATTAAAACAATTGAAGAAAAAATATTAATCATCGATCAGTCCTACGACAATGAGTAGCGGCATCTATCCAAGATGCAGTTGATCGAAATGAGTTGAAAAAGCTATCTATTATTGTAATTCTTGCGGTAAATGGAGTTGAACGTTCATTTTAATAAAATGAGAATTAAGATCACTGTTAATATTTACTTTTCATTACTGAAGCTATTATTGAAATTAGCATATAAGAGTTTCTATTCAATAGTTTGAAACTGACTATCTTGATTTGTAGCTGGTAGGCCCGCTAGTAGTATCATATGTTAAACCTACTCCTAGTTAAAGTCAAAATAGGACACATAAAATAAAACAAGAACTACTCCATATTTCAATGCGTAGTAAAATATATGAGTCAAACTAAAGAACATTCCAATCAAATTTGATCCATAGACGATCTTGGAAAATGCATTTCATACCAAAACGAAGGAGTGAATAAAATAGAGACGTTATAGTTCATTTTATTTGATATCGATAAGAAAAGAAAGATTGAGCTTATGAAAAGATTTCTTGACCGATTTTAGTTGTTTCGGATGTTGTAAGTTTTATAGGGTGATATGATGGAAATGTGATATAGAAGTTACTGGTTTAATGTTAAATGTATGATTGTTATTATGTTATGGTAAATCAAAGCTGGTAATGGATTATATTCAGATGGTTATCGAGCAATTTTGTAAAAATATGCTGGAATGTGGTGCAACCGAACTTGAGAATGAGTCCGCAAATCAACTGATTGATAAGATGAATACAATTTCACTTTTTGTAACACGTGATACGGCCATAGTGGAATTGGAAATCTAATAGGATGGTTTATAACACTAAGATATATTGAGAGCTTATAAAGATGGAAATGTATTAACATTTGTCTTGTAATGTTTTAGATTATTATTAATTATTCAAGCATCACCTAGTGATAAAAATGAACTTTTGAAACAATAAAAATTAGTTTTAAATAACTCACTATCATATTTTTCCCAGGGCGATCAATACGGTCGCCATGGCGGTAAAAGACGATAGCGTATACGACCATTTGCGGTCGTGCTAATTCGATCTGGGTTAATATGAATAATTATATTGGTCATCATACGTAGAGATGAACGTAATACGAGATTATGGAATATTGAAGATCTCAGATAATTCATGAATAGTGATAGAAGATGGTAAAGAAATGATGTTAACGGACCATAAGTTGAGGATGAAAAATGAACATTTGAGCAGATTTAAAAGTTTAGAAGAGATTACTCAATGATATTCATTGAACTCTATGTTTTGTATTGCGATATCATCTTTTCTAAAATCATTGTTCTAAATAACTTTAGTTTTCTTTATTTCGAAATTTCTGTACACTTATTCCACCAGTGAAATAGAATGTTGCATATTGTGCAATTAGTATACAATCTGAAAAGAAATATAAGAAAAATAGCTGTGATAGTTGATATTCGTGGATTAGAGTATCGATTAAAACATGCAATTTGCACTCAAAATGTTTACTCTTAGATGAATAAATTTTTCTATAACTGTGGGGACATATGAGAGATTTTGACTGAAAATTTTTTAAATTATCGTCTAAATTATAATGTTTTATAATGATTAGTGAGATAAGCTGTGTGACTACAATCATAGGCTATTTGTGAGAGATTTTCATATGAGAATCCAGCAGTATCTTCTCATTACTAGGTATATATATTTCGATTAATTCTCTATCATTGATGAAGGGAAATGAATTTTAATTTGATTGAGAAGAAAATCACAAGATTTATATACATCACATGAGTCCGATCAATGTTTTTTCGTTCTCCGTTATCTTGACAAAGAACAGCTGATACGCTAATGTTTGATGTGTAAAATTACTGAAATATGGGTAATAATAAAACGCCGAATGCCGAGAACGCTGATTGGCTTTTTTAGATATGCAGGACGAACGAATGAGCGCTATTCCATAGTTTATCGACAACCAATTATATATAGAAAAGTTAATAACCCTTCTCACATAGGTCCATTTTGGACTTTGCTTTGGAATTGGAATTGGAATTGATTGATATTATTTGATTTCAGATTGACCAGGTCAACAATCATGACACCTCGAATTTTGTCTCAACTTATAAAACACGTAATCTCAATTGATTTTCAAATTTCGATCAGAATTTGAGCATTAATTCGATTTGTTTTTAGTATCGATGCATACCTTTTCGTGCCTATGCTGTCAAACGAGAATCTGTATGTCGAAAAATTTCAATGCAACATAAACTTCAACAATTTTTACTTTTAGAAACATTATCCACTAGAGAAAATTCGTAATATTGGTATTTCAGCACATATCGATTCAGGGAAAGTATGTTCAATAAATCTTTTCAAATGATCGTCTCATAATCAACAATTTTACTTAGACGACTCTGTCCGAACGTGTACTTTTCTATTCTGGTCGTATTCAAGCAATGCATGAAGTACTGTCTCACGTTTTTTTCTCATTGATTCACTGACCTTGAACGAGTCGTTTAGGTCAAAGGCAAAGATTCTGTCGGTGCAACAATGGATTCGATGGAACTCGAACGTGAACGTGGTATTACTATTCAATCTGCTGCAACTTACGTCGAATGGAAAGGTTACAATATCAATATTATCGATACACCTGGTAAATTCGAATGCTAAGCAATGAATTCAAATTTTCGAACATCATTTCAGGTCACGTGGATTTTACTGTCGAAGTCGAACGATCTTTACGTGTACTCGATGGTGCTATTCTTGTTGTTTGTGGTGTCGGAGGTGTACAATCACAAACGATGACAGTCAATCGACAATTGAATCGATATCGTGTGCCATTTCTAACGTTTATCAATAAACTCGATCGAATGAATGCCAATCCAACTCGAGCAATGAATCAATTAAAGTAACACAATTGATTTTTATCTTTAGAAAACATTGAATTTTGGTGTTTTAAGATCAAAACTCGGTCATAATGCAGCGTTTGTTCAAATTCCAATGGGTTTAGAATCGAACTTCAAAGGATTAATCGATCTTATCGAACGAAAAGCTGTTTATTTCAACGGTCCACACGGGTAATTCGTTCAATCGAGTTCGAAATATCATGTTAACTAAAAACCTCTTTAGAGAAGAAATTGTCACCGAAGAAATTCCTGATCAATACAAACAAGAAACTGAAGATCGACGACGTGATCTAATCGGTAGGAATCTTTGATTCTCTATAGAAATATATCAATGTTTTTGTTAATTAGAAACTATTTCCGGTGTCGATGATGCGCTAGGAGAAATGTTTTTGAATGAAGAAACGCCGAATGAACAACAAATTCACGTATGTCGAACGAGATGAAGCCCAGCTGAGATTAGTCTTTTGTTTGTTTTTAAGGACGCTATTCGTCGTTGTGTAATCAGTCGAAAATTCCAGCCGATTTTCGTCGGTTCGGCGTTGAAAAACAAAGGCGTTCAGCCACTACTCGATTATGTCAATCGATATCTACCGAATCCAGCTGAGGTTGAAAACATTGCACTTGATGAATTAGGGTAAATAAAACGAAATAAATATTCGCACTGTTCGATTTGTTAATTGAAGAAAAGAGAAGAAAACAATTAAACTCGATCCAACCCGTTCTTTTGCTGCACCATTTGTTGGTTTTGCATTTAAAATCGAAGTAAAAAAAATCGAAATTTGATGTGTTAAAACTTTGATTTTGCTTTGAAACGCAGGCTGGAGGGCGAAATACCAGTGCGACTCAGTTAACCTATGTTCGTGCTTATCAAGGCGGTGTTAAACGTGGTGATACACTCTACAACATCCGTACTCAAAAACGAACACGAGTATCGAAACTCGTTCGTATGCATTCGAACAAAGCCGAAGTAAAACCTTTACGAAAAAAAAACAACAAATCTATTTTTGTTTCTTCGTACAAAGGAAGTTGACGAAGCTTATGCTGGAGATATTTGTGCATTCTACGGCCTTGATTGTGCTACTGGCGACACATTTGTCAATGATAAAGCGTATCAAATAAGCATGGTAAATGAAATAATCGAAAAAAAAACGAAAAACAAGTTTTTTTCCTATGATTAGGAATCAATTTTCGTGCCTGATCCGGTTATTTCGATGTCAATTAAATGCTTATCAACGAATGACGTCGAAAAATTCGCCGCTGCTCTCGCTCGGTAAGAAAAATTCGAGTACTTTTGGTCTCTCAATCGTTTTTTATTCAGATTTACTCGAGAAGATCCAACATTTCGAATTGTCTACGATGAAGATAATAAAGAATCAATCGCCATGGGAATGGGCGAATTACAGTTGGATATCTACGCTCAAGTATAAAGAAAATAATAAATGTGAAAACGAGCTGAAATTTGATTTTCTTTCAGCGTATTCAACGAGAATATGGAGTTAAAATTCAAATGGGCAAACCGAAAGTTTCATTTCGAGAATCGCTTGTCAGTCCGATAAAGTGAGATAAATATCAATTGAATAGTTTTTAAATGATTGAATTATTCGTATTCTAGATTCGATTATCTTCACAAAAAACAATCGGGTGGTGCTGGTCAATACGCTCGAGTTATCGGCATTCTCGAAGTAGATTTCTTGAAAATTCATTTTCGTTATTTGTTTCTCTTTTTCAATAATTTTAGCCTCTTTCTCCGGATAAATTCGCCACTGTTGGTAAGTTTTCAACGAAATAAAACAAAAGATTTTTCAACAAATGATTTTCAGAATTCTCCGATGAAACATCGGGAACAAATGTTCCATCGCAATTTATCCCTGCGATTAAAAAAGTAGAACATTTCGTTTTGCGTATATTTATTTCTCGATGTAAATATAGGGTTTAATACGAGCCTATGAAAAAGGTGCACTCAGTGGAAATAAAATCAGTGGAGTTAAATTTCGTCTGCAAGACGGTAGAATCAAATTCATCGTTCTTTCAAGTTCTCGATTATTTGTCTCTAGGTGATAATCATATCGTCGATTCCAATGAACTTGCTTTTATGTTAGCTACTGAAGGAGCTATTCGACAAAGTAGAAAAGAGAAAATTTTCAATATTAATCATTGATTGATTGATTTAGCGCAAGAATACGGTCAATGGCAGTTGATTGAGCCTGTTATGTTAGTTGAAATCAATGCGCCGAGTGAATTTCAAAGTTCTGTACATTCGTTAGTCATCAAACGGTTCGGTATTGTCTCAGCAATTGAACCACGAGAAGATTGGTTCACGATGTTAGCAGAAGTAAAGATCGTTGAGATTGTTTTTGTTTCGATTTTCGTTGTTTTTTTTTGTCATTTCAAGATTCCGTTGAACGATATGTTCGGTTTTTCGACCGATATTCGTTCGAATACGCAAGGCAAAGGCGAATTTTCAATGGAATATGTTCGTTATTGTCCAGTACGAGGAGATATTTCGAGTCGAATTATTCAACAATATCAAGAAAGTCTTGATCAACCTCAACAAAATCAACATCGTCGACGAAACTGATTAGACTGTTGTTTTTTTAGTTAATTTGTTTGTTTGGTGTTTTCTAATCAAATCCATAGCAAAAGAAATAGAAAACAAAATAAAACATTGTCTTCTGTTTTGATTTATTTAACAAGAGAACAAAGAAATTAACCGTACTTTTTTTCAGAAAAGAAAATCAAACGTCAATATAATAAGGAATTTATTAATATATGTGATTCTCTCGCGGTGTACACGCCTCTAAAATCTTCTTTTATACGTCTTTTTTTCTCTTTCGGATTTTTTTTTTCTTCTTCTTCTTCTTCTTCTTCTATTTTCTCCTTGTCACAAACACACACATACATACATCCTCATTCCCTTCATCATTCATGATTTGCTCGACGGTCGTCGTCTCTATACTTGTGGCGCATTCGACATTCATGGCTATGTGTGCTCGAGCCAAATATGTGTGTTGAAAAAAGGTTGTTCTTCTCGGCGGTCGTCGTTTATCCCCCCCTTCTTCTCCTTTTTTAGCTTGCTTCGTCTTTACATTCTATATGTACCACATATACGTACGTATATACATTTATGTATATACACACGCATATACGTAGATGTATGTATATATACAAAATGGTACATTGATCGTTTCGTTGCACTTGCATATTGAGGATGTCATTGGACTTTTTCGATTAATAGAGATCCTTTCGAAAAGAATTCTTTTTTTTGTGTTGTCTTCTTTTATTCTTCTGTCCTTTTCTATTGCATACTTTGACGAAATACGTCCTTCGTATAGTTCGAGCATAAAGGTAAATGATGATTGTATATGTTCAACGTCATCATTGCTTCTTCTCTTGTTCTTGTTGTGCTCATATCCTTTCTCTCTTGTTCTTTTCAATTGAATGATGCATTCGTACCTATCGATTGAAGAAGAAGAGAAAAAAATTGGGTCTCGGCACCATATGGCTTCTTTTCTCTTTCACACTCTTTCGTTTCTTTTTTTTCCTTTTTGTCAAAATTGTTCTCAAGCGTTATATGCATACGAGAAAGATATATAGGGTTGAAGAGACGAAGAAAAAAAAAGAAAGAACGCAGCTATACAACGACGGGCGAGAAATAGATTTTAGAGATGAACAACACACACACACAAACGCAGAGAACATCGAAGAAAAACATTTGTTATCGCGAGCGCGAGGGCGAGCATGCACACACACACACGCGCATTTGTGCGCTCTATACTCTTTCTCTCCGAGCAACGGGCGACGAGCGAAAGAGGAGAAGAAGAAGAAAAAAAACGAAGAGAAAAGAAGAAAAAAAAAGAATCGAGAAGCAGCAATAGTAACGAGGGCAGGCAACCAAGCAAGCGAACGTTGTCGTTATATTTTGTACTGGACGAGAAAATCGAGCAACAAGGCTAAGGATTGAGTGAATCGTTCGTCGTCTATATCTGAATACAGTAAAATGAAGCAAAAAACAGACTACTCTAGTCCAATCATCTTGTTTTCTGTTTTGATAGATTGAAATTTAGATTTTTTGATTTATTACTTCGACTTTAGAGAAGTATATATATATATGTATCTATAAATCTACATGTTTATATTGACGTATGAGTGCCGTACAACAACAGCAGCAACAGCAACAACAACATTCATCAATTGTTAGTCCCGAAGAAGTTGCATCGGCAATGAACGCTGCATTTGCTGAGTTTCTTGCTGTTGAGCCAGCCGCAGCTCTGCTTATTCGTCATCAACAAAATGTCAATCCTACAACGTTAAATGATTTTCTTTCCAATGGAACTGCACATAATACGACTGATCTAAATCGAAACGGTCGACCACCGACTCCCTATGCTGTTACAACGCACACATACAGTGGTGAGATATCAGAGAGTTCTTTTTTCAATTGAATTGAAAAACATGACGAAATTTTTCATATAGATTCACCTTCTTCATCCACTTCATCTCCATCAACAGCACCCACAACGACAACAACAAGTTTACCCCGTTATAAAACATTACTCGATAAATTTACCCCGACAATTCCGTCGTCTTTACCTTCAAATGAACAACAATCGACAACTGTTACTACAGCTACATCGATTGTATCAAATAGTAATACACTTATTCGAAATTATTACGAAAATTTATGTAATAATTCCTCAACATCCAATTCCTTATCATCTTCAACATCGACAACCAATCGAAAGAAACGTTCGATATCTAATGAATACGATTTCTCATCTTCGAATTCGATGATTAATGATGGACGTAGTCTACCAAAGAGATTTCGTCCAATTCAATCGACAACAGGTTTGCGATGCACACAAACTAAAAGATTGACATTGATTTTTTTTCTCTCGTTTTTAGTATCTTCTCGTCAATTACAAGTACAAGAATGTTCGTCCGATGATGATGATAACGAAACATTTACGAATTCAACTCGTCGAATTTTATCATCGTCATCAACAACGACTACCACAGCTAATGATATTACCTCATCACGTGCTACAGCTGCAGCATGTATAGCTGCTGCTGTCACAGCGTCTCTCTACGATGAGACGAATCGAATCGATCCACAAAGACAACAACAAACAACAACAACAACGACGACGACGACAACAGTAACTACAAGTATAGAATCAAGTGACGATAGTGATGAAGATGATGATGACAATGATGATGACGATGATGACGATTCATCGAATAATCTATTTAGTCAAATACCTTCATCGTCATTATTAACACATGCGAATAATATGAATGTCGAGCAAGTTAAACATGATTCACTGTTGCCAACGAATCTTACATCTAATTCCGATCAATTTCGTCCTATTCAACATCTTCAACACCACCAACAACTCCAACAACAACAACAACAGCAAATGCAAAGGCAACAGACACGACCGTTTACTTATCATCCAACAATTTACTCAACTCAACAAGCAGCACAACAACCACCACCACCACCACCACCATCACAACAACAACAAACAGTTACATCAACAGCAACAGTTCCTCTACCCTATCCTCGACAGCTTCTCTCCTCTCGTCGACATCCTTTACCGACGCCTATTCAAACAAATTCATCATGTTCGTGTTCTCATCGAACTCCAAGTACATCCACAGTCATTACACCTTCCAATGGATCAAATTCATCGGCAGCTACATCTATATCTCCGTTTATTCTCTATCCACCCAATCAAACACCCAATGTTATTCCAACATTAACTGCCACAACACAACAGACCGTTGCTCTTGCTGCTGCAGCTGCGAGTGCTGGTAAATTTCTTTTCTTTTAAATTCATATTTTAATAAAGAAAAAACAAAAACTTTCGTTGATCTAGTTGCTCTTGCTACTCTTCCTCAACCACCGCCCGTTCAACATCTTCATTTTCATCATCATCATCACAATCACAATCCGGCACATTTACGTCATCAATATCGTCAACAATTAACATCCGAACTACGACGACAACGTTTGAGTTCATTTCAACATCAAACATCTCCATCGATCTCGTCTCCAGCAACAGCAATTCTCACTGCCAATCAACAATTACATGCCATTCTTACACATCCAACAGCAACAACAACAACAACCAACAATAATATTCACGCACATTTAACTATACAACCGGCATCATCATCATCAGCAACAAGTACATATAATCTAACATTAGGCACAAATAATCCAAGTATGCACGTTGCAATCAATACGACAACACAAAATAATCAATGGCCATCGACGCCATTATTATTTCGGCCGTTTCGTAATCCGCTTCTTCTGCGTAGTCATCATCATCATCATCACCATCATCCATTCTTAACTAGCGAACGTGCTGAACATGTTGTCGAAGAATTATTACGTATGGAAGAACAACTCAATGGATTAAACAACGGCGGTAATATAGGTGCAAATCAAGAACATATTAATGCTCGAACATTATCGTATAAATACGAGAAACGAACGAATCTTGCCGATGAGAAATGTACTATATGTTTATGTGAATTCGATCATGATGATGACGTTCGACGTTTGCCATGTATGCATCTTTTTCATATCGAATGTGTAGATAGATGGTTAACACAGAGTAAACGTTGTCCAATATGTCGTATTGATATTGATTTTCGAGGAGATTTCGGCGATTATGTTTGTTAGATTGAAAACAAAAAAGAAAAGAACCCAAACATAATTACAGTGTTTTATACGTTTTGTGTGTAACTTATCTTTTTCTCTTTCTCTCTTTGCTTATTATTATTATTCTCATTCTGTTTTTTTTCCTTTGTAAACACATTAACACACACACACACACACACATTGTGCCTGTATTTTACGACTTCGAAGAAAGCAAAAGAAGAAGACGAGAAAAGGTTCGAAGTGTTTCATTCTGATACTTTAACCTTGAATATATATATTATCAGAATACGTTTCGTACGTTCGTTTTTGTTTGCTCTTTTTTCTTGTTTTTTTTTGAAGAATAAAGATTTTTTTTCTCTTCTCTTTTTTCTGAGTAATTTAATTTTCGAACTCAGGGTGACCGAACGTACGCCAAATGATTTTTAAGTTCTTTCAAGAAAGATAATATAAATACACCGTACATCGAACGCATGACAGTCGAATGTTTCGTATGAAATGCGTTTATTTTGTTTGTTTGTTTGTTTATTTATTTTCATGGAACTACAGACGATGTGTTATTCTAGATGCTTGCTCAAATCTGGGCTTCTATTTTACTAGTCTTTCAATATTTATATGCTGTTCTAAAGACATTGCCGCGTGATCTAATCGGCTTACGAAAACTTCTAAGACATCATGCCATACTCAAGTATAACGACGTTCGAAAACGAGATTTTATAAGTATTTTTCGACAAAATGTGCAACAATACGGATCGAAAGCATGTTTTATACTGGACGATAGAGTTCTTTCATTTCAACAAGTTCGAAAAATCAATTTAAATATTCAAATGAAAACTTTTCTTTAGGTAGAAGATTTAACCAATCAATTAGCAAATTATTTCTCAGCGGAAGGTTTTAAAAAAGGTGATGTCATCGCTCTCGTACTAGAAAATGCACTTGAATATCCATGTGTGTGGATTGGTTTGAGTAAGATCGGTTGTATTACTGCGTTGATCAATACAAATCAACGTGCTAAACCATTATTACATTCTCTGGAAACTGTCCATGCAAAAGCTATTATTACATCGAAACATATTCTTCCTGGTATGATTGAGTTTTAAAATTCCAAGAAATTGTTGATTTGCATTTTTATTTAGATATTCGATCTGAATTGAACGAAGTTAATATAAATAAAGTCTATTTATTCGATCCACCAGAATCGAAAACAAGTAATGATGATTCGACATCGTCCGAACCTGTGCAATTATACGAACAATTCGCATCTTGTTCAAGTCAACCGCCTAAAAAACTACCTTACGATGCTAAACGTATTAATTTAATGAAATATTTTTTTTTAAATTAAGTTTTCTTTTGTTTTTAATTTCGAATAGATCCAGTATTTTACATTTTTACCTCAGGCACTACCGGTCTGCCAAAAGCTGCCGTCATCAAACATGCAAGGTTAGCATTTGAAATCTTTTTTTGGTTTCAGGGTAAATGATGTCGTTTGTCTAGACTTCTCCTTGCGTCGTATGGCTTTGTTTGTGCTCTTGATTTGCGAGCTGATGATATTATGTACAATACTCTTCCGCTTTATCATTCTCTTGGTAAATTATCGATATTTTCAAATGATTTTCCTTTTTAAAACTTTGTTTTTTTCTTATCTAGGCGGTTGGGTTTGTATTACTAATAGGTAAGTTCGTTTTCTATTTGAAATACATGCGTAGATTTCTCTGGATTTAGTCTCTTGGGTGGTTGTACAACAGTCTTACGAAAAAAATTCTCTGCTACTAATTTTTGGAAAGATATTATCGAATATAAATGCACTGTAAATTGATTTTTTAAACTAATTTCGTGTCAAATTCAATCTTTTCAGGGTTTTACTTATGTTGGTGAATTGCTTCGATTTTTACTCGCTCAACCACCGAGTGAACTCGATCAAAAACATTCGCTTCGTTTCTGTACAGGCAATGGTCTCCGACAAAATCTCTGGATGCCATTTGCCAATCGATTTAACATTCATAATATCTACGAATTCTACGGTGCAACCGAAAGCAATGCCTATTTTTGTGAGCATCGATTTGAAAAATATTGATCAAAGAATTTCTGTATGTTTGTTTCTCTTGTCAATTAGTTAATGTTGTCGCTCAGCCAGGTGCATGTGGATTTTTTTCACTTGTTTTACCTCATATTCTCGGTTCGGTACTTGTTCGATATGATCCTGAGACAATGGAACCATTACGTGATCCGAAAACGAAACTATGTATCGAATGTAAGACAGAAGAACGAGGTCTTCTATTGGGAATGATTCACGGTGGTGTTCACAATGCGTATGATGGCTATGTGAATAATCCATCGGGAACAAACAAGAAAGTTGTTCAGAATGTTATGAAAACAGGTGATCGTGCTTTTAATACAGGTAAATAGTGAATTGTACGAGAGGAAAAAGAATTTCTTTTGTATGAACAATCGATTAGGTGATGTGATGTATGCAGATAGATTTGGATATTTTTATTTTTGTGATCGAACTGGCGATACATTCCGTTGGAAAGGTGAAAATGTATCGACAGTTGAAGTCGAGAATCTTCTTATGAATATATTTAAAAAGAATGATGTCATTGTTTTCGGTGTTTCGATACCAGGTTTGACAGATTTTTTAAATATTCTTCTTGAAATTTAACTTTGAAACTTTCTTAGAAACCGATGGCAAAGCAGGAATGGCTGTCGTTCTTGATGATGAGTCCATGTCAACTACGATCGAACAATTAGTTTCACAATTGAAAACTTTAGGTTTGCCAGCCTATGCCCGTCCATGTTTTATTCGTTTAACCAAACACATTGAATTAACAGGTACATTTAAAGTAAAGAAAAATGTCTTTCAAGATGAGGCTTACGATGTAAATCGTGTCTCGGAAACAATCTATTATTTAAACAATAAGAATCAATCGTACGAAAAATTAACTCCCGAAATCTACGAATCAATTCTTCAACAGAAAATAAAGTTTTAATTTTTCTTTCTGTGCAATAGTTTTCTTTTTTTATTTATGAAAAATTACATGTGATAATTGTTTTTTTTTTCTTTTTCGTTCTTTGCAATACAAAACCTTACTCTTTCGCATTTTGTACATCTCATATAACGAGCAAAAAAAAGTTTCGCGGCTTGTCCGTTGTTGTTTTATTGAAATGCAATTTTTTTCTAGAATAAAAATCATGTCGATTGAATGGTTTATTCGCTATTCGACATTGATAAATCGATGGACATTGAGATTGATTTCGAATCGATATAAATTTTCGTTAGGCTCAATTTTATTCCTACAGAATCGAAAACCAACTCAGATCTGTTTGAATTCATGGAGAACATCTCACAAACATACGAATTTGTTTCTTTCGTCTCTATTTGGAAGTTTATTAACCAGTGTACCTGTGATGTTTTCATGGAAAAATCAAGGCGTCTCTGATCAAGAATTGTAAGTGAAGATAGACAAAAAATGATGATCGATCGATGTGAATTTCATTTCAGACAACAAGCCAGTTCTGATGAATATCTACTCGACATGACCGATAGTCAAACGGAAGATATTTTAATCTCACTCGGTTGGGAGAAAGTTCTACGAAAAGAACATTTAATGCTTTTTAGAAAATACGATCATGATCTTGAAGTTTATTCATATAAAAGTAGATCAATTGAATTTAGTTGATTCGCGTTGGAATTTGTTTAGTTATCTAGTTTTCGGAACCTTTAATGATATCTCAGCGTTAGTCTTTCTTCAAGTACAAGTATGTCATGAAAAAGTGAATTCGAACCGATTGAATGATTTTTCATAGCTCGATCTCGATTATCGAATGAAATGGGATGATCATGCTCTACGTTTGTCTATTATCGATCGTGAAAATGAAAGTCACAGTGATATCGTTCATTGGATACAAAAATTTCCTTTTCCATTCAATCATCGAGATTATCTCTATGTTCGACGATATTGTCTCGATACATCGATATCAACATCGCCGAAAATCGTAGTTAAATGCCATTCAATTAAAAATCATCCTCAAGTAAACGAAGAAAAGAAATGTGTTCGTGTTAGTAAGTACGAATCATCGATGATTATTCAAGCGAAAACGAAATTAGAAGAGGTACGTAAATAAAAGTCGATTTATTTTAATTTGACGCGTTTTTTTTGTTCGAATTTAGAAAGGAATGAAATTTTTGTTGACCTATCACGAAGATGCGAAAGCATCAATGCCAACATCGACGTATTCCTATTTAGCTCAAAGTGGTACGTTGAATTCAGTGATCTAGTTTCGAAATAATTCTATTGAATCTTTTTAGGAATTCCAAGTTTTGTCGAGAAACTTCATATAGCCGCAAAAAAACTACCGAAATGTATGTCAAACGAGAATTATGATCGTTCGAATAGATTTGATTTTCATTCTAGCAAAACAGTTACACAATGCTGATCTTCTTCCACAATGTCATTTCCTCGATGATATGCCGATTGATCTTTGATAATAAAACAAAACGCCGATATCTCCGCTCTGTCTGTGTGTGTGTTTTCTAGTAGAATTAGGTGAAAATTTTTCTCTTTTGTAGAAAAATTCTGTTCTTTATTGACTTACAAAAAAACGCAAAAGAAAAAAATTGTTATTTGGTTGATTTTTTGTTTGTTTGTTTTTTCAGATTTATATTGATTTCTCAATAGAGACTCTTGTTTCTTTTACGTTTGCATTTGTAAAAATCATGTGAAGAGAAAAGATTTCGATATTCTTGTACCCTTAAGAAATTGACACAATGTCAATAAAAGTATGTCTATAACAATGAAAATAACCGAGTGTTTATCATTGAAATGATAAGAGAATGTGTTCTCATGGTCGAAACAAAGTTATTTATTCAACTAAAACAAAACAAAAATGAGCACGAATATTAAATTCGATGAGACGAAATACAATTCCGATGATATCGATCGGACGACATTAGCTAATCCACATAATTCAAATACAATCATCAAATATATCATACCACGTGTCATCTCATCGAATACGTCGGGTAATCTTCAAGGATCTCTCGGTTATCCAAATGTGAATACAAACTATCCAGCTAGAGCACCGACACACGGTCTTGCAGCACTGATTCAAATGCCACGATATTCGACATTGTCGGCCATACATAGTATCGATGGTGAACGAACAATTGACGAACTTCGTGAACTGTCACGTGTCACTGAAACATTTGGAAAGGCGATTTTAGATTATTGTAGTTATGATGCACATAATCGTGCGTTACAATCTCAAATTGATTGGCTAGAAAATCACGATCATGAGAATAGTTCGATTATTGAAAAGAAATTTCAAACTGAAATGGAAAGTGCAGAACGTTTGATAAACGAAAGTTCAAAACAGAAATCAGTACTTCAGACGAAATTCAATGATCTTTCGCAAACAATTCAAATATCCGATCAAGAATATCAACAATTATTAACCAAACGTAATCTAACAGATGGAGATCTTTTCAATCTTGAAAGACAAATTGCACAGAATAATGCCGAATCACAATTTCTCAAACGACGTATTCAATATTTTGACGAGCAAATTAAATTTTATATTCTAAAAAATCGAGTTTTATACGAACGAAAAGTTCGGCTACGGTACGATCTTGACGAGCAATTATTTTCTCATCAAGCATTGAAAATCGAATTTGAGCTTCTTGAAAAAGATAAAATAACCAGCGAAGATACACATGTAAATTCACTCGATGATATTCGTCAATCGATCGACATTCGACAAGTTTCTGCTTATCAACCATCGAAATCATATTCTCAACAACTAAATCAAGAAATTCAACATATTCGAGATGAATACGAACAAAGATTGAATATCTATGGCGAAGAATTACACCGACGATTCGAACTCGAACTACATCGTTATCAAATACAAAAATCTGGCTCATTACCAATGATAACACGTGAACATCAATTCAAACTCGATCAATATCAACACGAGAATATCGATGTTCAACAGCAGATAGCTGCTGTTCGAGGTTCGATGAATCAAGTTCTAGTTCAAATCGAAACTTTAGAAAAACAAATTGAATTCGAACGACAAAATCAACAAGCATTTGCTAGCAATCAATTGCAATTACGTACATTGAATCAAGTGATTGAACAACGAGAAAAACAATTAAATGAGAATCTAAGAATTCGAAATCAATATAAAAATGAAATTGAAAACTATCGAAAACGTGTCGAACGATATTCGAAAACGAGATCACTCGATCGTTCAACGAAACGAATTACGTTTCACGAATGGAATTCATCGCCACAGAGAATATCCAATTCTCGATTATCATTACAAGATCTTTCCAATAGTCCATCAACAGCAAATCAACAACCACCAAAACAACGATCGTCGATCATGCAGATCGAAGAATTCTGGGTAATTCTCGTGAATAGAAATTCTTGAGTTTCGGTTTTTTTTTGCATTCAGGAAGAAGGAACATTGACTCGATATGCTGATTTTAATCTTGATTCTGATTGTCAGGAATTATATAATCTCCTAAGCTCATCGAATTCCGATGATAATCATCTGATTCAAATACTTTGCAATCGAAGTATAGGCCAACGTTTACAAATTCGTGATCGATATAGAATACTTTTCAAACAAGTAGATTGTCGAATTTCATCAAAACGAAAACACATTCAATCATTTAGACTCTTGGCGATAATTTAGAAAATTTAGCTGAAAAAAATCTAAGCAAACTTCTACGTGTTTTATTGTTGTCGCCAATCGAACGTGATTGTTTCGAAATTCGACGAATTTTAAAAGGAACTTCATTTGAATTTCATATTTTCATCGAATTCTTCTTCGCACGAACGAGTAAACACATTCAAGCAGTCAAAGATAATTATATCAAACGTAATTCAAAGTATATTCCTCGTTTTTTCTTTTGAAAATGTTCTCTTTTTTAGTATTTCGAAATTCAATCGAAGATGATTTACTTGCTAATAAAATGAATTCATGCAAACAATTATTTCTTTCATTGATTCACCAGACTCGTCCTGAAGATAATCATCTCAGTGACAATCAAATCGAACTCGACGCAAGAAATCTATACGAAACCAAAGCAACATGGACAACGGATCAATCGATATTCAGTCGACTTCTTTCGACTCGAAAGTTTGCAATTAAAACCCACTCACACAAAAAAAAAACTTTTTTATTTATATTTTTTGAAGTAATTCACAGTTGAAACAAATATTCGCGTGCTATCAACAATTCAGTCGAATGGAGTTCGAAGATGAAATTCGAATTTCTACGGATGAAAACCTCTATCAAATACTTGTAGCTATTGGTTCGAAATACGTGTAGATTTAATTGAAATGATTGTAAGAACGATTTTCTTTAGTTCGAATTGTTCGAAATCGATCTCAATTCTTCGCTTATCAACTGCAAAATCTTCTACAAGTACGATGAAATTCATTGATTGAATTCGAACTAGATTTGTCTTCTCAATTTTGAAGAATATATCGACAAATATCGATAATTTCAATCGAATTATCGTTTCACGTTGTGAAATCGATATGGTTCAAATCAAACATGAATACGAACGACTTGCTAAACGAACACTCTACGAACAGATTCAAGTCTGTGAATTTTGATCTTTCGTTTGCACGAAAATATTTTAAATGTTTTTCTTTTTCTCAGATGAATACAACTGGAAATTATAAACGAGCACTTCTCGAATTAATTCGACAACGAATCGAACCAATTCATCGTCAATTATCGAAGAAAACAAGCGACGAACAAACAGTTGTCTTTCGTAATCTACCAGGTCAACGTGTTCTTCGTGTTCAATCGGATACATTTCTCAATAATTCAACAAATCAAGCATTGAATCGTCAAGGACAAATCTATGACGACGATCCAAGATTTCCTCTGTCATTCGATTCGGATCATCGAGGCAAAAGTTCAAGTTTAGTAACTCGTGTGAATCCTCCACGTCCATTCACACCACTGCCAACAACATCAGAAAATAATTCAAACGACGATGAAGATTAGGACTTTCAATTCAAATATTTTCTTCTATTTGGTTTTTTTCAAATACAAACAAACAAACAAACAAAAATAATAATCATATAAATATAATACACACAAGCACAAAATTGTAGGGAAAAAAAGAACGAGACGATCGATGATTTGTTAATCGATTATGAAATTTTTATTCTTATTGCTTGATAATAAAGTAGTAGTTGATTGTGAACAGGTGTCGTTTGTTTTGTTTATTTCGTATCGCAAAGAAGTGCGACACCACGTAAACACCTGAACGAAAGCAAAGAAATTTAATTTCAAAGAAAACAAATCGAAAAATTTTACCAGAAATCAGGATTGTTGTTGTTAATCTTCAATGACAATGAGAATATATATGTTAAATCTGTACGTCGTGGTTTCTTGTAAACAGGACAAACGTAATAAGCATTACCCAATGGTTTCGGTTCATTTGTTGCGTAAACCTATAGGAAAATAAAAGATTCAATCGCACGAAAACAAAAACCGAATTTCTTTTACATGAACAACAGGCAAGTCCGAGTACAATTGTTTCGGTGGTGGATCTGCTAAATGACCGCCTTTTTCACGCGACATACGCCATGCAGCACCATCGATCTTCAAACCGTAGACATAGACACCTTCGGATGGTGGTTGAGTAACTTCTTCTTTGGTTAACATTTTCATAACATCGTTGGCTAAGACGACGTTATCAAGTGACCAACCTTTGTGATTACGTGTGATTTCTTGTCGCATCGCAGTGAGAAAACCCTAGATTATATTTTGAAAACATTCGAAATCGGATAATTGCTTTCGAAAATCTTACTTGTGGATTGAAAAATCCAGTTAACCAAAACACATTCGGTCGTCCGCTGAATAGCCAAGTAAAAAACTGTTGATTACGATCTAATAGATCGCTAAACCAAAAGCCTAGAGTCGCCGAATCCCACGAAACTTTTCTCCACGTAGCTGGTACTCGAGCATCATAGATATTATCCAAAGCATCTTTCAAATTTTCGTTCATAATAATCGTACCATCGATAGCTAATTTCAGATCTTTCAATGTATTTCGTACGACTGTGATGACACGTTGCATACGATCGACTTCTTGTTTCAAGAAGATATTCAACGGTTGGAGAGCACCTTGTTTTTGTAGAGCAGCTCGAACTTCATGTGGAACGTAATCTTCAGGTAGTTTACTTAACATATCGTCGGATTGACGATAGACAGCTGCTTCACGAGTTTCACCACCACCAGCACCGGCATCTTTCGGTTGAATGTTGACAATTGTAGCGAGAATTGAATCGGCTGTGTTCGTTTGATAGGTGATATCAGCATTTGGATGAAGACCAAAGACATTTGGACTGTCGAATAAGCTCATTGTTTCAACGTGTGAACGGAATTCCTGAATGGTTTTACAACGTGGAATTTTGTAGTTCGGTGCGAAGTCGAATTTTTCAGTGAACATATTATCAAGAAACCAGACGCGTGTGTACGTGTTTAGTAAACGTTTATCGAAATCATCGGTGACACGACCGCCATAATGAACTAAAAATATAATCATCATCATCATCATCAT
>ERZ778023.1675-NODE-1675-length-32713-cov-52.578388_pt1 | contig 32713 bp, 40 predicted proteins | sample MGYA00375753_ERZ778023 | MGnify/ENA primary metagenome ERZ778023 (study PRJEB29350, sample SAMN05389822) | bioreactor metagenome | isolation source: Ammonium sulfate bioreactor | place: South Africa: University of Cape Town | collected 2014-04-04 ... | reverse complement strand
TTGAACTTTTCAATGTAGCAATTTCAAGCTCATGATGGATCGATCACATTCTCGATCAAATGAAAGTGCTGTGTTGCCATATAATTGTTGGTGATGAAAATCGAATCCATCATTTTACTCCAGATGGAAAATGCTCATGCAATGATTAATTTTAAAATAAACTTCACTTGAATTATATGACAGAAAAAGAAGATCAACTTCAGTTTTTTTTTGTTTTTCTTGTTTGTAAAATAATAATCGTGTTGATTCAATAGAGAATAACAACAACGACAACGATGAACAAACAACGAACAGACGCGCGCACACAGTTAAAAACAAACACTGAAAGAAAAAGAAAAATGAAATAGAAAGAAAATAGTTGGGAAATAGAAGAGGTTTTTTTTCAAGTTTAGTGCTTAGAACTGCTGAAAACAAACAATAAGAAGGATAAATCTCTAAGATAGCATTGCAAAAGAGAATATGGAAAACCAGACACAACAAAACTGATACAACCATGCAAAAGACGAAGAAAGAAAAACAAACAAAAAGTTATACAGCAACGAAAACTGATGATATCTCTTTTTCTTTAATCAATAGAATGATAAAAGAATAATTTAACAAACGAGAAAAAAAAAGAAAGAAAGCAGAAGAAAAAACAGTGAAATGAACGGTGCAGAATACGAGACAAAAGAACAATATCAAGGAGAGAGAGAGAAAGGAACGAACGATAAACTCGAATGGGACAAACAGATGAGTGTATACGTATTATAAATAGAAACCAAAAATAAGTTGTTTGTTTTTCTTTCTAATAAGTAGAAGATCAAGCATATAAGAAAGTAATCGTGAGTATATGAGAAATATAGTATCTAATTAGATTTTGTTTCGAAAAGACAAAAAAAAACACGACAACATTTGGCTTATTTAATACGTCGATTTCTTCGATGTTGTTGGCGAATTTCCATTGTGATTATTCGGACTATTACTAGTTGTTGTTTGACTTTGAATAGGACTTGAACTATTGATGTTATTAATGATCGGATTAGTCGTATCATTACGGAGTTTTTTCAATTGAACTTTGAGACGTTTCATACCAATTTGAAAACCATTCATTTGATTAATTGCTGCTTGAGCTGATCCTGGATTATCATAACTAACAAAACCTAAACGAAAAGAAAAGTTTCGATGTGCGAAAAAACAGTCATTGTTGATTTACCGAAACATTTGCTTCGATTTGTTGTTTTATCAACAAATACTTTCGCTGAAATAATCAATCCATAGGGTGCAAATGCTTGAGCTAAGTCTGCATCGCTGTATTCTTGAGGCAGATGATAGATAAACAGATTGGCACCATCAGGACCTAATTGAAATCGAAATAGAATTAAAAGCATAATCATTTCACAAACCTTCGGTATGCTTTCCGACTGCTTGAGAATTTAAATAGGATGGCGATGGAAAAACAGGAAACGAACCACCAGGTGCTGCTGCTGATGAATTATTTGGTAAAAGACCTACGAAGAAGAAGAAAAAAGTGAAAATTTAGTTCTGCATTAAGTTTATTCATTACCTCCATTGCTGAGTTGAGACATTGCAACAAGATTCTGCAGATTATGATGAGCATCTATACATTTCAATAAAAAGCTTTAAAAAAAACACATCGTTTGCTAATTTCTTTTACCCGCACAGCCATTCGATAGCGAATTAGCATTATTTGCGTACATCGAAGGTAAAGTTGGTGGATATGCTGGATTGCCAGGTGTACCATTTTGATTATGATGATTTGCTGGTTGACCATTGACATTTGTTCCGCATAAAAGTAATGATGATTCGTTATTATAGGTAGTTGTGTTTAGATTTGGTGGTGGTATTCGAGGAGAATTTAATGCATGTTGTTGATCGGGTATGTTCAATGATTGATTAGTATCAAGTTGAGAATTTAATCCTGTATTAGATGGCGGTGGTGGAGGGAGAAGAGGTGCTTTATTTCCGTTGATATTTATATTATTTGAAAACATTTGAAGAAGATTATTTAATGCCGCGAGATTGATTGCTAGAAACAATCGATATTGAAGAAGAAATTTGGAAAGAAAAAAGGCTTTACCAGTGCCGTTATTTCCATAGAATCCGTAGTTTTTCAATAATTGCTGAAGAAATACTAAATTACTGATTTCAGGTAGAAAATTATACGTATTCATATGTTGAGGATTAGGCTAAACAAAAAAAAGGGCGAACATTGATTAATAATTCATTGAGAACTAAACAGGATTACTATGGAGGTTCCCGGGGGCATCTGTGTCATGAGAGCATTATGAGGATTAGTGTATTGTTGTTGGATTTTTTTCGTTTCTTTATCTTTGGGCGTATCAGCAAATTTAACCACAAGTGGAGACGAACAACCCTTGCGAAACAAAAACACAAAATAAAACGACTAAAAATCGATATATTTCTCGTACTTCCATTGTTTGAGATTGATGCATGGATTTAATAGCATTTAAAGCACATTGACGTTTTTGAAATGTGACAAAAGCACAACCTAAAACGAGAGACTTTTGCTTTTCTTTTCTATTCGAGGATGTTGAATTACCTCGACTTTTCCCATTCGCATCGCGCAGTACCGTACAATCTTCAATCGCTCCATAGGATTGAAAAATCGTGCGAATATTTTGTTCATCAAGATTTTTCGAAACCATACCAATGAAAAGTTTTCTCTCATTTCGATTTTCTGTATCAGCAGGTTTCATTTGTATTGGATGATGACTTCCGTTCAATGTTCGCAGATTATGCAGCGCATTTTGCGCATCTAACGCTGCTTTTCTCGAATAGAACGTTACAAAACAGCAACCTTTCGATTCTCCTGTTTGTTTATCACGCAAAACATTCAATTGAAACACAGGTCCGAATTGTTCGAACATGTCACGTAGTTCGGACTCGTGCATATTCCGTGGAATCTGTCCGCAAAACATCTTAATTGCGTCCGAATCGGGCTCATGTTGTTGTTTGTCGGTGTTGATTGTTGTTGTTGAGGATGGTGATGTTGAAAGATTAGCTTGAGTATTCATTGGTAAGTATTGAAATTCATGACATTGAAGAATAATAAGACGAGACGAGTTTACGAAGAAAACAGGCGAACGAATATTGACGAACAACGACAACGACCATCGCAAGAGGACAACGACGACGAACGAGAACGAAAAGACAACTAAAATATAAGAAGAAGATTTTATTAAAATTTCAAACCACTGCGTGTTTTCATTGTAAAATAGAATGAAAAAACACACGCATGCATAATCAGAAAATCAGCGAATCAATTTATGTTTACGCTGTTTACAACACCCTTGTTGTTATACATGCGAACATAACACGACATCCAACACAAAAATCTCGTCGCTATGAGACACCGTAGATGTCGCTCATTTATTGAGTGTAGATTTATTTCAACAACAACAACACAACATTTACAAATAAATTAAGAAATCAAAATTAAAAAAAAACACACTAATTTACATATGTTCGAGTTCGGTTTGATTATCATCTGAGTAGAAATCAAGAATATCGTCGGTTTCATCGACAACATAGTTGAAATCATCGGGTTCAGCCATTTCACAAAGAGGTATAAACGGTTGACTTGTACCCTCAACGTCAGATGTATTAGTTTGATTATCTGTTGAATTTCGATTTAATAATTTAAATGTGACAGGATAATGACGACTTTGAAAATGAAATTGATGAGATGTTTTCTCATTCTCCTACAAACAAAACAAATAAATCTGCAAACAACTGTGTCTTATATGGCAACTCACTTGTATTTCATTTATTTTCATAATAGTTCCGTTAACTCCTTCAGCAACCACTACGATATCATCGTTCATCACTTCTTGTAGATCTTCATTGGTCAGATAAAGAAGACTAATTGAAAAAAAAAACAAATATAAAGATTTCTTTTGTTTCTTTTTGGAAATAATTTACTCTCGTAAAGTAATATCATTCAATGTATTATCAATTCCACGTTCGAGTAACCGAAGTTTCTCACTCCAAAACGTCGATTCATCTTCTAATTCTTGTAATTGTGCTTGTGCACGATGAAGACGTTCGTAAGCTTCGATTGTATTGTCACCTGATATTGCACCTCTGTACAAACGAAAGATTTTAATCATAGGAAAAGAATTCGAATGAGTCATACTTCCATCGAATTGTATTTTTCGATTGTTTTTCAATGAGACCAATGCCTTCGAGAACATTGGTGATATCGTAAATTCGTCGTTTTTGTTTCGTAGCAAGAGAATCCGCCACCTAAAACAAATCGATTGTCTAACTTTGTTCGAGAGAAGAAAAAACGAAATTTACATGTTTCAAATCCATAACACCTGTTTTTGATTGTCTTAAAAGCGACATAAAACGTCGTGTTAATGTTCCTAAACTTTTCTCTTGTCGTGAATAACCAAATCGTCGTTTCGTTGGTGTACCACCAGCCGAACTGCTACTTCGCTGTACGATTGTATTCGAGCCCGAATCATCATCATCATCGCAATCAGTAATCAAAAACGGACATGCTGTCGTCGATTTCGATGATGTTTGCTGTTGAGCCATGACGAAGATCAAAATGAAACTTCGAAAAATCGAATCTACACGCCATGATTTTTATTCCGCTTTTCTTCATTCAGTTCGACCAATCACAAACGAACGGTTGAGTTTAACTTAGCAATGCACTGTGGTCAGTCGAATTGAAGTCTCGGTCAATGATTGGACAGATTTGTTTGCACGAGTTCAACGACAAATAGAAAAAGACAATAAACTATCGATCGACAGATTAGAAAAAGCGATGTCCTCGATTACGAGTGGACTGTCAGAAAATACGATTAAACTCGATTATCTCGGTTCGCCTGTTTCACATGTTGCTCGATCCTATTCGAATATTCATGCTGATATTGACGCGAAATCCGTTGGTTCGAAATCAGTGGGTTCACGTACATCAAAACTAACATACAGCGGTAGGATTTTTGTCATTGGCAATCAAAAAATATAGACTCGATTTCATATAGAATATCCACAAGTACGACCAACGAATCCACTCTATGCGAGTACATTTACTATTCGAACACTTTCATCGGCTGTTTCGAAAGCGTCGAGTACGGCTACTGTTGTCGAACGTCGAAAGAAATTCGATCCGCATACACCGAAACGACCGAACGATTGGCGTTGGTTTGCTTTACTCTGTATTTTTCTTTTTCCACCAACGGGTAATTCAATTTCTTCATTCATTCATTCTCATCGATTCAACTGTCATTTTTCAAAGGTTTACTCGCGTTTGGTCTTGCTCGAAAAGCTCAAATCAAATGTAAAGATGGTTTCTTAGACGAATCACGTAAACTCAACAAACGCGCATTTACTCTATGCATTGTCAGTGTTTTCTGCGGTGTTGCTCTGTTACTTGGCATGTTCTATGGATTCGATTCTTGGCCACGTACAAATGGTTAGATTAAATCAGATATTACGCTCTTTTACTCATCGTCAGATATAAAAAATATTGTTCATCTCTTTCTTTTTTTGTGACATTCCGATACTTTTCTTTTTTTGTATATTTCAATGGTCAGATCTGCATTTTCTGTCGATTGTTGTTCTTTTTTAAAATTTATTTCATTCATATTTCAATTTATTAGATTAGCATTTCTTCCTTATTGTTTTCGAAATTAATAAAATATTCTTAGTGCTACTATCGGATGAGAAAATAAAATCATTTTTTATGAGGTAAATGATTGCTTTATTGAGACATAAGATAAATGAATAGAGTAAAACTCAACTGGAAAAAATACAACAAACAAACAAGGCAAAAATGAAGATCAGTCTATTTGTTTATCTCGTTTTATTTTCAATGAACTTGAACAGAAAGATACCAAGAAATTTTCTTGCTTATTTATATCGATAAATTTCATAATCTTCGGATGATTCAACATCTCGTTTTCGTCGATCACCCTCTCCATCGTCATAGGTATCATCTCCTCCTTGACTATCATCATAACCTTCATCATATGCATCACCATAACTTCCATCATAAGCATCACCATAACTTCCATCATATGCATCACCAGAATCTCCTCCTTGACTATCATCATAACCTCCATCATATGCATCACCAGAATCTTCTCCTTGACTATCATCATAACCTCCATCATATGCATCATCATAACCTCCATTATAAGCGTCATCGTATGCTGAATCGTAGTCTCCAGTTGAGTCTACTTGTTGGTCATAAGTATAGTATTCAATTTCTTGTTCACTGTCATCACCGAAGATAGCTACAGTGAATAATAAAATGCAAAAAAATGTGAATAAATGCTTCATGATTGAATGTTTTCGAGCGAAGCGTCAGCCGACTTAAACAACCGAAAAGTTTTCTTTCGAACACAAATGCTGACGACAATTAATTTACTTGATATTTATATTCATTTCCCTACGATTCACACTACTCGAAATCAAATATTAGGCACTCATATCATCTTATGGATTTTGATATTTTCTTTTTTATTAACCGAAGAAAACATCTGTTTCTAATAAAAATGAAGTATTTTCATTTTGAATACATCTGTTGTGTCCTAGACTGTGTGTATTTTTTTCTTCTTTTGTTTATCAACTGAGAACATGAATGGATCATGAATGATTTCTTTTATTATGAGCAAAAACAACAAAACACAAAGAAACAAGATTTAACTGATTTATTTTTCTATGATAATTTCATTTGTTTTTTGTTTCCAGTTGTTGAATCTTGTTTGACATTTTTTTCGTAATCAGCTCGTTTACGTTTTAATTTTTCGACCTAAAAGAAAATAAAATCTCGCTTTTGTTTTTTTTCTCTTCAATTAAAATCAACTGACTTCTTGTCGTTTCTTCTTTTGAGTAAATTTAATTTGATCGTACAAACGTTTTTGTTTCTTCGGTATTGTCATTTCACGTAAACGTTTCTCTTCATCTTGTTTACGTTTAACAATATTCGAAACGTTAACATTTTGAATTTGACCTGATTCAACACGCATTTTTTGTTTCTAAATCAAATCAATTGAAATAATCGAACAACAAGCAATCGACGTTCGCCTACTCGTTCTTCTTTGGTTGTTGGTTTAGTTTGTGATGTTTCAGCATTGTCTTCTGTTCGTTTACGTTTAAGATTATGATTCAAGAAACCATTGTTTTCGACTAAATCAATCGAAGGTTTGGCAACAGTCAATTCTTCATCGACATCATTTTCTGCTTGTCGTTGACCGAATCTTTCCGGTGGCACATAATCTCCTTCTTTTTCTTCAGCAAACGGAGACAAATGCGGTGGTAGAACACTTCCAGGAAGATATCCAGCAACGGGCAATAATTTTCGTGCATTAATCGAATCGAAAATCCATTGCGGTTGAATATAAGCTCTAGAAACAGAAATTTTAGGTTGATGGTTGTGCGACGGATTTCGATTTTTACCGATTGACAATCATGTCGTTGAGTTTTGGTCGATCGATGATTTGATGAGTGATTGTTTGATCGGACACGTCGTAAGTCGCGCCTGGACAGAGAGTTTTATCCCAGGAAACTGATCCACCACAAGCACGAATAGCAAATGCGAACATTTCTCGTGGCACTTCTCGACTGAGGAAGAATTTGCATTTAGAAAATAATGTTCGAAGAGTTTTAGCTTCTTCTTCTTTTCGACGAGCTTCTTCATTCGATTCATTTGTTCCCAACTAAAAAATAAAAATAAATTTCTTTTTCTTTTGTTTCTTTCATCGAAATTTAACGAACTAATTCAGCTGCTTCTTGGTCAACTTCAACTTGATCAACCGGATTTGCATCGGGTTTTTTCATAATTGGTAAACCAAGTGACGCAAGAAACTAGAGGAAAGGACAAAAAAAGGAAATTCAGTCTTCTCATTCATCGAAATAAAGAAAAAAACAAACTTCATCGGAAAATTCATCTTCAGAACAGAGTGATGTCAACGATGTTGTTGCTGTAAATGTTAACTGAAATAAAAAAAAGACAACTCAATATGCTTAAATTTCGTAAATCGTGAAGCGCACTTTCGGTGGATAGACCAAACCAAGATCGGAATACAATTTATAATTAACAAAACCTAAGAGTGTTGTATAAAATTCCAAGAAAGTTGCCATAACTTTGAAATCCACATCAGCTGGATTCTGTAGAATAGAAAAAAAAACGAAATTTTCCCAATCGAAAGAATTCAGTCATCTCGAATTACTTTATGTCCGAGTTTATGCGGCATAATCCACGTGATAATTTCACCTTTAATTTCTGCTTGAAAGTAATAACCTTTGATTGAAATGAAACATTTCTTTAATGAACCACTTGCAATGACATAATGAAGAAATTCAACGGACAAACGTCGACATAAACGAAGACGTGGTTCGTACAATTTTTTGAGCAATGGAAAATTAGCAAATAGAAAAATCAATGTTAAACAATCGTCTAAATCTCTCAATGCATCAGCAAATGATGGATAACTAAGAGAAAAAAAAACATATCGATCAATTAGAAAAACAGAATTAAATACCGTTCTCGAACAACATGATCGAGTTTGTAGAACGGACGGTTGTTTTTCAATGTTTCTTCTCGTGTTTTTTCATTACGTGCTTTTGCTTTGGTTAAACGTTTGAGATAGGACTAATTGAATGAAAACAAAACACGAATAGAGACCTAAATCTTGTTTTTTTGTTTTTACTTTCAAATTACGAAATTTATCAATGATCGGTTCGTGTGTAAGAAATCGAATGTCTTTAGCTAAATAAAATGTTTTATTAGCCAATCGACCACGATTTGCTTTTCGTCGGTTTTTCGGTTCGACAGGATAGATTCCTTTGAGAATACACAAACGTCTAAATAAACGATGATTCGTTCGGGAAAAGTTAATCGTTTAGTTGTTTTTTTTTTGAATTACCGAAAATCAGATAATGTTAATTGAAGTTTTCGAAGTGCTTGATTTCGACTGATGTAATTCACAGCCGCACCTTTCTTAAACTAAATCATAACGATTACTACACGTTCTTTTTCGTGAAATCATTCAACTAACTTTCTTTTGCATTTTCGGCATGTTTTGTTGTTATCTAAAATAAAATAAAAATCTTCGTTTAGCATCGTCTAATCGATTCATTTCTCGGTTTGATTTTACAACAAATCGAAACGAATAGTTATTAGATGAGAAGAGTACAAAATAACGTTTTATTTGATTGGTAAATAAAAAAAGAGAAAATACTTGTCTACGGAATAGAGAGACATCTTTTGAAACAAACGAAAATGTTTTTTTTCAAACACGTGCTTGTGTTCGATAGACTTGATGTTGAGTAGTACCATCTTCATTTAATTTAACAATCCAAGGTTTACTTTCTTCTAAAATATGCGAAACAAATTGATAACTCAACGATTCTTCTTCTGCCGAAGGACCAGGGTGAAAATCTTCTTCATAATCATCATCATTATTATCATCTTGAAAAACCGAATGTCTTTTTCTTAAATTCGGTACTTCTAAAAATTGAGTTCGATTTGGTTCTTGATTATAAGTATTATTCCAATTCACTAATGCATTTCGATTGAAATTATAAATCAAATATTCTAACGTTCGCGAATGTTGTTGCGTTTTCGGCGAAGATGAATTTTCTCCCGATACATTTCTCCACATATTCAATTTCTCATAAACATAATTCCAAAATCGACGTTTTCGTATTGAATGAGCTAATTGCAGCAAACACAACAAACTGATCACAATCGAATATTGTGTCATAAGAAAAAACACCGTATTTCCATGTTCATCCGTATCGATATCGAGATGACCGTATTTACGAAAATTATTAATCAAATCCTGACAGAAAATATGTCTCGGTTTTGTTATTAATTGTTTACGATAGAGATACAAGCAAATAATGTGTCGACCACGTTTGAGATTATGCAAATAGATTGTTAATGTTGAATTAATTAATTCATGAGATTCGTTGTAAATGCGAATCTGACCCGTATGCAAATGTCGAACGAGGAAACGAGGAAAGAAATTTGATTGATAGAAGATTTCGTTGAGATGAAAACGAACTCGAATCGTATCTTTATCGATAAATTTCCACGAGCTTCGATAGGAATTTATATCGAATGTATGAGAAATAATCGAGACTCGACTTGGAGAAATTTGTTCGTTTGTATGTGTAGAATTTTTTTCGAAAGAGAAACGATCAGGATGATTTATTAATATTGACGGTGGTGGTGCAGAAACCAAACTATTGAATACAAAATGAAAATAAGCGAACCAACGTAACATTTCAATGCTCGTTCGATCAAAGAATAACTGTAGTTATATTCAATCTGAGAATAATAGGCGGATCTAAAGAGGAAAAAACAACGTTTTGCGTTTTTTCTTTTGGAGAGGAAAGTAAAAGAAATCATTTTTGATGTTATGTCTACACAGCTGATGCTTCGACAAGCAAGAAAAAAATAAGAACACATAAGAAATCTACTCAATCATATCGCATAGGGAAAAGAAATTTATCAGATTAGTCAGTTTTTGTTTAATGAAAAACAAAAATCAGTGTCAAAAAACAATGCTAAATACATATAATTAAGCTTGAAAAGCGACATATAAATAAACATCCGAAAAAACAGACGAACTTTCGTCGTTTGTTTCTTGTGTGCACGTAGACAAATGTGGGAGATTCTGATTTTCATATGTTGTGCATTAACGAATTTATCATCATCATCATCATCGAATTCGTGTTCGATTAATATCGATGAATTCGAAAATGAAACTGATATTCAACATAAAACTTCGATGATTGATGTCAATCAGTTTCTCTCATCATGGCAACGAGAAACTGATGATGATGATGATCATTCGGATTTATCGAATATGATTCAAATAAATTTTACTATTCCTTATGATTTAACAACTAATTCAATACTAAATCAAACGATATTCATTTTCGATGCATCGAATAATCAATTGTTAGCAAATTCATCGAATATTTGCCGAATTAATTCGACATTCTATTTAAATTATACAACAATTCGTCCACTGCCACATCAGACTTGTTTATATGTTTTATTAAATTTATCAATAAGCAAAGAAATTCTCTTCTGTCGCACTATTGAGAATTCATCGAATGCCACAACCAATGTCGAACTCGACGGAAGTCACGTTGTTGGACCGAGTGAATTTTTCATTCTTTCTCAGTGTATAATTATATTTATAATGATGATGACGATCTACAGTGTTCAAACAGCTCGTGAGAAACAATTAGCGAATCGTATAAGTCAACGTGTTATTCAAAGTCGACCGTATAAAATGGTTTTTCGAACGAAAGCAGTTCAACGTTCGAGCACACATATAACTGATTCAGCGACAACACTTAAAGCTGGTTTAAATCAACTCAAATTTCATCGAAATATGTCTATTGTTGATCAGCCAGTTGAAGAACAAGTCCTAGCTGCTACTGACTTAACAGCAACAGCTAGCGAAAGACGAGCAACACATTTGTATTTAAATCGAGACTTAATCGATGTCAAAGAATTTACAAAACGAATGAGTGTTCAACAAGAAAGTTCGTCTGATCCTGAACCCAGTCCAGCATAAACAGAAAACATGAATGAATAGACATAGAGTTTAGTTTTATTTATTTTGTTGTTCATCAAAAACTTCATATATACATTAGTCGGCTAATTTCGATACATCTTCATACGGCATGTCTACGAGTCGAGTTCCAATCATAGATCCCTAGAGAAAAAAATCAAGTCAAGACTTCTGTTAATTCTATTCATTCTCCTACTGTTAATAAAGTAACATCGACTGAGAATTTGTCTTGATGAATTTCTTCTAATGTTGCTTGTTGGCCACGATATGCACCGTTGACAATCAGCAGCGTTTTACCTAAAATCGAGAACTCGATTTCGATTTGTTAAATCGATATTCGATCTTACCAATTGCAGGTATGACGGTTTCGACATGCGCTTGATCGAGACGAATCTTATCATTCGTATCAAGCATTTTAACAACGGCTTGATATCGATCTTCAACTTTCGTAATTACACCTTTCTTTTTATAATATTTCTCTCCAAGTTTCGATGTGATCACTTTCACGACGATATCCTAAATCGAAATCATTGATTTTACTTATCGAATGAATGGTGTCCTACTTCGTGTAACCAATAATCTTTTCGATTTTTTCGCTCTTTGAATTTTTCTTCCGTCTAATCGAACAAAAAACAAAATCTATTTTAAGTAAAAAAAATTTGATAATCCAATTACCTCTCGAAGTTCTTCGAGTGCAGTCTTCTTCTGAATTGGCAATGGTTTTTTGAAAACACCATTGCTTGACGATGGTTTTTCTTCGTCTTCAGTTTTCGATTTTTTGCTTTCGATTTCGTCTGTACTGTCATCGGTTGTTGTCGAACGTTTTTTACTATTGGCAATTAAGACCGATGGGCTAAACGAACGGAATGTATTCTTCGAAGAAAACCGTCAATCAAAACTTACGGGAGAACTTTTTTCTTTTCAGTGACAGCTATTTTATTGAATGTAACTTGAACTAAAACAAGATATGAAATCAAGAGAGAAGAGTGAAGCAAGAAAACATACCTTTTTCTTCTTCATCGATTCGATTTAATTCCGTATAAACCGGTTCGACATGTTGAATACCACGTTCTTTATCACGTCGAATCTGAGAACAAATACTTTTCGAAGTTTTCGTTTTTTTTTACAAACAAAACAAACTTGTTCAGCGATTAATTTCTGTCGTTGTTGTTCATCATCTAAGTCCATTTTTTCCTTTTTCTCCGCATCCATTTCACGTCGAACAGACTCAGCATCTTTATCAATCAACGTCAAATACCAACCTTTTTCCGTTTGTTCAATTTCACAAATTCCTAAACAAGCAAAATTTCTTCTTTTTCAACAAGAAACATCAATGTTTTACCTTGACTGCCAAGCCAACGAACATAACCTGCAACGGCTACCCATCGTGTCGCATTCAAATGCACATGATCACGATCTTTAATATATTCACAGTAAACTGTATTGGCAAGAACACGTTTCGTGCCAAATGTTCGACGTAATGTGCTGATAAATCCGCTATGAAATTCACTATACGAACAAGAAAAAACATTAAAACTCGAAATCCAAATGAATTAATCATTTACTGTGAATAATTCGCAATGAATTTGCCAGCATTTTCACCGACGAGTAATAATTGCCGTTGATGTGATTCACTTTGAACATGACATTTGAAGCCATTCTAAATCAACATTTGTCTTTCTTTCGCGTATTAATAAATAAATTTACCTCGTCTCGACATTGTTTTTGACAAGTTTGACAATACCAACGTAATTTTTGCAAGCCTTTCGCTTTGATTCGATTGCCGATGGCTTTCGGCGTTAGAAAACCTCCGTCTTTACCCATAATTTATATCTGAAAAAGACGAAAAACACGAAGAAATGAACATTTCATTTGACTAAAATACAAGTGTTTTCAATTGTTTTTCTTATCACGATTTAAATTAAAATGATAGTAATAAAAACCTCCGCAAAGTATCGCCAGATCATCGACAATATAATCAATAATCAACCAAAAATTAGTTTTCGATTGAAATTGATTATATAAAATCAAGAAATCGAGACAAAGATTCGATAAAATCAAATACAATGCAAATCGACATGATTGAATAACAAAAATTTCTAAACAAAAACCACCCGAGACAAGAAAAGAAATTATCGAATGACAAGAAAGAACAATTATCCAAAGAAGATGTTTGTTGAAAAGTTGTTTTTCATCAGTCGACCACCAAAGTACATAAGCATTGAGAATAAAATAGAACACATTTAAATACGATGATAAACGACGTAGAATCGATCGAAACGATGGACTTTTCGTATGCAAACTAGCAATAAAACAAAATGTCGACATCGTACCCATCGAATGAATTATAATTCGAATCTAAAATTGATCATTAAAACTCAAATAATAAATAATCGAAGATCTTTAGTTTCTATACTTTTAGCCAAGCTGTTAATTGATGATAAACACTCATGTAATATAAATAAGCTGTACATCCCATTGCAATTATATGGGGAATGAAACCGAGTGCATGACGAAATTTCCGATCACTGACTAAAACTCCACTTATGAAATGGAATGCTATGAGAATATATACAATTGTGACGTAATTTGTTTGTGTAAAACTAAAATTGAGTGAATGAACTTGTCAGTTTTAAGATTTCGTTGTTTATTCGTACTCAGTTTTGTCATGTTGAGATACTTGTCCGATGATAATTGGCAAAGAAAAACTCTTCCAAAAAGCATGTCGAATGAGATATTGTGTAGCGATGATTTTACTCCAGAAAAGCCAATCTTTTTTCGGAGATACTTTCGTTGACTCGGTCATATTCAACAATCTGAAAAGAAAAACAAATGATGTATATTCTAGTTTTTTTAAACTTCATTCTTATGAAAAACACAAAGAAAAACCTAATGTCCATATTTCTCTTTTTCGGCATGAACGACTTTTTTCAAATTATTCTCATATGGATTGAATAATTTCGGATCATCTAAATAGACCGTTTCTTTCCATTTGTATGGCATTAAATTGAATCGTCGAGCTTTGAGAATAGCTTTTTCGATTTCGACTTGTTTGAAATAACATAATCCTGTTATACGTTGATTGAAAACGAAACCAGTCTGCGGTGATATGAATTGACTGAGTAATTTCGTATTACGAAAGTCAATTTTAATATTATTCGTGCAAAAAATACATTTTTGTGGCGCTGGTAGATAAGGATCGTTGATTTGTTTTGGGCGATCGTCGTTCGGATCGTATTGAACATCGGGCACGGTTTTTGTGAATGTTGATGAGCAAGTTGAAGTTACTGATTGACGTTTAGGAGGACCGAGAAGAAATTCTTCACGACGTTTACGCAAACGTTCGTTTCGACGAGATTCATATTGAATCCATTCATCTGATTAAACATAGAATACGAATTATATTTGAATCAAGATTTTCCTTTACCATCTTTTTCATAAACATCAGTGGTTACAAAAACGGATGTATTGACTTTATTGGTATATTCATCAATATCAGCCCAATCGATTGATCGAATTGATGAGAAATGAAATGGACGGATCGATGTTTGGCATATCGATGAAATCAATGGACGTAAACGAAAGAGTTGGTTCATCGAACGAGTCTTACTGTAGTTATTGCAGCAAAATGCCTTTCTTTTTCTTCTCTCTGGGAGATTCGTGAGTCATGATTTTAGATTTGCCTCCAATCAGAAAGTCTTAGTTTGACAGATGTCACCAAATTATAGAATAAGCAGATTTTCTCTTTATTTTCTCTTCGAAAAAAATAAAAATAAATACAAAAGGATTAGTTTGATAAGGATTGATTTTTAAATCAATAGAATATCGTCGATCATAGTTGAAACTCTAAAAGAAACGAATATTTTCTTCAAATTCTACAAAGAAAAACTCAAATTTACCGTTGATTTGTCGAAACCATTGACTTGTTCTGTTTTTGCCAATTGATTACAACTAAACCTTCTTTTAATCCGTATGTCTTAATGTGACAACTATTACAAAGATAGTCGCCTGACAATGGAGCCTGTCGAATCCATGATGTCAATGGTATCGAGCATTGTGCTAGAAAAACAAAATCAATCTTGATTGAATTTATTCGAATTTGTTCTATTCACCACATGTCCAACATTGAGGATGATACTTTCGACCAGCTTGAAGAATACCTTCGCGTGCTAATAAAAATCGGCCGCATTTTGGACAAATCATTTTCAAGAGTAATTCTTTTCTTCTTTTGCGATTCTCAATTCCACTCGATTAGTAGCTTATTGTTGTTCAAATAAAAAAAAAGAAAATGTGCGTCTGCGTCGTCGTTATCGATGTGTTGTAGTGATTGAGAAGAAAAAACACAACACACACACACAAATGGTTATTATTTCATGAGGATTGGCATGCAGACTACGGAAAGAACGAGATTCATTCTTTTTCAATTCTTGTCTTATTTAACTTACTGTTCGAACAACCAAACAAATATGAGCAACAGTTGTTGTCAATCGGGAAAAAGAAAACGTGTTTGATTACAACGGTATGGTTTTTTTTCTCTTGTGCGCTTTTTGTGCTTCTTTATTTTGGCATTTGCATGGTTACAATTTCTTCAAATAATCAGAATTTTGAGGAAAACAAATGATATCAAAGAAAGGCCTTGCCAAAATGTTACATATAAAAATTTATAAAAAAAGAAGAAGATTTTATCAATGTAAAGAAAGGCAAACGATGACATGTGCATAAAGTGAAACGATATAAAACCGGTTTTTGTTGATAAGAACGACACGCATGTCAAATATCATCAAATATCTGTTGATTTTCATTTCGACTGATTCTATTCTGGTCAATGCTATTAATCACTTAGCAATTCTAGATTATGACTTTTTTACTTATGATATTATTGACCATAATACATTATTAATTAAATTTGATCTAAGTTCAACAGGATTTTTTCGGCAATCAAATGTTATTTATGATGCACGTCTCTATATATCAAAAACTCCCAATATTAATCATACGATTTATATTGGTTCATTTTCAGGTTATTATGAAAAAGAAATTAAAGGAAAAAGAATTGATCGTTTCACATTCTGTCTCGTTCTAATACCAAGTGCAAACCGAACAAAAACTATATTTCACAAATATGTCAAATCAACGAAACGAAAACAAACATACCAACATATTTTACATTATTGTACGAAATTAGGACCTATCGATGAAGAACATCATCATAATAAGAAACATGGAAGTCAAGGTGATCATATTCTATTGATATTACAATTGATAATGATTGGAATATTTCTTTTTGTTATACAAGTGGCACATATGATTAAAAATCGAAGAAAAAATAAAAGAATTCATCAATATTTCGAACGACTTCGGTCTGAAATCAGTACGAAAAAAGATGCATCGGAATTGTCCCATGATGCACTGCAATTACTTCGATTTGTGACAATTAATGAAGAATTAGATGAAAATGATCAAGAGACAACAACGGATGAGAACAACAGCGACGAAGAAGAAGAAGTTAAAAACAATTTTTTAACAGTCTCTCATCGACAAATGCCATCATCAAGACTGATGCGTAAACGAAGTTGTTCACCATCGCCTATATTTTTCGGACTTGATGACGACGAACCTGCACTGGCTGATTCGTCAGTTGAACACATTCTCGAAAGTAAACCTTGGGTGCAAATACCAAAATGATTCTTTATCTTTTGTTTTATTGACAACAATAATAATAATAATAATAAAGAACATAATCAATAATATTTCAAAGTATTTGTCATTTCTTTAAAAAAAGAAGTAAAAGTAATTATATACATAATTTATAATAATTTCCTAGTTAGAACACGATGATTAAATGCAAATATGTCGCCTTTTTTCTTTCGATTTTTCATTTCATACGTATATCGATTCATTCTTTTCTTTCTTACAAGACAAAATAACCACTGACATGCAATAAAAATGAACCTTGATCAAAAAAATAGAATTAGCCACATCAATTAAATGTCAGTTGACCATTAATCTCTGCGTTTATTACGCAGACAAACAAATAAATCATTATTTATCTCATTATATTCCATTTCTAACGTGTATAATGACCACTTTTCTTATTTTTACTCGTGAGTCTTACTCGTTTAGTTTGTTATTTTTTTTATATTTAGTGTTCTATTACCATTCGACGAGAAACTGACAAGTTCTGAAACTTGTTTAGCGGTCGAGAGGAAAAAGAAAAATGCAAGTAATTCTAAAACATGTAGTCATACAAATATACATATCACCAGATAAGAGAGTGCAGAGGAAAAAAGAAAGAAACATATTTATCTACGATTACGTGCAGGTAGTGATTCATAAATCTAAAATATTCTATTCATTTTCTTTTAATAATTGTCGAGTTTTTAGACAAGAGAGCGAAGAAGAAGAAAAATAACTAATGTATTGAGTGCGTTTATTAGCATAAATGAACAATGATATAAACGAAAATCAGCGAAGCAAATCTTAATAAAGAAGAGAGAGAAAGAAAGAACAGCTCGATGTGAAGCTGTTGTTCTGTATTCTCTTCTTTTTTCTTACGCATATACTTGAGTTTTTTTTTTCATCTATATATATACTTATATGAGAACTATTACGCAGGTAGACGACATGTATGATGATGCGTTTTTTGAAGAAAAAAAGCATGTCTTTACGCAGATGAAGTGTATATGACGTCGTAAGTGTAAGGCAGTGAATCGAATTCATTATTTTGTTATAGGCGTATTTATGGAATTTTTAAAATACAGGAAAGAAAATGCTCGAGACATTAACATATAGTATATATAGAAAAAAAATTTTAGCTTGTCTCCGATGGCACTTTTTTTTCCTCCTATTCCTATTATTCCACTAGCGTGTATACATCCATAGATGCATTCGTATTTGTATTTATCTTTGGCGTAAAAAGATTTTAAATAAAAAAAATATAAGAATTCAAAACATTTTCTTCTGTTTTTCTTTTGGCAATAATGAATTAAATTAATTGGATAGTTTATTAAAACCTTTAATTGTCTTATGTCGTTATTAAGTAGTAAATGATTAGTGATATTAGTAGTAAATAAGTTTAAAAAAGCGTATAAAAAAGAACTTTGAAGTTATTCTCTCCTTTTCTTCTTCTTCTTCTTCTTCTTCTTTTTCCTCTTCTCTATTTTCTTTTCTTTCTCTTTATCCCTTTCTTCTTTTTTCTATTCTCATTTTTCTCTTTTCTCTTTCTCGTCATCATGTTCTATTTCTCCTCTTTATTCATTTGAAACGTGAAAATGCAAAAGAAAACATAGACAGTCACATATATTCAACGAGCAATCTGTCACCTGTCTTTATCGTATTCTATTTCGACGCACAAATATACTCGTTCTTTCTGTGTTTTTTTTGTACTAAGCTTTCAATTCGTTATTTTAGATTTGAACTTCTCGTACTCGTACATTTACTTTTCAAACAAATGGGTAATAGTGAAACACGTACAAAACGTGGCAAGAATCTATCAGATGCAGATGTAACGGAATTGTCTAATTTATCTGGTTTCACACCTCAACAAGTGCGCGAATGGCATTCAGGTTTTCTTGTAAGTCGATAATTTGTCTCATTAGAACAAAAAAAGACAAAAAGAAAAATCAAATTTCTTCTCTCGATTTCATTTCATAATGTAATATAATAGAAGTAGGAAAAAAATGAACACTTGACTCATAATGTCAAACCGACAAATTAATATTATCATAGTCAAAGAACGCGTTTTCATAGGATCTACGTACGTAGATATACTAATACCCTCATGGAAGCTTTATCAGAGATTATTTTTTCATAATGCTCCTATTTCATTCAAGAAAATTTTTAGCAGTTCTTCCTTTCCGCTCTCTCTCTCTCTTGGTTTCAAGCGTAGTCATTTTTTTTTCTGTGTTTCTCTTATTCTATCTGAAGTCATCGGTTTATTAGAGAGGAGAAAGTTGTGCTCTTGCCTAATTGCATCAGCTATGTCAATGCATCCGATCACATTACTTGAGGCGCAAGCTTGAAGTATTGTCATCGTGTTGAAGCACTCTGTGTTCATTAGATAAGAATGCTCGAAAAAAACAACTAGAGAAAGAAAAAAAAAGAAGAAAAAAGATCGAAGCAAATCTCTGCCCAGACAATCCACTCGATCACAATCGATTCTTCTCTGCTAATGTGTTGTCAATTGCTCTCGAATTCAATGTGCAAGAAAAATCAAAAACAAAATCGACTACGATGTATTCAGCTTGTGCTCAGCATAATGATTTTCATTTCCGGAAATTTGCTTTTTTTTTTATTTTCAATGAGATCCTCTGATTGACATGCCATTCCTATTTCACTCGATGATTTTCATCGTCAACGAAAATCTTGTTAAGATTTATTAATACCAAAGAATAAAAAAAAAGAAGAAAATGTCGGTCTCTATCTGTACTTTTACTAAAGGACAAATGATCGGAGGAGAAACAGTTTTATATATATCCTAATGACATTTGATTCCCACGCTTTACATTGTCCTTTTTTTGATTTTACAGAAAGATTGTCCAAGTGGAAAACTGAATAAGAAAAAATTCATCGAAGTTTACAAACAATTCTATCCAACTGGAAAAGCGGAGAAGTTTTGTGAATATGTTTTTCGAACATTTGACACCGATGGATCTGGCAATATAGGTAAAAGCACATTTCTAATAACTAGAAATTTGTTTTCACAGCTATACATTCGCTTTTTTTTGATTCCCTGTTTATATGTAAATCTCTCTTGAGATTGAGTCAACAAAAAAATAAGAGAAAAATGCATGTTCAATGAAAACTAACATGCAATTTACAATGCATAAATTTTCATTGCTCGAACACATCAAGCGTACTCAAATGTATTGAAATAGCTCGAAGGATGAAATGATCAGAAAGAAATATGGTGTGACATCAGAAAAAATAAGATGAATGATTAGATTCACTTGTAATCTTTGTATAAATTATTCATATCGACAATTCTCAAGAATGAAAAACGAGATGAACTGAATGAGAAAGGAAGTAATGAATATTATTATTATTCATCTATTGTAGATTTTGGCGAATTTTTAATTGCAATATCAATTACGGCACAACAAGATCCGAAGAAGAAATTAGAATGGGCATTTTCAATGTATGGTATGTTGACAGAAAATCGATCATCGATAATATTTGATCCTATTTCGTCTTGTTTTATTGATTAGATATTGATCGTAATGGATATATCGAGAAGAAAGAAATGAAAAAAATTATGGATGTAAGTAAATAGAACCTTGAAAAACAAATGGCAATGAGTTGAGATCATTGTTTTCGATTTCAATATAGGCTATTTATGATCTTCTTGGCGAAGAGAAAAAAGGCACGAATTCACCGGACATCAAGGTCGATCAAATCTTTTCGAAAATGGACGTTAATAGCGATCAAAAATTATCTAAAGATGAATTCGTCACTGGCTGTTTACAAGATGATTATCTACGAAAATTACTTGCACCATCAGCCACTTAAAAACGGAACTGAATTTCTAGAGATTTCAAATGTATTTACTCACAATTCTCCATCATATAAGCAATTTTAAACAGAATTTCTTTTTTTTCTTATTCTCTTTGTGTCGTTTTTTTTTTCTTCTCTTTTTCTGTTTATGTAAAGATCTTTTACATGAACAGAAGAATGATACATTTTTTCTGATAATAATTCCCACATGTGTGTGTGTGTGTGTTCCTCAAGTGACATTCGATATCAGTTTGTTTTGTTTTGCGGGCTAAAGTTTTGTCATCATTTGTGAAAATATTTAAAAAAAAACTGAAGAAGAACATTAAGAAATCTGTCAATTTTTGTTCGACAGGAGGACATTTTGAAAAATCAAAGGTTTTTTTTTCTTCATATTGATTAATAAAAATATTTTTGTCTTCGTACAAGGAAAAAATTACAATAATTTATTCAAATTTATTTTCTATGCATATAAACACTTTAAAGTAAGATGCGTCCATTGGATTTGAATTGAACTGTCAAAAGTTATCTTTTCTAATCGAAAAAACAAATTTCCATAGATTTTATCGTTACATTAATTTCTTTGATTGGATGACGCATTCACTTGAGTAGTGCGTATTTTTATTATTTTCAAACATAAAAAACTCGAAGTACCATTGAACACATTTCTTGCGGCTAGTTAAACACTTGAGATATTTGAGTACATGATGTTCATTGTTAAATTAAAGAATTTTCTTTTATTGTTAAGTTCGTTGTATCATCTAACATGTGGTAAGATTACTTACATTTAAAAAAATACAGAGAGAGAGAAAGAGAAAAAAAACAAACGGAAAACTGAATATGTCACCTTTGGGGTATTTATCGATGATAAAATCAAAAAATTACCATAACAAATATAGATGTTTTTTCGCTTTTCATTTACAAAATTTGTTCCGCAAGAGATTCAAACAAACATTTGAAAATTAGAATTTTTTCTTGACTAGAACATCGTATATACAACACAATCAATCATTCGACTACAAAGTCTGTTTTTCGTTGTTGTTTTTTTTGACAATTATCGAGCAGAGGGAGCCTTCGTATTTGGGACTAATAATTTACGAATATGTCGATCATTTTTACAAGCCAATTCGAATTGTTCCTTTCGTAAATATCCCGATTGATCACATTGAGCTTTAGCAAATATTTCTCGAACTTTCGTATCGATTCTTGTCGAATCCTGTATGTCAATACCCATTAATTCATAGATCGACTAAAACGAAAGGAATAAACACATTCATCAAAAATATTTTGAAAGCACAATTATTCATAACTAATCGGAGAGAGAAAAACATGATAATGTTTTGAATATGTATGCACACGAACACTTACTTCAACGACACATCGCATTTCTGTCTCATCGATTAAACCATTTCGATCAATGTCATACATTGAAAAGAATAATTCAGTTTTTCGTATTGGATCTTTCGTCGAAGTCATACTAACAGCAATGAGAAATTCAATAAAATCTGTAGATAAAAATAAAAAGACAAAAGAGTAATTAATCTCATTTACAAAATCAAAGATCACATACCAATATAACCCGAGCCATCTTTATCAAAAACACGAAAGGCATGTTCGCAAAACTTTGCAACTTGACCTTTCTTATAAAACTGTTTATAAATATCAATAAATTTTGCTTTCGATAGTTTTCCATCGGGGCAATCACGCTAAAACACAAAACGCAGCACATATATGACAATGTTTGATATTTAAATTAGATCGATTACATACAAGAAAATCGCTATACCATAGGAGAATTTGTTCTCGAGTGAATCCTGTCTCGTTCATTAAATAGACAATATCATCTTCGGTAAGGTTACCTGTAAAGGTTTTACGTCTTTCGACATTTAACAATGACGAGGAATGATGAGATTTTTTTGCACGTAATTTAATTGTTTTATGTTGTTCATCCTCGTCATTAGTCGGAATTAAATAACCGTTTTTCTTCGGTGATTCGGAACGAGTTAATTGTTGGGAAATATCATTTGATATTGGCGGATTAGTATTTAGAAGAAGATTTGCATCCGATTCTATTAACGATAAATCATTTGATGGCTTGATTTGTGTTTGAGTATCAAATGATTTGTTTTGTTCTTGTTGTTGTTTTTCTTCTTCTTCTTTGATAGAATTTTCTTCATAATAATACGGTGAATTCCATCGTCGAATATAATGAACAGCAACAAAATAAATCGATGGTAATAATGTAAACATAATCAAATAACAAAATATGATCTTAATATCAAATAAAAGAAAAATCAAAACTTCGAGAAATGTTACATTCTTAATATGTAACAGATGATTTCGATATTTCTTATTTCTATTGATACTGCTGCTGCTGTTCGCGTATTGTCTAGTTTAGTAATAGAAAAAAAAGCGAAGGGGGTTATTCCTCGTGTAATTCGTGAAATCTTTTTTCTCTATTCCTCTCTCCCTCTCTCTTCCTTTTTCTTCGTCTTCTCTTTCAAGCAATGACGATGTCAATAGTGATGTTGGGACGAAGCGTTATGAAGCAGTTCTGTTCGTTCTGTCTATATTACAGTAATATAACATAAAAAAAACAGAAAGAGAAAAAAAATAAGAAGGAAACACGCGTTGTTATATATTTTTTCTCCTTATTCTATCGAGAGGAGAAAAAAAGAAGAAGAAGCAGACGTTCGAAGAGTGCTTATGCGCGTTTGCCGAGTAGGAAGGAGAAAACCTTCAAGCAATGTTTACAAAGAAAAGGAGCAACTGGAACCTAGCATTTATACTAGCGAGAAAGAATACACACAGAAATGTTGTAACACATAAAAATGGCGAGAGAACTTATCTTGAGAAGGTGCTGTTATTTGATCAAACAGTTGTGGTGCTATTATGATGATGATTATTGTTATTTTCTCGTTCGCTTTGTTGTTTTTCCTTCCTCTTCCTGATTTTTATTTATATATGTAATATCCTGCACTCTCAAGTTCATCAGTTTGATTATTGATCAGATCGTTTGTCAATCAATACATTCTATCAAGATATGTCAATGTTAGTCGACAAGATCTTGCTAATAACAAACTAGGCTAATAATTGTTCATTCATCTACATAGATATGTCCTCAAGGAGAGACTTTTCCTTGGAAACAAATGATTAATATTAAATATCTAAGGCGTTTTCTTTTGTTTTTTTTGATGCTATTCAAAATGAAGATTGATGATCTTGGGTATAATAAATCGAAAAAAAAGAAATAGCAATTTTCACTTTGTTGCACCAGAAAAAAAAACGCGCACATCGAAACCGAAATGCTATTTTTTTTTCTCCATTATTTTAATCCTATATACGTATGCGCTATTGGTGATGACTGGTTAACACATACGAAACGAAAGACAAAAAGAAAACAGTCAACAGTTTCGACATCATCAGCTGAGAATTTGTTGTCAGCAGTCGTTGAGATCAATCTGCGTATGGCATCTATTCATCAGGTTATTCTAGATGGTCGGTTATCTCAATTGAATTTATTAATTAATAAACTTGGCTGTAATGTCAATGAAAAAGATGCCTATGGTCGAACGCCACTTCATCTCGCCGTTCTTTCCGATCAAGAACGATATGGTTATCGAGTTGCTCGTTTACTTCTTCAAGGAAGTGCCGATATAAACGCAACTGATACTCAACAACAGACACCACTTGTTTACGCATGTTTATTAAATCGAACAAAACTTGTCTCGTTATTTTTACGTACAAAATCAATTGATTGGCGTCTAACTGATCATGAAAGTTATTTAGTTGTGCATCATGCAGCATCATCTTCTCAAACATCAATTCTTAGTGCTGTTGTTCAAGAAATGAAATCCATTGGACTTTCCATGGATTGTAAAACCGAAATGGGTTATACACCATTGATATTAGCGATAAAATCATCTCGATTTGATAATGCCATGTTTCTAATTGATCATGCCGAGGCATCACCATTTGCAATCGATGGTGAATATCATTTAACATGTGAACAATGGTTACAACAAGTTGAACCAAAGATGACTGATTGGACGTATTACTTTCAAAAACGACATCCAACTAGTAAATTAAAAAGACACGATAGAAAGTGAGAATGAATTAACGAAAAACAAAATTGAATTTCCTCGAATTTTTCGTAGTGTTCCGAATTACAAATGTTTTTATGGTGTTGAATCGCCATATAAATGTAAACTATTTGTTTGTAATCATCGTCATGTGAAATCATTCGAAGAAAGTACCTATACGCCAGCTATACTTTCGCCAAGAAATGACAATCGAAAGTCTCTATCAACACAAGTCAATTCGGATCAATCGACGTCGAAAACACCGTATCAACTTTGGCTCGAACTTCTTCATCGATTGCATGATCGAACACTTTCAACGAACTCATCATCCGACGGTACAATTAGTCATGATACACGACATAGTGCTACAATTTCGCAGAATACTAGTCCAATGATTGGCATACGACGTGAAAAATCATGGGCCGGACGAAGTTCGATTTCACCTTGGTATAATACGGATTTGAATTCGACAAGACAAGTTGTCACATTAATCAATCATTATTCGAATATGTTATCAGCTGAGAATAATGATAGATTTACCGATGGATTAAATAGTCGACCGAAAAGTATTCTACGTCCGTTAGGCTCACCAAGTAAACTTCGCTTGATAAAAGAAGTTACATTTGCAACGAATTAATTTTATATTTATTTAATTTAACTGCTTTTTCTTTTTCTTTTACTTATATGAGAACACAAATAAAAGTATATATTATGTCCTTCTCCAGATTAGTAACTATTTAGTGTACTGTTTCTATTGAAGATCGATTTATTTCTGGATTGTTAGATTGAAATGAAAAAAAAACAAAGACAAGGGATTAGTGATATGAAGAAAATGTCAAATGTACTATTCGAATGTAAAGAATATTTTTAAATATATTGAACGTGTTTGTCATTATCGACGATAATTTGCTCATGATAGTTACGTTGAGCTCGATCGTAATTATACGGTTTCAAAGAATGACCTAAGTCGACTAATGATTGTTTAACTGATGTTACCATGTTTGATACTGATAGAATGTTAGGTTCTTGTGCATATTGAGAAAGATTTGAATTGTTTTCATCCATACTTTCGGATATATGTTTTTCTGAAGTTGTATCATCAACGTAGTATTGAGGTTCAGACATTTTCTTACTAATATATTTCAATCTAAATTGAAATTTATGAGTTTTATATAAAAAAAAACAGCATGAGATGAACATAGTTTAAATTACATTAGATAAACTGAATCTATTATTATAATAAGTAAAGCAAAACTTCCAAGTGCAATTCCTATAATTATTAAAACCCGTGCAGCTTCAAGAATTTTGTCTGAAAATGGAAGTCAATCAGTCGAAAATCAATGAATAATAAAAACTTGAATTACCAGTGTTGATATTTACTTCATTGGTAGGTGCTGCTTCCGCTCCCACAAGTATGAAAGATATGAATTGCAAAAGGATAGTTGTATTTGAAACCATCCTTGTTCGACGAAGACTTTCTCTTGAATGTTTATTTATTTTTTGTATATGTAATGTTCTGTAATTTCGTTTCGTTTCATTTATAGACATCAGTCTGCCTTTAAGCAAATATCATTATGATCAAATGAGCCATATATAAAGAGATTTTATCATTTTAAATATATGTAATTCGCTATTTTTTTTCTACGTATGAAGTTTAGTAAAAGGACATTCGAATCTAAGTAATTAATCAGTTATTAGAAGAAAAGTCATGTTTAAGAATAACATTGAAACAGTTTTTTTCATTTTTTCTAATATTTTGTGCTTAAAATTCAATGAGGTCGCTATTTGTCACAACAGGTTCTATTTATTTCAAGCAGAACTCCGTCATTAAAATCTGATTGGATTGTTCTGTCTCACGTGTTATCACAATAATACCACTCGTCATCATGTCATCATCGTTCGTTCGTGTGTATTTTCATACTATGACTCTTTTGTAAAACGGCAAATAACAATAACAACAACAAAAAAAAAGAAACTAAACAAAAATTTGCTAATTAATTTCCGTGGCTGTGATGTCAAACGATAATATTTTATATGAAAAAAGTCATGTAATTATCAAAGAACGTTCGTCACAAAGCGAAACTCGAACAGCACCACTCGATGAAATCACCGGGACAATCGCGATAGTTGAAACTGAACGAGGCAAATTCTTTCGTTATGTACCATTAGGTCTCGAAGATGTCATCACTGATGATTGGGCATTAATTAATGGGGGACATTCAGTTGTTGCTCCGCAGAATCCAACTGGTTTGTTGTGTTTTCAAACGAATACATTATTCTTACTTCTTCCCTCCGTTTAGATTCTGCTGCACTTAGTTCAAGTCCATTGTTAAAATATCGTTTTCATTTCAATCTAAATGATTTACGTAGTATTCGTCGGCAACATATTATTCACGGCAGTGCTCACATGGTTTTTATTCTCAAAGATGGTGCGACATTACCAGCATTTTATTTTCTTCAAGGTGGAAGCAAAGAACTTCTACAAAAATTTGCTCAGTACTTAAAACTTGAGAAGTAAAACTTGAATTTCGATAGACAATCGAACATGTTCTCCTTTTCTTCTAGATCATCTCAAGATTCTCGATTATATGTTGTCAAAGACGATGTTCGAACTGAAAATTTAATTCCACAAATTAGCCTTTTCGATCAATTAAATCTCTTCGACAATTCTGCCAGCAATCCAAATCGATTTGTAAATATTTCCCCAAATTTTAATCGAACTGAAAATAACGTTTTTTTTCATTTTAGAAAACAAATGATCCTCGTCGAGTAGCTATGGAACGTTTTTCGAAAGTAACACATTTTCTCAAAGATACTTTCCTCGGTCCCAATGATCTCATTGCATCCAACGAAAATATGGATTCAGCAAACGGACCTGATCTAACCGCTCTTATGGAATCGGTCAACGGAAATTTACATGAATCGAACAACGACGGTTTCGAAGTGATTTACAAAGTAAAACAAAACTCAATTGATGATCTCATTGACTTTTTATTTTTCGAAAATTCAGGTTGATTTTAAAAAACCACCGGAAGTCGTTCGTGGTCAACCGTTAACACAAAAAGAATGGCAAGCGTCGTTTGATAAAGATGGTCGAGTGATCAATGTTGATCAATTAAAAGAACGAATCTTTCGCGGTGGATTAGAATCAAATGCATTGCGACGAGATGTTTGGAAATTCTTGTTGAATTATTTTCCGTGGACATCGACACGTGACGAACGTACGGAATTAATTAAACAAAGAAAATCCGAATATCTCGCCATGAAATTACAATGGCAATCGGTTAGCGAACAACAAAAACAAAGAAATGCTTCGTTTCGAGATCGAGAATCTTTAATCGGTACGAGGAAAAAAAAACAAACACTTGATTTTTAATTCGATTATCTTCTAGCTAAGGACGTTGCACGAACTGATCGTAGTCACGAGTATTATCAAGGCGACGATAATATTCATCTTGTAATCCTTCACAATGTCTTAATGACATACAATATGTATAATTTCGATCTTGGTTTGTTGAGAAAAGAAAATTTGATTTCACTGGAAAAGAATTTATTGCTCGTAGGTTATGTTCAAGGTATGAACGATTTATTAAGTCCTTTATTAGTCGTCATGGAAGACGAGATCGATTCGTTTTGGTGTTTTGCTGGTCTTATGGAGCGTATGCATGAAAATTTTCATTTAGAACAAAGTCATATTAAAAAACAACTCACAAATTTACATGTTCTTCTTCAATTTGTCGATGCTGAACTCGCGAATTATTTAGGTTCGACAAAAAGAATTCTTTGAAACAAAAAATCGAACTGATTTTTTTTTCTTTTGCAGTGGAAAACAATGCAAGTAACATGTACTTCTTCTTTCGATGGATGTTAATCAGTTTCAAACGTGAATTTTCATTCGATGACGTCATGCATTTATGGGAGGTAGATAATCTATAAAAACAAATTTCCCTTTTTTTTAAACATTTTTGCTAAGGTTCTATGGACGGATTATCTTTGTCGAAATTTCGACTTACTCGTTTGTTTATCGATTTTAATCTCACAAAAAACCGTCATTATGGAATCGAAATTCGGTTGTACTGAAATTCTTAAAGTAAGCAATTCGAATTCAACGGAATGATCTGAGCTCGCACTAATCTAATCTCGCTTGTGATTGTTGTGATTTGCATGCAATCTATATGTATATCTATCTGATAGCATGCCAATGAACTTTCGTACAAAATTCCATTGCAACCGTTGCTACAACAATCGGAAGGTTTTTTCATACTGCTAAAGCAATACGAACAGACGAATACATATTTACCAACACAAATCTCGACGATATTATTCCCGAAATAAGACAGAAACATTCGATTCTTTGATGATTGACGAATAAATAGAAATAGATCTAGAGATTTTTGCACAATTTGTTTGTTTGTTTTATTTAGTTTTTCAATGATCTATCGTGTAATCTTGATTTGGATACATGTTTACTCTCGGCTGAAAAACTCTACATTCAATTAGCCACTCATCGTGATATACCAACATCGATTCGACTCATTCTCAGTTTGCCAACAGGGCCAAACGATCAGCTAATTGCAACATTAGAAAACGCCAATTTTCCAAAGAAAATTCAAACAAGGCAACCAAAAGGCACAATGAATTTAGATAATTCATATTTTCGTCAAGATTCAGATTTCAATTCGTTGCTCACTCAACAACACACAACAAACGAAGTTGTCGACGATTTATTAACAACGGAATTCTAACTATTGAGACGATGCTTTTTTCCTTGTAAAAAAATTAAATTAGCTTTTATGTCCACGAATTTTTTCGGAGAGAAAGAAATTCTCATGCTCTTACAAACGAAAACTGATGTAATATATATATATATAAATGTTTATTTTAGATAACAGAACAACTCGTTTCGTGCTTTTTATTTGTGATTTCTCTCAAGAACAATAATGAATAGACCTACATCTTTTAAAATTGTTTTGCTTGGTGAAGGAAGTGTTGGAAAAGTATGAAGACACAAAAAGTCTTTCTTCTATCGATTAAAAATATGAATTGATTTGATTTTCATCGATTAGACATCGTTAGTTCTTCGATATACAGAAAATTTATTTAATGACAAACACATAGAAACACAACAGGTCAGTAAATTAAGCAAACAGATTTGAATCGTAATGCAAAATCGAATTTGTTTTTAGGCAGCATTCAAAACGAAAAAATTAAATTTAGATGGACGACGAGTTGAATTAAACGTTTGGGTACAGTGGAATTTGGACTTTGTTTTTATTCGAAAATATTCTTTTGACTTGTAGGACACTGCTGGACAAGAACGTTATCAAGCATTAGGGTATTTTCGTGTTTTTGTTTTTGTCATAGTAGATTTTGAAAAACTATTTAGTCCATTGTACTATCGTGATGCTAATGGAGCGGTGCTGGTGTTCGATATAACTGATGAAGATTCGTTTGATCGTGTAAGTGAATTTCTTACAATTAAAATTCGAGTAACTTTTCGTTTTCAATAGGTGAAAAGATGGATTAAAGAGCTAAAGAAAATGTTGGGCAATGATATTGTTTTATGCATTGTTGGAAATAAGATTGATCTTGAAAAAGATCGACAAGTATCAGTTAAAACAGCCGAAGAATATGCTAAATCAGTCAATGCTAAACTTTATCATACGTCTGCAAAACTAAACAAAGGTGTTGAAGAATTATATACTGATTTAGCACAACGTATGCTTGCAGTAGTACCACCGAGTCCCGGTGCTTCTTTAGGTACTAATAGTATGAGTCGACCAGGTGGCACGCCGATTCAACCAGGTATAACAAGCAATGAGCCAACTGATAAGAAAAGTTGTTGTTCATAATTGTCATTCGAATGAATGTTTATTTATGTGATAAATCAAAAAAACTAATTTTGAACTTTTTTGTCTTTCTTATGCTACTTTTTTACTTCTAAATTATTATTGCATTTCTGTCTGTCTGTTTAACTGCGATCGATTTGTGCTAACAGTCAGTTAAAATAAGTGCAAATTTTCCAAGATAATTTCTTTTTTAATGAATAATAAATGCAATAAGTTTTCGTTTTTCTATTTTGTTCGTTATTTCTGTTTTTTTTTTGTAATGAAGAAAATAAAACATATTCCGATGATATGATTGTTAAAAATGCCAATCAATCAAGCATTTTTTTGATGATGATGTAAGCAATCTGGTCAGTGTTAGTTTGTCTCATGGCTACAAATCTTCTTCGATTGATTATGAATGAGTTATCGGGGATATCTCTGATGTTTTATTTGGTTATATATTTGACCTTTTTGGTTTTATCAATGTATGTGAGCGCAACCATGTGTAGACGCCGATCCTTCACAATCGTTGACATCAACTGGTCATTCTAGACACATATATTAAAATAATGAATCGAGTCGTTCACCTATTTCTTTCTCCCTATCGTCTTCTTCTTCTCCTCTTTTTTTTTTCATACATGAAGATGTCTTTGTACAATGGTCAATTCTTTCCTCTTTAAAAGGAGAGAGAAGAGAAAGAAAGAAAGAAAGAAATAGAGAACGTAAAGTAAAGAAGGAAACGAGTCATCACTTTTCTAATCGAAAAACGAGACGAGACGCGCGGCATATACATACATACATTACTACAATTTCTTTCTTCTTCTTTTTTCTTGCGTCAGGTCAACTGTACAAACACTTTCTTTTACTTTCAGGTGTCCATAGCGTTGTTATAGTAAAAGATGACTATCGTTGATCCATTTGTATACAGAGAGATCAGAGAAATACATTACATCAGTTATGATAAGTACATGAGTATTGACCCAAGTATCATCTATTCAAAAAAAAACGAATTCAATCGCTTGTTTTCGTTGTTAAAAAGCTATAACAATAATGTTTATACTTTAGACTATATAAGACTTCGTTTGATTGCTTTTATGAACAGAAGATGTATCCACGATATGTTCAACGTAAGTATGAAATCATATATATCTTAAGATATAATGTTTGTGAGAATTTTAGGACAAACCGAAGGCGAAATTGCCATATGGCTTTTAATCACTGTCGGCGCACTATTAATACCTATTGTAGTAATCGCTATTTGCTGTATACGACGTCAGTAAGTACTCATGCCATAGATTATTGATACGTTTTCTTGCTTTTATCGGTCATTTGATGACTGACTGTAGTCCATCAGAGGAGAGAAGAAAAAAAAAGAAAGAGAAATGTTATATTTTGCAGACATCGAAATTACTTTTCCCGTTCGCTTTTCGTAAGTTTGTTTTTCTTGAAATCACATTCGAGAAAGTGTTCACTTCAATCTTTCATTTTACTTCTTCTCGTTTGATAAAACAAAATAACTAATTCTTTTTACACATACACACACACACACACTTCATTCATTCACAGCTGCTGGAAAACGCTTCCTCCTCGTCGTCCACAGTACACCTTTGAAAAACCTACTAACCATGATGATCTACTAACAAAAACACCCAAGTCATGGATACGACGATTGATTGACTTGTATGTACTTTGTCGATTGTATTGGTGTTGGTATTTAGTTCTCTTTGTTGTTGTTGTTGTT